>Ga0164304_10000444_pt1 | contig 11689 bp, 8 predicted proteins | sample Whisoiple_217_MG_FD_110216 | JGI IMG/M metagenome (GOLD analysis project Ga0164304, IMG submission 110216) | Soil microbial communities amended with pyrogenic organic matter from upstate New York, USA - Whitman soil sample_217_MG | ecosystem: Environmental > Terrestrial > Soil > Agricultural...
CGGCTGGGGCGGCCTCGGCCTCTATCTCGCGCGCACGGCCGGCGCGAATGTCACCGGCGTCACGCTCTCGCAAGAGCAGCTCGCAGTCGCCAATCAGCGCGCGGCCGAGGCAGGTCTCAGCAATCACGCCCGCTTCGAATTACAAGATTACCGGCGCGTGCGGGGAAAATTCGACCGCATCGTCTCGGTCGGAATGTTCGAGCATGTGGGCGTGAACTATTTCAAGCAGTTCTTCGAGAAGATTGCCGCATCGCTGAACGACGACGGCATCGCGCTCCTGCATACGATCGGGCGCACCGACGGCCCCGGGGCGACCAGCCCTTGGGTCGTCAAATACATTTTTCCCGGTGGCTACATACCGGGCCTTTCCGAAATCGTCCCCCATATCGAGCGGGCAGGTCTCATCATTCTCGATATAGAAGTGCTGCGCCTGCATTATGCCAAAACTTTGCAGGTTTGGGCGGATCGGTTTCAGGCGAACCGCAAGAAAGCCAAAACGATGTACGACGAGCGGTTCTGCCGGATGTGGGAATTCTATCTCACCGGCGCTCGATTCGCCTTCCTCTACGAGCATCATGTCGTCTGGCAGATACAGCTCGCCAAAGATATCTATGCGCTACCACATATCACGCGCGACTATATCGCCGCGCGCGAAAACGAGCTGCGCGCACGCGAAAGTCCGGCGGCCGACCTGCGGCTGGCCGGGCAATGAGCGGTCTTGCGGACGTCAATTTCCATGGACGCACGAGATCGCTGCTCGAAGACGCCGATTTCAACCAGTCGCCGGCTTTCGCCGATGTCGATCTCGCGGCGATTGACGCGCCGCTCCTGGACGCGGGAGGAGGTGCAGGAGTCGATTTAAACGCGCTTTCCGCTTTTGCCCGCGATTGGGGATCAGCCGAGAGCTTCGATCTCGCGCGCGAAGCCAACGAAAATCCGCCGAAACTGCGCACCGTCGATGCCAAAGGCCATCGCCTCGATCGTGTGGAGTTTCATCCGGCCTATCACGCGCTAATGGCAAAGAGCATGAACTACGGCATGCATTGCTCGGCCTTTGACGGGACCGGCGGTGACAGAGCCTTCACGCGCCGCGCCGCGCAATTCTATCTCGCGAATCAAGTCGAGAACGGACATTTCTGTCCGATCACTATGACCCACGCGGCTGTCGGCGCGCTGCGTACGGAGCCGCATCTCTTGGACGCCTGGCTGCCGAAAATCGCCGGTCGCGTTTACGATCCGGCGCAGAAACCATGGTGGGAAAAGCCGACCGTGACGCTCGGCATGGGCATGACCGAGCGCCAGGGCGGCACCGATGTGCGGGCCAACATCACACGCGCGGTGCCACAAGGCGATCATGCGGAGATCGTTGGCCACAAATGGTTCATGTCGGCGCCGATGTGCGATGCCTTTCTCGTGCTGGCGCAGGCGGAGGGCGGTCTCACGTGTTATCTGATGCCGCGCTTCAGGCCCGACGGAAGTGCCAATGCCATCCGTTTTCAGCGGCTTAAAAACAAGCTCGGCAATCACTCGAACGCTTCGTCGGAAGTGGAATTTTGCGGTGCTTATGCGCAGCGCGTCGGACCGGAAGGGCGCGGCGTGCCGACGATCATCGAAATGGTGCAGTTGACGCGATTCGATTGCATCGTCGGATCGGCAGGCGAGATGCGCGCCGGATTGGCGCAAGCAATCCACCATATGCGGCATCGCTCGGTGTTCCAGAAGCACCTCGTCGATCAGCCGGCAATGCGCACGGTGATCGCCGATCTCGCGCTCGAAATGGAAGCGATCGTTGCGCTGTTTTTTGGCCTCGCACGCGCGTTCGAGCGTGGGGCAGATCGCAGCGACACGTCCTATGCGCGGCTCATCATCCCTGCGGCGAAATACTTCGTCTGCAAGAGCGCGCCTCCTTTCGTCTATGAGGCGCTCGAATGCATGGGCGGCAACGGCTATGTCGAGGAGCTGCCGCTGGCGCGGCTCTATCGCGAGGCGCCGCTCAACGCGATCTGGGAAGGGTCGGGCAACGTCATGGCACTCGACGTGCTGCGCGCGATTGGGCGTCATCCGGAAGAAGCAATGAGTGTGCTCGACAGCTTCGCGCGCGCAACAGCCGATGTCTTTCAGGCGCAGCCGTTGGTGAATGCGCTTACCAAACTGATGCGCTCGGGTGAGGCGGAGCGCCGCGCACGTTACGTGTGCGAGAGTCTCGCCCATCTCGCGGCGCTCGCAGCTCTGTGCGAGGCCGGTTCGAGGTTCGCCCCGGATTATGCCCGAACTCGACTCGATGGGCAGGCGCGCGGCACTTGGGGGGTGTGCGACCTGCGGCGAAGCGAAGCAGCGCTCATTGAGCGCGCGTTCGCGGCTTAGCTACACCACGACCGTCAGTCGCTCCGCCGCGCGGGTGATACCGGTATAAAGCCAGCGCGCACGATGTTCGCGGAAAGCGAAACTCTCGTCAAACAGCACGACATCGTCCCATTGCGAGCCCTGCGCCTTGTGCACGGTCAGCGCATAGCCGAAATCGAATTCATCGGAGTTGCGGCGAAGCGCATACGGTATTTCGTCCTCGCCGCCTTCAAAGAATTGCGGCAGGACACCGACGCGGATTGGCTTGCCGCCGCGCGATTCTTCCGGCCGCACCGCCATCCGCACCTTGCCGCGCCGGACCGTCGCCGCTTTCTCGACGGTGAAAATGCCGCCGTTGAGCAGCCCCTTCTGCCTGTTGTTCTTCAAGCAAACCAGCTTCTCGCCCGCGCCGGGCAAGGTGCCGGAATAGCCGCCGAGTTCGCGCAAGCGCCGGTTATAAGCGCGGCGCGTCTTGTTCAACCCGACCAGCACCTGATCGGCATTCTGCACATCCTCCGTATCGATCTCGTCGCGGCCGATCACGCGCGAGCGCCCATACGCGCCGCGGACGATGCGCCCGCCGTCGCGCACCAGCATCGACATGCGAATGATCGGATCGTCCGCCGCCTGGCGATGCACTTCGGTGAGCATGATGTCCGGCTCGGCTTCGGTGAAGAAGCCGCCACCTTTCACCGGCGGCAATTGCGCGGGATCGCCGAGCACCAGCACCTTCTTGCCGAAGGAGAGGAGATCACGGCCGAGCTCCGCATCGACCATGGAACATTCGTCGATGACGATGAGACTGGCGCCGGCGGCAGCGCTTTCCTCGTTCAGAACGAACGTTGGCTCTTCGCTCTCCATGTCGCGCGGCCGGTAGATCAGGCTGTGAATGGTGCGCGCGTCCTTGCAGCCTTTGGCGCGCATGACTAAAGCGGCCTTGCCGGTGAACGCACCGAACGCCACTTCGCCATCGATATGTTGCGCAAGATGACGCGCCAGCGTGGTCTTGCCCGTGCCGGCATAACCGAAGAGGCGAAAAACTTGGGCGTCACCGCTCTCGATCCACTGCGAGACGGTTCTAAGTGCGCGCCCCTGCTCCGGCGACCATTGCATATTTCCGGTCTAGAGGATTCTTCGCTTGCGAGGAAATCGGCCCTTAGGCCTGCATCCCCCATTTGCGCACCGTACGCTCTTCGATCACCCGAAAGATCAGGTTCTCTACAAGCAGTCCGATCAGAATGACGCAGAGCAGGCCGGCGAAGACAGAGGGAATTTCGAGCTGGTTCTTGCGCTCGAAGATAAACCAGCCGAGCCCGCCGCCGCCGGAACTGACGCCGAAGACAAGTTCCGCCGCGATCAAGGTGCGCCAGGCGAACGCCCATCCGATTTTCAATCCCGTCAGAATCGAAGGGAACGCCGCCGGAATGAGAATTTGCATGATGTAGCGCGGGCCCGTGAGCCCATAATTGCGCCCGACCATGCGTTGCGTCTGCGAAACCGATTTGAAGCCGGAATGCGTGTTGAGCGCGACCGCCCACAAGACCGAATGAATGAGCACGAAGACGAGGCTACCGTTGCCGAGGCCGAACCAGATCAGCGACAACGGCAGAAGCGCAATTGCCGGCAGCGGGTTGAACATCGAGGTCAAGGTTTCGAGTATGTCCTGGCCGATGCGCGAGCCAATCGCGAGCGCGGTCATTAGCGCCGCGATGAACAGGCCGGATGCGTAGCCCATCAGCAGAACTTTGAGCGTGTAGCCGATCCGCCGCGGCAGATCGCCGGAAACCATCCCCTCCCAGAACGCGTCGAGCGTCGCCGTCAGCGTCGGAAACAGCAACTCGTTGTCGAGAAAGCGTGCATAGATTTCCCAGATCAGCGCGAGGGCGACGAGGATGACGACCTTGCGCAGCGCCGATTGTTCATAGAGCCGCTCCCACGTCGAAAGCGGTTTCTCGACGACCCCGAATTCCTCTGAACCGACGCCGTCGCGGATGAATTCCGGCCGCATCGGTGCGGTGCCGAGCCGGCCCGCTGTCACATCAGTCATGAACGGGTTCCTCCTCGACTGAATCGGCGAACAGCAGCCCGTGAATGCGGTCCGACAGGCGCTCGCCTTCCTGGCCTTCGTCGTGGCCATTGGAATTCAGCTCGGCCTTCACCTGGCCGGGATGCGGCGAAAGCAAAAGGATGCGGTTGCCGATCTTCACCGCTTCGGGAATCGAATGCGTCACGAAAAGCACGGTGAATTTCGTATCGTCCCACAAGCGCAGAAGCTCGTCCTGCATGCGCCTTCGCGTCAGCGCGTCGAGCGCGGCGAAAGGCTCGTCCATGAGCAGGATATCGGGCTCCATCGCCATGCCGCGTGCGATCGCAACACGCGCTTTCATGCCGCCTGAGAGCGTGTGCGGATAAGAATCGGCGAACTTCGTCAAACCGACTTTCTCGATATAGTAGAGAGCCTGTTTTTCGGCGGCGCTTCCGTTGTTCTTCCCGCTCGCAGTCAAGGCAAACGTGACATTCTGCTTCACCGTCTTCCACGGCAGGAGCTGGTCGAATTCCTGGAAAACCATCATCCGCTCCGGGCCGGGCCGGTCGATCTCCTTTCCTTTCAACGTGATGCGGCCCTCGACCGGCTTCATGTAACCTCCCACCGCCTTCAAGAGCGTCGACTTTCCGCAGCCGGAAGGTCCGAGAAGAATGAAACGATCGGACTGAAATACCCGGAAGTCGACGCGGTACGTCGCGGTGACCAGGTGGTCGCGAGTCTTGTATTGCAGCGTCACGCCGCTGACGTCGAGCAGCGGCGCGGGTTCGGGCTGCGGCACCGGCGTCGGGCGGGTGCCGGCCGGCTTCCGCGCTAGATTTTCAGCAACTGCCATACGTTCTCCCCGGCGGCTCCATTCGCCTCCTAGCTGCCAGCTTCGCCAAACCCGCCCTTCCCCGCAAGCCGTCGGCTCAAATCACGGTCTCGAGCGCGATCACCTGGGGATGGCCGCGCTCGTCATATAGCGCCTCGACAATATGCTTGCGCTGGCCGAGCAGCGCGCGCTGATTGATCGAGCCCTTATCGGTGACCTCGCCTTTGTCGATCGAAGGCACGTCGTCGAGCACCGCGATACGCACGAGCCGCGTCGAGCTGCCGGTCGCGGTTCGCGCAAATTCAGCGAGTCGCTCCGCCAACGCGCTCCGCACCCCCGAATGCTTCGCCAGATCCGCCGGCGCCACGCCCGCCGCAATGTCGCTGAAACGGCCGCGGCAGCCGTCCGGATCGAGGATCAAAATCGCGCCGAGATCGTCGCGGTCGTGCCCGGTGATGACGGCGTCGCGCACGAATGGCGCGAAATGCGCGATGATTTTCGTGCGCAGCGATCCGACGTTCACCCACGTTCCCGTCGCCAGCTTGAAATCCTCGGTAATCCGCCCGTCGAAGATGAAGCCGCGCTCCGGCTGCGATTCGTCGACCCAGCGCACCGCATCGCCCAACCGGTAAAAACCTTCTTCGTCGAACGCCGCCTCTGTCAGCTTCGGCTCGCGCCAATAGCCCGGCGTGATGTTCGGGCCGCGCATGCGCAATTCGAGCTTGTCGCCATTCGGCAGAAGCTTCAGCTCGCAACCGGGCACCGGCGTGCCGACCATGCCGGCTTTAACATCGCCCTTCAGCGTGAACATCGCCGATGGCGCGGTCTCCGTCGCGCCGAGGCCGGTGATCATGCGGATCGTCTCGCCGCAGGTTTTTAACGCGACGCGCTCCAAACCATCCCAGACATGCTGTGGCAGGCTCGCGCCGGCATATTTCAAAAATTTCACGCGGCTGAAAAAGTTTTTGGCAAGCTCATCGTCGCGATCGAGCTCATGCACCAGCATCTCAAAACCTTTCGGCACATTGAGATAGCAGGTCGGCGCGATCTCCTTGAGATTGAGGATCGTCTCGTCGAACGCGCCGGGCAGCGGCTTGCCATCGTCGATATAGAACGTGCCGCCATGCGCGAGCGTCACGTGCACATCGTGATTGCCGCCAAACGTGTGGTTCCACGGCAGCCAATCGACGAAGACCGGCGGCTCCTCGGCATAGACCGGCATCGCCGCGGAAATTTGCGCGACATTGCTGCAGATCATGCGCTGCGTGTTGATGACGCCTTTGGGCGAGCCGGTCGATCCCGAGGTGAACAGGAATTTCGCAATCGTGTCGTGCGTCACCGCTTCATGTGCGGCGGCGACATCCGACGCCGGATTGCGCTCAAGTTCGGCGAAGCGCGTCGCGTGCACGACATTGGTCGGCAGCGTCGTGACGACTTCCACATCCTCGGGCACGCAGGCTTCGATCGCTGCCCGGAAGCGAGTGGCGTCCGCGGCAAAGACCAGGCCCGGCGTCAACAGATCGAGGATGAAGCGCAGCTTCGAAAAATCCTTCGACACCGTCGAATAAGCGACCGAGATCGGCGCGAAGGGAATGCCGACATGCATTGCCGCGAGCGCCAGCAGGAGATGCTCGATATCGTTGCCCGAGAGGATCGCGATCGGCCGCTCGACAGAGAGATTCCGCGACAACAGCCCCGCGGCAATGCGCTCGACGCGGGCAAGCGTCTGCGCATAGGTGAGCTTCACCCATTCGCCATTGGCGTCGCGCTTGGCGACGAAGACGCGGTCCGGCGCCTCGCGCGCATAGCGCACGAGGTAATCGGTCATGCAGGTCTCGACCGGCCCGAAGCCGCAGACCGATTTGACCAGCGTCGTGCCGTCGGCGCGCCGCTCGACCGCGACATCGGGACGGCCAAGCCGCACCGGGCGCTCTTTGCCGGCCATGTGGTCCTCCCCGTGTTTTCAATCATCCATAATGCGGGGGGTGCTTGCGTCAACAATCCTCGGGAACGCCGCCGCGCATCCGGCATTGACGGGCGAGCAAAGTCCGAGGCGGCGCCATGGCAACAAATGTGAAGCAGACCCCGAGGCCCGGACCCCTCGTCTGGGCGGCTTCGCTCGTCCTGCTCACCCTAGCGGAAGCCGGTCATCGCACCGCCGCGAGCGGGCTCGAAGTGCTCGGGCCGACAAAGCGCGTCGCCGCGGGCAAAACCGGGGACGGCAGGGACGCCAAAGGCCAGAAGGACGGCAAGAACGCGGTGAAACCGGCGGGCGCCGGCCCGCAGCCGGGCGACGCGCCGACCGCGCCCACCGCGGATAAGCCCGCCAGCCGCAAAGGCATGTGGGAGATTTTGAAGCGCGTCTTCATCCGCATGGGCAACGACAACCTGACGCTGGTCGCCGCCGGCGTCGCCTTCTACGGGCTGCTCGCGATCTTCCCGGCGCTCGGCGCGCTTGTCGCAATCTACGGCCTCGTCGCCGACCCGAACAACGTCATGCAGACGGCGGCGCAGATTTCATCCTTCATCCCAGCGGAAGCGGCGAAGCTCATCACCGATGCGCTGCAAAAGCTCGTCTCGGCGTCGAAGCCGTCGCTAAATATGACTGCTATTATCGCCATTATTATCGCACTGTTTTCCGCCCGCTCCGGCATGGGCTCGCTGATGACCGGCCTGAACATCGCCTGCGAGGTGCCGGAGAAGCGCTCCTTCATCATGCAGCAGGTGATCGCCCTGGCGCTGACGCTCGGCGCCGTGATTTTCGCCGTCGTCGCGCTGGCGACGGTCGCCGGCGTGCCGGTCGTGCTGAAATTCCTGCCGCTCGGGGCCTTCACCGAGACGCTGATCAGCCTATTGCGCTGGCCGCTGCTCGCGGTGCTGATCTTCATCGGACTTGCGGTCATCTACCGGTTCGCGCCATCGCTGCCGCTGCCGCAATGGCGCTTCTTCAGCCGCGGCGCGATCGCCGCCGCGATTTTGTGGATCGCCGGCTCGGCGCTGTTCTCATTGTATGTGTCGAAATTCGGCGATTACGACGCGACCTACGGCTCGCTCGGCGCCGTCGCGATCCTCATGCTGTGGCTGTGGCTCTCGGCGCTGATCGTGCTGCTCGGCGCCACCGTCGACGCGGAGATCGACCGCAAGGAAGAGGAATCGCCGCACCCTGAGGTGAAGACCTGATTGCGAGCATGAGCTTCCCCGCCGCATAATCCACTGCGGAGGGAATCAATGCAAAAGCTTGTTGTCACCGTCACCTGCGATTCGACGATGTCGTATCCGTCGAACCCGCATAATCCGACGCCGCGCGGCATCGATGCGGTGGCGGACGAATATGTCCGCGCGATCGATGCCGGCGCGTCGATCTGCCATCTGCACGGGCCTTATTCGGTCGACGCGGAAATCCAGGCGGACGGCAGCAAGCTCAGCGATCTCGACATTCCCGGCTGGAAGCGGCTTCGCGACGGCATCACCTCAAAGCGCGACGCGATCATTCAATACGGCATCGCCAACGGCCGCTTCCCGCAGCGCAAGCAGCTGATGCAGGAGCAGCGGCCGGACATGATCTCGACCTGCTTCAACGCGCATGACGAATGTTTCGATTACGAGCCGGGCCGCGAGCCGGTCGAATTATACGGCCTGCACAGCCGCGACGAATTGAAAGAATATTGCGAGGTGACGCGCGCACTCGGCGTCAAGATCGAGGTCGAGGCGTTCCATTACGGCGGCGTGTGGAACGCCATGCGCATGGTCGAGAAGGGGCTGATGCAGACGCCGGTCTGGGTGACGTTCTTCCTCGGCTGGAAGGGCGGCTGCTGGACGCCGCCGACGACGAAGGCGATGGACTACATGGCCGACCATTGCCCCGATGGGTTTATCTGGAACACGAGCGTGATGGACCCTGAGGAGCATTGGAAAGTGCTCAGCGCCGCGATCATGCTCGGCGGCCACGTGCGCGTCGGCATGGAGGACAATCCGTTCATGGCGCCCGGCACCTATGCGCGCTCGAACGCGGAACTCGTTGAAAAGATCGTGCGCATTTCGCGCGATTTGGGGCGGGAGGTTGCGAGCGCCGACGAGGCAAGGGGGATTTGCGGGTTGGGGGAGAGGGCGGCGGTGTAACGCGGTGAGCGCTTCCTGGTAATCAGCGTCATGACCAGTGATGTGCTCTTCCGTCGCGCCGCGCCCGCCCTCTTCGTCTTCCTCTGGTCGACGGGCTGGATCGTCGCGCGCTATTCCGCCGAATACGCCGACCCGCTGACCTTCCTCTCGGCGCGCTATGCCTGCGCCGGCGCGGTGCTCTTTGTCTACGCGCTCATCGCCGGCGCGCGCTGGCCGGCGACGCCGCAGGACTTCGCCCACGCCGCATTCTCCGGCGTGCTGTTGCACGCGATCTATCTCGGCGGCGTCTGGATCGCGATCGCGCAGGGCCTGCCGGCGTCGATCTCGGCGCTGCTCGCCGCATTGCAGCCGATCCTCACCGCCGCACTCGCGCCGCTGCTTCTGCACGAGCGCATCGAGTTGAAACAATGGCTGGGGATCGCGCTCGGCTTTCTCGGCATCATCGTCGTGCTGTCGCCGAAACTCGCCGGAATCGCGCCGGGAGAGCTCGCCGCGGTGACGATCCCGCTCGCGATCAACATTATCGCAATGCTCGCCGTGACGGCCGGCACGTTCTACCAGAAGCGTTACATCCATTCCGGCGATCTGCGCACCGTGACGATCCTGCAATATGCGGGCGCGATCGCCGTGACGCTGCCGGTCGCGTGGCTGATCGAGCCGATGCGGCTCGAGATCAACGCGACGACGATCCTCATCATGCTGTGGTCGGTCTTCGCTATTTCGATCGGCGCCATCGCGCTTTTCTTGCTGCTGATCCGCCGCGGCGAGGTCTCGCGCGCCGCGCAGCTCATCTACCTCATCCCGCCGACGGCGGCCGTGCAGGCCTGGCTCCTCTTCGGCGAGCAGCTGTCGCCGCTGCAGCTCGCCGGCCTGGCGCTGACCGTCATCGGCGTGGCGCTGGCGAGCCGCGCCGCGTGAGGCGGCATCATTGTTGCACCGCGAAAGCAAGGCTGCCATGAAGGGTGAGACTTGAAGGAGCGCCCCATGCCGAGCACCGCCCGCGCTTTTGCCCCCTCCGCCGAGCCCGCCTGGGCCGAGGATGCCGGCGCCGCTCTGGCCGAAATCGAGGCGCTGCAGCTCGAGGCGACGGCCGCCGTGCGGCGCACGGTCAGCGCCGACGGCGCGCTGTCCGCCGATCTCATCGAGCAGGAGCAGCACGCGGCGCACGGGCTCGCCTGGCTCGCCACGTATGTGCAGGCGATCCGCGAAATGCTCGCCTATCGCGAGCGGCTCGCAGGCGAAGGCCGCTTCGGCGAGACCGAGGAACTGCTGACCAAGATCGGTATCGGCGAATTTTTGGCGCAGATTTTCGGCGGCATCCCGATGAGCCAAAGCGAGATCGTGCGGCTCGGCGATTTCGGGCTCAGCGCGGACGTAATCGCGCGCCATCGCAGCGACGCCGTCGAGCGGCTGATCGCTGGCGGCAACATCGCCGCCCACCGCAAGCGGCTCGCCGAGCTGATCGACCAATCCGACGCGCACGGCACGATCGGCGATCCCGGGATCGACGAAACATTGGAAGCGATGCGCGGCGAAATCCGCAAATACGCCGAAGCCGAGGTGCTGCCGCACGCGCATGAATGGCACTTGAAGAACGAATACATCCCGCTCGCGGTGATCGAGGGCTTGTCGGCGCTCGGCGTGTTCGGCCTGACCATCCCCGAGGATTTCGGCGGCATGGGCCTCGGCAAGGTCGCGATGTGCCTCGTCTCGGAGGAACTCTCGCGCGCTTATATCGGCGTCGGCTCGCTCGGCACGCGCTCGGAGATCGCCGCCGAGCTCATCCTCAGCGGCGGCACCGACGCGCAGAAACAAAAATACCTGCCGAAAATCGCTTCCGGTGAAATCCTGCCGACCGCGGTGTTCACCGAGCCGAATACCGGCTCGGATCTTGCCTCGTTGCGCACGCGCGCATTGCGCGACGGCGACACTTACAAAATCTCCGGCAATAAGACCTGGATCACGCATCCCGTGCGCGCCGATCTGATGACGCTGCTCGCGCGCACCGATCCGAACGAGAAGGGCTATCGCGGCCTGTCGATGTTCTTGGCTCCAAAGCCGCGCGGCACCGACGGCAATCCCTTCCCGGCTGAAGGCATGACCGGAGGCGAAATCGAGGTGCTCGGTTATCGCGGCATGAAAGAGTTCGAGATCTCCTTCGACGGCTTCGCCGTGCCGGCCGCCAATCTTCTCGGCGGCGTCGAGGGTCAGGGCTTCAAGCAGCTGATGCAGACCTTCGAGGCTGCCCGCATCCAGACCGCGGCGCGGGCCATCGGCGTCGCCCAGTCGGCCCTCGACGTCGGCCTGCGCTACGCCGAGGAGCGGGTGCAGTTCGGAAAGGCTTTGGTCAACTTCCCGCGGGTCGCCGA
>Ga0164304_10000446_pt1 | contig 11682 bp, 8 predicted proteins | sample Whisoiple_217_MG_FD_110216 | JGI IMG/M metagenome (GOLD analysis project Ga0164304, IMG submission 110216) | Soil microbial communities amended with pyrogenic organic matter from upstate New York, USA - Whitman soil sample_217_MG | ecosystem: Environmental > Terrestrial > Soil > Agricultural...
GCAGCGTCCGCCGATTATTGTTTCACCTTACGACGCCGAACTTTTCGGTCACTGGTGGTACGAAGGGCCTTGGTTCTTAGATTACCTGTTCCGCAAGAGTTGGTACGACCAAAATACCTACGAGATGACGCACTTAGCCGATTATTTGCGGGGAAATCCGACTCAGCAAGTGTGCCGCCCGTCTCAGTCGAGTTGGGGTTTCCGAGGTTTCCACGAATATTGGCTCAACGATACCAATGCTTGGATTTACCCGCACTTGCACAAAGCAGCGGAACGGATGATTGAGTTGGGAAGCATGGAACCTGCGGATGAGTTGCAGTGGCGCGCTTTGAACCAAGCAGCGCGGGAAGTGCTGCTAGCTCAATCATCTGACTGGGCGTTTATCATGCGTACAGGGACGATGGTGCCCTATGCAGTGCGCCGCACTCGATCGCACTTAATGCGCTTTCACAAGCTGTACGATGAAGTGAAAGAAGGCAAAGTCGATTCCGGTTGGTTGGAGAAGGTAGAAGAGATAGATAACATCTTTCCCGAGATTAATTATCGCGTTTATCGATCGCTTTAATGTAATTAGTCGTGGACGCAGGGGTACTCGTTCCCAGGCTCTGCCTGGGGACGCATTCCCGGAGGCTCAGCCTCCTCTTTTTCTCCCCAATCGACGAGGCAGAGCCTCTGGATATCGGTTCTCAGGCAGAGCCTAGGAACCAGTTATTAATAAAATTAATATTACCCCCTTTTTGCCGCCCTTCTCTTGCACCACAAACCCATTCCCGCAGCCACAAACGTACCAGCCACAGTCATCGGTTCCGGTACAGGTTCATACTCATAAATTGCACTAACTGCAATATCAGCCGACACCAGACCCCCAAAACTTCCCCTAACAGGATTCCCCTGAATTTGAGTAAAACCCGTTGTCACCAAACTAGCGATAAAAGTATCACCATCGCAGCCACTTAACGCACTCAGAGACTGCTGCGAATTATAACCCTTCGACACAACACCCGAAGCCGAACCGCTAACACTTCCCGTACCGCCACTAGCAATCTTCGTTTCCGGCGGACTCGCCAAAACACTCAAAGTCAAATTCGGGTCAACTTTTAGCAGCGGAATATTCACAGCAATATTTGCATTAGTTGTGGCTGTCCCCATAAAATCTCCCGTTAAAGGAGTAATGCTGACACTGTTATTAACAGTAGACTTAACAGTAACATAAGCTTTTAATAGCGTTCCCAAAAGCGAATTAAACTTGGGTAAAACCACATTCGTGCTGCTATTTAACGACTGCGAACCCAAATTCACAGTGTAAGTTTGGGTAAGAGTAGCCGCTTGTGCAGAAAAACATTGACTGACAACTGCAAAACTCAAACTTCCGCTAACAATTCCCAACTTTTGACAAACATTCATTTCGCTAAACTCCTACAATAATAAAGTTGCATTTTGTGGCACGGGCGTGCTGACCGTGAGATTACTCCGAGTGGGAATAATTAGTATTATTGAACCGCGAAGACGCGAAGGACACGAAGGAAGAAGAAGAAGAAGGAAGAAGTAGATAATTTTCTACGGAAGTAATCGTGGCACGGGCGTCCCGTCTGTAATTAATCTGCGGTTAAAAACTCCAAACCCGCAAAACTAAATTACCCAGCAAGGACGCTAGATAACTCAAAACGCAAACAGTATAAAGTATACTCAAAGGCGCGTAAGCCGCCAAAACCCATTGCGTTTCCGCTGCTTCTTCAATCTCCTCCCTCCGCAACAAGTCCACATAAAAATTAAACGACCTTTGTCGCAGGTTGTTAATTCCTGTTCCAGCTACTAACAAATAATAACCGTCAAATCTATTCAACGGATTCAAATTAATTGCAACTGTCAGCAAGGCGGCCACCATCAACAAATAACTAATTTGATGCCAAACCGGATTTGACTGAGTAAACAGCCACATCCAAACAGCAAATGCCCAAATTGTTACTTGGATTAATACTCCGGCGGCTACTACTACAACCCGCTGTTTTCGCCTGACTAAACTGTATTGATCGGTTGTATCTGTGTAACATCCGGGGATGAAACACATAAACAACAATCCAATTTCTTTAACTATGCCTCCGTAATGTTTGAGCGTGAAAGCGTGACCGAGTTCGTGCAAAGCTATTACTAGCATGGTCAGCAAAACAAATTTGAAAATAGTGTCATTTTTTCCGGCTATCCACAACTGCTGATGTGAGGCTGCGACTTCTGCTGAGGAAGCTAACCACACTGCTACAGAGGAAGCGATGAAAGCGCACAGAAAAAAGCCAAATTCCCAGGTCCACATCCAGCGTAATTTGTCGATGTGCTGCGATAGCCAAACATCGGGATTGACTAGGGGAATTGTGAAGGATAGCAGGTTAAATTTGGCTTTCGGTGGCTTGGTTCCTTCTAGCATTCCTGCTTGTGCTAAGTCTCTCAAGAGATTTTGCACATCTTCTAAATCCAGGTCGTATTCAGCGAGAATATTAGTTATTGGCTGTTGGCTTAATTGCAAAATTATCTGTTTGTCAAAGTCGTCCACTTGAATACAGGTAATGTCTTCGGGATTGCGAAGTATCCAATGACCGTCGGGATGAGGTATCCACTGCACCGCTGATTTGAGTTGCATGGTATGGTAGATGGCAGAAGGAAGTTCGGCAACGGATTCTGTAACGGATGTAACGGATGTAACGGATGTAACGGATGTCAGGAAGAAGGAAGAAGGAATTCGCGTTTTAAACCAAACTCGATCACCCTGGCGCCCCCCTTAAGAAGGGGGGGACAAGAGTGTTCGTAAAGTCTTCCAAAACATCGGGGGAAGAGTGTTCGTAAAGTCTCCCAAAACATCGGGGAGAACAAGAGAATTTACTCAAAGTCCCCCTTTTTAAGGGGGATTTAGGGGGATCTAGACTTTCGGATCGACCAGGGGGAACTGTGTGTGAGTCTTATTGAATTGTCTTGAATCGATCGCCCAATTACGTTTGTATATTTCCTCCGCTGCGTTTTTGAGCATTTCGAGCCGCCCTAAGTCTTCCTCAAAACGGAAAGTTTAAAGGCTAAATTTGCCCCTGTTTTCAGGAAGCAGGGAAGTATTGAAGTATTTTGTGAAGAAGCTTTAGTGATATTTGTTTGGGCTTTAGACTTTAATCAAAATTTCACCTTGGTGTTCATATTATCAGAAAGCCGAAAAAAAGCAAGTGTAAATTCTAACTATTTTAGGAATTACGCATTGTCCACCTGTCATTGCGTGGGAAACGAGCGTGTAGCGGATGTTTCTGGTTGAGGCGGGGATTGCTATCCCAAAAAATTTACACAAACTTTACGATCGCAAATAGAACTTGGGTGTATGATAAGCGTGTGAAGAAGCAAAATATCATAGAAATTACGCATTAACAAAGTATTTGTCCGATCGCCCGCCTGACCGTTAGCAAAGCGCGGCAGATGTAAAGCGATCGCCTATACATAAAATTTGTTAAGTTTGCGTAAATTCTCTAATAAACATAAATTTTTGACGATTATTGAAAAATCCTTGTCAACAAAGGATTTTGGTTGAATGTCTGAAGGCATTTAATTAAGTTTTTGCGATCGAATTTATATTAATCAGGGTGCAAAAGTTATGGGCTGGCTAAATTTTGGTGGCAAAAAACGCAAACAGGCTCAAGGTTTTGGCAATTCCAAGCAGGGGAAAAGCCGTCGGCGAAAAACTTTTATATTAGAAAAAATTGTGACTCCGAGTGCGGGGGTTGGGGGTTGGCTGCAAGATTTTGACCCGCTGCATCAGTTATTGGGTTCTTTGTCGCTGTCTGATTTGCATTTACCTAATTTCTTGGCTGATAGCGGTGTTTGCCCGATCGACCCTTCTGGAGATCCAACTAACAATTTACCGCCGCTGATTGATTTTGACCCGCTGGGTCTGTACCATGATGGGATTGCTACTCAAACTCCTTACAATCCGGGCGGTGCGTTTGAGACTTTGCCGATTGCTGTAATTCCTGTGGATCCGTATTCGCCGAATCCTAACAATCCCAATGCAATCCGTCAATTGCTAGATTTTCCTTTGGCTGATCAGCCGTTGTTGGGGTCGATTGATACTGGTGTGAGTGCGGATAGTCCTTATTTGAATTACGCAAATATTAAGAAGGGCCGCGATTATGTGGGCGGGGATGACAATCCGTTGCTGAAGCCTGGGGAAGGTAGCGAGCACGGTACTTTTATGTTGGGGATTATTGATGCAATTAATAAGACTGCGCCGAAATGGGTGGGAAGGGCGATCGATTCTGGGAGATGGGCTGATTCTTTGGTAGAGTTTGTGGATGCTGCGAAGGCTTCTGGACAGAAAAATGCGATCGCGAATCTCAGTTTGGATTTGACTCAGAAGAATGCTGACGGGAGTGTGACAACGCGCTATGAGTTGACTCCAGCAGAAAGAAGTGCGATCGAATATGCGCGGCAAAATGGGGTAATGCTGGTAGTCGCGGCGGGTAATGACGGCGGTGTGATGTCGGTTTTGGGTCAAGCTTCGCAGGAATTTGATAATATTTTTACTGTTGGGGCTGGGGATATTAATGGGCGATCGATCTATTCTAGTTTTGGTCGCGGTTTGGATATTGTGGCCGATGGCGGCACGACTGAACACCCCGGTTTATCGACGGTGGGAAATGATTTGGGTACGATGGCGGGGACTTCGGTAGCGACTGCTAAAGTTGCGGGGGCGGCTTCTTTGGTTTGGGCGGCAAATCCTGCTTTGAACTATCGCCAAGTGATGGAGATTTTGGAGAAAACGGCGAGGGATTTGGGGCCGGTTGGATGGGATGATGAGACGGGTTTTGGGTTTTTGAATACGCTGGCGGCGGTGGATTTGGCGAAGAAGACGCAGCCGGAAGTTTATCAGCCTACAGATTTCGGGACACCGACAACTTGGGGCGGTGAAGGGAAGGTGACACCTAGTGAAAGGGCAGTTAACTTTAACGGGGCAATAGATTGGGGTAAAACTTCTGTACAGAATAACGCAGGGGTAAATCTACGTTCTGGCCCTGGAACTGGCTATGACATTTTAGGCAGGATAAGTTCTGGCGATACACTGGAATTTGACAGTCAGACTGAAGGTGATTTCGTCAACGATCCCAATGGTGAAGGTAGTAGTAGCACTTGGTATCGCTTAGCTGATGGTAGTGGCTGGATGTCTGGTTTGTATGTGCAGTATCTTGGTGAGATTGCATCACCGTCACCCTCTCCCGATCCTTGGCCGTCACCCTCTCCCGATCCTTCACCGTCACCTTCTCCCGATCCTTCACCGTCACCTTCTCCCGATCCTTCACCGTCACCTTCTCCCGATCCTTCACCGTCACCTATTAGTACATTTTCGCAGATTGTTCAGGATGTTGGCTATGTGCATGATTTAGGATATTTGCGAGTGCGGAATGGCCCTGGAACAGATGCTAGTGGCTATCAACAAGTAGGGACTGTTTCTCCCGGTAACACGCTAATTTTTGATGGGCAAACTCAAGGGGAAAGTGTTTACGATCCTGCTTTAGGAGAGAGTACGACTTGGTATCACTTAGCTGATGGTAGTGGATGGGTGTCTGGTTTGTATATGGGTGCGGCATCAACTCCAACGCCTTCTCCTTCACCATCACCTACGCAGCCAAATCCTTTCGATGATGTGCGTCAGATGTTCTTGGATGCGGCGAGACAGTATCCGCAAGTGGGGAATGCGATTACTGATGTGCAGGATCAGGGGGGTGGTGTTTTCCGGCAGGAGTTTGAACGGGCGATTATGTATTGGAATGGTCAGCAAGTGACCGTTTATGAGACAAAGGGGCGATCGGCTTCGACAACTTCTCCGTCTCCTAATCCTCAGCCTGTTAATAATCTTAATCAGTCGCTTATTGCTGCTTTAAGAACAGCGATTTTTGGACAAGAGAGCGGCTACAACTACAAGGCAGTCAACCCTAATTCTGGGGCTTTGGGAATTGCTCAAGTTATGCCCGCAAATATTCCTTCTTGGAGTCGTGAAGCGTTAGGATACGAGATTACTCCTAATCAATTCTTGAATAGTCCGGACCTTCAGCTTAAGATTGTTGACTATAAGCTGAATCAGTATTATCAGCAAGCTATAGCTGCTAGTGGTGGTAATGTTGATATTGCCGTGCGTCGCGTAGCATCGGCGTGGTATTCAGGAAATCCCAGTCTTTACAATAATACAACGCCACAATATACCAATGGTGTTCAATACCCCAGTATTGCTAATTACACGCTTTCTGTTCTTGGCAAATTCCAGCAGGCTTATGGTGGAAGGAGTGTAGAACCGACTGGTGCTGTCGGAATTGGAGTCACACCTATTAAAGAAGGCCCCATTGGTGCTGTCGAAATTGGAGTCACACCTATTGATGATTCTCCAAAAATTAAATTTCCTTGGGATGTGGAGACTCCAGTTGATATTGGCTATTATAAGATTTGGAAAACCTATCCGATACGAGTTCCAGGAGGCACAGTTTTTTTTGATCTTACCAGTATAACGCAAAAAATTGAAGCAACAGTTGAGAGCGACAAAAGTGAGGAAGATCCTCAGATGAAGCGCACACTTGACAACCTACAACAAGCCTATAAACAAAAGTCTTTAGATAAGGTGGATTTATCTTTGGCTTTCGAGATAGCAGGAAAAAAAATTGAGGTAGCAGATGGTGTGACTAGCCTTGGGGTTACACTCCTAGATGGTGTTGATTTAAAACTAGAACCACCCAATAAATTCACCATAGAAATTGAAGAGCCTATATGGGAAAATGGTGATGATATTGAAGTTAAAGGATCATTCAAGTTGGAATTGGAAGGTATTTATGGATTCCAACTAGATCAAAAAGCTAAACAACCTCAAACAACAGAAGAATTGCCAGACTGGATGATTGCTGCTGGTGTGACTATGGTGGGTGGAGCAATAGTTGTAGAAAAAGTTTTAGAGAAGGTCCTTCTTGGACCAATCCAAGCATATGCAATGATAATGGGGATAGCAATAAGTATTGTCGATCCACTACCAAAAGATGACCCAGATCACATAGTGTAATTTCAAAAATGCAGAACCTAACCATTACAGATAAAATATGACGCAATTGCCCCTTTTTTATCAGTCAAAACGTGCGATCGCCCTTTCCTCCTCTTTCTCAAAAAAGGGCGATCAATCTCCTAAACTCAAAGTCGGCCCGATCGCCCTTTTGGTTACGAATGTTTTTGCAGGAAAGGGCGATCGCCCTTCATCTATACCAGAGGCCAAACCTCCGATCGCCCTTTTGGAATAAATCAAAAAGAGCGATCGCTTTTTGGGTATATGGAAAGGGCGATAGGTATTGTGGACGGAGAGTGGCGATCGCTCTTTTGGGAATGGAAAGGTCGATCGCTCTTTTGTCATGGAAAGGTCGATCGCTCTTTTTACGAATCGCGCGATCGATCGATATTGAGTCAACTTTTCCATACTACAATTAAATTATGTTGCCTAATATTTTATCCGATCGCCTCGATCGCATCCAGCCACCCATTCAACTCCTCTCCCTTCATGTCCCCCCCTTCTTAAGGGGGGCGCCAGGGTGATCTAGCCTCAAAAATCACCCTCAATCAAACCCAACAACTCCCCACAAACCCCCTCAAAACTCTGCAACACCTCAACATTCGTAAACCTGACAACTTTCAATCCATACCCCTGTAAAATCGCAGTTCTTTCTGCATCATATAGTTTCCCTTCTTCTGTAAAATGACTCTCCCCATCAATCTCAATTACTAACAGTAAAGCCGCACAATAAAAATCTACAATAAAATTGTCGATCGGTCGCTGTCTCAAAACTCGAAAAGGGAAATTTCTCAGAAAATCCTGCCACAGTTTTTTTTCCGCAGGAGTTGAATTTTTCCGCATTTCCTTGGCGATGGGGATGAGTTTTGGGTTGTATGGTAGGTGGAAGTTGGAGTCTTTTAATAAAGGCACGATCCCCCCTAGCCCCCCTTAGGAAGGGGGGGACTGGATGTTAGTTGAAGTCGATGGTTGAGTCGTTTCGTCTGGGAATGATCCCCCCTAGCCCCCCTTAGGAAGGGGGGGACTGGATGTTAGTTGAAGTCGATGGTTGAGTCGTTTCGTCTGGGAATGATCCCCCCTAACCCCCCTTAGGAAGGGGGGGACTGGATGTTAGTTGAAGTCGATGGTTGAGTCGTTTAGTTTCGGAATGATCCCCCCTAACCCCCCTTCCTAAGCGGGGGACAGGATGTTAATTGAAATTATAGGTGATGGGGCGATATCTAGGGAACAGTTTCAGAATAAGTTTATCCCAAACCATGTCTACTCGACAACTAGGGATCTCGCCCCTTTAGAATGAGTAAAAAAAGGCGATGCTTGGGAGTACAAGTGGGCGCTCTCTCCTCACTCATGTCCCCCCCTTCTTAAGGGGGGCTAGGGGGGATCGGACTTCAACAATAACCCTCTATCAAACCCTCTAACTCCCCACAAACCCCCTCAAAACTCTGCAACACCTCAACATTTGTAAACCTGACAACTTTCAATCCATACCCCTCTAAAATCCCTGTTCTTTCTGCATCATATTGTTTCCCTTGTTCCGTAAAATGGCTCTGCCAATCAATTTTAATTACTAACAGTAAAGCCACACAATAAAAATCTACAATAAAGTCGATATCGCTTGTTGGGGATGGGAAGGTCTATCGCTCTTTTGGGAATGGAAAGGGATATTGAAAAATACTTAAACTACCCGATCGCCAATCAAGATTTGTTCCAGCAGACAACATCCACAATTCGCGGGATAGTGGAACTCGAACAGGTGGAATTGAACCGGAAGAATAGAGGGAACGTCAGCGCGCTCGCCAACAAATAGAATTATACAAAAGCAAAAAGAACAAGAGCAGAAATATCGCGATCGAGAACAAATCGAAATCGACAGGAAGAACGAAGAGAAAGAGAAAAAGCGATCTCGCCAACTTGAGAATATCATCTTTTTTGTCCGAACTGCGATCGGCCGCCGACAAATCTTTTGGGCCAGCTATCCCCTAATCAAAGATACACTCATTAAATAGCAACCCGATTTTTCCCTCCCGCTTCATCCCTTCACGGCGAGGATTATCTGGAGTTTGCTTTTCGGTTTAATATTAAGCCTGCTGATACTGGGTGTCCTGCCGCTGGCGAGAAAAATATCCCCCAGAATCCTGCCGCTGGTAAGAAAAATATTGCCCAGGTAAAGCGGTGCGTCACAGTCAATAGTAAAGGGCTGCGGTGCAATGATTTTTCACCGTCACGCACCCTACGACTGATACAAAACATTGTATTCGTAGGGAAACGGCATTGCCGTGTCCTTTAGCCAAACCGAACGGGAATACAATTCATCAAACAAAAAGCCGGGTTTCTGATAAAACCCGGCTACTCTGAACAAAAGCAATATTAACACTCCTCACACCTCAATTCTTTAATAACTTCATCCCCATTTTCACCTTGTCCAAAATCGTCTTTTGCGAGACACAAGTAATCAGACAAAGCTTGCCGCAATTCAAAGTATCGCGGCGGACTTCCTGAGCTTTTTCGCCGTACCAAATCTCGCGGGCGCTGGCGTTTTTCACATTACCAATCACCGGATACTCATCGCACAATTTCACATCGCCGCGCGTATCAATCCAGTAATTGCGCAGTCCAACGCGACAAGGACGAGTTGAATCAGGAGCTTTTTCTTCCGCAAAGTGAGGAATCATCAATCGCAACACTTCATCGCTGTTCATAATCGGAGCGCCGTTCTTCTTCATTTCAATTAGGCGCTCGATTACTTGTGATAATTCCTCCACGTCTTCTTTTTCAATCCACAATTCCTCGAATGTTTCTGGCGTCCAGCGGTTGACCGGTTGGAAGTTCACCGTCGTCGCCCCAATTCCCTGAGCCCAGGTGACTATTTCCGGGAGGTGGCGGAAATTGAGCCGGTTAATTGTCGGTTTGACGTTGATCGGAAACACGACGTTCTGTTTTTCTTGTTCTTGGCGCAGATAACCGATTCCTTTAGAAAGCCGATCGAACAATCCCGGTTGACCGCGCAAATAATCGTGCAGTTCTGCATTCCGCCCGTCAACGGACATATTCACATTAAAAGGACGAGCAGCGACAGTTTTGGCTGCATTTTCCTTAGTCATGCAATAGCCGTTGGTGGTGACCCCGGCGTGGATGCCATTTTTATTCGCAAAAGCCAGCAAGTCTAGAAAACCTTTTTTAATATAAGGTTCGCCGCCGCTAAAGTTGATGGAAAATTCGCCCACAAATTCTTTGACGCTCAAGAGGGCATTTTGCCATTCTTCGATCGTCATTTCGTCTTTATATTCTTTGAGTCGCCAATACTCGCACTGGCGGCATTTAACATTGCAGTGCTCGTTGACAATCCCGTAAAAAGTGACTGGGCTTGTCATGTCGTATCCTGTATTGATCCGCAGCGATTCGGCTACTGCACTCTTGGTGTGCTTGACGCCCAGTCTCGATAATGTTAAAGCATCCATGTCTTTTTGTCCTTATGCGTTGTTAGTTAAATGAATTTCTCGAACTCTGTATTCTACGTATGATGAGGTATTGCTAATTACGTATTGCTTTTGATTACGTATGCACCATGATAAGGGTTTCGTTTGGGTATGGCTAGATGCTTCTCAAATATTTATAATATTAAGGATTGTAACATATGAGTATTTGTAATCAATCAAGCGATGCTTTGTGTTAATACATCAATTCTGTTTAATAATTGCCAAAATATATGGCTTTAAAATTAACTTAAATTAATAATTGTAATTTTTGTTTAAATTATGTTAAATAACTTAATACTGCCTCTCAGTAAAGCTACTGAAGTAAGCGGTATAAATAATTTAAAGTTATACTGAAATGAGCAGCCCGTACAGCAGTTAACTTTACACAAGCTTTACAATAGGGGAATTTAAGTATTTACACGGCAAAAAATGGCGACAAACATGGGACGATATTTCCACGTACTGAAATTGTTCTGGGGTGCAGCGATCGCAGCAGAACTAGAATACCGCATAAACTTTGTCCTCGCGGCCGTCAGCAGCCTCGGAAATCTTGCTGGCAGCTTGTTTGGGCTGTTTTTGTTCTACCGTACCGGCTACAGGTTTTCGGGCTATTCATGGGAAGAGGCTTTAGTTGTACTCGGCATTTTTACGCTTTTGCAGGGGTTTTCGTCAACCTTTCTGGATCCCAACCTCAGCCGTATTGTCGATCGAGTGCAGCAAGGTACTCTCGATTTCGTACTCCTCAAACCCATCAGTTCCCAATTCTGGCTGTCTGCAAACACAGTTTCCCCTTGGGGAATCCCAGATTTAATCTTCGGCGCCGTATTGGTGCTATATGCTGCTAACAAGTTGGGAGTTGAAATCGGCAACTATTTTTTAACAGCAATACCGCTGTTATTCGGAACTATTACTCTTTACAGTATATGGTTTATGTTAGGTGCAACCAGCATTTGGTTTGTCAAAATTTACAACGTTACCGAAGTCCTCCAAGGATTGTTAGAAGCGGGTAGATTTCCAATGGCAGCTTATCCTGCCGCTTATCGATTTTTCTTCACTTTCGTAGTTCCCGTTGCCTTCTTGACGACTGTGCCTGCAGAAGCCATGCTGGGGAGAGGTGAAATCGTTTGGATCGCAGGGGCGGGAATA
>Ga0164304_10000448_pt1 | contig 11679 bp, 11 predicted proteins | sample Whisoiple_217_MG_FD_110216 | JGI IMG/M metagenome (GOLD analysis project Ga0164304, IMG submission 110216) | Soil microbial communities amended with pyrogenic organic matter from upstate New York, USA - Whitman soil sample_217_MG | ecosystem: Environmental > Terrestrial > Soil > Agricultural...
GCTTGGTGTGGACGAGATATTCGTTGCAGCCTTCGTATTCTTTGCCGCCAAAGTCTTCTGCGGTGAGGTTTTGGACTTGCAGGTTGGTTCCCATCGCGCCGTCGAAGACGATGACGGGGCGTGAGGGGTGGTGGAGTCGATCGAGGAATCTGCTATTCATAAGCGGTCAAAAAAAACGTAGGTGCTATATATTTACAATTTTATCTATTGTGCAATATTGTCAACAATTATGTGAATGTTGGGGAACGACTAATGACCATGCCGATTTGAGATTGGGGATTTGGGATTTTGGATTAAAAAAAAACCAGCCCCCGGATTGATTCCCACGCGCAGGCTGACTGATGGGGACAATCCCCAATCTCAAATCAGATGACAATAGTTCGATCGTACCTGTAAGTGTGCGGGAAATGTCAGATTATTTCGAGAATGCTGTTGTGCGTGGAGATTGGGGGGAGAAGCGGGTGATTATCGACTGCGAGGGGTTTTTCCGGTTAACTGTTGAGGAATTTTGCCAAAATGCGATCGCCACAATTAAACGAGTGATGTTAAAGGGCGATCGAATTCTCGGCTATCTTGTAGTTATGCTGATAAGTGCGATCGCGATCGCTACTCCTGGTACAAGCCATTGTTTGAGAGTTTCTTCTACGAATGGACAAACTCACTTAGATCCCATTGGTTGTTCATTAGAAGTCTCCTTGAGCCACTGAATGGATAGCTGATTGCATGGAGGGCGACGAAGAGTGACAGAAAAACTCTGGTAAAAGCACAAAGCAATAGGGTGGGTACTTCCCACCCTACATTAACTTATGTTCGCTTTCATTCCTATGGCAAACTAAATGGGCTTACAAGAAAAGACTTTATCCTCTTGACTTCCGGGAAGTGCTATTAGCAATATCTCCTTGTCCAGTGCCAAGATCCATCCTTTTGGCATTGCTTCATCTTGTTTTCCATACATACCTGAGCACCGGAGGGATACGATTTACCGTTGTAAGTACATGCGTTGGGTACTGCTTGCAACTCATCAACTGTCAAAAGAGGAGAAGCAAGGCCAAGATTGTGGCCAAGAACTTTGCTAATAGGCAAAACATTAACCCCAAAAATTGCTGGATTACCAAGGGGTACAGTGGTGGTGACAGTCATCTCCCCTGAAGCATTGAAAGTGATATCCGTGCTATGACCTCCAGAAGCATTAGCAGAGAAGAAAGGCCAAAAACTAGTCGACGCCTCTGCCTTGATCGTTTGCTGTTCAGTTGCATCATAGCTGACATGGGAAGTAACGCTGATCTCAATACCGTCAACAACTATTAATTCTGTTAGCAGACGTTGCAAGTTGCCTTGTTCGCCAAAAGTAGTTTCCCAATCAGGTTTCTGACCTGCGGGCCATACCGTATTATCTGTAGTGCCATAAGCTAGGGCTAAAGCAGAAGAGTTAAACCATTTGCCGGGACCGGCAGCAAAAGAAATAACCTTTTGAAAAGAACCTTGGACGGTCACCCGTGAACTGGTTGCTTTTTGACTCAGTTGAGTGTACTCACTACCAGCAGAACCACTGAAGAAATCATACGTCCCGTTTACTTCACCTTTAGCCCAAGTTTGTGAGACATCATCAATAGCAGTTGTGCTGTCGAAACTAAAGGTTTTTGTGGCACCATGAGTGATAGCATCTCTGAGCTCTTGCATGGTTTTGCTAAAGGTTGGACGCCCGTCACTACTCAGATTAGCTTGATTTAAAACGGCATTGACTGCCAGGGAAACAACACCATTTTGTAGTTGTTGATAGGCAGTAATTGCGTTAGTAGCTATATCAGGATCGAGGTTGATATCAGCCCATGCTTGGAACGCACTAAAGATGCCATCTTTAGCCACATCACCGGGTTTGAGAGTTTTCTTATATACCTCCCACGCATCTAAATTATCACCCATAATGACTCGGAACTTATCGCTAGCTTGGGGAATAATCGTTATAATAACAGTTAGATAGTCGTCAAAAAAGCTGTTTATAGCTGATTGAGAAAAGACCTGAGTGAGGGATTTAGGAGGAACACTATCGAAATACTGCCAAAGCCCTTTGGAGGTATTAGAAAGCGGTGATTGAGCTTGTATAAGTTGGAAAGAATTTGGATCTAGTTTTAATGCTACTACAATAGTGTTATACCATTGGTTTTGGAGTTTTTGCATTGCATCTTGTCCTGGATCTGAGGTGACGATATTCATGTTGAAGTCTCTTTTTTTTCCTTTAGATCCTTAAAACGTTCCCAAAATTCAATTTGTGATTTTTTCGAGTTAGAAAGCTTTTTCCCTAAATAGATGCACCCACCAAACAAATCTTCAACCGTAAAAACCCTTCCCAACAAAAACCTACAAACCTTCCAAAGCTTCCTTAACCTCCCCGCGAGCAGGGTAAAACAAATGCTGACCCAGCGCATCTCGATAATTCTGCACAGCACCCCCCACATCCCCCAACCCCGACAACGCTCTACCACTCCAGTAATGTGCAACACCAGGATTAAAATTCATCAATTCCAGAGCGCAAACGCACCCCTTATCCAACCAACCCCGACACTTCTCCTCCTCACCCAGAACCCCATAACTCTCACCCAACCACACCGCCGCAGGTACAGAATGCAAGCCACCCCCCCCTTCTAATAACAAATGCCAACCTTGCTCCAACACATCCACCGCCTCCCGGTGTCGCCCCGCCAGCGCCAACACCCGCCCATGTCGGAACCAAGCATCTGCTAACTGCGGCTGTAGCTGCATTCCCTCAGCAGACAACGCACATCCACGCTCCATCTCTTGAAAATGTTCCACCAGCACCCGTCCCGCCGTCGCCCACACACTCGATCGCTCTGGAAACCGCTCCAACATCTCTTCCACCAAAGGTTTGAGCTCATCTCCTCTCCCCGCCACTGGTAAAATCTCGCACAGCGCCTGATAAATTTCCCCATCATTGGGATACAACTCATACGCCGTCAGCATCGCTTCCGCCGCAGTAATAGAATTCCCCGTGCGGAAGAGACATCGCCCATAGAAATACCAGCCACCAAGATTAAGCGGATGCTGTTCAACAAACTCCTGCAAAACAGCCACTCCTTTTTTCCACTCCCCTCGAAACAGGTGGTAGTGTGACAGCGAATCATGAACATAAGCAGCATTGGGAGCAATTCGCAGCATCGTCTGAATCATTTGCTTTGTCCGCTTACCTTCCTCACCCCCAACTAATCCTGTACCACAGCGACTATCCGCCAACAGTTTGAGACTCCGCAAATCCTGGGGACACACCTCCAGCACTCGCTGCAAACGTTGTTCGGCTTGCTGCAAGTTCCCCAACATCATCAACGCATCATAGCTGTGACTATTAGCTACAACGTCATTCGGATTTAGTTGCAAAACCGTATCAAAAGCTTGCAATGCTGCAATGGGAGCCTCTTTTTCCAAATAAATAAATCCCAGAGCCAGCCAGTGAGCCGTATTCTCTGGTTCTAGCAATGTTGCTTGTTCAAAAGACACCGCCGCCTGCTCAATACAACGGCGACACACTGCAATTAATCCATTAATATGATGTCCGACTGCTTCGTTGTCAGATAAACTTTTAGCCGTTTCATAAACTGCTATTGCTTCTGTCTCTTTCCCCATCAACTGCAATATTTTTCCCAATAGCAATTTCACATCAATTAATTGAGGTTGCCGTTGTAGCACTTGGCGATATTCTTCGACTGCTTGCTGCCAGTTGCCCATTGCATATAGCAGTTCGGCTAATTCCTTTCGTTTCTTCCATCCCGTGGGATGCTGCTCCACGTATTTAGTTAATGTTTTCAGCTTGATATCTTGCCTGGTGAGTTTCTCATCTAAAACTAGATAAGCATTCATTTCCACCCCGGTAGGCTGATTAAGCTGTACCAGGCAAGTAGCAGTGACTCTCATATTGGAGTAAACCTATTATAGTTAATGGCTTGTAAATGCACCCCAATATCTGCAACACTTTCCTTTTAAGGTATGTTGTTGCGCTTTAGCGCTCTTATCTGAGTTTTCATAAGAGCGCTAAAGCGCAACAACGTACCCAAATCTCCCCTACAATCAGACTTAAAAATTTCTGTATTCTGTAAGATTTCGGAATTATTTCCAACTCAAAAGGCTGGATGAGCTAGATCTCGTATGTAACAGTGAATCAAGATAAGTAGTTGTTACCTTATAATCAATTGGCTGTTGCACATACTCTTGTACCCTCAGCATTTCGCCTCCGGATGTTTTCGGTTCATCCGAGTTAGGTTCCTCGACTTCTGCGGTATCCAAACCTAAACGATAATTGTGCAACTGCTTTTGCAGAATCTCTCGTGCCAGTTGGATGCGTTTACGCACATTATTCTCAGAAAGAGCCAATTTTTTGGCAATATCTCGGTAAGGCATCTCCTCATACCACAGCAAAATGGAAGGGTCTCGCAGTTTGGCAGGTAGACTATTAATAGCACGGCGTATGTGTTGGCTCGTTTCCTGACGGAGCATGGCAGCTTCGGGTGATTCGCTGCTACCACCAATTCCCTCATCTTCTGAAATATTTTCAATGTTCTCGATACCCTTTGCACTTTTCTTGCGTTCTCGATGTATATCGATGCAGATATTATGAGTTAGTCGAGCCAGCCAAGCTTTAGGATAAGTAATTGCGTCAGCGAAACAAGGCATTTTTTCCCAGGCTTTTTGCCTTGCTCGACTCAGTGCTTCTTCTGCCTCTACCCGATCGCCTCCCATCCATGTTTTACACCAACGGTAGAGATAATCTTGATGCCATATCCATAACTGCCAGAACGCCCTTTTGTCGCCTTGAGACAGGCGTTTTAATAGGAGTTGCTCGTCTAATTTTGTCTCACTTGTGGCTTTGTGAGCGATAAGGGAACGAAATCTGTGGACAGTTACTTTCTCTGTCACCCTTTCTTTATCTAGCATCAAGTTGTTCCTTAACTAAGACAGCCATTGGCTGAACAAGCTTAAACTCCAGTCTGGCTCTTGTCTTCGCTGTAAACAATCGCAGTTTTGGCAGTTAAGATCCGAAGTTAAGGATTTTTCCTCCTCATATTCCCAGCCAATACCACCCGTAGGGGTCGAGAAGGTGAACTATTTAGCGGCTACCATTCTATGGCGCAGGGCTGTTTCATTCGACCTAGGGGCAAACCCTCGTGAAGAGCCCCGATATTTGAAACATCGATTTCATCGTCCGTGGAGGGGGTAGGCACGGGGACACTACCCCTACAAAACGATGATTTCCCTGAGAATGAAACCGCCCTGCTTCTATGGCGGGAAAATAAACTTGTTTGGAGAAAGGGGTCTATAAGCAAAATGTCCCGTTTTAGGTTGGTAGCCAATTTAGCCACCTCTACAGTATGAGCCAAACTTGCTCAAATTCGGAAAAGTTTCATACAATTAGGGATAATACTCTATTATTTCTGTTGTTTAGCTTAACTAACTGCTCTTAAGCTATTTATTTACTTAAGTTCCCGGCTAATACAGTAGGATGGCAAACGATTTTGGGTGTACAGGAGAGGAATGGAAAGCTGTTCCTAGATTTTTTCAATTTAAAAGTTAAATGTACGCTAGCTTAACTGGAATAACCCCATGTATCAGCCTAAATACAGACGCAGGCGCGGTGTAATCCTTACCCCTCAAGGAGCGAGCAAACTTCAGAAAGCGAAATCTGACTTGGAATTTAAAGAAAACTCTGGCTACCGATACACTCTTGAAAAGTTGAGCGATCGCTCTGGGTTAGCTGTAGATACCTTGCTGCGGGTCAATGATGGCTCTACTAGCGTTGATAAACAAACCCTCAAGCGCTATTTCAGGGCTTTTAATCTAATTCTGGATCCCTCTGATTATTCTTGGCCAGAAACTCAGATTGAACCTCAAATTAAAGAAATTGAATCTGATGATGTAGATGTAAAGCCAGAATTCCCCGGAGGTCAAGTGCCTCTCGATTCGGCGTTTTATGTAGAACGCCCTCCCATTGAATCTCGCGCCTGCGAAGCGATTTTGCAACCTGGTGCCTTAATTCGCATCAAAGCTCCTCAACTAATGGGTAAAACTTCCTTAATGGCAAGAATTCTGGAACGGGGGAGAAAACAGGGCTATCAGACAGTGGTGTTAAATCTCAAGCTGGCTGATGAAAAAGTATTCACCAATCTGGATAGATTCTTGCAATGGTTTTGTGCTTGCGTGAGCCGGAGCTTGAAGCTACCGAATAAACTAGCAGACTATTGGGATGAGATGTGTGGTAGCAATTATAACACCACAGATTATTTTGAGAATTATTTATTAGCTCAAATCGATTCACCGCTGGTACTCGCCCTAGATGATGTCGATCGCATTTTCGCTCACCCCGAAATTGTCTCTGACTTTTTTGGTCTGCTGCGAGCTTGGTACGAAAAAGGCAAGTATGGCGATCGCAGTAGTAATATCTGGCAGAAACTTCGGTTAGTAGTAGTACACTCGACAGAAGTTGATATTCCCCTCAATATCAATCAATCCCCTTTTAATCTAGGTCTGTCAGTTGAAATACCTGATTTTACCAGCGCTCAAGTGCAAAATTTAGCACTTCGGCATGGATTGAATTTGCCAATACGGGATGTAGAGAAACTAATACATTTTGTGGGTGGAAATCCCCATTTAATCCGATTGGCTTTATATCATATTTGGGCGCAGGACATCTCCCAGGAACAAATGTGGCAAATAGCACAAGTGTGGAATATTTTCACAAAATTTTACATTATTCCTCCTCTACACCCTAATATTATCCGGTAAAAATCCGCTTCTAGAAATCGAACTGGATACCTGTTTCTACATCCAGAATTAAGCTTTAGTCAGAAAGAAAAATATTGACTTAGAAACAGACCCGCCGGATTTTGGTGTAGAGTCTGACTACACAAATTCTTCTCTAAATAAGTTCACAATCTATTCTTCCCTTGGCGTTCCCGAACTTGGCAGATAGCGCGGGCAAACCTTAGAACTATTTGTAGAGGGAAAATACGATCGTGCTGCTCAAAGTTTAGCTTTTCCATTTTTGCCGATCGCAGAAGTACCCGAATTTGTTGAACAAAGCAGGGCGATCGGACAAAGAGCAGCCGTCAGTTGATTTCGGACAATAATTAAAGAAATTTTGCCACATAGCGAGGGATAAAAGATGCACAATAGATACGCATAAACTCTATATTTAGCCTGTATATGGCGCACATTTTATCTATAACTAGCGCCTCACACTCTAGAAAAGATATATCATCATTATTTCTTTCTCATCCTTCTCTGGGAACCTCTTTTAGGCAGTCGCTTAATTTCAGTTTCGTCTCTTGGAAATTCTACTTCTTCTCTAATTTCTAAATCTATACTTTTAACATCGCTGTCGGTCATTTCTTCCTCTTCCTTACTTCCCTTATAATCCCGTGGATTTTCTATTAACTGCACGTCCAACCCAGGATTTTGAATCGGCAATTGTACGATTTCTTGACTAACTTCAGCTTCTCCAATCCCCTTCTCAATTTCCGCCGCCACTAAATCTTCCCCCGAAGCAGGAACATCATCAATTTCTTGACTAATTTCAGTTTCTCTGATTGGCTTTTCTACTAGCTGCATGGATAACTGCTGCTTTTCCCTTGACAATTCCTCAACCTTAGTCGCAAGCATTCTAATCTGTTCGTTGAGAATGCGAATTTCTCGGTTTTGCTGCTGAATGAGTTCTTCGGCATCAGCAATAGTTCGATCTCTATCTAATATCAACTCATTTCTACTTTCTAATTCCAAAGCGCTCATTGCCGCTTTAATCACATTATAAAAATGCGACTTAGATACATCAACTTGTTTAGCATTATGGCGGCTTTTCCCCAAAAGTCCAATCTTTTCTCCTTGCTTAACTGCCAAGACAAAACCTTGATGATTTTTAATTTTTAATTCTTTGACAAAATCAACTTGAACTAAACTGCAAATATATTTGTGACAGTCAAAATAAAATTCTGCTTTCATCAAAAAGCGCCCCTTTCTGCTACAGTCCGGCAGAATTATAGCACGAACAGAGTTTTTGCGGGAAATAAAAAGAAATAAATAATCGATAGCCCATTTTGGTCAAAACTAAATTTCATCATCAACAACATCTTCCGGCAACTCTACCACACCCGCAATCAACTTCCAACAAGGGTCATCTCCCTCCCAATTCTCGGGCCGCCAAGGCATACTCAAACTCACTGTTACCAAACAAGCTTTTTGCAGTCGATACCCCAATTCTAACTTTCTAATAAACACCGGATCGGTAATTGTTGCAGTCAATCTTTGACCATGCTGCGTGAGAATAGATCCTTCCCATTTATTACCACCTTCAAATCTTTTAGTTAGCTTTTTTACCGTAAATCTTACTGCTTTGACTAATTGCAAAGTAAGGCGATCGCACATTGGCAAAGACTGCATATATTCCACCGTAACATATCGCCAATTGTTGTGCAAAATATATTCTTGACTATTGCAATATTTCAGCAAATATGCTGGCTGAACTTTCCCTACTTGCCGCCATTCTCCCGGTAAAACAGAAAGATTTTCACACGCAAAGCCAAAGTCCGGTCCCGTCTCTGCAAGAGGAATTTCTAGAACATCTAACAACGCGGGTTCAAGTCTATTTATCTGCAGCATTTCTTTAGGAATTTTGCCATCTGGTAAGTCGGAAACAGGACGCACCCACTTACCTTGAAGTTCATTAATTCCGGCGATGCACCTGTCGCCATGTTTCCAGGAATTAGCGAGACAAATTATTTGAGCCATTCGATTTGAGATTTGAGATTTGAGATTTGAGATTTATCCCACAATTATCTAATATTTTCAATAAATCAAAGATGATTAATTGTGACATTTTTCCACTTCTCGCTGAGATATTCAGCAACTAAGCGACGGTGACAATTATGAGGTTTGGGTTCGCTACAAAGCAGACACCCGCCGTCTAAAAGATCCGATGAAACCTTGTGTTCAATTTGTCGATCGCCCATCAACTCCAAAAACTTCTGTTCATAAACATCCCAATCTCCCTTTTTCTTTTTATAATCATCCAAAATATTTTGAGTAGGCGCTAAATCCAGAATGTGAACGTACTCAATATTGCCAATTGTTCGCAAAAAATACTCTAAATCTTTTCGCTTAGCAAAACCCGCCAACTGCGACACATTATTCAGCCGCGTATCTATGACCCTGCGGACTCCCGCTTTCATCAAAGTATCAAAAAACTGCTCGGCGCTTTTTTGAGTAAAACCAATTGTAAATAAATTAATTGCTTTCTTTGCTGACATAAGCGATTTCCAATCCGTGACGATAATAAGCTGTTTCTAAATCAACTATTTCCTGTTTAACTTGAGGCTCTAATTCAAACAAGCTTAGCTGAATAGGCTCATTATTTTTTTTACCTTTGTTAAACTTGCTCAAAAGTCTTTCTTCTAAATGCTGGTGCGATTCTAAATTGCCATCTGACAGAATGTGATTAATTTGTAAATTAAACTCTCTGACTTTGTGGCAGACTAAAATAGTCCGATGACAAGTAATCGGGTCTTTTTCCGCACACATTAAACTGATTTTATAATTGGCTGCGTTTTTGAGCAAGCGCTGAATTCCTTGGGAAAATAGAGGAGTTGCTGCTATGCGATCGTATAAAGCTTTACCGCTAGTATCGTAACAGCTTAAATCTTCGGGTCTGGCGCCCAACTCTTTGCCTAAAAAAATATATTGAATACCGGCCCTTGACAGAGAAGCTGTAATTGCCGATTTATTAAAGTGAGGTAAATAGCGGCTGAAAGGATGCGATCGCACGTCCGCAACCGCCGTAATTCCGTGTTGTTGCAGCAGCAAAACAAACGCTTCAATACTCAGATTGGAGTGCCCGATCGTAAATAATTCCATTGCTTGGATCTTACTATTCAGTCTTTGCCTTGCGGAGGACAGTTTGTGCAGCCCGATTGTTTCAACCTGTAGACTTCAACCTGTGGGTTTTTTCACGAACTTTTGAATCAAAAGTTGCAAAGCAAGCAGCATCAAACCCAAAGACGCAAAAGCAAACACACCCGCACCCAAAGCGACAATTCCCATTACTAAAGTTCGCACAGCCGCGCCAATATTAATCGCAGTCACATTGTCAGAATGAATGGGAGAATTTGCAAAAGTTTGGACGATCGACAAAGTTAGCGCGTACAAAGCCGCCGCAAACCCGCCCGCGATCAGCGAACCCATCACGCACCGCAAAATCGTCGGCGGTTCAGCAGATGCAGAGGTGGCATCCCCAGCCGAACTCAGAGGTTTAGAAGTAGAATTTGGATTAGTTAAATCAGCCATTGCGATTTTAGATTTTAGATTTTAGATTTTAGGTTTTTGGTTAATTTACCAAAACTAAAATCGGTGTTTCATCCCATTTTATCAGTTCTTCGATCTCAATAGACTCTGCGGAAAGTTAGATTAATCTTGACTATCGCCTGTGAGACGCGTTTAACGGGCGATCGCGATCGCACCATCTGCGAGTTACACCCTCGAAATCGGCGGTTTCGTATCATTTCCCTCCGAAAAAATCCGAATTCCAGTATTGCTAAACTTTGCTACCCAAAAATCTAAATCGGGAGAAGCGATCGCACTTTTAACCCGTTCCAAAATCTGCTGAGCCTGCTCTGGAGACTCCGCCAGCGCAAACACCGTCGGCCCGGAACCCGACATCATGGTTCCCAAAACCCCCGCCGACTCAAAAGTCTGCCGCAACTGCAACACCTGCGGGTACACAGGTAAAGCAACTTTTTCTAAATCGTTGTGCAGCAATTCACCAATTTTCGATCGATCTTTTTGGGCGATCGCCCCCACCATCGGCCCCGAATGTAGCCGTTCCCGGCGGCAATCCAAATCCTGGGCTGCACAATAGGAACTACTGAACTGCTGGCGATAAGTTTGATACGCCCATGCCGTAGAAATACTGAGATTGCGGTACTTCGCCAGCACCACAGACAAGCCCCCCAAATCCGGCAGCGGCGACAGTTTATCCCCGCGGCCGGTTGCCAAAGCCGTACCTCCAGCAATGCAAAAAGGCACATCCGAACCCAAAGTTCCTCCCAACTCTTGCAACTCCGACTGAGTAAGTCCCAATTGCCACAGCAAATCCATCCCGACTAAAACCGCAGCCGCATTTGCAGAACCGCCGGCGAGTCCCGCCGCCACCGGAATCTGCTTGTGAATGGCAATCTCGACTCCGCCGTATTTCGCCAAAGCATCGGGGAATTGCTTCGCCAACAAATCCGCCGCCCGGTAGGCCAGGTTATTCTTATCAGGAGGGACTTGCGGGTGATCGCAGCGCACGCGAATCGTGTCCGTACCGATCGCGCGCAAGTTAATTCGATCGGCTAAATCTATGCTTTGAAGTACCATCGCCAGTTCGTGATACCCGTCGGGGCGATCGCCTATGATTTCCAAATACAGATTGATTTTTGCTGAAGCTAACAGAGAATATGAACGCATAGGTGATTAAGCCGCAGGTGAAAGAAACCCCTGGTTGCAATTAATTGACACCAGTCCGAGTCCATTTTCTCACAACTCAAAGGAAATATTATGCAGGAAATGTGGAAAAGTTTTTTTACTTCCGGGCCATTTATTCCTCACGGCCACTGCTATCTCTGGCATACCCCATTAGTCTGGCTTCAC
>Ga0164304_10000449_pt1 | contig 11677 bp, 14 predicted proteins | sample Whisoiple_217_MG_FD_110216 | JGI IMG/M metagenome (GOLD analysis project Ga0164304, IMG submission 110216) | Soil microbial communities amended with pyrogenic organic matter from upstate New York, USA - Whitman soil sample_217_MG | ecosystem: Environmental > Terrestrial > Soil > Agricultural...
CGTCAGCTTCACGACGTGCCGGTCGCGCCGGTGCCCGAGCTCGTGCGCGACGACGACCCGCACCGCTCCCGGGTCGGCGGCCTCCAGAAGGGTGTCGAATAGGACGACCCGGCGCGTGTGGCCGATCCCGGAGACGTAGGCGTTGACCTTCGTCGTGCGCCGACTCGCATCGGCGACGAGCACGTCGCTCACCGGCACGCCGGCAAGCTGCGAGAGCGCCCGGAGGTCGGCCGCGAGCGCCTCGTCGTCGAGCGGGCGAAAGCGATTGAAGAGCGGCTCGAGGACGACCGGCGCGACGAACGAGAGGAGCAGGACCGCGAGCGCGAGGGCGGCCCCGGCAGGCACGGCCCACCAGCCCGGCAGAGCCCGCGCGAGCGCGACCGCCGCGGCCCACGCTCCCGCAGAGAGCACGACCGAGACGGCGAGGCCCTTGAACCGGTCGCCGAGCCAGCCACCGGCGCCCTGAGTGGAGAAGCCCCATTCCCGCTCCCGCCACCAGCCGCGCCAGAAGGCGAGCGGCGTCCGGACGAGGGTCGAGAGCGTCACCACGAGCGCCGCGTACAGCGCCGCCGCGGCGACGGGCTGCAGCGACTCGAGCGGCGAGAAGAGCCAGTCACCGAGAGCGGTCCACGCGAGCGCGGCGAGCACCCCGGCCGCGAGCGCGACGTCCGCGAGGAGCGCGAGGTAGAGCGGGCCGTGGTAGGCGCGCGCCCGTTCCCGCTCCGCCGGCGAGAACTCCTCAGCCGCGTCCACACTCGTGAGGGTACGCGCGTAACCGGCTACGACGGTTTCCCGTTTACGAGACTCGATCGAAAAACGAACCCTGCGGTGAAAGGAGGGTCGAGATGCTGCTCTTGGTTCTGCTTGCGATCCTCGCACTGATCGCGTTCGGTGTCGGCTTCGTCGTGCACTGGCTGTTCATCGTCGCCATCGTGCTTGCGGTCATCTGGCTGATCAGCATGTTCACCGGCGGCTTCGGCCGAGCCGGCCGAAGCTGGTAGGCCGCACACGCTTCGCGGATGAGTCGGGCGGCCCATTGCGGGCCGCCCGTTTCTCTGCCACCGGGGGAGGGTGTCGCGGACCGCGATCCTTCTCTGGATTTTTGCTCTTTTCCTCCTCGAGGTGCAGCACCTGAAGTGGATCTGGTGGGAGCACTGGGACTGCCGCGGCTGCTCCGCCAAGCACAAGGACTGCTCGTGCGGCGGGACCCGCTCCTGGGTCATGTTCCTCTAGGACTCTCACGCCGCTCTCAAGCATTTCCCGTACGCTGCCCGCCGGTTGAAGCGGGTCGTCTTCATCCTCCTGGCCGCGGGGGCGCTCCTCGTGCCGCTGCTCGCCTCAGCCGGGCATCCGAGCCGTAGGCACCTCTCGCCGGCGGCGGAGGCGCGGCTCGCCGCGCGCCGCGGGATCCACAAGATCCGGCACGTGGTGGTGATCATGCAGGAGAACCGGTCCTTCGACTCCTACTTCGGCACGTATCCGGGCGCCGACGGGATCCCGGGGCTGGCCGGAAACCCGGGGCCGCTTCCGTGCGTGCCGGATCCCGATCGCAACATGTGCGAGACCCCGTTCCACGACGTCACCGACCGCGACGCCGGTGGTCCGCACGGCCACGGCACGGCGCTCGCAGACATCGCCGACGGGCGGATGGACGGCTTCATCGGTCAGGCCGAGCTCGGCCGCACGAGCTACTGCAAGAAGCACTTCGACGACCCTCGGTGCTCGTTCATGCCGGGCAAGCCCGACGTCATGGGCTACCACGACTGGCGCGAGATCCCGAACTACTGGGAATACGCCAACCAGTTCGCCCTCCAGGACCACATGTTCGAGTCGGATTCGTCGTGGAGCCTGCCCGAGCACCTCTACCTCGTCTCCGGCTGGTCGGCGAAGTGCACGATCAAGGGGGACCCGATGAGCTGCCACTCCGAGGTGCAGAACCCGGAGTCGCCGCCCGGCGAGCCCGGCAACACGACCGGAGAGCCGCCCGACTACGCCTGGACCGACCTGACCTATCTCCTGCACAAGTACCACGTCAGCTGGAGCTACTACGTCGACAAGGGGACGGAGCCCGACTGCTCGGACAACAAGATGTTCTGTGCGCCGGTGCCGCAGAGCGCGAAGACGCCGGGCATCTGGAATCCGCTCCCGTGGTTCGACACGGTCAAGCAGGACCACCAGCTTCGCAACATCGAGCCGCTACAAGGCCTGTTCAAGGACCTCGCCAATAACCGGCTTCCCTCGATCTCGTGGGTCATTCCCGCCGACAAGGTCAGCGACCATCCGCCCGCCCTCATCACGAGCGGCCAGGCGTACGTGACCGGCGTGATCAACTCGATCATGCGCTCGAAGGCCTGGAGCTCGACCGCGATCTTCCTCTGCTGGGACGACTGGGGCGGCTTCTACGACCACGTCAAGCCGCCGGAGGTCGACGACCAGGGCTACGGGCTCCGCGTGCCGGCCCTCGTGATCAGCCCGTACGCGAAGCGCGGGTACATCGACCACCAGATCCTGAGCCAGGACGCCTACCTGAAGTTCATCGAGGACGACTTCCTGCACGGACAGCGGATCGATCCCAAGACCGACGGGCGGCCGGATCCGCGGCCGGACGTCCGTGAGAACGAGCCGCTCCTCGGCAGCCTCGTCAGCGACTTCGACTTCCGCCAGAAGCCCCGGCCGCCGCTGATCCTTCCGCTACACCCACCGTTCAGCTGAGACGCGCCCGTTTCCTCGGGCTCCTGCTGCTCGCCGTCGGTGTGGCGGCCGGCTGCGGATCGTCGTCAGCGCAAACCAGCGTGGCCGGGGCGCAGCACACGCACCGGACCGGGGACATCCACGAGATCCGGCACGTGATCGTGATCATGGAGGAGAACCGCTCCTTCGACTCCTTCTTCGGCACATACCCGGGCGCCGACGGGATTCCGAGGAGGCACGGCGTGCCGACGGTCTGCGTGCCGAACGGCGTCGGCCAGTGCGTCAAGCCGTTCCTCGACCGGGCCGGCGCCGACGACTCGGGCGGCCGGCACGGCCCGCTTGCGGGCCGGCTGGACGTCAACGGCGGGCGGATGGACGGCTTCATCCGTCTCACCGACGGCAAGCTGATCCGGGCCTGCCGCCGCGACCGGCACAGCTCGGCGTGCGTGCATCTCCGGCGCCCGAACGTCATGAGCTACCACAACGGCCGCCAGATCCCGAACTACTGGGCCTATGCACATCACTTCGTGTTGCAAGACCACATGTTCGAGCCGAACTGGGGCTGGAGCCTGCCGGCGCACCTCTGGCTCGTCTCGGGCTGGTCGGCGCAGTGCCGCAATCCGTACACGGCAAGCACGTGCAGGACGAACCTCGAGGGGCCGGGGAACGGGCCGAGCGCGACGCTCCAGAGCCATCCCCACGGCCCGCTCTACGGCTGGACCGACCTGACGTACCTCCTCCACAAGTACCGCGTGACGTGGGCGTCGTACGTGCAGAAGGGTGCGCCCGCCGACTGCCTGGCCGGCCCGATCCGCTGTTACACGAGCCTGAAGAGCGGGAGCGCGCCGGGCATGTGGAACCCGCTGCCGAACTTCACGGACGTCCGGCAGGACCACCAGCGCGCCGCCGCGCAGGAGCCGCTCTCCCGCTTCTACGCCGCCGCGAAGCACGGGAGGCTGCCGAACGTCTCCTGGGTGACGCCCGACTGGGCCGACAGCGACCATCCCGGCGCCGAGATCGGCCAGGGCCAGGCGTGGGTGACGAAGCTGGTGAACGCCGTGATGAAGAGCCCCGACTGGAAGAGCTCGGCGATCTTCCTCGCCTGGGACGACTGGGGCGGCTTCTACGACCACGTCAAGCCGCCGGTCGTCGACCGCCAGGGCTACGGGCTGCGAGTGCCGGGGATCGTCATCAGCCCGTACGCGAAGCGCGGCTACGTCGACCACCAGATCCTGAGCTTCGACGCCTACCTGAAGTTCATCGAGGACGACTTCCTCGGCGGCTCGCGCATCGACCCGAAGACCGACGGCCGGCCCGATCCCCGTCCCGACGTGCGCGAGAACGAGTCCATCCTCGGCGACCTCGCAAAGGACTTCGACTTCGGCCAGAAGCCGCGGCGGCCGGTCCTCCTCCCGCTGCACCCCGCATAGATCGTTGCGTGTTGGGGTATACGCCTGACATGCCGTGGGCAGTCATGAACTCGTCGTTCCGAGAGGCGGAACGCCTGCAGGAGGATGAGCCCGACCGCTTCGACGCGATCGTGTCGGAGGCGAAGGTGGCTCAGCCGGACCTGTCCGGGCGTGACCCGCTCAGCCTCGTAACGCTTTATCTGTACGACCAGCGCGTCAACACGGCCTAGCGCCGCAACCGCTCGTCGTAACAAATCGGCCTAGGAGCCGATGGTGTCGCAGTAGACGTGGCCGCTGGAGACCCAGAGCTCGCGACGTGTCACCGCGATGCCGCAGCACGCTCGCAACGAGGACTTGCATGCGGCTCGCGTCGAGCTTTTCTGGGTCGACGTTCAGCCGATAGCCTCCCGCACCGGTCGTGATCGGATCGGCGCCGGCGCCGCCGCGCGCCTTCCGGACCTTCGAGAGATAGACGTTGACCGCTTTGCGCGCGGTCGGCGGCGGTGCTTCCCCCACAGGTCGTCGATGAGCCGCTCGCGCGAGACGAACTCGTTCGCGTGCAGGAGTAGGACACCGAGGACGAGCCGCTCTTTCAGGGTTCCGAGCGCGACCGGCTCGTTGTCCTCGACCACCTCGAGCGGCCCGAGGATCCGAAACTCCACCGTGCGCTTTTACCGCTTCAAAAGCCGGATTGGAAGTATCCGTCGCATACCGTCCCAATCCGGTCCTAGCCGACTTCCTACCCCGAGCTGTCCACCCTGAGCGCGATGAACGACGCCGCGTATCACGGCGAGGTCTGGACGGACGGCCGCGGTTTCGCAACCGTCTGGCTCCCGGCCAACGCGGGGCTGCTGGAGCCGCCGCTCGAGTACGAGCTCCGCGACCTTGACCCGCCGAGCAGCGCCCGGGTCACCGCAGAGCTCGAGGACGGCCGCTTCACGATCGCGACCGACCAACCCCTCGTGAAGGTCGCCTGGCGGGTCACGGGCCATGCGCGGCATCGACAGCAAAGGGAGGAATGACATGAGGAGCGCTTTCGTGCTCACGGGTTTCACCATCTGCGCACTTGTCGCGCTGGCCGCACTCAGCGGGTCGGCCGCCCACGCCGGGCTCCGGCCGGCCGCAGCACATGCAACTCACGGAGCGGCGCGGGCGCGGGCGCGGGCGACGACGATCACGGTCTCGACCCATAACTCGCGCTACGTCCTCAGCGCGAAAACCGCGCCCCGAGGCGTCGTGATCTTCAAGGTCACAAACCCCGCCTCGCAGCCCCACGACTTCACCATCAAAGGCCGCACGACGCCGCTGCTCACCACCGGCCAGTCGGCAACCCTGCGGGTCACGTTCCTCCGGAAGGGGCGATATCCGTACAAGGACACGTTCGACCACCACGCCTCATTCGGCTGCAGGGGCGTCTTGACGATCGCCTAGGCCCAATACCGCGGGTAGCTCGAGTGAACTCGTCGCAAGTCATGGCGGAAGGCGGAGGAGCAGCCCTCGGCTCCTCCGCCTCGGCGGAGGCCGCGGAGGCAAACCCGCGCCGGTTCGTCGGCGGCTTCCTCAGCTCCTTCTTCGTCGTGCTCGCCTGCGTGCTGGCGTTCAACGTCGTGGTCGATCCGTTCGCGCTGGCGGGCACCGGGATCGTGCCGACGGCGGTGGAGCCGGATCGGTCGATCAAGCTCGACCTGCTCCAGCACCTTAAGCGCGGCCCGCAGATCCTGATCCTCGGCGACTCACGCGGCCGCCAGGCGGAGCCCTCGCAGCTGCAACGGCTGACCGGTCACACCGCCTTCAACGCTGCAGTGACCGGCGGCTCCGCCCCCGAGGCCTTCGTGTTCGTCCGCTTCGTAGCCGACCGGTTCCCGCACCAGAAGCGCCGCTACATCTGGTTCACGGACGTCGGCCTCGCCAGCGGGATCGTGCAGCCGCAGCTCGCGCAGGATCCGCGGGCGCGCCGCTACCTGCCCGATGCCCCTCGCTTCGGTCTCGGCAACGTCAAGACGTACCTGAGCACCGAGGCGACGCAAACGTCCTGGCGGGTGTTCGACAAGTGCGTGCTCGGCACGTGCCACACGCAGATCCACTACAACCCCGACGGGTCGCTCACCAAGCAGTCGCTCCGCCATCTCCCCGAAAAGGCGAAATCGCTCAAGCGATCCATCGCCGTGAGGCTGGCCGAGGCCCGAGCGAACCACGAGACGCTCCCGCAGGCCCGCAGCGACCTCGCCGATCCGCGTCGCTTCGCGTACCTGCGGCGGATGCTCGCCTTCATGAACAGCCGCGGCGAGGTGCCGGTGATCGTGCTCAACCCGATCTATCCGAGCGTGCTGGCGGCGCAGGAAAAGGACGGCTTCCCGGCCCAGCGCGCCACGATGGAGAAGGTCGCCCAGCTGCACAAGCAGTTCCGCTTCGTCCTGGTCAACTGCGAAGACGTCAGCAAGTGGGGCGGCACGACGACCGACTGGTCGAACGCCTCGCACGTCAGCCGCGTGAACATGCGCCGGGAGCTTCGCTACATCGTCGCCCACGCCCATGGAGTACTGCGCTGAGGCGGGTGGGAGATGCTCTTCAACAGCTACGTGTTCCTGTTCGGCTTCCTGCCCGCTGTGCTCGCAGGCTGGTGGGGCCTGAGCCGCTGGAGGCAGCCTCGGCTCGCTTTCCTGACCTGCGCCTCCTGGCTCTTCTACGCGTGGTGGGACTGGCGCTTCTTGCCGGTGCTGATCGGCGCCACCTCCGTCGACTACGTCGCCGGAGGCTGGATCGCCGCCAGCGAGAGCGAATCGCGCCGCCGGCTCCTGCTCGCGGCTTCGCTCACCACAAACCTTGGCATCCTCGCCTACTTCAAGTGCACCGGATTCTTCTTCAGCTCGCTGGACGGCATTGGCTCGGCCCTTGGTCTGGGAGCTCCGCTACCCGCGCTGCACACCCTGCTCCCGATCGGGATCTCCTTCTACACGTTCAACTCGATGTCGTACACGATCGACATCTTCCGCCGGCGCGTCGAGCCGACCCACGACCTGCTCGAGTACACAACGTTCGTCGCTCTCTTCCCGCACCTGATCGCCGGGCCGATCGTCCGCTTCACCGACCTCGGCCCACAACTCAAACGACTGACACCGAGGCTCACGTCGGATGCGGCTGCCCTCGGCGTGTTCTTCCTTTCTTGCGGCCTCGTCAAGAAGCTGCTGATCGCCGACCAGCTCAGCCCCTATGTCAACAACCTCTATGGCCGCCACGCCCACCTCGGCCTGGTGACCGGTTGGGCGGCGGCGATCGGCTACTCCCTGCAGCTGTACTTCGACTTCTCCGGCTACTCGGACATGGCCGTCGGGCTCGCCTGGCTGCTCGGCTTCGGCTTCCCGCAGAACTTCAACTCACCGTTCAAGGCGGCCAACATCTCCGACTTCTGGCGCCGGTGGAACATGACCCTCTCCTCATGGTTCCGCGACTACCTCTTCATCCCCCTCGGAGGATCGAGGCGGGGAGCGAGGCGGACGGTGCTCAACCTCGTGCTCACGATGTTCCTGGTCGGTCTGTGGCACGGCGCCGCCTGGACGTTCGTCGTCTGGGGGCTCGTGCACGGCCTCTACCTCGGCAGCCACGCCGTGCTTCGCAAGGCCGGCTTGACACCAAACAGCGTGCCGCTCAACCGGCTCCTCACCTTCCTCGCCGTCTGCGCCGCCTTCGTCATCTTCCGCTCGCCCACAATCCCTGTCGCCGGCGACGTGCTCTCCTCGATGCTCGGCCTACACGGACTAGACGCGCCCGCACAACTCCATGCGCTCCTGCCGCTCAAGTTCGCGGTCCTGATTGGCGCGCTGCTCGCGTTCGTCAACGTCGCACCGAACACCTGGCAGATCCGGCTCAGGCCGCGCGTCTGGCACGGAGTCGCGGTCGGGGTCGTCGCAGCGATCGCCGTCATGACCATCTCCCAACCACACCCCTTCATCTACTTCCAGTTCTGAGATGACCCGAGCGAGACACGTACTTCCACTCCTCCTCGCCCTCGCCGCCCTCACCGTCGCGGGCACCGTGGCCGCCGGACCCGCGCCGCCCACTGACCGGTCGATCAAGCTCGACCTGATCGCAAAGCTCACGCACGGTCCGCAGATCCTCATCCTCGGCGACTCGCGTGGCCGCCAGGCGGAGCCCTCCTACCTGCACCGACTGACCGGCCACACCGGGTTCAACGCCGCTGTGATGGGCGGCACGGCGCCCGACGCCTGGGTCTTCACCCGGTATGCAGTCGACCGGTTCCCGCAGCAGAAGCGCCGCTACATCTGGTTCGTCAGTGCGGGCCTCGCCGGGTACATCCCGGACCCTCGCACCGAGGCCGACCCGCGCGGACAGCAGTACCTGCATGAAGTCGCTCCCTACCTCAGCAACCAGCCTCTGAAGGTCTCGTGGCCGAAGCGCCCGTTCCGGGGCTACCGCTCTGACGGATCGTTACCGGGTAAACCGTGGCCGCCGTCCCCCACACACGTTCGGCAGGTGAAGGCAGCAGCCGCGGCCATCGCCGCCGAAATCCGACAGCACCCGCCCACCATGCCCTCCTACGAGGCCAAGCGTTTCGAGCTGTTCGAGCACCTGCTCGCGTACATGAACGTCCGTGGCGAGCGACCGGTGATCGTTTTCAACCCCCTCTACCCGACCATATACGCCGCACTCGAGCGCTACGGCAACCCGGTCACCGCCTGGTCACTCGACTACCTCCGCCGCCTGCGCGCACGCTACGACTTCGTCGTCGTCGACTGCGAGAACATCCGCACCTGGGGTGGCACGACGACCGACTGGAAGAACCCCGGTCATGTCGACCAGCTGAACATGCGCCGCATGCTCAGGTACGTCGTCGCACACTCCGACGGCGCCCTGTGACCCGTCAAGCGTCGCGCGCCCTCTGCCGATGGTCCCCGGGTCAGGGGGTCGGAGTCTCCTCGGGCGCTCGGCGCAAGCCGTAGACGCGCGAGCGTCAGGATTCTCCCTTGGCCCCCTGACGATCGACGGCTAGCATCGAAGCCGTGGCCCAACTCGTCGGAGACCGTGAGCGCGAATCCGCCGCACTCGAGCTCCGGCGCCACTACGCCGAGGGGCGGCTCACCATGGACGAGCTAGCCCAGCGGCTCGAGGCGGCCCTCCGCGCGCGGAGCGGAACGCAGCTCCGCTCGGCGTTGAACGACTTGCCGGCGCCTGGACTGCAATCGCCGGTCCGGATGCTGCGAAACGCAGCGATCGTCGCGGGCACCGCGGTGATCTGGCTGTTCTGGAGCATTGGCATGCTGGTCGCGTTCGTCGCCTGGCTGGTGTCGAACGGACCGAGCCTTGCCGGGCTCCTCGTCTTCCCGCTCCTCTGGATCGGGCTGAGCTGGGTGCTCTGGAGCAGCAGCCGGCGCCGTCGCGCGCGGTAGCCTGAGTTACCGCGCCCCCATCGACTAGCGGTCCAGGTCGCGGCCCTTTCAAGGCCGTAGCGCGGGTTCGAATCCCGCTGGGGGCATCCTCGAGGCTAGTCCCAAGGCCGGTGTCCGACACCGGTCGGTGAACGTGTGACCGCTTGAGCTCGACTCTGTGCCAAGTTTGCGTCGTCTCGCGGAAAAGCCGGTGCCCGCACAGACGGCGGCGAAAGGCTACGGCAAAACTTGTAACAGCCCGCACAAATTTGGGATATGCTTGGCGAGGCGCGTAGACCTAACGCGGAAGCCGTCGAGGCTCCATCGCACCTCCTCCTTGACTCCCGACTCGGGCCTGAGTGCAGCGGAGAGCACTTCGCTCTCGACGAGCGTCGAAGAGAAGGCGGTGTGAGATGACAAGGTTCCTCCAGTGGCGGAAGATGACCTGGGCGCTCTTGGTCTGGGGAGCGCTGATCGGGGTCTGGATCGTCAGCGGCGCGTTCGTGCTGGCCCTCGCGGTAGGAGCTCTCGGCCTGATCGTCCTGAGCGGGATCTGGTTCATGACCGTACCGCTCTGGCGTCAGAGCCACTGACGGGTTAGTACCCCAGGACGTCGAACGCGGGCGGATAGACGATCCTCCCGGCGAGGTCGGGGCTGTATCCGGGGAGCCGTTTGACCATGAACGCCTCGTCGGGGATCTTCGGATTCGGGGAGATGAAGCCGAGCGCGATCGCCGGATCGAAGCCGAAACGCGGGTAGTACCCGGGAATGCCCTCGACCATGACGGCAGGCTCGCCTGCTTCCTCGGCGCGGCCGAGCGCGTCCCGGATCAGGCTTGTCCCCACGCCCATGCGCTGGCGGTCGGGCCGAACGGACATCGGCGTCAGATTGAGGATCCTCGGACGCGATCCACCTTCGACGCCGACCCAACTCAGCATCACGTGGGCAATCACGCCGGAGGAGTCCTCGGCGACCAGGGCCAGCTCCGGAATGAACTGCTCCGACGCCCGAATCCGCTCCACGAACAGCGCGACCTCGTCGGGGTGCCGGACGAATGCCGCGCGCACCACGTCGGCGATCGCAGGATGGTCCGCCGCGCGCTCGGGACGGATGACGACGCCATCGGCCACGGCCGGCAATGGTATGTGGGCCTGACTCTTCATCCGGGTTGGATGACGACCGAGCGGCAGAAGGGCGCTTGAGTAGCGCCATGACGAAACTCGTCGGTCTCGTGGCGCTCTTGGCGGCCGGTCTGCTGCTCGCGGGCGGCCTTGCGTCCGTCGGCGTGGCCGACATCACGACCACGACCACCGAGACGCAGCCGGTCACGACCACCGTGGAGGAGACGACGACGACTCCTGCGTCGACCGTGCTCACGACCGTCGAGCACACGACGACGCGGCGCGTCCACACCCCGACGACGGGCACGACCACGGGGTCCAGCTCGTCGAGCACGACGCCGACCTGGGTGTGGGTGGTGCTCGGGATCCTCGCGGCCGCGGTGATCGGCCTTCTCGTCGCCCTCTTCACCCGCCGCGGCGGGGCCATTCCGGCCGAGGAGCGGCAGCGGCGCCTCGACGCCGCGGTCGCAAGCTGGGCCACCCAGGGGTGGGCGCTCGAGAGCCAGACTCCCGGCTCGGCCGTCCTGCGGCGCGGGTCCGACCTGATGGTGGTCAACGTCGACGACCACGGCCAGGTCAGCACCCATACGCCCGCGAGCTAGGCTGAGCTCATGCCGAAGATTGCGAAGTCCGAGCAGGAGTGGAAGGAGCAGCTGACGCCCGAGCAGTACCGCGTGCTGCGCGAGAAGGGGACCGAGGCGCCGTTCAGCGGCGAGTACGACCATGTCTTCGAGCCGGGCACCTACCGCTGCGCCGGCTGCGGAGCGGAGCTGTTCGAGTCCGACGCGAAGTACGACTCAGGTTGCGGCTGGCCCGCCTTCTCGTCGCCGGCCGGCGACGATGCGATCGACGAGGAGACCGACACCACCTATGGGATGGTGCGCACGGAGGTCCTGTGCGCGAGCTGCGGCGGACACCTCGGCCACGTCTTCCCCGACGGCCCGCACCCGACCGGCCTCCGTTACTGCATCAACTCAGCCGCGCTCGAGCTCGACGAGAAGTAGCGGTACCCTCAGCGGGCTCGGGCGGTTAGCTCAGCTGGGAGAGCGCCTGCCTTACAAGCAGGAGGTC
>Ga0164304_10000453_pt1 | contig 11642 bp, 11 predicted proteins | sample Whisoiple_217_MG_FD_110216 | JGI IMG/M metagenome (GOLD analysis project Ga0164304, IMG submission 110216) | Soil microbial communities amended with pyrogenic organic matter from upstate New York, USA - Whitman soil sample_217_MG | ecosystem: Environmental > Terrestrial > Soil > Agricultural...
AACAACTGAAAAAGTTCACCAAGGTCGTAGCCGACACGGCCGACTTTGAATCGATCAAGGATTTCAAGCCGCAAGACGCGACGACGAACCCGAGCCTGGTCTATGCCGCCACTCAAAAGAAACAATACGAGCATTTGCTCGACGAAGTGCTGGCTGATCGAAAGAAATCGGGGTTGAGCGGTCAGGCGCAGATCGAAGACATCTGTGATCATCTCCTTGTCCAATTTGGGTGCGACATTCTGGAGATCGTGCCGGGCCGCGTATCGACCGAGACCGATGCGCGATTGTCGTACGATGTCGAGGGCTCGATCAACAAAGGGCGGACGCTGATCAAGCTTTATGAAGAACGCAAGATTCCCCGCGAACGAGTATTGATCAAAATCGCGTCAACCTGGGAAGGCCTGGTTGCCGCGGAGCAACTGCAAAAGGAAGGTATCCGCTGCAATCTCACGTTGATGTTCTCGTTGCCGCAGGCGGTGCGCGCGGCCGAAGCGAAGGTGCAGCTGATCTCTCCGTTCGTCGGCAGGATCTATGATTGGTACAAAAAAGAGAACAAGCGCGATTATAAAGGCGCGGAAGATCCGGGCGTGCAATCGGTCGCGGAGATTTACACCTACTACAAGAAATTCGGTATCGCGACCGAAGTGATGGGCGCGAGTTTCCGGAATATTGGTCAGATTGAAGAATTGGCTGGGTGTGACTGTCTGACGATCAGTCCCGAGTTGATGAAGGAACTTTCCGAATCGACAGAGCCGCTGGAACGCAAACTCGATCCCGAAAAAGCGAAGGCGACGAATATCGAGAAGCTTGAACTGGACGAGAAGAAGTTCCGCTGGATGCTGAACGACAACGCGATGGCGTACGAGAAAACAGGCGAGGGGATCCGCAAGTTCGCGGCCGATGTCGTGAAGCTGGAAAAATTCGTCGCCAGCAAATTCTAAATCTCTAAAGAAAGCAGGAACGCAGGAATTCAATTTCCGTTTCTCTTTTCCTGCTTTCGTGGGTTCCTGAGAGATTCGTGTTCAACGTCGTTCTTGTTGAGCCGGAGATCCCGCCGAACACCGGGAACATCGGCCGGCTTTGCCTCGCAACGTGTTCAGTACTGCATCTGGTCAAGCCGCTGGGCTTTTCGCTCGACGATCGAGAACTGCGCCGGGCAGGGCTCGATTACTGGGAGGAAGTGCGTGTGCGCCTGTGGGATTCATTCGATGCGTTGCGGAACGGGCAGGCATCGGACACCCGCTATTTTTTTCTGACAACAAAAAGCAAACGCCCCTACTACAAAGTAAGGTTTGCCGAAGATGATTTCCTCGTGTTCGGCCGCGAGACGAAAGGCCTCCCGGAAGATCTACTCGCTGCAAATGTTGGTAATTGCATCACGATCCCCATGCATGGGACGCGAAGTCTAAACCTGGCTACCGCCGTTGCGATTGTGTTGTTCGAGGCTGTGCGCCAACAGTGCTGAGGACTGGAACGCTGATCGCGATGACCAGCTCATTTTATGAGAGCGAAGGCATCCAAAAACTGTCGCTGTATCGTTGAATAAATAAAATCACCAAAGGGTCTAACAACCCCACATGAAAAAACTTATGAAAACATTGGTTCTATTAATTTGCAGTCTTGGGCTCGTGCCTGTCGCGTACAGTGCACAGCCAGAACAAAACAAACAAAAGAAAAAGCAGCCGCCAGCGGCGCAGCACGCAGCTCCGCGGACGATAGGACATGCGCCGGGCGGTGGAGCGGGTCCAAAGAGAACGTCAACGGGAGCCTATCAGGCAAAGAAGGGCCAGGGTCAGGGCCAAACCTCAATGGGAACGTACCAGAGACAGCAGGGCAAGAAGAGCCAAGCCTCGATGGGACAAGGACAGAAGGGCAAGAAGGGGCAGACCTATCAAGGACAAACAGGCAAGCCGGCGAAAGGTGGACAAGTAGCAGGACCGGGCAAGCCGGGCAAACCCGGGGAAGCTGGTACGACGGTGGCCGGAAAGACCGCGAAAGCAGGCAAGCCATTTAAGCGGCAGCACTTCAATCTTCCCAAACAACCAAATACCGCAAAGGCACCCGCGGTGAAGTTCCAGCAGGGCAGACACATCGAAGGAAGCCAAAACTGGCAGGGGCACCAATATAATGTTTTCCGCAACTACCACTCAGAGTGGCACGATCAGGGTTGGTGGCACAACCATTACCCGCGTGTCGTTTTCGCGTTCGGTGCTCCGTATTACTGGAACGCCGGTTACTGGTTTCCTGCCTGGGGCTACAACGCCAATGCGTATTATGCCTGGGATGGGCCCATCTATGCTCCTCACAACCTGCCGCCTGATCAGGTAATTGCCAATGTTCAGGCCGCGCTGCAGCAGCAAGGCTATTATCAGGGCGAAGTGGACGGTCTTCTTGGGCCGATCACGCGTGATGCAATTGCAAATTATCAACGCGATCATGGGCTTTATACAACATCCACGATCGACGAGCCGACCTTGCAATCATTGGGAATGGCGTAACAGGTTCTATTAACAGGAAGCCGCCGCGAGACATTTTTTCGACGGCGGCTTTTTGCTGCTAGGTCAATTACGGCAGTCAGCTTCAAAACAGTGCTTGCCAAAGCTGCCGCCAAATAAGTAAGAGCTCGTACGGAGAAGAAGAACCTACTGGGAATCATCTGACGACACTTCCCAAACCGCAGTCTGCAATCTGTAGGGGAAGCTGTTCTTGTGCGATGGCGATCCCGGTGGGAAATAGTTGCTTGTGCAGCAACCTCAGTTAGTCGCTCGCGACATTTATCAGTCGTTTCGAATGGGCTCGCGCCGGATCGAAGTTCTTCGCGGCATTTCGATGCAGGTCGAGCGTAACGAAGCAATATTTCTTTCTGGCGCTTCCGGCGCTGGTAAGACGACCCTTCTTTATACATTAGCCGGTCTCGAGCGTCCCGAGTCGGGCACCGTCGAATTCGAAGGCCGGCGACTATATGGTGGCGGCTCCTCCACAGAGGCGCGGTTGCGGAATAAAAAAATGGGCTTTGTTTTTCAGGGTTACTTTCTGTTACCTGAGCTTACCGCCTGCGAAAACGTCTTACTTCCGGCAATGATTGGCCGGCGCACAACAAGAGACGAAGCCGAGCAGAGCCTCGCTGCGGTCGGGCTGGCTGATCGCATGCATCATTTGCCAGCAGAGCTTTCAGGCGGGGAACAGCAGCGCGTCGCCATCGCGCGGGCGTTGACGAACGATCCCGACATTATTTTTGCCGACGAACCGACTGGAAATCTCGATTCGAAAACAGGCGACGCGATTATGGATCTTCTGTTAAATCTCGCACGCGATCGGAACAAGACTCTACTTGTCGTTACGCACGACCTTCGTCTGGCAACACGCGGCGATCGGCAATTGCACATCATGGATGGAGTGTTGCAATGAAAGCCCTTTATCTTCGAATACGTGGACGGTTGAATCGCAATGCTCTCGCGTTGCCGTTTCAAAGCGCTTATTTTTTTGCTGCTTGAATTACGCAAGTAAACGTCGAAGATTTTTTTGCCATTATGAAAACGACTGATGCAGCGGTGTTAGACCAACCGAAAATTCATGAGCCTACTGCGGACGCAGTAGTTGAACCGGCAATTGAAAGTCGCGCGACGCCTACCGCAGTGGGCGTCAAGGACGCGAAAATTTATATCGACGGAAAATTTTACTCCGAAGCAGACGCCAAAATTTCTGTGTTCGACCATGGTCTCCTATACGGCGACGGAATTTTTGAAGGGATTCGTTTTTATAATGGGCGTGTTTTCCGGCTCGGAGAACATCTCGATCGCTTGTGGGATTCGGCTCGGTCGATCTGCCTGGAAATGCCAATGACCAAGGAGGAAATGACGGAAGCACTCCTCGAGGCAATCCGGCAAAATCATCTGCGAGACGGTTACGTTCGGCTGCTGGTCACGCGCGGCATTGGCAATCTGGGATTAAATCCGATGCAGTGTAAATGGCCCAGTGTGATCATTATTGTAGCAGCGATCACTCTTTATCGTGAAAACCTTTATCGAAAGGGATTGACGATTGTGACATGCGCAACGCGCCGCTGCAGTCCTGGCGCGCTCAATCCGGCCGTCAAGTCCCTCAATTATTTGAACAATGTAATGGCACGGCTGGAAGCGAATTTGGCTGATGCGGACGAAGCGCTGATGTTGAATGATGCGGGCAACGTTGCCGAATGCACGGCCGACAACGTTTTCGTCGTGAAGCATGGGCAAATTGTAACGCCACCTGTGACTGCAGGCGCACTTCGCGGCATTACTCGTTCGGTAGCGTTTGAGATTGCCACCGAACTCGGCTTCAAAACTTTGAAGGCGGACATTACTCGGCACGATATTTACACTGCCGATGAATGTTTCCTCACAGGAACGGCTGCCGAGATCATTCCCGTGGTCAAAGCCGATGGGCGCCTGATCGCCAATGGAAAACCCGGTCCCATCACTGCGCGCATAATTACGCGCTTCCGAGAAATGACACGCGAAACGGGTACACCGATTTTCGCCGAGCATTGAGCAAAGCCACTTCTGACTCAGAAGATGTCGCCGAAACATTCGGTGTTGAATGTTTCCAAATTTTCAGGGTCTAATTAATCGAGATGTTGTGCGACGTTTGCAAATGCAATGATGCGACGGTCTTCCTGACACAGATTCTGGAAGGCAAAATGCACAAGGTGAATTTGTGCGAAGCCTGCTCCAAAGAAAAAGGTGTGCAGGATCCCACGAGCTTCGCCCTTGCCGATCTGCTGCTTGGCATCGGAGCAGCGGAAGAGATCGAAAAGGGAGCAGCGAGCCAAAAATGCCCGGTATGCGGCTTTAGTCAGGCTGATTTCAAGAAAACCGGGCGCTTGGGGTGCAGCGAATGCTACGTCACGTTTGCGGAAGGTCTCACCTCACTTTTGAAGGCAATGCATAAAGGCACCGAACACGTGGGCAAATTACCCGAACGCGCGCAACGCGCCATCGCGCTCAGCCACCGGATGCGCGCGTTGAACGAGAATTTACAAAAGGCCGTTGCGGATGAGAACTACGAAACGGCTGCTTCGTTGCGCGATCAAATTAAACAACTCGAAAACGATCTCTCCAATTCGCCATGAAATTTTCGAATATGCTCGCCAGTGCTGGAGAATGGCTGCGCGGTGAAGGTCCGCATCACGAAATTGTAATCAGCAGCCGGGTGCGCCTCGCGCGCAATCTGCGCAACCGTGCTTTCCCCGGCTGGGCTAAGAAAGCGGAACGCAACTCGATCCTGGATCTGATCAGGGCACATGTGGAAGCACTTCCGGAAATGCAGGAGTCATTCTCCGAGAGCTTGCAGGAGCTGTCGGCTTTGGACCGCCAGGTTTTGGTAGAACGCCATTTGATCAGTCGCGAGCATGCCGCCAAAGGTGGGGGGAGCGCTGTAGTAGTGAATCGGAGGCAAACGGTCAGCATCATGATCAACGAAGAAGATCATTTGCGGATGCAATCGATTCGATCGGGACTTCAGTTGAAGCAGGCTTTTAAGCTTATCGACAAGATCGATAGCGCGCTTGAGAGCAAACTGGATTTCGCTTTCGATCCGCGACTGGGATATCTGACCGCGTGTCCTACGAACGTCGGCACCGGCATGCGTGCCTCCGCGATGCTGCACTTGCCAGGGCTCGTCCTGAGCGAGCTTATTAATCAAGTGGTTCAAGCCGTGAGCAAAATCGGTCTCGCCGTCCGCGGGCTTTACGGCGAAGGCACCGAGGCAATGGGCAACCTCTTTCAGATTTCAAATCAAACCACGCTCGGTGAGAAAGAGGACGAGATTATCAATCGTCTGACCAAAGTGATTGAAACAATCATCGAGAAGGAGCATGACGCGCGTCAAATATTGCTTCAGAAAAAACCGAACACGCTCTGTGACCAGATCGGTCGCGCCTATGGGGTTTTGACCTATGCGCACGCAATGGCCTCGAAAGAGGCGCTCAATTTGCTCTCGGTCATGAAACTCGGGATGGACCTGGGCGCGTTTCCTGAAAACCAGCGCTTGCAGATCGATGAATTGTTTATTGAGACACAGCCCGCGCACTTGCAAAAAAGCTCTCAACAAAAGCTGAACGCCGAAGAACGCGATCATTTGCGCGCTCAAATCATCCGCGACCGTTTGAAACTCTTTCCCAAACCTGATATTAGTAAGATGGCAAGGGAGTCGGGCAATGGTTCGACGACTGCGCCATCGAACAATGAATAATTTCACACCGCGTGCTCAACAGGTCTTGGCGCTTGCTCGCAAGGAAGCCGACCGGTTTAACCACAACTACGTCGGCACCGAGCATCTGCTTTTAGGACTGATCAAGCTTGGGCAGGGCGTTGCGGTAAACGTGCTGCAGAAGATGGGTCTCGATCTTGAGACTGTGCGCATGGAGGTGGAAAAACAGGTCGGCTCAGGACCGGAGACCAAGATCGTCGGGAACGTTCCCTACACGCCACGGGTCAAAAAAGTATTGGCGCTCGCGGGCAAAGAAGCCAAGGCGCTCAATCACTCGTACGTCGGCACGGAACACATTTTGCTCGGACTTCTTCGGGAAGGCGAAGGGGTTGCTGCCAGAGTGCTCAAGAGCCTCGAACTCGATATCGAACGCACGCGCAACGAGATTCTCAAAGAGCTCGATCCAAATTTCACACCTTCTGAATCAGAGCAGGAAGGTCCCGAAGCATCGGGAGCGAAGAAAGACGTCAAGACTCCAGCACTTCGCGCGTTTGGCCGTGATCTGACTGAGTTGGCGAGGAAAGGCGAGCTCGATCCGGTAATTGGCAGACGCAATGAAATCGAACGGGTGATTCAAGTGCTTTGCCGAAGGACGAAGAACAATCCAGTCCTGATCGGCGAAGCTGGCGTAGGCAAAACGGCTATCGCGGAAGGATTGGCGCAGGAGATTTCAAACGGCAACGTGCCCGAATTGTTGCGCGACAGGCGGGTAATCACACTCGATCTGGCGTTAATGGTCGCCGGCACAAAATATCGCGGCCAGTTTGAAGAACGGATCAAAGCCGTTATGGACGAAATCCGTCGTTCGAAAAACGTGATTCTTTTTATCGACGAATTGCACACGATCGTTGGAGCCGGTTCGGCCGAAGGAGCGATGGACGCCTCGAACATTATCAAGCCCGCTCTGAGTCGCGGTGAATTGCAATGTGTCGGCGCGACCACGATGAACGAATACCGCAAGTATATCGAGAAAGACGCAGCGCTGGAGCGGCGTTTCCAAACGATAAAGGTCGATGCGCCCACTGTTGATGAAGCCATTCAAATCTTGAAGGGTCTTCGACCCAAGTACGAAGCGCACCACAAAGCAAAACTTACCGATGAGGCGCTGGAGACGGCTGTCAGATTTTCTGATCGGTATATCACGGGACGATTTCTTCCCGACAAAGCCATTGATGTAATGGATGAGGCCGGTGCGCGTGCACGCATCAACGCCATGACGCGGCCGCCGGATGTAAAAGACATCGAGAAAGAAATAGAAGAAATTCGGTTGGAAAAGGAAGGGGCCATCAAGGCACAGGATTTCGAAAAGGCCGCATCTCTCCGAGACAAGGAGAAGCAAACCAAGGAAAAGCTCGACGCCATTCTCAACAAGTGGCGCGAGGAGCGCGAAGAAAAAGAAGTCGTAGTGACAGCCGACGACATGATGCACATCATTTCGAAGGTCACGGGTGTTCCGCTCCAGCGGATGGAACAGGAGGAAACACAAAAACTCCTCATGATGGAGAGCGAGATGAAGCAGCGCGTCATCGGACAGGACGAAGCGGTCACCGCCATTAGCAAGGCTTTGCGCCGCTCGCGCGCGGACCTAAAAGATCCAAAGCGCCCGATCGGTTCATTTGTCTTTCTCGGCCCGACAGGCGTTGGCAAAACCTATCTCGCGCGCACTCTTGCGGAGTTCATGTTCGGTGATGCTGACGCGTTGATTCAAATCGACATGTCGGAGTACATGGAAAAATTCACCGCGTCGCGTTTGATCGGTTCACCGCCCGGATATGTCGGTTATGAAGAGGGCGGACAACTTTCTGAAGCCGTGCGACGCCGGCCGTACTCGGTTGTGCTTTTTGATGAGATCGAGAAGGCGCATCCCGATGTGATGCATTTGCTGTTACAGATTCTTGAGGACGGCAAAATTACCGATTCGCTGGGGCGGAAGATCGATTTCCGGAACACGATCATCATCATGACTTCCAATGTAGGCGCCGACTTGCTGAAAAAGCAGACCGTAATGGGCTTCGGCGCGCCGATGGAAGGACACGACTACGATTCAATGCGCGACAAAATTCTCGACGAAACCAAGCGCGTCTTTAAACCCGAGTTTCTCAACCGACTGGACGAGATCATCGTGTTTCATTCCCTCGGCAAGCCGGAGTTGTTGCGCATTGTTGATCTGGAAGTGAACAAAGTGCTCGCGCGCATCAAAGCGAAGGAAGTCCACATTGAATTGAAGCAAAGCGCGAAGGAATTCCTCATCGAAAAAGGATACGATCCGCAGTATGGAGCGCGCCCAATGCGCCGCGCTGTGGAACGTTTTCTTGAAGATCCACTCGCGGAAGAATTGCTGCGCGGCAACGTCAAACCCGGTGACAAAGTCGAGGTTGAGGACGTCGACGGGAAGCTGTCGTTCAAGGTTCCCGAATCGCAACAAAGCAGCGCAGCTGCGTCCGCGAGCTAAGGCGCGTTACAAGTCATGCGCGCGGGTGCGCGTCCGCGTAGGCTTTCTTCAGCCGTTCGACCGTGACGTGCGTGTAGATTTGGGTGGTCGAAAGACTGGCGTGCCCGAGTAAGGCCTGGACACTGCGCAGATCAGCACCGCGGTCCAGCATGTGCGTCGCGAAACTGTGGCGCAACTTGTGCGGACTGACCGAAATTGGAATTGACGTGTGGCGCACATAGCGTTTCAACACCAGCCAGACCGAGCGCGCGGACATTCGCTTTCGCGCCTTGTTTATGAACAGCGGGCCCGCGTGGACATTAGCCGCGGCGCGATAACGTGAGATCGCTTCTAACGCAGGCAAGCCCACAGGGCACACGCGTTCCTTGCGGCCTTTGCCGAAAACGCGCACTGACTCGGTATACAGATCTACGTCGGCCACATCGAGCGAAGCCAGTTCGCTCAGTCGCAAGCCGCTGCTGTAGAATAATTCCATAATTGCAACGTCTCGCAGCGGCATCCAGGAGGGAGCGGCGCGGTTCTTCTTCTCGCGCGTGGGAGCGACGAGAAGATCGTCCACCTGTTGGCGGGTGAGAACCAGCGGAAGCTTTTTCTCCATCTTTGGCAATTGAACGTCTCGCACAGGATTATTTCGCAGCCGTTTTCGCGCTGCGAGAAACTGATAAAAGGTGCGCAACGCGGAGAACTGCAGTCGTACATAAGAACGCGCCTGGCCGTGCTTCATGAGCCCAAAGAGATAATCGCGAAAATTTTCGGAGGTGCATTTCTTCCACGGCGCTTTGCTCACCGCACCGAAAGCAGTCAGTGCCTGGCGGTATGCCTTGAGCGTGCGCGGGGACGCATTTCGCTCATCAGTGAGGTAGCGCAAAAATTCTTCGACCAGAGGGTCGCGATCCACGGGTGCGCCAGTAGCCCTTGTCATCGAAAATGACGAAGCACGAATGACGAATGACGAAGGAAGCCCGAAATCCAAATGGCCAAATAATTCTCTGAACGCGAGCACGCGGTGAGGTTGGCTGCTTCGTGCTTCATCATTAATTCGTCATTCGCCATTTGGGTTTGGTCATTTTCACTCGGGTTTTTCCACGACGTATCGAAGATCCGTAACGCTGGCGTTACCGCGGAATTGGCTTTTGAAAATTGGTGGCGGGTTTGGGGAAATTAGTTCGTAACCCTTCAAAACAAATTCGGGATAAATTCCATTGCTCGCAGGCTCATAGACTTTGTCGCCGCTGAAATTACCGTAGAGTTTGTATTCGTAATTGTTATCGCTACCGAACTCGAGGCGTTCGCGATCCGGCGCAAGCTTCTGTTTTTCATTTAACATTACCAGCTCTGCTGTGCTCCATGGCTGACCGGGCTTCCGAATGTACCCCCAGAATTTGTAATCGGGCTTATAGTAGCGGCGACCAATAAAGTAATCACCAGCCGGCTCGGCCGCGATGTGTTGCACCATCTCGATTCTTGCTTGCTGAATTCCTTGCGGGACGGTTTCACAACCCCCGAGGAGCACCGCGCCCAGCAAAAGATTTCCTGCCAGCAATAACTGAGTGGCGCGTCTCATTCTTTGATGGGCTTCTTTTATCGCAGCTTTCCGCAACACGCAATTGCAAGCTCCTACAATTGGAAATTCGAATTACGCTACTCGAAACAACAAAGAAAACGTGTTTTGTCACTCGGATTCACGGTTCGATCGTCATTCGACATTCATTCTTTGTCATTTACCGTTCACCGGTCAGTCCTTCACTGATCACCTGAGTTTCTAATGGTCCAATTTTTCAACGCTCTGGGCGCGCCGTTGCTCTCGTTTGTCCAATACCTGGGCGAAATCTTGTTGCTCGCAGCCGACACCTTTCGTTCGATTTTCACACACAAGCTCCGGTGGAAATTATTCCTCAACCAAATTGTGGAGGTTGGATTGCTTTCGCAGCTCGTGGTCATAATCACCGGTGCATTCACCGGTGCGGTATTCTCGGCACAAACATTTTTCCAGTTTAACAAACTGGGAATGGGCTCCGCTGTAGGCGCGGTAGTTTCAGTGTCGCTTTGCCGCGAGCTCGCTCCCGTCCTTACCGCATTGATGGTGGCTGGGCGCGTCGGCGCGGCGATGTCTGCCGAGATCGGCACGATGAAAGTCACCGAGCAAATCGATGCTTTGCGCGCGCTGGCGGTTAACCCGGTTGATTATTTAGTCGTCCCGCGCGCGCTGGCAATGATGGTTTCGATGCCGCTGCTGGTGGCGGAGTGCATCGCCGTTGGCATCGCCGCCGGTTATCTCGTGGCGATTTTCATGCTCGACATTAACGGCACTTACTACATGGCGAACATGGTGAAGTGGACGCGCAGTCGCGACATTATCATGGGGCTGTCAAAGGCGTTCTGTTTCGGAATACTCATCGTGTTTATCAGTTGTCAAAAGGGATTGACCACACGCGAAGGCGCAGTCGGTGTTGGTCGGGCTACCACCGAGGCGGTGGTCAACTCATCGCTGGCGGTTCTGATCTGCAATTTCTTCCTCACCATGATGTTCAACATTATTTATCCGGCTGGGTATCAGTGATGCTGCACAGTTGAGACTTGCAAACTGAGAGTCGAGAGTTTGAGCCTGCGATGATCGAAGCGCCTGCATCTCCAAAAATGTCCACAGAACCTCAACTGGTTTCGGATAATTCGTTGCCCATGATTGCCTTGCGTTCGCTGCGAAAGAAGATCGGGCAACAGGAAATTTTGCGCGGCGTCGACCTTGAGATCAGCAACGGTGAGACGCTGGCCATCATTGGGCGCAGCGGCGGCGGCAAAAGCGTTTTGCTAAAGCACATGGTGGGGTTGATGGAGCCCGACGCCGGTGAAATTTGGATCCAGGGCCAAAACATCATCGGAATGAACGAGCGCCAGCTTGGGGCGATTCGCACAAAGGTCGGCATTCTCTTTCAAGGTGGCA
>Ga0164304_10000454_pt1 | contig 11637 bp, 7 predicted proteins | sample Whisoiple_217_MG_FD_110216 | JGI IMG/M metagenome (GOLD analysis project Ga0164304, IMG submission 110216) | Soil microbial communities amended with pyrogenic organic matter from upstate New York, USA - Whitman soil sample_217_MG | ecosystem: Environmental > Terrestrial > Soil > Agricultural...
CAGCCAGTCAGGCGTCGTCTCTTCGCCACGGGTCCCGATCGGCTGGTGGCGGATGGTGCCGGCCACCGGGTCCACTCCGTCCGCGTCCTCGATGTGGAAGGTGCGGACACCCCTGGACTGCACCAGGGCCGCGAGGTGACAGGTGTTGCTGGAGTTGTAGCCGCCCACCACCACCATCACGTCGAGCGGCTCCTGAATCAGGGCCAGCACCGCGTCCTGCCGTTCCTGCGTCGCCGAGCAGATCGTATCGAACGAGCGGAAGTGGTCGGCCACGGCGTCCGGACCATAGCGGCGCTCCACGCTCCGCCGGATCTCTTCGGCGATCGCCAGCGATTCGCCCGAGAGCATGGTGGTCTGATTGGCCAGGCCGACGCGCTGCAGGTCGCACGTGAAGTCGAAGCCCGGTGACACCGCCCTGGCGAAGCGGGCCTCCATCGCGGCCACGTCCCGGCCGTGCTCGATGAAGTCACACACGATGCGGGCTTCGGCCATGTTGAGGACCACGAGGTACCGGCCGGCCGGGTACTTCATGACCTGGCTGGCCGTGGCCTTGGTCTCTTCGTGGTAGTGCTTTCCGTGGATCACGGCGGTGTAGCCGTCCCGCGCGTAGCCCTCCACCCGCTTCCACACGTTGAGCACCGACCCGCAGGTGGTGTCCACCAGGACCGAGCCCAGCGCCTTGAGGTGCTCGAAATCATCGATCGTAACCCCGAACGCGGGCAGGATCACGACGTCGTGCGGTCCGATGGCGGAAAAGTCGAAGCGGCCCGCCTCGTCCCGTAGCAGGAACCGGATGCCCATGTCCTGCAGCTTCTGATTGACGTGCGGGTTGTGGATGATCTCGCCGACCAGGTAGAGGCCCCGGTCGGGGAACTTGCGGCGGGTCTCGTAGGCATAGTCCACCGCCCGGTCCACGCCGTAGCAGAAACCGAACTCCCGGGCCAGCCGGAAGCTCACGTGGCCGACGTCGAGGCGGTAATTCCGCGCGCGGAACGCCTCGACCACCGTGCTGTGATAGTCGGCGGTGAGCTGGCCTTCGATCTCCGCCTTGAGGCCGAACCCCCGCCGGAAGTAGGTGCTCTCCATGGCTCGCGTAATCTAATCCCGGCTGTCCGACTCGGCCTCGTCGTCCCGGGTGCTGTCGGTCTGCGCCGTGTCGCCCGGCGACCGGCCCGCACACGTGGCGGGCGCGGCCACGATTCGGAGTCCCGCGAAGGTGCCCGCCGCCGCCAGCCGCTTGCCGGTCACGAGCGGCCGGGCGCCGACCGTAAACCTGCCGGCCACCATGCCATCGGGCCCGCGCTCCAGAGTCAGCCGGCCACTGTCGCCCTGGAAGCCCATGACCGTGGTTTCCGAGAACCACCGGAGCGCTACGGCCGCCGATGGCGGGCGGGTCGTGTCGGCCACGTCGGGGAGGCGGACAGGATACACCCCAGCCTCGACGGTGTCGGCGGGATAGAGCGCGATGCCCACCCCGGTATCGCCCGCCACGGCCCGGATCTCGAGCACGTGCAGCGACGCACACCACTCGGCCACCGCCACGGCGGAGAAGGCCGCGGTGTCCGCCCCGGTCCACCGGACCGAGAGCCGGGCACCGGGTTGGCTGTCGGCGCCGGACCGGCAGCCGGCCGCGGCAAGCCCGATCAGCCAGGCGCCCGCCAGCGCGGTCCACGGGGCCGCGGGCCGCTGCTCGCGCCTCACCTGGGGGCCTGCACGACGATGTCGAACCGCACCGGTCCTCCGGTGTCCGGCGTGAGCCTGTGGCTCAGGTCGAAGCGCAAGATTCCGTTGTACATCGAGAGACCCAGACCCGCCCCGGCCAGGGCCGTGCTGGAGAACAGGTCCGACGGATCCGCGGCCTGACCCGCGTCCACGAACGCCACCGGCCGGAGCCGCCCGCCGAAGGGCGATACATCCAGCTGCGCCGCCCAGAATGCCTGGCCGCGCCGGCTGCCGTAATCGAACCCGCGTATCGTCTGCTCGCCCCCGAGCCGGAACAGGGTCTGCTGCAGCGTGGGACTGGTCGCTATACCGGTTTTGAGCCTGAGGGTTGCGCCGAGTCGGTCACCCGCTTCTACGCGGAGGTCACCGAACAGGCGGCCCGTCGTATGGTCTGCGTTGCCCAACACGTCCGCCGTGAGACTCCAGCGCACGGCGCCCACATGGGTCAGCCGAACCGAAGCCCCGCCATAGGTCCCCGGATCCACCGGCGCGTTGGGCGGGAACTCGCCATCGCCTCCGAGCAGGTCGTTCACGGCGGACTTGGCTTCGCGACGGACCGTGGTCTCATGCTCCACCCGAAGCGCGGCGGCCAGATCCAGGCCGGTCTCGAGCGAGGTCTCGAACCCGATCCCGCCTCCTTCCGCGAGCAGATAGTCGCCGTCGTCGTGCGCCACGAACAGGGCGTTGAGGGTGTTCCCCAACGTGTGCCCGGGGGAGATCGGATCCGCGTCCACGACGTCCCGATACCCACCGAGCGACCAGCGTCCGCCCGGCGCGTCCTGCACCAATGTCAGGCGACCGGTAACCCGGTCGTCGCTGAACCTGTAGCGCACCGTCCCATAGACATTGGCGAAGCGGAGGCCAGGCGCGCGCACCCGATAGCCGAGCCCAACCGAAAGCCCCTGGACCCGGTCATAGCGCAGGGCGTCCGACAATCGCTCGTACCCGAACCCGCGCGCGGTCTGTCCCGTCACCGAGTCGGGCAGCATCTCGGCCAGCTGGGCGAGCTCGGCCTCCGCCTCCCGGATCCGCCGGGCGTCGGCCGCATCCGGCTCCAGCGACAGCGAATCCGGCCACTGGTCGTACCGATCGAGCTTGGCGTTAGGGGGGCGGTGCAGCTCGTAGCGGCCCCCGTGCCATCGGCCGGCGTAGTCCCACGCCCGCAGGCTGTCGGGCGTGCCGCCGAGCTGGCTCCGACGGGCCGCCCGGATGGAATCGACCCGGGCACGACGGAGCTTGCGCACCGAATCCCGACTCAAGCCGAGCTCGTCGAGCAACGGCAGCTCGAAGACGATGGGTCGGCCGGCGTTGATGCTGTAGTCCTCGAAGGTGGTGGTAGCCTGGAATGGAATCACGAGATCGCTCATCACCGGGATTCGAACCGTGCCGGCGATGACTTGCCGGTACGGCATCCAGAATCGGCCCTCCTGCAGCCCGTACTCGAGGTCGGCATCCACGCTCACGACGCGGCTCACCATCTGGTTGAGCCGGCGCGCCTTGGCGGAGTCGGGACCCTGGGGGCCATCCTCTGGACGGACCCACAGAGCCGTTCCGAGATATCGAAAGGTGAGACGCACCACCTCGGCAGACGCCGAGTCGATCCACATCTGGCCGACGATGAGCGCGGGGCCGGTGCGCCGGGGGGTCACCTGGACTCGAACCAGCCGCAGCGTGCCGCCGCTCGCCGGCGTGACCGTAAGGTCGCCGGTGATGGTGTAGCGGTACCATTCCGGTCCGGCCGATGCGAGCGGATGGAGCGCGCCGGTGGCGGGAAACCGGCTGCTGAAGATCCGCACCGAGTCGTCGACTCCTCGGGGCACGAACCACGGCCGGGCCCAGATGCTCGACAGCTCGAGATCCCGCCGCCGCGACCGAAACCGCCGCCCGAGCACGTCGACCCTGAGATCGTTCGGCTGCTGCCACTGCACCCGCGCCACCTGTTCCTCGACCGCGGTGGCGGGTGCGCGCGACCAGACGCTCCGGCCCACCGCGACCGAGAGCCGGTAGCGGATGGTGGCCTGATAGGCGGCCACCGCCGAATCGCTCGTCCGGCGCCGGGCCATGGCGCGCTCGACGAGCTGTTGAACGGCGGGACTGGTGTAGGGTGAAGCGGTGTCGGGTTGAGGGGCTTGAAGGACGGCTGTGGACAGCAACAACGCTACGAAGTTTGCGCCCATTTGCTCCGGCCGTCTCGGTGGAGCCCGTACGCCTTGAGACGGCGCCAGAGGGTGGTCCTGCTGATGCCCAGATGCTTGGCCGTCTCCGCGAGCTTCCAGTTGTTCGCGTCGAGCGTCTTGACGATAGCCTCCTTTTCCCGCGCCGCCAACGTCGTCGGACCCTCGACGCCGGGAATGAACATGGCCTCGCCAAGCTCGAGCGCGCCCACCCGCAGGGGACGGAGCCGGCCGCCCACAGCCGCGAGACGCGGCATCAGTTCCGGAGCGTGTTCGCTGAGATCCATGCCGGCCAGCGCTTCCCGTGCCTGCTGATTGGCGTAGAGCACACGGCCTTCGACATCGAAGACCACTACCCCCTCACTGAACCCGTCCAACAAGGCCTTGGCGAGGGGAGAAAACACGGATGGCAGCGAAGTGTGGGGTGACGCTTCCGGCATAGTAGATGGGTACGACACTCTCGATCCCGGAGTTTCAAAGGTAGACGTATGTAACTTCTGACGCGACTTTGACCTGGGTTTATACACCCTTTCATGACGTGTACCTCGGCCCAAGGTGCACAATGGAGCGTAGGACCCACCGGTCAGCGCCGATTGCCACCCCGCCCCCGCCGCCGGTGCCCGGGGGGGCCGCGGTGGGGACCCTTACCCCGGCGGGGCCCGTGGGGGCGGTCGTTCTCCTCTGATCGGCTGGATCGGGGTGCCCGCCGAAGCTCGGCCTGGAGGTCGGCGATCGTGTCGGCCAGCACGGGAGGATGGCGTCCTCGCAGGAGCGCGAACCGAAGCGGCCGGTCGAGCGGCGGCAGGTCCCCGGCCCTGAGGCGCCGCGCCTGCCCCTCCCGCAGCCGCACCCGGGCCACCCCGAGCCCTCCCGCCACCTCGTAGTCGAGCGGTGCCGCGTCGCCGCGGACTCGGATCATGCCGGGCAGGGCGTCGAGCCGCGCACGGGTTCCTTCGTCAACCAAGGCGTCCGGGTCCACATGGATGCGTGTGGTCATGAAATCGTCCCAGCTCTCGACGCCCTCGAGCTGGGCCCGGATCCGCTCGCGGACGGCTGCCGGAGCGGCCGTGGTGAGGATACCGCCCGAGCGGCGCCAGAGCTCGTCCAGCGTCTCGACAGCGCGCCGGACCCGCCCCTGATCCGGGTGGCCGGTCGCCCCCTGGAGCAGCGCCTCGGTCAGCGTGTTCCATGCACCAGGGCGAACTGCCGTGGGAATGGCGCCTCGCAGGGGCTCGACCTCGGTGTCGAGATCGAAGCCGAAATAGCTCCGCCGTCGCTCCACCGCGAGCCCTTGATGCTTGCGTGTGCCGGCCAGTACGACCCGGGGCGGTCCCAGGACGGCGTGCCCCCGCACGAGGTCGTAGGAAAGGGTGGTGCCCTCGATGGAAGCGCGCGGAATTCCGAAGCGGTCGGCGAAGTAGCGGAGCGCCCCTGCCACGGCGCCCCAGCTCCCCGCGACCGACGTCTTCGCCACCCGCGCCTCCTGTCCGTCAGCGGTGTGCTCGTCGATCACCAGGTCGAACGGCATGAATCGGGCGAGCAGCTCGGCCCACGCCTTCCGGATCTCTTTGGAGGCGTATGGGAGCTGCTTGGGCAGCGGCAGCTCGAGCGAGCGGTACACCGAGGCCGTGCCGAGTGCCGCATCCTCGATGGCCTTCACCAGCACCCCGCGCCGCTCGGCCCACTCGGCCAGCCCGTCCTCGAACAGGTGCCGAGGCAACCCGTAGACCTCGCCCAGGTAGCCGTGCTGATTCACGGCCTCGGCGTACAGGTTGTACGCGGTCAGATGGTCACTCCCGTTCACCACCACGCCGTGTAAATCGCGCTCCTCGCGCGTCATTCGATGCAGCGATTCGATGTTCGAGCACACCGCCACCATCGGGGTAAGCTCCGGCCCGGCGTGCACCAGCAGCTCGCCCCAGGGCCGCTCGACCGGCATCGCCTCCACCTCGCGGCCGTAGGCGGTGAGCCGCCCGTCCTCCACCAGGCCGCGGTCGCTGAGCAGGGCGACGGCTCGACGGTAGGCGATGCGGTCGAGCGGCACCGGCAGGTCGAGCTCGCCGGCATCGACCCCGATGGCCGCGCAGGTGATCGCCACCCGCTCCGCGTCGCCCGCGAGCTGAAACTCGGGCGGCGTCGGCCGCAGCTTCTCGAACACCAGGTCGCGATCGCTCAGGATGACGACCTCACCGTTCGGGACCCGACCGTGCACGCGGCCGGCCATCTGCAGGATCTCGTTCGCACCGAGGTACAGGCGGTGAAGGACGTTGCGGCCGCGCTCCACCACGTTGCCGTAGCGCGCGTCATAGATCACCACGGTGTCGAGCCCGCGCACGTTGAGCGCCGATTGTCCGGCGGCGGTCATGGCGAGGAGAAAGGGGCGCTCGACTTCCCCTTCCAGGAACGGCCGGATGACCCGAATCGGCTCGCCGCCATGATAGAACGCCGTGGTCAGCCGCTTCCACTGCTCCCCCAGCTCCGCGCCGAGGCGCTCGACTTCCGCCCGCGTGGGCAGGAACACGGCGACACCGCGCTGTTCCTTGATCAGGTGGCGGATGTAACGCTCGTTCAGGAACTCGTCGGGCTGCTGCGGGAGCACCTCGACCCTGGCCTTGAGCCGCGGGTCGAAGGCGTGGGTCTCAAGCACCTCGGCGCTGTCGAGGTAGCGGGCATAGAACGAAGGATCGACCGTGGCGCTGAGCCAGATGAACCGGCAGCCGGCCCGCTTGCCGAGCGCCAGGCACAGCTCCAGCTCGGCCGAGGTCTGGTGGATCTCGTCTGCCACGACGGTGTCGCGGCCGGTGATGAGGTCGTCCTGAAACCAGCGCCGGGCGATCCCCGTGGTCACGATGACCACGTTCCACGACGGTGTCTCGGGTGTGGCCTCGCGCTCCCGGTTCACGCCCCCGACGGCGAGCGGCTCCGCGAGGATCGCCTCCGCCATCGGCCGGATGGCGAGGGTCTTGCCGGTCCCCGTCCCGGCCACGATCCCGAATCCCTTGCCGGACGACGCCAGGGCCCGAATCTCGCCGCCGTGCTCGCGCTCGAGCAGCGTGTCCAGATGAAGCCGCAGCGCCAGCTCGATGGTCTCGCAGGCGGCCCGTGTCGGCGTGATGACGACGATGCGCCCCTTCGGATGAGGGGCGTGGCGGTAGGCGTCGGGATCGGGAGGGAGGTGGTGGTCGCGGGCCGGGTGCATGAGGGGAATGAACGCCCGGCCGTGACCGATTGTAAACCGTCAGAATCCCTGCTGCAGATTCAATTCCCACACCCATTTCTTGTCGGGCCGCTCGAACGGATGGACCAGGTTCAGCTCCGCGATCGCGAAGCCGAACAGGTTCATTCGCAGCCCGGCCCCGGCGCTATACACCGCCGATCGGTCGTTGCCGGAGCTGCTCGAGAGGGATGGCGTCTGACCGTTGTTCCAGGCCACGCCCCCGTCGCCGAAGACCGTGAAGTCGATCGGGAGCACGCCGTAGTAGCCTGACCCGACACCGAGCACCCCGAAGAGCGGGAACCGGAGCTCGAGGTTGCCGATCAGCACCCGGCTGCCGAGCAGGTTGTCGAACGCGGGGCAACCATTCGGATCGGCCGCGGTCGGGTGGCACTCCGAGGCGCCGAACGAGCCCACGGTATATCCGCGCACCAGCCCGGGCCAGCCCAGGAACAGCGGCTGCAGCCGAGGATCTTCCGCGTCGGAGCCATAGCGGCCGTAGTGCAGGATCCTGGCGGCGAGGGTGAACGGCCGCACCGGCATGATGTAGCGGCGATAGTCGACCAGGGCGCTCACCATGTTGAGCGAGCCGACGGTCGGCGTGGCCTCGAGGCGGTACCGCTGACCGAGGATGGGACCCGTCGCGCCGAAGAACGAGTTGTCGTACACCAATGCCGCGCTGGCCGTGCCGAGATTGAGGGCGCGCCCGGCCGGCAGGTCCTGCGTGTTATCGAAGATCAGGTTGCCGGTGAACGGGTCGAACGCCTGGGTGCGGAGCTCGTTGTCGAACGAGATGTTGCTGTACCCGACGGAGAACTCCACCCGCTGCGCCGAATTGAACGGGTACGAGATGAATGCCTGGACATCGCGGTTGGTCTGTCGCTGCAGCAGGGTCTGGTCGGCCACCAACTGCTGGCCCGCGGTGTCCAGAACGCCCTCCGCGAAGGCACCCGTGAGATAGGGCACCTGCTGCACCACCGCACCCCAATTGAGGCGGTGGCCGACGTTCTGATAGGCCACGACGCCCGTAATGTCCTTGAGGCCGCCGTTCACCTGCAGCCCGGTGATCAGGTTGCGGTTCCCGAGCTCGTCGCTCCAGAACAGGGACAAGCCCCCACCCACGTACGTGCCGAACTCGCTCGTTCCGGCCACCAGTGACGGCTGACCGATCGCGGTCAGCGAGAGTCCGGCCTTGTAAGGCGCCGTAGAGAAGTTGGTATCCGCCGGGAGGCCGGTTTCGGAGTCGCTCAAGGCGGCCACCAGAGTGGAGCTCTCGCGCGCAACCGGCGGCAACGCCGCGGCGGCGAGTTTGGCCGGCTGGGGCGGCACGGGCTGGCCGGCCAGCACCTCGGGCGTTTCCATGGCATACAGCTCGTATCCGTTGGTGCGGAACACGCTGTAGGCGAGGCGGCCGGTCCGTGCCGCAACGCTGATCGCCGGACTGGTCTCGGTGGTGCCGCTGACGCCGGTGAACAGGTTGGTGACCTGGCGCAGCTCGCCATCGGCCAGACGCACCCGGTAGATGTTCGGAATGCCGTTGGGGTTGGCCACGAAGAAGAGGCTGGCTCCGTCCGGCGTCCACTGGGGATTCAGGTGCTTCGCCCCCTCGAAGCCGGGGACCCGCGTGATCTGCCCGGTGCGCCGATCGAGGATGGCCAGCGAGTACGGACCGATCGCGAGGTCCTCGATGTGCGTCGTGAACCGGTCAGTCACGAAGGCCAGACGGGTGCCGTCGGGCGACCAGCTCGGCTGCAGATCGGAAAACGCGTCCTGGGTGAGACGCTGCAGCTTTCCGGTTCGGAGATCGCACACGAACAGGTCGCTCAGCCCCCCGATGATCGCCGAGAAGGCGACGGACTGGCCGTCGGGCGACCAGGTCGGGTTGAGGATCTCGCCCAGCTGTGGAAGCCGGATGTCGCGCTCGATCCGCTTCTTGTCCACGTCGTAGATGTTGAGGTTGGGACGCCCGCCCTCGATGCCCGCGAAGACGAACCGCTTGCCGTCATCCGACCAGCTGCCGGCCGACTGGATGAACTGCAGGCTCTCGAGATGCGGGTCCACGGCCGTGCGGGTGATTTGGCGCTCCACCTTGCCGGTCCGCGCGTCGGCCAGATACAAGTCCACGCTGAACAGGCCCCGATCGGAGAAGAACATCATGCGGCTGCCGTCCGGGCTCAGGGCGGGCGCCAGGTTGTACAGCCCCGCATCCTCGCGGTTCACCCCGACGAGCTTGGGGCCGTAGCGGTCGGGAAGCTCCGTGCGGGACTGGAGGCTGTCGAACTCGGCGTGGGTCGCCGCATGCCAGCGCGCGACGAGCTGATCGGGCGTGAGGCTCAGCACCCCTCGAATCGCGTTGTCGACGCCACGGGTGCGACCGGCCGCGCGCAGCAGCTCGCCGATGCGATCGTCGCCGTAGGTGCCGCCCACGTAGGCCAGCAGCGCCTGTCCGTAGCGGTAAGGGAAGAAGCGCGGGTCATCGAGCTGCTTGAACGTCGGGAGCGTGTCCTTGGCGGTGTCCTGAATGGCGCCCCGCATCCACATCGCCGTGAGCGGCGCGACCGGGCCGAGGGACATGTACTCGGCCATACCCTCGACGAACCACAGCGGCATCGCCTCCGCCGCCGGGCTTGCGCCGTTGCGCCCGGTCACGCCCGTAATGTCGTACTGGAAGGCGTGGGTCAGCTCGTGCCCAATGACGTGGTCGAGGTCGCCCAGCGTGCCGCCGGTGGGCAGCACGATGCGCCGGCGGAGGGCCTCGGTCACGCCCCCGGTGCCTTCGCTGATGCCTTCGACGACGTTGGTCTGCTGGAACTGGGCCTGAGTCGCGTACAGGATCAGCGGCTGGCGGCCGGAGAGCTGATGGTGCATCAGACCGCTCAGCCTGGCATACCAGCGTTCGGCCATCCGGGCCGCGATGTCGGCCGCGGGCCGCTCTTCGGGGTAGTAGTAGAGGTCGAAGTGGGCCGTGCGGAGGACTTTGAAGTCGAAGTTCTCGTACTGGACCTTGTTGCGACCGAAATACTGTGCGTGGGCGGGTGCGGCCTGGGCCACCGTGGCGGCGAGCAACACGGCGAGACCTAGGCTTGGCGCGTACGACTTCCCTGAGCGAGCCACCAACATTCCCTCATTCCTCCGGGCTACAGATGCGGCCCGGGCGCGGACCGTCGCGGTGACTCAGCACACAGGGTCCTAAATGCCTGACGTCCCCGCGGTTTCACGGGGACGCCCGGTCCTGCAACCGACCTGGATCTGGGTGATCGCGCGCCGGAAGGCGCGGACAGGTCAGTCATCCCAATCCCGGTCGTGGTCGTCGTCTCGGTACGGCCCCTGGTAATGATCGCGCGAGGCGGGCCCATCGCACACATCGTAGTACCGGCCGTCCCGCTCGTAGATCACGACCTCACGCATGGGAGGGCCGCCGCGGACATAGCGGTCGTAGTAGCGCCCATCCCGGTAATACACGACCACCGGCCGATACTCATGACCCTTCCAGTGCCGAAGCGCCCGGTGATGACGGACGTACACCCGTTCGACCACGATGACCCGAGCCGGGGCCCGGCGATAGACGACGACCGGCCGGCGGTAGGTGGAGTAGCCCTCCCCGACGACAACCCGGCCGGCGACCGGCCCGCCCCGAATCGCGACGTCGGCCGACACCTGCTGGGCCGAAAGCGGCGCGGTCAGGGACACAGCGACGAGCAGCGACCCCGCGACGATGCTGGTCCTCATAGAGTCCTCGACTGAAAGTTGGGAAGCGTGCGGGGGTGCTAGGGTGCGAGCCTCGTGCCATGGTCTAAGTCGTTGCCGGGATTGGCGTGTGCAAGGGCCGGCAGTGCGGGGCCGTCCTCCGGAACAGACGGCCGCGGATGCCGGCTTACCCGCGCGCGGACGCCTGGGCCCGGGGGGCCCCGTCCTCGGCACGCTGCTGATCGACCCACTCGCAGACGATGCGAAATGCTTCCGCGCGGTCGAGCGCGAAGGCGTCCATCAGATAGGGAATGGCGCCGTACATGTTGCTGCGGCCGCCGGCGCGAAGCCGTTTGAGAAAGGTCTGATAGCGGTTTGGCCTGGGCCGCTCGGCCCGCACCGTCCACTGGTGAACCCGGGCCGCGGCAGGCTGGCTCTTCTTTTTTAAGCGCTTGCTCATGAATGGCTTACGTGGAAGTCGTGACCCCCGAATATATGCCGAAGCCAGCTCGCCGGCAAGGAGGCTCCGCATGATTTCTCGACGAGGTGCATGACTCCTTGACAGGTATTTGGGTCACGTCCATACTAGTGGCCTCTACGCAGGACTTGCGTCGCCAAGTACGAGCTACCCGCCGTTCGGCGGGACTGAGTGGCCTCGCTCCATCCCACGTCGCTCCGGTGCCGGCTCACTCTTCGCCTCGTCGAGCTGCGTATGTTTCGCCAAATTCTCTCCTTCTTCACCAAATCGCACATGGAGGCAGGTATGGCGGCGGACTTCTTCATCGGTGAATCGCTCGTCGGCGATGGGAACGAAATCGCGCACATCGATCTGATCATCGG
>Ga0164304_10000458_pt1 | contig 11614 bp, 10 predicted proteins | sample Whisoiple_217_MG_FD_110216 | JGI IMG/M metagenome (GOLD analysis project Ga0164304, IMG submission 110216) | Soil microbial communities amended with pyrogenic organic matter from upstate New York, USA - Whitman soil sample_217_MG | ecosystem: Environmental > Terrestrial > Soil > Agricultural...
CGCCGACCAGCGCAGCGCATACGGCGATCTTCCGAGCAGGCATCCGAATTCCTTGCCCCGAGGTCCTCGCGGTAGGAAGTTGGGGTCGAATGGCCGAAAGGCGCCGACTCTTCATGATTTCGCCTCAATGATGTGGTGGATGGGATTATTCAAGCCCCCTTGAGCCGTCAACGCCGCGCGAACAGCACCAACCGGTGACAGCCAGTGTCCAAATCGGAATTTGGGCTCACGCTCACGCGGAATTGGTTCTAGACAATGCGAAATCGCGGTCGAGGCATGCGAGGAAGTCCGCCCTGCAGCAGAATCGGCATTCAGGGGCCAATTCCGGCCTTTGCTCGATACGAGATTAGGGACATCTCAACCGTCTTGCATCCCCTACTCTCCGTAGGCGAGAAGGTGTATGCGGACCGGGACGCGAGCGCGTGGAGCCGGCGAAGACGCGCCATCCGGGTGCGTCTCGACGTGGGCATCGCACTTCGCCAAGCTGCAACACGCTGAGCTGTGGGCCTTCTGTATCGGAACTCGGAACTTGCTGGGCGCCGCTGCAGCCTTCGTAGGCGTATGGATGCTGCACAACGAGCACGCCGGTTCGGGCATCGTGGTGATGGTTGCGGCCGCCTGGTACCTCTTGCTCTCGAGCCTGGGGCCATGGGACTCGGCGATCTGCTCGGCATGTGGCACCCCCGTGGCGGGAGCATCCGGGGAACGATCGAATCGAGCGTCCCACCCCTCATCGCGCTTGTGGCCCAAGGCTTCTGGGGCTGACGGATCGGTCAGCACCTTGGCGCAATCCTTCTCGCGGCGAATGAGGCCCCTCTCCACGAACTGCAGAAGGGTTCCATCACCCCGGTCGGGTCGCAGCAGAATCGCGCAGGTGGGTTACGGCTTGATGGCGCGGGTGGCGTAGTAGCCAGGCATGTACCGGGCGGTTGCATCGGCGTGGTGCGGGGCTTCCTCGAAGTGGGTCAGGATGAAGCCTGCCTCGAGCTGACCACCGATCTGCCCGGTGAGCGAGTGGCTGTATTCGATCGGCCCGGTCCCGTACGAGCGCTGGCGCTCGGCTTCTGGGAGGTCAAGGGTGCTGAATGGGAGTTGGTGGCTCACAATGAGTTCACCGCGCGCCTCCAAAGCCGTCATGTCGAAAATGAAGATGTCAGGGTTCAGGAAACCCGCCATCAGGATTCCGCCCGGGCGCAGTACGCGGAATGACTCCCGCCAGACCGGTGCGAGATCCGGGCAGAACACGTTGGACACCGGGTTGAAGACGACATCGAAGCTGGCGTCGGGGAACACGCCTAGGTCGCGCATGTCGCCGAGCACCGTACGGAGGGCCAGGCCCTCGCGGGTGGCGACCTCCTGGTCGCGGCCCAGTTGCCGCGGCGAGTTGTCCAAGACCGTCACGGCCGCGCCAGCTGCCGAGAGCACAGGCCCCTGCTGCCCGCCGCCGGAAGCCAGGCACAGCACCTCAGCGCCGGCCAGTTCAGCGGGGAACCAGCCGCGGGGCACTGCCTGGTAGCCGATCAGGACGACGGACCAATCGCCGGCCCGTGCCCGGGAGATGACCTCTGGCCCGGCGGGTCGGGTCCATTCGTTACTGCTCTCCACCTCGCGGTCCCACGCGGCACGGTTATACGCCACGGGATCAATGCTGTCCGTCACAACGCCAGAGCCTAGATCAGTGGGCCCACAGGGTTTGGGCACGGCGTAGCGCCTCGTGGGGGCGTTGCGGCGTCTCGACGCGATGGTGATCTCGAGCCGAATCTCGACGTTCTCCTGGACACCGATCTGGACACCGATGCGACCGCGCACCAATGTGAGGACCGACGATCTGCTTGCCGCTCATCTGAAGCGTGTCCAGGCGTGTCACAGGATCGTTAGGCGGTGGACGGTGACACCGAGGGACTCACGCTGGCCGTGATGCCAGCGTGCCTGGGCTTCACCAACGAGCCCCACTGGCGGCGTTGTGATGTGCGGGCAGGACCTGGGAGGGCCAACAGAGGAAGCGCTGGCACGGACGCCGAGACCCTCCTTGGCGTCAGTTTGCTCATGGTGCGGCGACAGCGTGGAGGAGGTCCCTCGCCTGCTCCTGTGGCTGTCGGTTCTCCTCCGGGATGAGGATGGCAAGGGACAGGTGGCGTGCGGGGACGACAACGAGGATGGAGGTGCTTGCCGGGCCGGAACCTCCGTGTCCGTAGCCAGGGTCTGTGGCCAGGTCGGTGTACACCATGGTGCCCAGGCCGTACCCGACGCCGGGGAACAGCTGGTCCGGTGTGGGCTCGGTCGTCATGGCGCGCACCGATGTCGGGGCGAGCAGTCGGGCGCCGTACAGCTGGTAGCCCCACAGGGCGACCGTCTGCGCGTCGGCGGCGATTCCGGCGAAGGTGTCGTGGGTGGGGTGAGCCCGGGAGCGTGAGGGGAGGTAGCCGTCGGACTTGGACACCAGGCTGCGCGGCGCAGCCGCTAGCGGTGGAACCGGTCGCTCCGTGTCCTGCGCTGCGACCCGGGTGAGGTGAGCCGGGTCGAACAGGTCGGTTCGTAGCACCTGGGCCATCGGCCGCCCGGTGAGCTTCTCGACGAGCATTCCGAGCAGGAGGTAGTTCGCGCTCGCGTACCTGGGGACCGGGCCACGCGCGGCGAGGGTGGGCTTGAGGTAGGCAAGGGACCGCTGGATGCTCCAGGACGCCTTACCAGCCGCTGGGAGGTGTACCAGCCCGTCGTACGCCCGTATGGGTGGGTCGGAGACTCCGCTTCGCATGCTGAGCACCTGACGCACGGTGGCCCCGCCGGCGGTCAGGGGATGGTCGATGTACCTCGACAACGGAGCATCCAGGTTGACCTTTCCCGCTTGGGCCAGCAGTAGGACCTCGGCTGCGGTGAACGTCTTGGTGATGCTGTCGATCGGCATCATCGACTTCACCTGCACGCGGGCGCCGATGCCGTCTGTCCCCGCAGCGCCGGCCCACGACCCGTGGTCGGTGACCACTGCGGCTGCCAGTCCGCGCGCTCCGGCAGTGGGTGATGCGGCGTGCAGCACGAGCGCTTGGTCCAGCACCGCCTGCAGCTTCCTTTGCGTGGGCCGGGCTAGGGCGCGGGCCACCGGGGATGGGAAGGTCGCGTACGGCGTGCTGACGGTCGTGGCGGGTGGAGGGCCGCTGATCCTGGCTGCGTCACCCGCGGTGCTGGTGCACGCAGCGAGCAGCAGGGCAGCCACGACCAGCGCACTACCGGGGGCCAACGAGTGTCGGATCGTCACGGCGGCCTCCCAGTGGTCATCCAGGTAAGAGGTTGTTCCAGCATGCGCCCTGTGGACGAGCGTGTCACCGTCCCACGAGGTCGCGCCTGTCCGGCTCCGTCGGTAGCCGTTTGGCGGCTCATCTGCATGGAAATGGTGGGGGCTTAGTGCTTGGCGAGGTGATGGTCCAGATTCGGACGGATCTTTGCCCGTGAGGTTGGGTGTCTGGTTGTGATGGCTTCAGAGGGCCGGTTTGACCCGCCCCTTCAGCACCCGCAGGGGGCGTACGGAGGCATCTGCCACGGATCATTTGATAAAGCGAGCAAGCCCCCTGAGATGCACGCCCTGACCACGGCAGCCGTACCTGCCGGTGTCGAGGTTTGCTTCGTGGTACACCGCGGGCGGGCGGGGTCTCCGCGCTGGTGCCTGCGCCGGTGGCCGCGGTCGGGCCTCGGGGTGGTTCGGTCGCGCATAGCCCCTGACGCGACCGCACCTGCTGTCCCGCCGCGGCTAGCAGGAGCAACGACCACCCGGCAAGGTGTGTGCCTGTTTCCAGGCCCGGCTGGCAGGCGCGAGCCAGGTGCCAGACTGCCGGCGGTGTCTGAGGTCCCCTCAACGGGATCACGCGCTGCGAGGTGGATGGTCGTGTTGGACCCGTAACCAGTTTGTCCGTGTAGAAGCATCTCAACTCACCGCAGCAGGTCGTGCTCGAGTTGGCGCGCAGCCGCGGCGGAGACCGCCGGCACGACCCAGCTGGCAGGGACGCATGTGGTGATGTTCGGCAAGGTGGCCGGGGCGGTGACGCCGGCACCCCCGAGGTTGCCTTCGCCGGTGTCGCAGCGAACGATCTGCCGTCCGATACGACCGACGGACGGGGGCGCGGCCGGGAATGTTTGGGGTTGGTCGGGGTGGGGGCCGACTTCGGGGCGGGCGGTGGCTGGCGTCGCAACGCCGCTGAGGGCGAGACCGGTCAGGACGGTCAGGGTGGCGAGGCTCATGGTGTGGCGGCGCATGTCGAGCTCCTTGAAGGTCAGTGGCGGTGCTTCCGACTTCATGCGTCGACGTTCTCGCGGCGTGGTCCGGGCGGGCATCCGACGCGGCTCCTTAGATGGCTCCTGCCAACCCCTGAGATTCCGGCCCCTCGCCAAGGCATCCCGAACCGCGCTCTGTGGCACGGCGATACTGCGCGAGGTGTGGTCGAACGGAGCCCCCGCACGGACCACCACCTCGCCTGTCGCTGCTCGTGATCGCACCGCCCCTGCCGCCCGTGCACCGGCGGCCCAGTGACTTTGCAAGCGCGTCGGCGGACACTGCGCGTATGGGCGCAGGCTCCACAGCACTCCGGGGCCCGGTGGTCGGCCGGGCGGCCGAGGGGCAGGCTCTGACCGCGGCTGTGCAGGCGGCGGTTCAAGGGCAACCCCGGGCGGTCTTCGTCCATGGTGAAGCGGGGGTCGGCAAGACCACCCTGGTCCGCGAGGTTTGCGGGCATTTCGCCGGCGCGGTGTTGTGGGGTACCTGCGTGCACTTCGGTGCTGCGTCGGTGCCGTTCGCCGGGCTGATCTCCGCTCTGGACGGTTGGGGGGCTGGCGCCGATCGCCAGATCCGGGACGAGGTGTTCGCCGGCCTGGACACGTTGTGTGAACTGCTGCCCAGTCTGGTGGCCGGCCCGGTCGGTGACCGGGACCTGGTGCTGCCTCAGATCGACACAGCGCTGGTACGCCTGGCCCGTCGCTGCCCCACTGTGCTGGTCATCGACGACCTGCAGTGGGCGGACGCCTCGTCCTTGGACCTATTGGCGTTCCTGATCGGTGGGTTCCGCGACCAGCGGTTGGCGGTGGTGGCAACGGTGCGAGACGAGGACAGGCCCGAATCCCATCGCCTCACCTCATGGCTGGCCGAGGTTCGGCGGATGCCCTCAGTCGAGGAAATGCACCTCGAGCGGCTCGGGCCGGAAGGAACCGCGGCGCAGGTCGCAGCCCTGACCGGTGGGACGCTGTCCCCAGCACAGGTGGCTCGCGTCCACTCCCGATCGGGAGGCAACCCGTATCTGAGCGAGCTCCTGGTGTGCGCCGACGGGCCGGACGACGGCGCGCCGGCCGGTTCGCCGTCGGCGGCACTGCGCGAGGCGCTGTTGTCCCGGTGGCACTCGCTGAGCAGGCCAGCGCGCCAGAGCACCCGACTACTTGCCCTCGGCGGACGCCCCATGGCCCTGGACGTGCTTCAGACGGTGGCCAGCCTTGTGGACGCAGGACTGGTCGATGAGCGCACTGTCCGGGACTCTGTAGCCGAAGCGATGACCGCCGGGATTCTGACCCACACCGTCGGCGACCGGGTGTGGTTCAGGCACCCACTCATCGCCGAACTCCTGACCGGGGAGGTGAGTGCCCCCGCCCCTGCGCCTGTGCACTCCGCCTACGCCAAGGCTCTGGCCAGCACCTCAACATCTGAACCGGGCGATCTCGCAAGTCATCACGAACTGGCAGGAGAGCTCCCGAAGGCTCTCGAGTGGTCCCTGGTGGCCGCAGAGTCGGCGGCGTCGACGCAAGGGCAGACCGAGCTGCTGGAACACCTCCATCGAGCGTGCCGACTCTGGCCACAGGTCATGGACGGCACGGATCGGGACGCGGAGTACGTGCAGCTTCTGCTGAGGACGAGTCTGACGTGCGCGGGTCTGCAGCGGCCTCAGGAGAGCTTGGATCTGCTCGAGAAGGCGCTGGCCATGACAGACCGAACCGCCGACCCTCGCATGGCCTGCCGCCTGCTCACCCTTCAACACCGCATGCTCATGGAGGCGAACCATCTGTCCTTTGCAGCCGTGACGCCACCGTTGCGTGAAGCGGTGGCGTTGGCGCAGACAGTGCCCGCGACCGCGGAAAAGGTCATAGTCGACGTCACGTCGGCTTGGAGCGAGGTCTGGGCCGGAGGCCCGAAGGCGAGAGGGCTTGCCGCCGCCGCCCTCGCAAACGCTCGCCAAGTGGGCACACCCGACGCTCTGGTACCAGCACTGACCCTCATGGCGTCTGCCTATTCGGAGTCCATGCAGGCGTTGGACTGGGCGACGGAGGCGTACGAGCTCGCTGCCGTCGCTGGCCAGGTCCTCCAGATGGCGGACGCCGCTGCGGAGATCCACAACCAGCTCTGGGCGCGCGGGCAGAACCGCGTCGGCGTCAAGGCGGACGCCGCTCACGGACGTGACCTGATCCTGGCGGGAGCCGCCCCCAGGGGTCGGTTCCTGCTCACCTGCGCTGCCATCTGCGCCCTATCGCTTGGGCAGTGGCACCAGGCCGAGGAGTACCTGCGCCCGGCCCTGTCGGCAGGAGACGGTGGGCATCGAGGTGCGGACGCCCACTGCGTCATGTCTGTTCTCAGCGTGCGAAGGGGCGACCTGACCCGCGCCGAACGGCATTTGGCTTGGGCCGCCGAACTGTCGTCCACGGACTACCGCGGCACCGGCTCCTACCCCTACTCCCAGGTTGAGCTGATGCTGGCGCTTCGAAGGCCGGCACAAGCACTCACCGTGATCGAGACGCAAATGCCGGCGGCGTTGACAGACCCGCGCGATGCCGACGAGCTCCTCCTGCTTGCCGCCCGCGCCGCAGCGGACCTCGCCGAGCAGGGCAGGGACCACGGCCTAGAAAATGCCCGCGAGACAGCCACAGCCGCCCTCGGTCGGATCCACGACGCCCGCCTGGCTGGCCAGACAAGCGCCTTCGTCCGCTGGGGACCCGCGGATCACATTCAGCCGGCCCGCCAGGCGCTCTACGCGGCAGAGATCGGGCGCCTCCGCGGCCTGGCTGAGCAATCGAGTCTGTGGGCACAGGCAGTGGACGCGTGCGAGCAGGCGGAGATGCTGTGGGAACGAGCCATTGCCGCCTTTCGCTACGGCCAGACCCTGTTGGCAGCAGGACTACCTCGCGCCCAGGCGACCGGACCGCTGCGCACGTCCATGACCATCGCCCAGAAGCTCAGCGCTCAACCACTGCAGCAAGCTCTGACCACCATCGCCCAGACCAGCCACCTTCGACTCGACCCGGTCGTCGTGGAGCCGCCGACGCAGGCACCCTCGAACTCCGCTCTAGCCCAGCTCACTTCGCGAGAACGAGAAGTCCTCGCGCACATAGCCGCCGGGAGGTCGAACACTGAGATCGCGCGGGCCCTGTTCATCAGCGACAAGACCGTCAGCACCCACGTCTCCAACATCCTGCGCAAGTCCCAGACCTCGACTCGTGGCGAGGCCGCCGCGTGGGCAAGTCGACTCGCGGGCGAAGACTGACACTTATGACGTTTGACGCAAAAGACCCCCGAGGGAGTTCAACTTCGTCGCCGGACGACCGGAGTGCGTGACGCGGGGATCAGGTCGTCGTTTGGGTCCCAAGGATCATGCACGCGTGGGGCGGCGAGGTGCCCTCTCATCGGCACGAGCGGATCGCAGCATGGGAGGAAGTTGGGCGGCAGAAGGATGAGGCAAACGCACGGAGGGAAGCGCTGGGTCTGGCCCCAGGGCGGTAGTACCACGGGCCTGGTGCAGGTCCTGGGTCGCAGCTTCGTGATGATGGTTGGCATGCCGGCAACCCGGTGGGACGATATGGGGAGTTGGTTGCGTGAGCGGCCGGAAGGACCATCGCCATGTGGTTCGGGATCATCGCGGGCATCTTCGTGGTGCTGCTTGTGGTTGGCGCTTGGCTGTGGGATCGGGGTCACGGTACGAGCGGAACCAGAATAGAAATAGCGGACCGTCGTCCGGACTCAGACCGTCCCGGCTTCTGAGTAGGGCCCCTAGTCCTGATTGCCAACCCTGCGGCGCCGTCGTTGCGCTTTCGCGTGAACCGGCTACGCCACCATTGAGCCTTCGGGCCAGGTCGGCGGTGTGGGCGCAGGGCGTGTGTCCCAACTCCGGCCCATCGGGGTGCCATGCTCCGTCTTCTGCTCAACGATCGATCTGCCCTTTCTCGCCACATGTTCTTGCCGATGCGGAAGACGAGGCCCTGCGGACGGGCTTCGCCGTGGCGCGTCATCGTTCGGCGGTCGTACCATCGGACATGGTCAACCTTGGCCGACGCCAAGACACGCGGCAGCCCGCTTGGTCGGGTGAGGACCCAGTGGTCCGCCAGTACCGGTTCCTGCTCAGGGAAGCGGCGCCCGAAGCGGTCGAGGAAGCCCACATTGAGGCAATGACTCGTCTCAGCCCGGAGCAACGGTTGCTCATTCTGACGTCGATCCAACACGGGCTGCTGGCCGGCCAGCGCCTGAGTCCCGAAGACATCTCCAAGATGGCCCGCCTCATCGTCCTTGGTGAGCGCCGCTCGCCAAACGCTTTCATCTCCGCCTGTGATCCCGTGGTCCTACGGGCCCTCTCGGACGCGGTCATCCACGCCGATGCCAGCTTCGGCTTGTTCGGTCAGTACGCCACTTGGGATGGCGTCGACCCGGCCCCCGAGGACGACGCGGAGTGGGCAAGTGCCGGGTTCAACCCAGACAGTGGTCGCTGGAACGTTGCCCGCGGAACCGGACGGGACGACTCGGGCATCGTTCACGGCGCCGGCGGTGGTTGGGGCGGAGGAGACGGAGGCGGAGCTGGCTGAGTCGTCGACCGCCCTCAGGCAGTCCATTGCGCGTCGAGTTGAGCTCACGAGTTCCGGCTGGCCCGGCGCTCCTTCGGCGTGGATCGTCGATGAGTCCGCGGCTTGAGCGGACCGTTCCCTAGAGCTGGGGTGGCCTTGTCGAGGCGCCTCGCCGCGCTCGGAGGGGTGACGCGGTCGGCAGGGTGGATTCGCGGCTACTGCGGATGGTGGTCGTCTGCTAGTCCTGTCTGGTCGTAGGGTCCCGGCCGTGAGGAGTGGACGGATCGCATGGCCAGGGAGGTCGGCCACTGGGCAGTCGGCAGCGGCGCGCGCGGATGTCATCCCGTTCGCGACTGCGGCCCGGGCCTGGTTTGCGATCTCGTTGCAGACCTTCGGTGGACCCGCTGGTCAGATCGCGGTGATGCAACGCACCCTGGTGGACGAGAAGCGCTGGATCGGGCAGCGACGGTTCCTGCACGCGCTGTCGTACTGCACCCTGCTGCCGGGACCAGAGGCCCAGCAGCTGGCCATCTACGTCGGATGGCTCCTCAACGGCGTCCGCGGCGGCCTGGTCGCCGGCATCCTGTTCGTCCTGCCCGGTGTGGTCGCCCTGCTCGGGCTGTCCGCCCTCTACGTCGCCGCCGGGGACACCGTTGTCGTCACGGCCCTGTTCTCCGGTCTGGCCCCCGCCGTGCTGGCCATCGTCGCCCAAGCCGTGATTCGGGTCGGCGGCCGCGCCCTGGGCCACCCCGCCCTAACCGCCCTGGCAGTGGCCGCGTTCGCCGCCCTTGCCGTCTTCGCCGTGCCTTTCCCCCTGGTCATCGCGGCTGCCGCCCTCATCGGCTGGGCGCTCGGCAGGTGGGCGCCCACCACCATGCATCGGCCCTCCGCCCACGCCCACGACGCGGACGGTACTGCACCGCTCATCCCCGACGACGCCCTGCACACGGAGCCACCGAGCCGGGCCCACGCCGTGAAGGTCATCGCCGTCGGCGTGGTCGCGTGGGCCGTCCCGGTGGTGGCCGTCGCGGCGTGGACCGGGACGGGAAGCATCTTCACCGACCAGGCGCTGTTCTTCTCCGGAGCCGCCCTGGTCACCTTCGGGGGCGCGTACGCCGTCCTCGCCTACGTCGCCCACAAGGCGGTCGAGGTGTACGGGTGGCTGGCACCCGGGGAGATGGTTCGCGGGCTGGCCCTAGCAGAGACCACCCCGGGCCCGCTCATCATGGTTGTGCAGTTCGTCGCCTTCGTCGGCGCCTACCGGCACCCAGGCGCCCTCGAGCCTTGGGTGGCAGCCGTCGTCGCGGCACTGCTGACCACATGGGTGACGTTCGTCCCCTGCTTCGTCCTTGTCTTCGTCGGCGCTCCCTGGGTGGAGCGGCTGCGCGGCAACCGCGCCCTGTCCTCCGCCTTGACCGGCATCACCGCTGCAGTCGTCGGTGTCATCGCGAACCTTGCAGTGTTCTTCGCCGTGCACACCCTGTTCGGCGCGACAACGCGGCTCCTCCTCGGCCCAGCCCACCTGGACGTGCCCGACTGGGTCACCCTGCGGCCGGTCGCCGTGGCCATCGCCGTCGTTGCCGCCGTGCTGCTCTTCCGTCTCAAGTGGCCGGTGCTGCGCACTCTCGCGGTGTGCGCCGCTCTGGGCCTGACCGCGGGCCTAGTAGCGGTCGGCCTCAGCTGACCAAGTTGCAGTCTTGGGTCCGCCTCTCCAAGAAGTCCTTTGATTTAGCGGATCGCGGCAGATGAGTGCGTTGCTGCTGGGCCGACTTGGCTGGTGGCCCACATGCCCTGGGCTTCCGTGCCGCGGCCCGCGAACCGAACACGGCAGTCACGGGGAGTCACATGGCAGCCGTTCACGTCCTGGTTCAGCCACAAGCGCCAACCGTTGGACCCTGGGTCCTGCGATGTTGGGGCTAGGGCTTCGCGGCCCCCCAACGTCCGAGGGCGACGATCGCCGCGCGCAACGCCAGGCCCCGATCGGTGAGCGCGTAGGCCCGCGTGTTGTGCCGAAGCGGTAGGCGGTACAGCACACCGGCCTCTTCAAGCTCGCGCAGCCGGGTGGCGAGCATGTTCGTTGGCGCCCCGAGGTCGCGCTGCAGGTCGCCGTAGCGCTGCGGCCCTTCGAGCAGTCGCTCCACGATGAGCAGGGCCCAGCGGCTTCCGACGATCTCGAGAGCTGCTGCGAGGTCGCTCACTCAGTGGTGTCGGTGTTCGGCTTCATCCAGAACGGTGAGTAGTGGTAGCCATCTGGGTCGTCGAACTGGCGTTGGTACATGAAGTCGTAGTCGTCGGTGTCGCCGACCCGTCCGCCCGCGGCGCCGGCGCGCTCGACAAGCTTGTCAACCGCCTCGCGGCTGCCCAGGTCGAACGAGACGGTGACCTTCGATGGGGTTCCCGCTTCACCGATCAACTCGGCCACGCCGCCGACGCTTGCATACATCTCGCGGCTGCCGAGCATGACGTACTGCTCGGGTGCGATCGCGAAGCACGACACGTCGTGGTCGGACATCTCGGCGTTGAGAGTCCAACCGAGCGCGGCGTAGAAGGTGGTCGCGCGCTCGACGCTTTCGACGGGGCAGGTGATGAAGAGGCTCATGCGGGCATACTTGCAAAATGCAAGTGAACTGACAAGGGCCGCCAGCAGGCCGAGGGCCTGACTTGATCGTTTCATCCACGAGGCGCCAGCGTGTGCTGCCTTGGGTCCGCGAACGACGGTGGAGGGAAGGTGTTCGGCCGCCTGGCTTTGCGATCGCACGCTAGACGGGAGCAGATGACCGCCGTTGCGGATGCGCGTGGGTCCTCTGCCTCAGCAGACAGA
>Ga0164304_10000460_pt1 | contig 11597 bp, 6 predicted proteins | sample Whisoiple_217_MG_FD_110216 | JGI IMG/M metagenome (GOLD analysis project Ga0164304, IMG submission 110216) | Soil microbial communities amended with pyrogenic organic matter from upstate New York, USA - Whitman soil sample_217_MG | ecosystem: Environmental > Terrestrial > Soil > Agricultural...
CATTGGTGTGGATCCAAGTGCTTAGTGAGTGCTGGGTCACACTCACCTGTCGACGACCCAGCGGTACACGAACCCTCCGTGGGCCTGGACCCGTGAACTGCCTGTCAGGCTTACCTGCAACGCTGATGACGCCCTGGCCAAGCCCGGGCAACCAGCTGGTCGAGGGCCGCTACCGCAGCCACGAAGGCGCCCGCTCAGGCCGCTGCGGCAAGGACGACCACCACCAGGATGTGAGCGCCAGTGCGCCGGTTTCGCGGGGCTGGCTGCCTCGACCCAATAGTCCCTGTCCATCGTCGGACTTCTGCACCCGGCCGTGTGAAGGATCACCCAGTCTGCAATTTCGCCCAACGGGCCCGATGGGTCGCGACCGAGCGCGGAACGAGCGGCACTGCTCAAAGCCGCCCGTTGCCTCAGCGCCGATCCTGAGGAACGACGGCTGTCAGATTGATGACCGCGTCAGATGCCGCTTGGCGTCGCGATTGACGTTCCTCTTGCGGACAACTCGCTACCTTGGCCGGTGGCGAGGCGACCTACTTGCGGTGGTGGTTGTCCTGAACCTGGCAGTGTGCGTTTCGAGCGTTTGACCTATAGCCTATGGCGCGGATCCGGGTCGGTGGCCTGGTGCTGGTGGCCGACGACGCACCCGCGCTGGAGCTCGTCGCCTCCCGCTGAGGACGTGTCGGGTCTGCCGTCTGCGATTCCGTGACGTTCGTGTGACCGGTGATCGGTCAGGTGCCGGCGATGGCCTGCCGGACCGCAGCGACGACGACGTCCGGACGCTGGTTCTGGATGTAGTGGGTTGTGTCCGGCACCGTGATCAGCTCGGCTCCGGGCACCCCCGCCGCCCACACGGCCTGACCGTCCCATTGAGCCGCACCGATCGTGTCGAGCTCGGCCTGGGTGATCGGCGAGCCATCGGGAACCTGGGCGCCACCCATCGACGGCGCGCCCCGCCGAACGACGACGACGGGTATATCCGGCAACGCGCCCGCAGCGTTGATCTCGTCGAATGTTGTGCCGAGGTCGTAGGACTCGAGCTGGTAACCGGGCACCAGGCTCTGGTCCAGGCCCATAACCCGCACGCTTTCCCACGTCTGCGGGCTGATCGGGTCCCGGTTCGGCGGGAGCGGTGAGTCAATGACCACCAGGCCGCTGACATCGTCCGGGTAGGTGCGGGCGTAAAGGACATCGAAAGTCCCACCCAGCGAATGTCCGACCAGCACGAACGGCCCCGGTACGCCGGCGACAGCGAGCAGGTCATGGAGCTCGGTCACCACCTCGGCGGCGTCGCGCGGCATCGGCGCCGGGTCACTGCGCCCTGGAAGGGCCGAGTCGGCGAGCGCGAGCGCCCCGCCCGCGTCGGTCGTGGTGATCATCGAGCCCGGCCGGTCGTAGACGCAGACCCGGTTGGATTCCGCGAGGGCGGGAAACACGGCGGGCGCCGATGTGTCGGTGAGACTCCAGATGTCGCCGGCGTTCCCGAAACCCGATTGAAGGACCACTGTGGGACTCCCGCTGCCCCGGCATTCCAGAAACACTCTCCGCCCGGCCACCTCCTGCACCAGGCCGGGCTCACCGCTGCGAACGGTCACGGCGGTCGAGTTGGTCTCGGCGGTTGATGCAGTCGAGCTGGTGACCGGTGTCTGGAGAATCTCCGATGAGGCGCTGGAGCCTGAACACCCCGCGGCGAGGAGAGTGACTGCAATGACGACGACCGCCGCCGAGAGCCAGTGGTGCTCATCGTCAGATCTGGCGGTGTGTCGCATCATCGACCCCTTCGTTGACCCTGCACCCAATGGCCCCTGGTCCACCCGGCCCACACCTGGAAGGCGTTCATCGGGACGGAACAATTCGTTCCGCTCGTTCATCGGGGAGGTGCCGGCGGATCAGCGATGCAAGGTGGCCGAACCGGTTTTCAAGTCGAGCGGCCAACGACCTCCATCGAGCCGATGCCGCCAACATCCGCCGCTGGACGGTCCCGGAAGAACGGATCGAAGCCTGCGGTCCCTTTCGTCATTTTCAGACCGTTATCGTGCCAATGACGTAAAATCGCTGGATGGTCGCGCGTCCCACGGGAACGGTCATTTCATCGACGACAGCATCCGAGTCGTCGGGGTCCGCGAGCCCGGCCGGGGTTCCCAAAGAATCGGCGCCACCGGCCGCTGCTGCGCTCGTCGGTCGGGAGAATGAACTGACAGCAGTGCGGGCGGCGTTCGACTCCGCAAGGGCGGGTCGTCCGACGATCGTCCTGCTGACGGGCGAGGCCGGCATCGGGAAGACCAGACTCGCGGACGAGGCCGCCGTGATCGGCAGAGCCTCGGGCGCTCGGGTGCTCCGCGGCGAGGCGGATGCGTTGTCGCGTGAACCGATGGAGCTCTGGCGCGGGATCTACCGCGGGGTTGGCATCGTGCCGGCCGCTGATCCAACGCTGCCGGTGGCAGAACGCCGTTGGGAGCACCTCGAATCGCTGGCCGATGGCCTGGCAGCGGCAGCGCCTGCCCTGGTGGTTCTGGAAGACCTGCACTGGGCCGACCCGATCGCGATCTGGGTGCTGGAACATCTTCCGCGGGCGCTCGGTGATGCGTCGATCGCCGTACTGGCGACCTGCCGCGACAACGAGTCGGAGATGACGCCGCTCGACACGCTACGGCGTGTGTCCACGTTGGTGCGGCTCGGTGGGCTCGACGTCGAGGGGGTGCGTCAGTTGGTCGGCGCCGAGATTCCCGACAAGACAAGGGTGGTCGACCCGGTCGAGCTGTGCGCCAGGACGGGCGGCAATCCGCTGTTCGTCCAGGAACTCCTGCGCTCTCCCGGCGGGAGCGGGTTGATCGGTGAGGTCCTCGCACGTTCGCTGGACCGATTCGACGTCGACAGCCGGGATGCGCTGGCGATCGCAGCGGTGGCCGGCACCGGGACGCCGCTGTCGATTCTTGCCATGGCCTGTTCCTGCCCCGCCGACGTCATTGCCGGCCGTCTCCAACCGGCAGTTCGCGCGGGCGTGCTCGATCAGGTGTCGGCATCCGGGGTGCGCTTCCATCACGCTTTGCTGGCAGAGGCCGCCGGACGGCTCGGAGATGCTCGGAATCTGTCCCATCGACTGGCTTCGGCGTGGCAGACGGTCGGCGGACTGGACGGGCGAGCTGCGGCGGCACTCCACCGGATGCGGGCCGCTGCGACTACGCCGGACCAAGCCAATTCCATTCTCTCCATTCGTGATGTTGCGGCAGAACTGGTCGCTACCGGCAACCAATCGCGGGCCGCAAGTCTGTTGTGGGAGGCCCACTCGGTGGGGGCGGAACTCGTCGAAAATGTCGTCGAGACTGGTGCACTGCGGGCGAATGTCGCCCTCGATCTAGCGGACGTGCTGAGCTCGCTCGGTGACCTCGGACCCGCTTTGACGCTGTACGAGCAGGCGGCGGAGCTGGCCCGAGAGGGTTCTGATCCCATCACCAGGGCAAGGGCCGAGGTGGGTGCCAACCTTTTCGCCAACGCCTTTGTGCCCGACCTGCCACGAATGCGTCGGTTGCGGGATGCACTGGAGAATCTCCCTGCCGAGGAACTTCATCTCCGGGCCACCCTGCTTTCCCGCCTGGCGATCGTTGGTGGAGCAGATATCGACGCGACCGATCGCGTCAGGGTCTGGGCCCAGGAAGCGGTCGAGGTGGCCAGGTCCACCGGTGATTCCGTCCTGATCGCGCAATCCCTACTCGACCAGAACCAGTCCCCTACGACGCCGGCCGCGCTCGCCGCCAGCATCGTCGGGGCCGAAGAGGTCATCCGACTCGGTGAGCGGGTCGGCCGCTCGGACCTGGCACTTTCCGGGCATCAACGTCGCGCCGGCTACCACCTCAACCGCGGCGACCTGGGTACCGCCAACCAGGCCTTGGGACGGGCGGAGGTGCTGGCCGCCCTCCAACCCTCTCCCTGGTGGCGCTACAGCACCATGCTCCAGCGCACCACAATCCTTGCGCTCAGCGGCAGTCGGTCGGCGGCCGCAGCGTCCATGGAGCAGGCGGTGCAGGTGGGAACCGGGCACGTCGAACCGGTGGTGGTAGTCGGCTGCGAGGCGTTGCACCAGCTGATGTTGTTCGACCTTTATGGCTATTCGACCGCCCGGACTCAAGAGATCCATCAAATCACCATGGAGATGCTCAAAGACGTGCCGTCGCCGGTGTTCCAGGTACAGAAGGGTTTCGGCGCACAATTGTTCGGCGATCTGTCGACGGTTCAGGAAGTGTTGCACCGCTTCGGATCCCGGCCCGAACTGCTGATCAGATCGATGACCGGTGACCATTTGCTGAGGGACTTTGCCGATATGGTCGCCCGCGCAGGTGCGAAGGCCTATGCGTTGCCTGCCTACCTGGCCTTATTGCCATATGCCGGGTTGCTCAACGTCGCAGGCGGGCACAGCGCCGGACTGCCGGTCGACGATGTGCTCGGTCGCCTGGCTGCACTGAACGGCGATGTGCCGACCGCGGTCCGTCATACCGCCGACGCCGTCGCGCTGGCCCGATCGATGCCGTCGCCGCCGCTGCTCGTGCACTGCCTGGACCACCTCGCGGACACCCTCGAACGTGCCGGCGATAGCGACCTCATCGGCGCACACCGATTCGGACCCGACGAAGGAGGGGCCGGAAACCCGGATGTCTTCCGCGCCGAGGCCGACAGCCTCGCCGCCACCACGGGTGTCGTGCGGCCCGGCCGACAGACCGGGTCGCCACGAGAGGCGTCGGATTCGCCGAAGCGGGCGTCGTCGATGCGTCGAGATGGACCCATATGGATGGTCGCCTCGCCGCTGGGCGGAGCCCGTTTGCCGGACAGCAATGGCCTTCGACAATTGGCCCGGCTACTGTCGATGCCCGCTGTCGAAGTCACGGCCGTGGAGCTCGCGGGCCACACGAACGGCCCGATCGCCGGTGATCTCGGCCCGGGACTCGACGCCAGGGCGAAGCGGGACTACCGCCGCCGGCTGCATGATCTACAGGCCGAGGTCGATTCCGCCGAGTCCGCCCATGATCTGGTGCGAGCCGAGCGCGCGCACATCGAGATGGAGTCACTGCTAAGGGAACTCAAGCGAGCGGTCGGTCTCGGCGGGCGGGACCGGCCCACCGGGTCCGATGCCGAGCGGGCTCGCATCAACGTCGTGCGAAGCATCCGCCGAACGATAGAAGCAATCGACCGGCAAGCCCCACTGCTCGGCGCCCACCTCCAGGAAGCGGTGCGCACCGGACGGCACTGCATCTACCTGCCCGAGCCCGACATCGCCCTCTCCTGGGCAGTCTCCGCCGGTGACACTTCACCGTCGTAAACGCGCGGTGAGCCGCTGAGCCCGACGGGTGGAACGAATTGTTCCACCCCGGTGAACGCCTTCAAGGTGTGAGGAATTCGATCCGGCTGTCACCGATCCGCTCGTTACTACGTTCATGTGCGCGCTGATCGGCGCCGGAGATGAGCGCGCCCAGCGGAGTCAGCCACATTGCCGTTGTAACCGGCGATCTCGATGGATTCCGGGCATTCTACGAGGACACCATCGGTCTGCGGACCACCATTGTCTTCGGTGGCGGACCCGGTCATTCCCGGCAGGCGATCCTGATGGCCGGAGATGCCATGCTGCATGTCTTCGAGGTGGCCAACGACCAAACGACCACCCAACCTGCGGCCGCTGCGATGTTCGAACGGGGCCGGCTCGACCACCTTGGGTTCACCGTGACCGACCTTGTCGCGCTGAGGGCGATTCGCGATCGGTTATTGGCAGCGGATGCCTCCAGCGGCGACATCCGTTCCCTTGGACCGATGCTCTCGCTGAGATTCGTGGATCCCGACGGCCTGGAGGGCGAGGTCAATTGCTATAACCCGGAATTCGACCCGTCGACACTGCGCGACGAGGACGAGGTCATCGACCCCGACTGGCTCGTCCTGACCAAGCGAGCCCTGCAGTCCGGGGCTGATACCGACCGCCGGTAACCCAGCGGTGAGCTCGTCTTCACCCCGCGAAACCTGTCGGAGGACAGATAAATGATCATCACGCGGTTCGGTTCGACCGGCAGGATAATCAGCCCGCGACGTCGGCGAGCCATCCTCGGCGCCGGCGCAGCAGCCGCCCTCCTGCTGGCGACGGCTGCGTGCGGCAGCGGGAACGCCGCCGATCCGCCATCGGCCACTGCCACCGCAGCGAACTCGGCACCGATCACCGGATCGATGCCTGCTTCCACCACATTGCCGCCGACCCCGGAAAGTCCAACCACGGGATCGACGTCATCGGGACTCAAGCCCATCGACGGGGCCGCGTTGCAGGTCCTGGTGGACAGCACCATCAAGCAGCAACTGATCCCCGGAGCGGTCGTTGTGCTGAGCACACCGCAGGGCGACTTCACCGCCGCGTCCGGCACCACCCAACTCGGGGTGCAGAGCCCGCCGGACGCGAATACCCATTTCCGGATCGCCTCGAACACCAAGACAATGACGGCGGTGGTGGTCCTGCAGCTTGCCCAGGAGGGCAAGCTCGGTCTGGAAGATCCGGTGTCGAAGTACGTCCCGGACGTGCCCAACGGGGACAACATCACCATCACGGAACTGCTGAAAATGCGGACCGGGCTGTACAACTACACGAACGCCCCTCATTTGGCCACCAGCCTGGACGACAATCCCACCAGGGAGTGGACACCACAAGAGTTGCTGAACATCGCCTTCGCGCAGCCGCCGAATTTCGCCCCCGACACGGAATTCGAATACAGCAACACCAATTATGTCCTGCTGGGGCTGATCATCGAACAGGTCGACGGTAGGCCACTTGCCACCTCCTTCCAGGACCGGCTGTTCGGGCCGCTGGGGATGACGAACACCGAGCTACCTGCCGCCGCGTCCTTCACGATTCCGGACCCCTTCGCACACGGGTACCTCTACGGCAGCTCATCCGTTGCCCTCTACGGAGAACCGGATTACACGCCCGAACAGATCGCGGCAGCCAAGGACGGTTCCTGGCAGCCCACCGACTACACGGATATCAACCACTCCTTCGCGTTCGGGGCCGGCAACGTCATCTCCACCACCACCGATCTCGTCACCTGGATGGATGCGCTGGCCGGCGGCAAGGTGCTCGATGCGGAATACCAGAAATTGTGGCTGGAGAGCCCGCAGATGGAGGACCCCGATAATCCTGCTGGCCAGTCGTACGGGTACGGCATTACCCGACAGAGCTGGGGCCCCAACACCATTTACTTCCACGGTGGTGAAACCGCCGGCTACAACTCCAAGATCATTTCCGACATCGCCAATGGCGTGACCATCGCGCTGTGGACCAATCTGACCGTCGACGTCGACAAAGAGCGGCAAACCGCCAACACGCTGATGCTCCAGATCCTGGATCAGATCTATGTGACTTCTCCATTCACGCCGTCAGCGTCCACCGCTGCGACTCCGACAACCGCCGGGTGACCGAGTCGCCCTGAACCGTGCTTTTCGCCACTAGTCCCAGGAGAACCGTCGTGACCACTTCACCGTTGAACCGTCGACGTGCTGCTGCGGTCGCCGCAGCCACCGTGCTGGCCCTGTTCGCCGCGGGCTGCACCAACGGCTCCGATCAGCCGTCGACCCCCACCAGTACCGCCACATCCAGCGGGAATGCCGGTGGCGCAACGACATCCGGGAGTTCCGCCGCGTCCGGAAGCTCCGGGACCGCCGCCGGTATCGCCTGGACCTCCTGCGGTGAACGGCTGGAGTGTGCCAAGGTTCCGGTGCCGTTGGATTGGTCGGATCCGGGCGGCGAGCAGATCAACCTGGCCGTGATCAAACACCTGGCCAGCAAACCCGACCAGCGGATCGGCACGATGCTCACCGACCCGGGCGGCCCTGGCGACACCGGAGTCGGCCTGGTCCGAGGCGGCGGCGATGATCTCGACAAGTGGGGTGACGGCCGGTTCGACATCATCGGCTGGGACCCACGTGGCACCAACGCCAGCTCACCGGTCAAATGCTTTGCCAGCGACGCAGAGGCGGCGACCTTCTGGAACGGCGTGGCACTCCCGTCCACACCGGAGGAATCCACGGCCTATGTCGCCAGGATGAAGGACCTCGCGCAGCGGTGCGGCGAGGCGATGGGCCCACTGTTGTCACACATCTCGACCACCGACACGGTGCGGGACATGGATCGCATCCGGGAGCTCAACGGTGACGAGACCATCACCTATGCCGGTCTGTCCTACGGAACATTGATCGGGCAGATGTACGCCAATATGTATCCCGATCGGGTACGAGCGATGATGCTCGACGGCGTCGTCTACCCACCCGACTACGTCACCAGCTCGGAAACCCGGTCCACCAACGACGGCGCCGGCACCGACCAGGTTTTCAACCAGTTCCTGACCCTGTGCGATCAGGCCGGCCCGGACAAGTGTGCGCTGGCGGGCCACGGTGAGCCCGCCGCCGCGCGGGTCGCCCGGCTCTTCGCCCAGGTGAAGGCGGCACCGATCCCCGCACCCAACGCGAGCCCGCCCGATGAACTGCACTACAGCGATCTCCAGCTTTCCTCCTTCCCGGCCATGCGGGATCCACACCTCTGGCCGCAGTACGCCGCGGAACTCAACGCCGCGGTCGACGGCGACGTCACGGCGCTCGTGACGGCGGTCCAGGAGTCGCGCGCACCGGCGGCGTTCGACGAGGCAACGAAATCGTCGGCGATCTCCTGCCTCGACGGCCCGGCGAGCAAGACCGTCGATGACTGGCCGGCGGTGATCGGCAACCTCGACGCCAGCAGCGTGATGTCCGGATCCGTCCAGGGCTGGTGGCTGTGGGCGCCCTGCGCAGCGAACTGGCCGGCAAAGAGTGCGGACCGGTACACCGGACCCTGGGACAACAAGACGAAAGAACCGATCCTGCTGATCAGTACCCGGTACGACCCGAACACCGCCTACCGCAACGCCGTTCGCTCCCAACTGTTGCTCGGCAACGCCGCACTGCTCACCCACCAGGGCTATGGCCACCTCAGCTCCACCGACCCCAGTGCGTGCACCGAAGCGGCGCGGACGGCCTACCTGGTCGACCTCGAGGTGCCCGCTCCCGGCACCGTGTGCCAAGCCGACCAGCAGCCGTTCAACTTCACGTCATGAGCAAGGGCGCAATGGGGAAGGGTTTCAGTTCGCCCGTGGCTCTGCTGGCGGCGGTGCTGGTGCTGTCGGTCGCAGCCTGTACCGCCGCGCCGACCAACACAGCGACAACCAACACGGCGACGACAGGGGCCGCCGAGTCAAACCCGGCATCCACCGAGCAGCCGAGCGCGATCCTGGTCCAGCCGATCCACGACGCTCAGGTCGTCCCCGGTGACGATGGGAAGGACCACGTCGAGTACGAACTCATGGTCGTCAACGTGTATCTCGAACCGGTCACCTTGACGAGCGTGACGGTTCTCGACCCGGCGGGTAAGGAGCTGGGACGGATTGACGGAGATACGCTCGCCGCCGCGACCCAGGCGCTGTTAACCAGGGCGGCAACACCCGAGATCGCCCCATCTGCAGCGGTCGCTGTCGACGTGGACCTGGCGTTGGAGCCGGGCACCGCACCGGAGCGGGTGACGCACCGGATCGACTATGCGGTACCGGACCCGACGCGCGCGGTGACTGTCGACATCGGTGAGACCGTCGTCAACGGTCCCGAGGTCGCGATCGATCGTCGGGCTCCCATCGAGATCGCGCCGCCCCTCACGGGAGACGGGTGGATGGTCTCGAACGGATGCTGCGCCCCGAACGTCCACCGGGATCTCCGGCTGGCGATCAATGGCGACCGTATCGGGACCCCCGAGACCTTTGCCATCGATTGGTCACGTGTCAAGAACGATCGGATCTACGACGGAGACGGGTCGCAGAACGAGCAGCACTACGCCTTCGGTGCCGACATCCTCGCGGTCGCCGATGCGACCGTCGTCATCGTCCAGGATGGTGAGCCCGAGCAGGTTCCGAACGTCAGACTGGTCCCGCAGAAGAGCACCGAGTTGGCCGGCAACCTGGTGGTTCTCGAAGTGGAGCCGAACGTCTACGCCGCGTACGTACACCTCCAGCCGGGCAGCATCACGGTGAAGGTCGGCGACAAGGTCACGGTGGGGCAGCAACTCGCCCACCTCGGGAATTCTGGCAATTCCAGCGGCCCGCACCTGCATTTCGGTCTGCTCGACCAGGCCAATCTCTTCACCGGGCGGAGCCTGCCGTTCGTCCTCGAACAGTTCACGCTGGTCGGCAACGTGAACTTCGAGACATCAACCGGCGACCACCTGGTGATCGCGCCTAAGTCGAAGGAGGTCACTCGCGCCTACCCGCTGTACGGCGGCATCCTCAACTTCCCCGGGAACTGACCGACCCGCTGGCGACCGCAATGTCGCAGCTGACCGACTTTCCGGAGATGGACCATCGCCCGGATTGGGTCGAGGCGTGAGCTGCAGCTCGGACAAACTGGGGCGGGCCGATTTACTGAGGTTGGGTCGGTTCACCAAACATGGGTAAGGCGGCCGCCGCGTCGGCGTTGGAGAATTTCCCAACGTCGACGTCTGAGTGCACACCTGGGAACGAGTGATGGCGCGGAATACACCAAATTTCAATACCCCAATACCGGCGAAAATCATGACACCGGATCGAGTCTCTTCCCGCATTGGCACGCTCGCGTGGTGCGGGAGCCTTCGCGGTGTCCCGCAGGAGGATCCTGTTGCGGGCGGTGCCCGGTCAGAACTCGTCCTCCTCGGCGTCACGCGCGGCCGGGTCGCGCAGCGGTCGCAGTTCTGCCGGCGGCTGGGTGGTGAAGGCATAGCGACCGAGGCAGTTGAGGTGCGCGTGTCCGAGCGGGGACAGCCGGGCGACGTCTTCTTCGCGCACCGGGGCGCCGCTGCCGCGTAGGTGCTCGACGATGGCGTCGAGGTAGCGGGTGTTCCAGAGCACGACTGCGTTGAGGACCAGGCCCAGGGCGGCGAGCTGATCTTCTTGGCCTTCGCGGTAGGCCTGTCGGATCTGGCCGCGGTTGCCGTGGCAGATTTTTCGGCCGAGCCGGTGCCGGGATTCCTGCACGGTCAGTTGCCGGTTCATCCGCCGCTGGTAGGTGCCGTCGATCGGGTCGACGAGCGCCAGCAGGTGCAGCGTCTTGGCGATCCGGCCGTACTCGATGAACGCCTGCCCGAGCGGGGTGGGGTGCCCGTCGCGGCCGAACATGCGCAGCAGGTCGTAGGCGCGCACCTGGTTGGTGACCAGCGAGCCGGCGACGCGCAGCATGTCCGGCCACTGGGTGGCGATCTTGGCGACGTTGATGCTGTTGCGGGCGATCGGCTCCAGCGGCCCGTAGTCACGAATCGCCTGCTGCTCGGGGGACACATCGACCCCGTCCGGTAGCGGGTCGGGCAGCGTCGCCCGCCAGTACCGCTGGTCGGGCAGGTCGGCGAAACGCGGTGCGAAGCGGTAGTTCAGGATCGCGAACACGCCGAAGACCATGTCGCTGTAGGAAGCGTTGTCGGTGGTCACCACCTCGGGCTTCGGGCCGGCGTCGAGGTTGAGCAGGGTGTCCAGGATGAACAGTGAGTCACGTGGCGTGCCGGGCACCACCATCTGCCCGATGCCGGCGACCTGGTC
>Ga0164304_10000461_pt1 | contig 11573 bp, 8 predicted proteins | sample Whisoiple_217_MG_FD_110216 | JGI IMG/M metagenome (GOLD analysis project Ga0164304, IMG submission 110216) | Soil microbial communities amended with pyrogenic organic matter from upstate New York, USA - Whitman soil sample_217_MG | ecosystem: Environmental > Terrestrial > Soil > Agricultural...
CCCACCTGGCGCAGGGTGCGCAGGTCGCGCGCGTCCGTGCTCTCGGCCGCGTCGTCGTCCACGGCGACGTATGCCGTGTTGTCGGCGTCGAGCCCCAGGAAGACCGCGAGCGCGGCGGCGTCGGAGGGCAGCGGCGGCCGCAGCGCCAGCTCGAGGCCCTCGCCCCGGTCGACCACCTCGGCTGAGCCGTCGACGATGGCCAGGACCCTCGTGGCGGGGTCGCGCAGCAGTCCGGGCAACAGCCCTGGGTCGCTGCGGCGCTCGGCGGCACGCTCCAGCGCGGTGCGGGAGAGGCGGAGATTGGCGAGAGTTCCAGAAGATTCAGGGGTTCGGCCCACAGGTGCAACCCTAGGGCGGGTTCACGGCATACGGTGGGCGCGTGGACCGCAGCCCCCTCTACCTCGCCGCCCTGGCCAGCGCTGCCGTGCCCGGTCTCGACCCCGCGAGCGTCGAGGCCCTCCCGAGTGAGCCCGGCCAGCTCTTCGATGTCGCCTTCGTCCAGGACACCCAGCACCGCCGCTGGGTGGTGCGCGCGCCACGCACCCAGGCGGCCGGGGCGCAGATGGACGTCACGGTCGCGCTGCTCGGGCTGCTCGCCCGGCGCCTGCCGTTCTCGGTACCGACCCCGAAGGGTTTCGCCGCCCTGAAAGAGGGCGGCCGGGCCGCCGTCTACCCCTACCTGCCCGGGCAGAACATCGACTTCTCGGCCCTCCCGCCCGGACCCGGGCTGGCGGCTGAGCTGGGGCGCACCATCGCGGCGCTGCACAACGCCGACCACCAGCTGTTCGACGAGGCAGGGCTGCCGGCCTACGACGCCGACACCTACCGCTCGCGGCGGCTCTCGGAGCTGGACCGGGCGGCCGCCACCGGCCACGTCCCGACGGCGCTGCTGACCCGGTGGGAGCACGCCCTCGAGGACGTCTCGCTCTGGCGCTTCGCCCCCACCCCGACGCACGGGGACCTCACCGGCGACCAGGTCCTGGCCGTGTTCGACGACGACGGTGACGCCGCCACCGGCCGCATCCGGGCCCTCACCGGGTGGGAGGACGCCAAGGTCGCCGATCCCGCCGACGACTTCACCGCGCTGGTGACCCAGGCGTCACCGGAGGCCTTCGAGACCGTCCTGGAGGCCTACGCGCACGCCCGGGTCGAGCGGCCCGACAAGAACCTCGAGAAGCGCGCCCGGCTGGCTGCCGAGATGCACGCCCTCTCCGAGCTCATGGCTGCGGTCAGCACCGGCGACCGGCAGCTGGCGGAGCGGCAGGCGGCCGCGCTGCGCCGGCTCGACGAGCGGCTGCACGCCGAGGAGGAGGCGGCCGACGACTACCGCCGCTCGTCGCTGCGGCCCGCTCAGGCCGGACCGGTGCTGGTGCCGCCCAGCCTCGGTGCTGACGAGGAGGACGACGACGTCGAGGTGATGTTCGCCAAGACCGCGCCGGCCGACGAGGAGCGCCCGGAGCCCCCGACGGAGACTGCCCGGGCCACGGCGAACCAGGCGGACGCCATGTCGGGCGGCGCCGACGAGTGGGCCGAGGAGGACCCGACGCCCGAGAGTGGTGCCGAGCCCCCGGCGGAGTCCGGCTCCGCCGAGTCTGGGCACGCGGAGGCCGGCCGACCGTCTCCCCCCGACCCCATCGAAGGCCCGGACCCCGGTCCTGAGTTAGAGCCAGGATTCGCCCCCGACCTGCAGCCCGGCGGCGAGCCCGGCCTCCCCCAGGGCGCCGACCCCAGGCGCTGACCCAGGCGCTGACCCAAGCGCTGACCGCTCAGTCCGGGATGGACCCGAGCACCTCTGCGAGCCCCGCCTCGTCCGGAAGCTCGGGCCACACCGTCTCGCCGGTTCCCGCGTAGTAGAACGCCGCGTCGACCTCCCCGAGCTCGAGGCGCCGAAGCCGGGCGAATGCCACGCGGTATGCCGCGAGCTGCAGCGCACGCGTGCGCGCCACCTCCCCGCTCGGCCGGCCGCCGGTCTTCCAGTCGACGATCGTGTAGCCGCCACCCGCGCGGCGGAAGACCGCGTCGATCCTGCCCCGGACGGCCATCCCGTCGATGACGGTCTCCACCGCGATCTCGATCTCGGCCGGCGTGCGGTGCGCCCACTCGCTGGCGAGGAAGCGCTCCTTCATCGCGGGCAGCTCGGCGTCCTCGCCCGGGTCCTCGTCGGCGCTGCCCGGCAGGTCGAGGATGTCGACCATCGCCGCCTGGGCGTAGTGCTGCTCGACCCAGGCGTGGAAGGCGGTCCCGCGGCGAGCCGCCAGCGCGGGCGCCTGCGGCATCGGCCGGCGCAGCGCCGACGCGAAGGCCTCCGGGTCCTGGGCCAGTGACACGACCGCGGAGGTGGACAGGTGCCGCGGGACCGCGACAACCTCCTCTCGGCGCTCCCGCAGGCGGGCGCGTTCGGCGAGGAGCAGCGCCATCTCCTCGTGCAGGGGCGGCTCCTCACCCGGCAGGGGGAGCACGCCCTGATGGGCCTGCGCCGGTGCCTGACCGTCCTGGCCCTGGCGGTCCGTGGCCATGCGCACCGCCTCGGCGGCGCGGGCAAGGTCCTCGGTGCGCCGCGGCGCCTGCGGCCAGAGCGCCCGCTGCGCCTCGGCGTCGCGGGGGTTCTGGACGGACTCGGGCACGTCCGGGTCCGGCAGGTCGGCCCAGGCGAGGCGTTCCACGGCCAGTCCAGGAGCCTCGGCGACCTCGAGGAGGAACCGCGAGGTGACCCGCGGCGTGCCGGGGCCAGCCCAGACCGCGGCGCTGAGGAGCATGTCGGAGCGGGCCCGGGTGAACGCCACGTAGGCCAGCCGGCGCTCCTCGACGATGCCGTGCTCGCCGCCGGCCCGGATGAACTCGCCGGTCTTGGCCTCGATGTCGGCCCAGTCCTCGGCGCTGCGCCACTGCCACACCGGGAGGCCGTCGCGGTCGCCCCGCAGGTCGTAGGGCACTCCCGACAGGCCCCCGCACCAGCCCCGGTCCTTGGCGTCGGCGACGACCCAGTCGGTGCCGTTGTGCGTGGCCTTCGAGTAGTTCAGCGCCGGGAAGGAGCCCTCGACGAGGCCCGGAACGGCAACGGCGTCCCACTCCAGGCCCTTGGCCGCGTGGATCGTGAGGATCTGCACGGCATCGGGCGACGCCTCGATGTAGCCCTTGTCGAGTCCGCGCTCCTCCCTCAGGGCGGCCTCCAGCCAGCTGAGGAACCCGGCGAGGTTGGGGCGGTCCGCGCTGGCCGTGAAGCCGGCTGCCACGTCGGCGAACGCGTCGAGGTGTGCCCGTGCGGCGGCTGGGGTGTAGCCGGGCCGCGACAGCACCTCGATGTCGAGTCCGAGGGCCCGCTCGGCCTCGCCCACGAGGTCGGCCAGTGGCAGGCCGCTCAGGGCGCGGAGCCGGCGGATCACCTGCTGCAGCCCGCTGAGCCGCTCGAGGGCGGCGTCGCTGAGCCAGGCGCCGGTGTGGCTGCGCCATCCGGGGCGCGGCAGGTCGTCGACCGCCTCGACGATGCTCGGCTGGTCCACGGCGTCCGGGGCCTGCTCCCGCACGCGCGGCCCCTGCGCCGCATCTGCGCCGACCCCGTCCCGGACCGCCTCACCGCCGAGCGCGTCCCCGAGCGCGTCCGCGCCGACCCCGTCCCGGACCGCCTCACCGCCGAGCGCGTCCCCGTCGGCGCGCTGCGTGGCCGCCAGGCCGCTGCGAACCCGCTGCTGGTGCCGCGCCCAGGCCATCAACCCGTCGAGGTCGGCCGAGCCGAGCCGGCACAGCGGCCCGGTGAGCAGCCGCATCAGCTGGTCGCCCCGGGTGGGGTCCTGCACCACGTTCAGCAGCGCCACGATGTCCTCGATCTCGGGCGTCACGAGCAGGCCTCCGAGGCCGACCACCTCGTAGGGGATGTCCCTGCTCTCCAGGGACTCGATGACCGGGGCGAACTGCGAGCGCTTGCGGCAGAGCACCGCCGCGCTGGCGGCGCCTGCGGCCCGGCGCGCGGCGATCCACTCGGCGACGTGGGCGGCCTCCTCCTCCACCGTCAGCAGCCGCGCAACCACAACGCTTCCGGGGCCGGCCGCCGGCGAGGGGCGCAGCTGCTCGACGTGCACCCTGGCCGCCTCGCGCAGCGGGGCGGCCACGTGGTTGGCCACATCGAGGATCGACTGGTCGTTGCGCCAGCTCGTCGACAGTGGCAGCTGCAGCGCGTCCGACTCCTCGCGGAACGCGCGCGGGAACCGGCTCAGCGTGGTGGCGCTGGCCCCGCGCCAGCCGTAGATCGACTGGTTCGGGTCCCCGACGGCGGTGACCGGCACGGGCTCGCCCGGCGCCACGAACAGCGACCGGAGCAGCTCCAGTTGCGCCTCCGAGGTGTCCTGGAACTCGTCGAGCAGCACGGCCCGGAACCGCTGCCGCTCGATGGCGCCGATGTCGTCGAACCGGGTCGCGAGCCGCGCGGCCAGCGCCATCTGGTCGGCGAAGTCCATGGCGTCGCGCTCCCGCTTCATCGCCAGGTAGCGCTCGACCATCGGGAGCACGGCGGCCCGCTCACGCAGTGCGTCGCGGACCTTGCGGGTCTCGGCGGGCAGGTCCTTGGCCTTGCTCGGCCCCTTGGGCAGGGCGGCGAGCGCGGCGTCGACCCGGGCGAGGTACTCCCCCACCTCCGCGGCCGTCAGGAGGTGCTCGGCCATCTCGCCGGCGAGGTCGACGACGGCCGCGGTGATGGTGCTCTCGGCCTTGACCACCGCGTCCATCGGGCCGTCGTAGGACTGCACCACCTCCGCGGCGTACTGCCAGGCCGCGGCCTCGGACAGCAGCCGCGACTCGGACTCGTAGCCCAGCCGCAGCGCGTGCTCGCGCACCAGCCGCCCGGCATACGAGTGGTAGGTGGACACGGTGGGTGTGCCGCCCAGGGTCTCGGCGCCCTCGTCCTCGTCGTCGACCCGCGGCTCCCACAGCCCCGCCCGCTCCAGCCGGCGCAGCCGCTGCGTGATGCGCTCGGCGAGCTCGGTCGCCGCCTTGCGGGTGAAGGTCAGGCCGAGCACCTGGTCGGGCTCGACGAGGCCGTTGGCCACCAGCCACACCACCCTGGAGGCCATGGTCTCGGTCTTGCCGGAGCCGGCACCGGCGACGACGAGCAGGGGCGCGAGCGGCGCCTCGATGACGGCGCGCTGCTCGTCGGTGGGCGTGTGCATCCCCAGCGCCGTGGCGATGTCGTTGGCGGAGTACGTCTTGGTGCCGGTCAGCGTCGTCAAAGCGTCTTCCCCTCGGGCTGGGCGGGACAGCTGGCCTTCACGGCGCAGACATCGCACCACGGGCCGACGGTGGCGGTGAAGGTGGCCCCTGCCATGCCCTCGGCCGTCTCCGCGACCAGGCGCTCGGCCCACTGCGGGTCGTCGTGGGTGTGCAGCGGGCGCTGCTCCTGCAGGGTGATGTCGCGCTTGTTGGCGCCCTTGCCGATCTGCAGCAGCGCCGCACCACCTGATGTGGTGCCGTGCTCGGCGAAGGCGCCGCCGGTCACGGCGAGCTGGTACGCCCCGAGCTGGGGATGGGTGGGAAGGTCGTCCTCGCGGGGTTTGCTGCTCGCCGAGCCGGTCTTGTAGTCGATGACGCGCAGCGAGCCGTCGGCGAGCCGCTCGAGACGGTCGACCCTGCCGCTGATCACGGCCCGCCCGAGCGCGACCTCCATGTCGAGCTCGGCGCCGATGCGTGCCCAGCCCTGCTGCGATGCCCGGTCGAAGTATCGCGCGAGCCAGCCGACCATCGCGTGGGCCTCGAGGCGCTTCCGGTCCGAGACCCAGCCCTGGGGAAGGCCGAGCCGCCCCCACCGCGCATCGACCTCGGCCCGCAGCGTCGCCTCGTCGGCGTCGCCGACCTCGGCGGCGATGTCGTGCACGAGGGTGCCGATGTTGGCCGCACCCTGCGAGGGTCCATCGCCGCCGCAGGCGCTGAAGAGCCACCGCAGCCCGCACTGGCCGAACGACTCGACCTTGGACGGCGAGATCCGCACCACCTCCCCCTCGGCGCGCAGCGGGCGGTCGTCGCTGACATCGCGCAGGGCCCACCAGCTGCGCGGGTCGGCCCCGGGCACACCCTCGTGGGCGAGCCGGGCCAGGGCGGCTACCGCCTGCGCGCTGGCCTCCCTGTCGTCCGAGACCACCTCGCGGCGCAGCTGCGCGACGAGGGTCGGGAGGGTCATCGCCCGCCGCACCTCGGTGAAGCCGCGCAGACCGTCGCTGTCGTCGGGGAGCGGGTCGACGATGTCGAGGTAGACCGACGGCTGCTCGTCATCGCTGCGCACCGCCGTCACCAGCACCCGCTCGCTCGCCCGGCTCAGGGCGACCAGGAACAGCCGGGTCTCGTCGTAGCGGACCGCCGCCTGCGCCCCGCGGAAGGACCCGGCCCGGCCGGTCAGGACGTCGACCAGCTGCTCCGAGCCGAGCAGCGAGCCCCGCAGCCGCAGGTCGGGCCAGACCCCCTCCTGCACGCCGGCGACGACGACGAACCGCCACTCCCGGCCCGCCGCGGCCTGCGGGGTCAGGAGGGTGACGCTCTCACCGGCCGGGGACCGCGCCACCAGGGTGTCGCCCGGGATGTCCTGGCTCTGGACGTGGGTGAGGAACTCCTCGGGGCCGGCCTGGGGCAACCGGTCGGCGAACTTGGCGGCCGCGTCGAACAGCCCCACCACGGCATCGAGGTCGCGGTCGGCGCGCTGTGCGCCGGGCCCGCCGCCGAGCGCGGTCTCCTGCCAGGCCCGGGCGAGGCCGGTCGCCGACCACATCGCCCACAGCACCGACTCGGCGCTGACCCCGCTCTCCCAGCGGACCATCGTCCCGTCGCGGCGGACCTCGGCTGCCTCGACCCCGGCAGCGATGGTGCGGGCCACCCGGCGCGCCGGCGCGGCCTCCGCGCCGAGGGTCGCGAGACGGTCGGGGTGCACGAGGGCCTCGGCGAGCAGCTCGTCGCTGGTGCGCCCGCCGCCGCCGGCCAGCTCCTCGCGACGCAGCGCCCGCCGGAGCCTGCGCAGGGCGACGGCGTCCGCCCCCCCGATCGGTGACAGCAGGGTGTCGACGGCGACCTGGGGGTCCACCCCCTCGGCCCCGCCGCGGGCGAGGTCGAGGACGACCCGCAGCAGCGCGAGCAGTGGGCGCACGGCCACCTCGTCGCGCACCGGCAGGTCGGTCGCCGTGCCCGCGACGGGGACCCCGGACGACATGAGCACGCGGCGCAGCGTGGCGGTCCGGCCCTGCCCTCGCACGATGACGGCCATGTCCGACCAGGGCATGCCCGCGCGCAGGTGCGCCTCGCGCAGCTCGGCCGCGACGAGAGTGGCCTCCTGGGACACCGCGCGCAGCAGGTGGACGTCGACCCGGCCGCCCGCACGGCCGGGGGCCGCCTCGCGCTGGAGGCCGCCGCCGAGCGCGCCGATCTTGGGCGCGACCCGGTCCACCGCCGCCCGCACGTCCTGCGCCAGCCGGTATGCCGTGGGCAGCACGAGCGTGGGTCCCTCCCCGAGGGCGGTCCACCCGCTGGCGAGGTAGCGCGGGTCGGCGCCGCGGAAGGTCTGCACCGCGCTGTCGGGGTCGCCGAGCAGGACCACCTCGGTGCCGGGCCCGGCGACCACCCCGAGCAGCCGTGCCGCTGCAGCGGTCATCTCCTGGGCGTCGTCGACGACCACGAGCCGGGTGCTCTCGCGGATCCGCTCCAGGGCGTCCGGGTCGTCCTCGAGCAGGTCTGCCGCCGCCCCGAGGATCCACGCGGGGTCGTACGCGCCCGGCGCCGAGAGGGCCGTCACCTGGTCGTACTCGGCCAGCACCTGCGCGGCCGCCACCCACTCGGGGCGACCGTGGGTGTGCCCGAGCGCGGCGAGGTCCTGGGCCTCGAGGCCGTGCTCGACCGCGCGCATGAGCAGGTCGCGCAGCTCCCCGCGGAACCCCCGGGTCGGGAGCGCCTCGTGGACCCGCTCCGGCCAGGCCGGACCGCGGCTGTCGCCACGGCGGTGGCCCTCGAGGAGGTCCCGCAGGATGACGTCCTGCTCGGGCCCGCTGAGCAGGCGTGGGGTCGGGCTCCCGCGCAGGGCAGCCGCCTGCCGCAGGACGCCGAAGCCGAAGGACTGGTGGGTGCGGGCCAGCGGCTCGGTGGAGGTGCGCGCCACCCTCGCCGTCACCCGCTCGCGCAGTGACGCGGCGGCCAGCCGCGACGACGCGAGCAGCAGGCACTGGTCGGGCTCGAGCTCGCCGGAGTCGACGCGGCCCACAACGACCTCCACGGCCGTCGTCGTCTTGCCGGTGCCCGGTGCGCCGAGCACGCGCAAGACCCTGCCGCGGTGGTCGACGGCGGCCTGCTGCCGCTCGTCGAGGGGCGGGGCACCGACAACGAGGGTCGGGGCACGTCGCAGGGTCAGCACGCGACCGATTCCATCACCTGTCGCCGACACCCTCGCCGGCGGCACGCCCTACCCGGAACGTGCCGGCCCCGCCCAGCGTGCGACGGCGAGGTCCACCCGGCGCCCCCGCAGCAGGCCACCGACGAGTGGGGTGCCCTCCTCGCGGTAGTGCGCGAGGGCCTCGTCCTCCAGCCCCTGCGGGAAGGCCCCGCCGGCGCGGATGACCCGCCACCAGGGCACGTCCGAGCCGTACCTGGCCATGACGTTGCCGACCCCGCGCGCGCCGCCTCGCCCGAGCAGCTCGGCGATGTCGCCGTAGGTCATCACCATGCCCTCGGGGATCTGGTCCACCACGTCGAGGACGTCGTCGGCGAACTCGCTGGGCAGCCCGTGCTCGCGGGCCTGCGCGACCACCTCAGTACACCGGCAGGGACGGGTCGACGTCGTGCACCCAGGCCAGCACCCCACCGCGGAGGTTGCGCACACCGGAGCGCCCGGCCTCCGACAGCAGCCGCGCGGCCTCCGCTGATCGGACCCCGGACTTGCAGAGCACCACCACCGGTATGCCGTCGGGCAGCTTCCCCAGGGCCGTGCCTGAGCGGAACTCCTCGAGGTGGATGGCGCGCGCGCCCGGGATCGCGACAACGGCGCGCTCGCCCGCGTCGCGGACGTCCACCAGCTCGAAAGACTCCTCGCCGCGGTCCCTGGCGCCGAGGAGGTCCGCCAGCTCGCGCGCCGAGACCTCGCCGAACGCCTCCGCGCCGACCGCGGCAGCGGAGGCAGCGGAGTCGCCCGTCGACAGGCCGCAGAACGCCTCGTAGTCGACGAGCTCGTGGATGGTGGGGTGGTCGCCGCAGAGTGGGCAGGCCGGGTTCTGGCTGACCCGCAGCGTGTCCCAGGACTGGCGGAGGGAGTCGTGGACGAGGATGCGGCCGACCAGCGGGTCACCCTGTCCCACAATGAGCTTGACCGTCTCGGCGACCTGTACGGAGCCGATGGCCGCGCACAGCACCCCGAGCACGCCACCGGTGGCACACGACGGCACCGAGTCCGGCGGCGGCGGCTCGGGGAAGACGCAGCGATAGCAGGGGCCATGGCCGGCGAACCACACGCTGACCTGCCCGTCGAAGCGGTAGATCGAGCCCCACACGTGCGGCTTGCCCAGCAGCGCACAGGCGTCGTTGACGAGGTAGCGCGTCGGGAAGTTGTCGGTGCCGTCGAGGACGATGTCGTAGCCGGCGATCACGCCGAGGGCGTTCGTGGAGTCCAGGCGCAGGTCGTGGCGGACGACCTCGACGAGGGGGTTGACCCGGGCGACGGCCTCGGCGGCCGACTCCGTCTTGGGCCGGCCCACGTCGGGGGTGCCGTGGATGACCTGGCGCTGCAGGTTCGAGGCGTCGACGGTGTCGTCGTCGACGATGCCGATCGTGCCCACGCCCGCGGCGGCGAGGTACAGCAGTGCGGGAGAGCCCAGCCCGCCCGCCCCGACGACCAGGACCCTGGCGTTCTTGAGCCGGCGCTGCCCCTCGATGCCGATGTCGGGCAGCAGGATGTGGCGCGCGTAGCGGGCCTTCTCCTCGGTGGTCAGGTCGGGCCCGGGTTCTGCCAGCGGCGGGATGCCCATGTGACCGAGGTTACCCACCCGTACGATGGAGCGACACGCACCTGAACCGGAAGGCCCCCGATGTCGCTCAGCGCAGACTCGCGTACCGACGCCGCCCGCGGGCAGCGCCTGCCCCGTTCCGCCCGCCGGGCCCAGCTGCTCGAGGCCGCGCAGGCCGCCTTCGTCGAGTCCGGCTACCACGCGGCCGCCATGGACGACATCGCCGAGCGAGCCGGGGTCTCCAAGCCGGTGCTGTACCAGCACTTCCCCGGCAAGCTCGAGCTCTACCTCGCCCTCCTCGACGGCCACTGCGACATCCTCGAGCAGCTCGTGCGCGAGGCGCTGGCGTCGACCACGGACAACACCGAGCGGGTCTACGCGACCATCGCGGCCTACTTCGACTTCGTCTCGCGCGACGGCGCGGCCTTCCGCCTGATCTTCGAGTCCGACCTGACCAACGAGTCGGCGGTGCGCAACCGCCTCGACGCCATCGGCCTCGTCTGCGCCGACGCTGTCGCCGAGGTCATCGCGGAGGACACCGACATGCCCGAGTCCGAGGCGTCGCTGCTCGGCATGGCCCTCACCGGGCTGGCCCAGGTCAGCGCCCGCCACTGGCTGGCGCAGGGCCCCACGATCCCCCAGCACGAGGCCTCCCGCCTCGTCGGCACCCTCGCCTGGCGGGGGCTCGGCTACTTCCCCAAGGTGGGCGGGGAAGGTTCGCAGCCCCCGGCTGGTTAGCCTGAGCGCAAGACCCGGCAGCGGCGGTATGCCGCGTGCCACCGCATCGACGAAAGGCCACTCACGTGGAGGTCAAGATCGGCGTCCAGCACGTCGCGCGCGAGATCACATTCGAGACAGAAGCCAGCGCGCAGGATGTCGCCAAGGCGGTGTCCCAGGCGATCGAGAAGAACGGCCTGCTGACCCTGACCGACGACAAGGGGCGGCAGATCATCGTCCCCGGAAACGTCCTCGGCTACGTCTCCCTCGGCGAGAGTGAGCGACGCGGGGTCGGCTTCGGCGCTCTCTGACTGACGGGGTTGCCCGACGAGGCAGGTCGCTGACCTGCCATTTCGAAATGCGCTTTTCCCGGAACCGTGGTCGAGTAACTCACGAAGCCGGGTAACCGGCCTGCACAACAGCGCGACCACCGTCGCGCAGAAGGAGGCTGTCATGGTTGTTGAGATCATCGGCACCATCATTTTCGGCGCCGTCATCGGCATGCTGGCACGTCTTGTCCTACCGGGCAGGCAGAACATCAGCGCCCTTGTCACCGTCATCCTCGGCGTGCTCGGCGCCCTCATCGGCTACTGGCTGTGGGGGCTGATGGGCGGCGGCGACACCAGCGGCATCGACTGGATCCGCTGGATCATCAGCATCATCGCCGCAGCCGTGCTGGTCGTCGCGTACATCGCGTTCACCGGCCGCTCGCGCAGCACGCACGTCTAGCCTCTAGACCACGCGAAGGGCGCCGTCCACGGACGGCGTCCTTTCGCATGCCCGGACCGGCCCGGCAGGAAGGCGTGCCGGGAGTCCGTGCCGCTTCCCGGCATCCGAGGTCGGGCTCTAGGCCGCCAGCCCAAGGCGGCCCATGCGGCGGGTGTGCTCGTCGGTGAGCCGGGC
>Ga0164304_10000462_pt1 | contig 11572 bp, 10 predicted proteins | sample Whisoiple_217_MG_FD_110216 | JGI IMG/M metagenome (GOLD analysis project Ga0164304, IMG submission 110216) | Soil microbial communities amended with pyrogenic organic matter from upstate New York, USA - Whitman soil sample_217_MG | ecosystem: Environmental > Terrestrial > Soil > Agricultural...
GAACCGCCTGCAGGACGAGATGGAGCGCATCCGCCAGCTCCCGTTCAATCAGGTGGCGCTCACGGCAAAGCCGACGAGCTCCGGTCAGACAAGCGATCCGGGCGTGCGGGTGTCGGCGGACGGCACGCATTTCGACCTCAACCGCAACGGAACCAACACGAAGCTGCTCGCATACGCGGGGGGGTTGACGCCGGACGGCAAGCCAATGGGATGCGGGGGGACCGGGCAGCCGGTATGTGGGGTCAATCCCGGGCCCGAGCCGTTCCAGAGCGGTGATGTCACCGGGAAGATCTACCGGTACATCGCATATCCGGGTGTTCCCGCCAACTGCCCGGGGTGCAGCGCCGATTATCTCAAGCGGATCATCGTGATCATCCGGGTAGACACCACGCCCGCCGGCGGTACGCACGTCTACCAAGAGATCCAATCGAACGTCTCGAATCCCGATGCCGTCCCGAGCTCCAACCCGGTCAATCCGACGCAGACGACAGATGAGCAACCGGCGACGTTCTGGCTCACGGACACACCGTGCAACAACACCGCTCGGGTTCCGCCCACCAGCGACCACGCAACCCACAACACGCGCGGAGATTGCACAGACGGCGTCCATACGGGAACGACACGCGGCGCGCCGGACCTCATGTTCACGGAGGGCCCGTCCGGCTCAAGCTCGGATCCCACCTACAACTACTCCACCGATGTCGACCGCAATGAGACGCCCCGGCTGGGGTTGACCATGTTGAGGACGCAATCGGTGGCCGGATGCGCGCTGCAGGTCGCGGCTGGCACCGGACTTAGCCAGACACTCGACCTCCCCTTGACCGAGACCACCCCGCAGGTCAAGACGCACACCTGGCTCAGTCCACCGCTCGAAGCCCCGTTCGCCCCCCTGACGAGCGCGGACGCGACGCTTGAGTTGTGGACGAAGTCGGTCGCAGGGGCCGCGTACCAGGGCGACCTGTGCGTCTACGTCTTCAAGCGCATCACCGTCAAGCAGCAGCTTCCCGGAAACATCACCAACACGTTCGTCTTCGACTCGCCGGCCACGCTCGCCAACGCCCACCCCTATCTCGAGATTCAGAAGGCGACCTGGCCGCAGGACTGGACGAAGCTCTCAACCGGAAGTTTCGGCGTGACCATGCTGAGCGTTGACAGCGTTCTCACCTACCTGAGCAGCCATGGAATTCCGGGAACGCTGACATCGCCCAGTCAGCGCCTCGGCCTTGCCCTGACCGTCAACGGCTCGGGGACCAGCGGGGACGCGTTGGACGTGATGTACGACCACCCGACGTTCGACAGCAGGTTCGAGTTCGACACAACCCAGGGGACCTGCATCATCCCGTGCTCTTAAACCCGGGGCGGAATGCAGCCGATGAGGGTTAGCGGAATGACTCAAGTGGTTCGAATCGGGAGTAGAGCGTGGTAGCGGCCCTTGCAGTTCCAGCCGGACTGATCTTTGGAAGCTTCGCGACCGTCGTCGCCCATCGCGTGCCCCGACGCGAGTCGTTCGTGGCGGGCCGTTCGCGGTGCCCTCACTGTGGCTCGACGATCGCTGCCTACGACAACATCCCCGTGGTCTCATGGTTGCTCCTGAGGGGCCGCTGCCGCAACTGTCGCGAGGCGATACCCGCGCGGTATCCGCTGACAGAGCTGACAATGGCTGCGCTGTTCGTCGCGACCGTCCTGATCCTGGGCACGGATGACGCGACCGAACTCGCGTTGGGCCTGACGTTCTGCGCGCTCCTGGTCGTGGTCACGCTCACGGATCTCGAGCGGCGCGTGATCCCCAACGCGGTGCTGGCCGCGGGCGCAGTGGCGGCGGTCGCGATAGCCGCGATCGGCGATCCGAGCGGCCTTCCAGACCGCGCGATCGCGGCCGCCGCAGCCGGGGGCTTCCTGCTCCTGGTCGCGCTGGTTTACCCGCGCGGCATGGGGATGGGCGACGTCAAGCTGGCCGCCGTCATGGGCCTGTATCTCGGCCGCTCGGTGGCGCCCGCCCTCCTGATCGGGTTTGCCGTCGGCGCCCTTGTCGGGATCGTGATGATGGCCCGGCGCGGTGCTTCAGCACGCAAGCAGGCCGTTCCCTTCGGGCCCTTCCTGGCGCTGGGCGGATTAGTCGCGCTGTGGTGGGGAAACGCGCTTGTCGACTGGTATCTGACGACTTTCATCAACGGCTGATGGCCAATCGGCCAGGCACCTCGCAGCCCGCTTAAGCATTCGCTTATTCGGTCGATTCAGGGCTTGGAAGCCCAAGCGGACGAATGGACGATGGCAAGGATGCTCTCGACAGCGAAGAACAAGCGATTGGTGGGCCTGGACATCCAGGCGGGCAGCGTCGCCGCCACCGAGGTGTCGTCCAACGGGCATACGGCGGTTTCGAGGTTCGGGACGATGCCGCTCCCCCCCGGTGTGGTGCGTGAGGGCGAGGTCGCCGATGCGGAGCAGCTCACTGCCGTTCTGAAGGAGCTGTTCGCACACAACAAGCTCGCCAAGTACGTCCGCCTCGGTCTCGCGAGCCAGCGGGTCGCGGTGCGCCTTCTGCGGCTTCCGGCGATCGACGATCACAAGGAGCTCGAGACGGCGGTCCGCTTCCAGGCCCAGGACCTCGTGCCCATGCCCCTCGACCAGGCCGTGCTGGACTGGCAGGTGGTAGGCCACACAAGCGGGGACGATGGCGAGCGCCGGCTCGACGTGGTGGTCGTCGCCGCTCGGCGCGAAGCCGTTCGAGGCATGGTCTCGGCGCTTCGCGGAGCCGGCCTCCGACCGACCGGGGTGGACCTCTCGGCCTTCGGAATGATTCGGGCCCTCGCGAACGGCGACCGCGCGCCCGTCGGACCGGGCACGTACGTTGACACGCCGGCGGCTACCGCCGGCGCCAACGACCAGGGCGTCGCGGAGCATATGGGCGGGGACGGCTCGGCGGCCGTCGTCGCTGTGAGGGAGGACGGGCCGGCCGTTCTCTACTGCGACATCGGCGACATCACCAACGTCGCGGTGGCCCGCAGATCGGCCTGCCTCTTCACTCGAGCCTGTCCATTTGGCATCGAAGGGATTGCGCAGCGACTCGCGGAGCGGAGGCAGCTCACGCTCGAGCACGCACGCGAATGGATCGTTCACGTTGGACTCGAGGCTCCGGTCGAGACGATCGACGGCGATCCGGAGATCGTGTCGGCAGCGCGCGACGTGCTTGCCGAGGGCGCGAGCCGCCTGATCGACGAGCTTCGCCTGACGCTCGACTACTACGCGGCCCAGGATGGTGTCGTCGAGGTCGACGGCGTCGTTGCATGTGGGTCGGGAACGACGATTCCGGGGCTCGTGGAGCGCCTCCAGCGCGACCTCGCCCAACGATTCGAGATCGGACGTCCACCCGAGCTGGCCCATCTGGACGACGCAACCGCCGCCCGGCTGACCGTGTCGTTCGGCCTGGGGGTGGAGGGATAACCGTGCGTCCCGTCAACCTGATCCCGCAGGAGGACCGACGCGGCGGCAAGGCTCCGCTCCGCACGGGTCCCCTGTCCTACGCGATCGTGGCGTTCTTGCTGCTGGCGGTGGGCGTCGTCACGCTCCTGGCGCTGACCGGCAACAAGATCGCCGATCGCAAGGCGGAGGTGGCAAGCCTCCAGTCCCAGGTTGATGCTACGCAGGCGAGGGCCGATCAACTGAGCACGTACACGAACTTCGCGGACCTGCAGCAGGCCCGCCAGGAGACCGTCGCGAGCCTGGCGACCAGTCGGTTCGACTGGGAGCGAGCCCTGCATGAGCTGGCACTCGTGCTGCCGGACGACGTCTGGCTCATCAGCATGACCGCGACCGCAGCGACGGATCCGTCGTCCAGCACCTCGAGCTCGACCACGGCCGTCGACGGCGTGACCGGGCCGTCGCTTGACATCAACGGCTGCGCCTCGGGACATGAGGCCGTTGCGAAGTTCCTGGCCGCGCTGCGAGACGTCGACGGCGTAACGCGTGTGACCGTGCTCAGCTCGGACCGGCCCGGCGCTGAATCCAGTTCGAACAGCTCGACGAGCTCGAGCTCGGCGTCCTCCGGTCAGAGCACCGTCGAATGCGCGTCGCGCGACTTCATCGCGACCTTCGAGGTCGTCGCGGCGTTCGACGGCGCGCAGCCGGCCGCCACGGCGGCCCCGGCTTCCCCGGAAGCGCCGGTCGCGTCCACGACGACGGCGACGACGGGTGCAGATCAGGCCACGACGCAGACGCAGCCTCAGACGACGGGCTCGGGCGGCGGAGGCTCCAGCGGTGGCGCCTCGGCGAGCGCGGTGGTCTCGAACAACGGGGGCGCACCGTGAAGCGCAACGAGCAGGTCGTCCTCGGGTGCCTCGCGTTCGTGGGATTGCTCGTTGGCTTCTGGCTCGTGATCGTGAGCCCGAAGCGGGATGAGGCATCGAAGCTCGGAGACCAGGTGTCCCAGCTTCAGTCGTCGCTGAGCGACACGCAGCAGCAGGTGGCCGCCGGGGAGAAGGCGCGCCGCTCGTTCGGGATCGACTATCGCCGCCTGGTGGTGCTTGGGAAGGCCGTCCCGGCCGACAGCGAGCAGGCGAGCCTCCTGGTCCAGCTCCAGCGCATGGCAGCCAGCTCCGGGGTCCAGTTCCAGGCGATCAACCTGTCCCAGTCCGGCGACTCGAGCTCCGCGGCTCCCACCACCCCAACCCCGCCACCGACGGATTCGTCGAGCTCGGGGAGCTCATCCACTGTCGGCGACTCCTCGTCATCGACGACCTCCTCCGACACCTCGACCGCCGTGGCCGCTCCCGCAACGGAGGCCGCCGCGTCCACCCTTCCCATCGGGGCCACGGTGGGTCCCGCGGGGCTGCCTGTCATGGACTACGACCTCAACTTCACCGGCGAGTTCTTCCAGATGGCCGACTTCATGCAGCGCGTGGACGGCATGGTCCATACGCGCGGCGGGCTGGTCGACGTGCGGGGACGGCTCCTGACCGTGAACGGGTTCACGCTCCAGCCGTCCGAAAAGACGGGGTCGCTCACCAATCCCGTCCTCACCGCGCAGCTCCACGTCACGACCTATCTGACGCCGGCCGACCAGGGCTTGACGGCCGGGGCAACTCCCACCGGCCCCGCATCCGAGACGCCGACGCTCACCTCCACCGGCTCCCCGACGAGCACAACGTCCACCGCTTCCACTGCGACCACCGCGACCGCACCATGAAGAACGTACGCCCGCCCCAATTCCTCGGAAACCTCTATCGCGACATGCGCGATCGGCACCTCCTGATCCCGGCGGTCGCGCTGGTCGTGGCCCTGCTGGCGGTCCCGGTGCTGCTGAAGAGCCATTCGTCTGCGACCACTCCGGCCGTCGCTGTAGGCAACGCGAGCAAGTCCGACAGCGCGGCGGTCCCGGCGGTCGTGACGCAGCAGCTCGCCGGGACGCAGTACCAAAAGCGCCTGGACCATCTGACCAGCAAGAACCCGTTTCACCAGCAGTTCACGACGCCTCCGGCCAGCGCGCGGGTACATGTGACCTCGAGCGGGACCGGCGCGTCCACATCCACATCGTCGACTGCCACGTCCACATCCACCGGTACCGGGAGTCTCCCCACCAGCTCGCCGACCTCCTCGACGCCTTCGACCGGAGGAACCTCATCGCCACCGGTCGGCGCGACGTCGCCATCCACGGGCTCGAGCCCATCGGCGACGGACACCAAGCCCACCTCCCACCTGTACACCTACCGGGTCTCGGTCAAGGTGGGGGAGCCGGGCCAACTCGCCGCACGGCCCGAGGTCGACAGCCTCGCGCTCCTGCCCAGCAAGTCGAGGCCGATCCTGTCGTTCCTCGAGGCGAACGGGAAGCAGGCGCTCTTCCTGGTCTCGACCGACGTGGACTCCGTCAAGGGCGACGGGCGCTGCGTCCCCAGGCCTGCCGACTGTCAGTACATCGTGATGCGAGCCGGAGACAAGGCGAGCTTCCACTACGCGCCGAGTAACAAGCGCTTCAACCTGGTGCTCAAGGACATCCACGCGGTCGAGATCGGCCACAAGTTGCCGGCCAAGGTTTCCAAGGGCAACGCGGACCTGAAGCCCAAGCTTCCGCTCCTCGGACAGGGCTGAGACTGCCACGGGGCGACCGTCTGAGCTGCCCGCCCGTCGCTAGGGTTGGCGGCCGTGGCGACGCTTCGCTTCACAACCGCCGGTGAGTCGCACGGGCCCGGGCTCGTGGCGATAGTCGAGGGGCTGCCCGCGGGGCTCGAGCTCGATCGCGCGCGGATTGACGCTGACATGGCGCGGCGCCAGCTCGGGCATGGTCGCGGCGGGCGGATGAAGATCGAGAGCGATTCGGTCGAGATTCGATCCGGCCTCCGCCACGGGAGAACGCTCGGCAGCCCGGTTGCAGTGCTGGTCGCGAATCGCGACTACGCCAACTGGGAGGAGCGGATGAACCCCTGGCCGGTCGACGCCGAGGTCGAGGAGGTTCACACCCCGCGGCCCGGCCACGCCGACCTCGCGGGCCTCCTGAAGTTCGGCCACGACGACGTCCGCAACGTCCTGGAGCGCGCAAGCGCGCGCGAGACCGCGGCGCGAGTGGCTGCCGGGGCGCTCGCCAAGGAGCTCCTGCGCGCCTTCGGCGTGAGCGTCCACAGCCACGTGGTGCGGATCGGGTCGGTCTCGGCGCCGGAGCGCGACGACCTCACACCCGAGGACTTCGCGGGCGTGGACGAGTCGCCGGTCCGCTGTCTGGACCCAGAGGCCGGCGAGGCGATGGTCGAGGAGATCAACCGGTTGCGCAAGGCCAACGAGAGCCTCGGCGGGATCTTCGAGGTCCGGGCTTTCGGGCTCGTTCCCGGCATCGGCTCGCACACGAGCTGGGACGAGCGGCTCGACGGGCGGCTTGCCCAGGCGCTCGTCTCGATCCAGGCCGTGAAGGGTGTGTCGGTCGGCGAGGCGTGGGAGGTCGCCGCCAAGCCGGGCTCCGAGTCACATGACGAGATCTTCTGGTCGGAGGAGGAGGGCTGGCGGCGCGAGACCAATCGCGCGGGCGGCGTCGAGGGCGGGATGACGAATGGTGAGCCGCTGATCGTCCGTGGGGCGCTCAAGCCGATCTCCACCCTGACCAAGCCGCTGCGCTCGGTCGACACAGAGACCAAGGAGCCCGCGCAGGCGCTTCGGGAGCGCACCGACTCCACGGTCGTGCCCGCCGCGGGCGTGGTGGGTGAGGCCATGACCGCGCTGACGCTGGCGCAGGGCTACCGCGAGAAGTTCGGCGGCGATCACATCGACGACGCGATCGCGGCCTACACCGCCTACAGGGAGCGAATCGATTGGCGGCGGTAGAGGGCCGCCGTGCCCACGGCGATAGCGCCCCGGCGCGCACCCCGTCGGTCGTCTTCATCGGCTTCATGGGGGCCGGCAAGACCACCGCCGCGAAGGCGGCTCAGGCAGCGGGCATGGAGGCGGTGGATGCGGACGACATGCTCGAGGAGGAGCTCGGCATGCCGATCATCACGTTCTTCGGCAAGCGCGGGGAGGAGGAGTTTCGGGCCCTCGAGGCGTCGGAGGTCGAGCGTCTGCTCCAGGACGCCGACGGCGGCGTGGTCGCGCTGGGCGGCGGCGCCGTTTATTCGGAGCGGGTCCGGAAGGCCCTCGACCGCCACATCGTCGTCTGGCTCCAGGTGTCCGCCGAGGAGGCGTGGCGGCGGGTCGAGGGGAGCGGCCGGCCGCTCGCGAAGGACCGCAAGCGCTTCGAAGAGCTTCATCGCGAGCGCGAGCCGATCTACGCGCGGCTTGCCGACGCCGTCCTGCCCTCCGCCGACCAGGGGCTGGTCAGCCGGGCGCTGCCGTCGCTCCTCGGTCTCCGCGAGCTTCCGCACGGCACGCGGATGGCGTGGGGGATCAGCGCCTCGGGCCAGTACCCGGCCTACGTGGGGCCTGGCATCCTCGCGGAGGGGTGGTGGCCGCTCGCCAGCCGCCGCTTCCGCGTCGCCGATGCGACGGTCGCGGGCCTTTACGGCCGAGTGATCGAGCCGGTGGCCGGGCAGGTCACCGTGGAGCCCGGGGAACGGACGAAGACGCTGGCCGAGGCCGAGGGCGTGCTGCGCGAGCTGGCGCAGCAGGGGATGACCCGCGACGACCACCTGGTCGCCCTCGGTGGCGGCGTGGTGGGCGATCTCGGCGGCTTCTGCGCGGCCACCTATCAGCGCGGGGTGGAGGTGGTGCAGGTGCCGACGACGCTCGTGGCGCAGGTGGACTCCGCCTACGGCGGCAAGACCGGCGTCGACCTCCCCGAGGCCAAGAACTACGTTGGCGCTTATCACCTGCCGAGCGCCGTGCTGGCCGACACGTCCACGCTTGCGACGCTCCCGCCGGAGGAGATGGCGGCCGGCTTCGCGGAGGTCGTCAAGACGGCGCTCATCGCCGGCGGCGACCTCTGGAAGCGCGTTCGCGGGCTCGGGGACCTTGACCCGGCGGACCTCACTGCCATCGTCTTCGAGTGCGCGCGCACGAAGCTCGAGGTGGTCGCGGCCGACGAGCGCGACGCGGGGCGCCGGGCGGTGCTCAACCTGGGGCACACCGTCGGGCACGCGATCGAGGCCGCCACCGGATACGAGCGCTACCGCCACGGCGAGGCCGTCGCGCTCGGCCTGCTCGCGGCGCTCCGGTTGTCCGACGCCGCCGAGCTGCGCGACGAGGTCGCCGGGCTCCTCTCGAGCCAGGGCCTGCCGACGAGCCTCGACGACTCGGTCGACGTCGACGCGGTGATCGAGGCGGTGGAGAGAGACAAGAAGCGGACCGCGGAAGGCGTCGGCTTCGTGCTTCTCCCCGAGCCAGGCGATCCCCGCACGGCCCAGCGCGTCGAGCCGGACGCGCTGCGGGCCGTCGTGGAGGAGCTTCGATGAAGAACCGCGTGGAGGTGCTCCACGGCGTCAACTTCGACGTCCTCGACCGGCGAGACCCGGAGCAGTACGGCGGCATGTCGCTGCAGGAGCTCGAGGTGCAGATCAAGCGCTACGCCGTCGACCTCGATCTCGGGGTGACCTTCTTCCAGTCCAACTTCGAGGGCGAGTTCGTGGAGTACCTGCACCGCCTGCCCGAGCTCGCCGACGCGGCGATCATCAACGCCGGGGCCTGGACCCACTACAGCTATGCGATCCGCGACGCGCTCGAGATCGCGGAGGTTCCCTTCGTGGAGGTCCACCTGTCCGACATCCAGTCCCGAGAGGATTGGCGCCGTCATTCGGTCTTCAAGGGCCTGGCGCTCGGGGTCGTGTCCGGGAAGGGCGCCGACGGCTACCGCGAGGCGCTGGAGCTGCTGAAGGAGGAGTTCGAGGAATGAACGGGGAGCCGCGGTCGGACCGGCTGGCCACGCTCGTCGCCGACGCCGGTCTCGACCAGCTGCTGGTCGGCGACCTCGTGCACCCCAGCGAGACGGGTCGCGAGGACGGCGCGAGCCTGCGCTGGCTGACCGGGTTTACGGGCAGCAGCGGGCTGGCGCTCATCGGCGCCGAGGAGCGCCTCTTCTTCACGGACTTCCGTTACACGGAGCGGGCCGAGCGGGAGGTCGCCCCCGAGTTCGAGCGCGTGGTGATCGATCGGGGCCTGATACCCGACTCCGCGAAGCGCCTCCGCGGCCGCGTCGGCTACGACGATGCGAAGACGAGTGTCAAGAACCACGCGAAGCTGCTCGAGATCGCTCCCGACGGGGTGGAGCTCGTCGCCGTGACGGGCCTCGTCGAGAGGCTCCGCCGCCACAAGGACGCCTGGGAGCTCGAGGCGATCGCGAAGGCCGCACGGATCACCGACCAGGTCTACGAATGGATCTACGACCGCGGCGTGGTCGGGCGGACCGAGCGGGCGATCATGCTCGATGCCCACCAGCGCATGCGTGAGCTCGGGGCCGAGGACCCGTCGTTTCCGGCCATCGTCGCGGCGGGCGAGAACAGCGCCCTGCCGCACCACGACTCCTCCGACCGAGAGGTGAAGAAGGACGAGTTCCTGCTCATCGACATGGGGGCGATCGTCAACGGCTACTGCTCGGACTGCACCCGCACCGTCGCCACGGGCGAGCTGGACGACGAGGCGCGCAAGGTCTACGAGGTCGTGCGCTCCGCCCAGGTCGCCGCCCTCGAGGCGATCCGTGCCGGAACGCCCGGGACCGAGGCCGACGCCGTCGCCCGCGACGCGATCATCGCCGACGGCTACGGCGACGAGTTCGGCCACGGGCTGGGGCATGGGGTGGGGATCGAGGTCCACGAGGCGCCGCGCCTCTCCAAGCGCTCCGAGGAGACGCTCGATGCAGGCGACGTGGTGACGGTCGAGCCGGGCGTGTATCTCGCGGGCCGCTTCGGCGTCCGCATCGAGGACCTGGTGATGGTCACCGACGACGGCTGCCGCAACCTCAGCGGCGTTGCCAAGGACCTGCGAGTCGTCGACTAGCGATCCTGTGGCGGAGCTTGCGATCAGGGTGCCGTCGGTCGAGGCCCTGTTCGACGCGTGGAGCGCCGAGCCGATGAAGCGGCGGCCGCTGAGCGACGAGGCGCGCGAGCGGATCCTCGAGGCATGGACGCAGGCCCGCAAGCACGCGACCGGGTCTCCAACCGTCGCGCTCAGCCTCCCGGCCTCCGAGCGAAGTGAGGACCTAGAGGAGACGATCGCGGCCGCCGTCCACCACGACATGGAGACGATGACCGTCGACTCCCGGCGCCACTGGATCCGGCGCAGCCTCCGCCCGCGCGAGAGCCGGATCGGGATCGTGCTCTTCTTCGTGGCGCTGGCGATCGGTGCCCTGATCGATTGGGGAGACGAGTCCTTCCTCGGGCAGGTCTTCGTGGTCTTCGCCTGGGTGGCGCTCTGGGCGCCGGCCTACCGCGTCATCACGGCGGCGTCGTTTCGCCTCGCCCGCAAGTACTTCATCGAGCTCGCCGAGGCCGACGTCAGGGTCGACTGGGACTAACGGGTGAGGTCGAGGTCGGGCCCGAGCGTGCTCGCGAAGGCCGCGAGGAGCTCGATCGTCGCCTCGACGTCGCCCAGGTCGACGACCTCGACCGGGGAGTGCATGTAGCGCAGGGGGATCGATACGAGCCCGGCCGGGATGCCGGCGCGGGCGATCTCGATCGCGTCGGCGTCGGTGTGGGTCGCGCGACCCGACGCCTCGATCGTGTACGAAATGTCGTTCTTCTCGGCTGTCTCGGCGAGCATCTCGAAGATGTGCGGCGAGAGCGTGGCGCCGCGACCGATCACGGGCCCGGAGCCCAGGTGGTGGCGGCCCTGCTCCTTCTCGTCGATGCCGGGGGCGTCGGTCGCGTGGGTGACGTCCACGGCGATCGCGAGATCGGGCTGGAGCGAGAATGAGGTCGTCAGCGCGCCCTTGGAGCCGATCTCCTCCTGGACCGCGGCGACGGCCGCCATCCCACCCTTGAGCACCCCGCTGTCGTGCACCTGACGGGTCGCCTCGAGGGCCACGTAGACCCCGAGCCGGTTGTCCAGGCTGCGCGAGGCCAGCTTTCGCCCCTCGAGCGGGAGCGGGTCGGCCGCGATCACAGCGGAGTCTCCGATGCGGACGCGCTCGAGCGCCTCGTCGTTGTCGGTGGCGCCGATGTCGATGTGC
>Ga0164304_10000464_pt1 | contig 11565 bp, 8 predicted proteins | sample Whisoiple_217_MG_FD_110216 | JGI IMG/M metagenome (GOLD analysis project Ga0164304, IMG submission 110216) | Soil microbial communities amended with pyrogenic organic matter from upstate New York, USA - Whitman soil sample_217_MG | ecosystem: Environmental > Terrestrial > Soil > Agricultural...
GAACCAGCACCCAGATACGTCCCCGCATGACGTCGTAGTCCGCCAGGATCACCGACCACGGCTTCCCCCCGTATCGGCCCGCGCCAAACTCGAAGGCCAGTGTCAGCGCCAACCACAAGGCTCCCACACCGAGGGCCTGGCGCGGGTTCCCGGGTCTGACCCACGGTGTCGCATACCAGGTCACCAGGAGGATCAGCCCGCAGAGGATGACCGTGCTGATGGCGCGGGCGATGGTATCGCCCGTTCGGGGGGCCACGACCAGGTCTCGAAGGGCCCCATTGAGACTGGCGAGCACGAGGATGGCGAACCAGATGGCCATAGCCCGGATGAACACACGCCACCCCCAATCCAGCGGTTGCGCGGGAACAGCGACGCTATCGAGACTGGCCGCTACCGCCCGCTCCAGCCCCGTTCCGCTCCCGATCCGCCTGGCATATACTATCTGCACCCCCCGGGTCATCCGTTGCGCAACCAATTTGCCCTGTCGCGTCTCCGGCGCTCAAGCATCCGGTTTGCCCCTTCCATGAGGAACTTCGGTATGCGCCGAATCTTGTCGGCCGCGCTCCCCGCACTCAACCGCTCCTGCGCCGTTCTTCTCCTCACCCTCTGTCCCGCCGTCGCCTTTGCCCAGGAAACCGGCATCGTTACCGGCACCGTGACCCGCGCCGCCGAGGGCTCGGCGCTCAGCAGCGTCTCGGTGACGGTCCAGTCCACCGGCCAGAGCACCGTCACCGGCGCGGACGGCAAGTATACGCTGCGTCGGGTCCCGGCCGGGCCCCAGACCATCGTGTTCCGCTGGTTGGGCTACCGGCCCAACCAGGTTCAAGTGACCGTTCAGGCTAACAGCGCGGTCACCGCCGACGCGGGCATGGAGCAGGTCACGATCGCCCTGAGCGAGATCGTGGTCGAAGGCGCGTCACGCGCGCCCGAGCGGATCGTCGAGGCGCCGGCCGCGGTCTCGGTGGTGGCGCCCGAAGTGCTCCAGAGCACCTCGATCACCGGCCAGGCGCCGGCCGCGCTGCAGACCATCCCGGGCGTGGACGTGGTCCAAAGCGGCGTCAACGACTTCAACGTCAACGCCCGCGGGTTCAACTCCTCGCTCACCCGCCGGGTGCTGGTGCTGCAGGACGGCCGCGACCTCGCCATCGCCTTCCTCGGCTCGCAGGAATGGAACGGCATGACCCAGCCGCTCGAGGACCTCGGCAAGGTGGAGATGGTGCGCGGGCCCGGCTCGGCGCTCTACGGCGCCAACGCGTTCAGCGGCGTGATCAACATTACGACGCCTACTGCGCGCGAGGTGCTGGGCACCAAGCTCACACTGGCGGGCGGCGAGCTGGAGACTTTCCGCGGCGACATCCGCCACGCGAGCGTGTTCGCCAACGACCGCATCGGCCTCCGCATCAACGCCGGCTACAACCGGAGCGACACCTACAGCCGGAGCCGCACTCTGGCCGACGGCTCGTCACTCCAACGGGAGTATGCCGATGCGACCGACGAGCCGGTCGGCTTCGTCCGAGAGGCGCGCCCGCTGTTCGGGCAGACGGCGGATTCGCTGACCGGCGCGGTCCTGGGCGATCGCGACCCGCTCAAAAACGCGTACGGATCCGGACGGTTCGACTACTACCTCGACAACGGCTCGGTGCTCTCGGTGGACGGCGGCGCGTCGCAGGTGCAGAACGAGATCTTCGTGACGGGAATCGGCCGGGTGCAGGTGGCCAAGGCGGTCAAGCCCTACGCCCGGATCGCCATGGCTGCCGATCGCTACAACGTGTTCGCCTACTGGAACAGCCGGACCTCGATCGACCCGCAGGTGTCACTCACCTCGGGGATCAACATCGAGGAGCGGAGCGACATCTTCCACCTGGAAGGACAGACCAACTGGAACTTCATGGGTGATCGTGGCCGGGTAGTAGGCGGCGCGGCGGTGCGCAACACGCGCGTCAACACCAGCGGTACGCTCATGAACCTGGTCAACGACGACCGGAGCGACAATCAGGGCTCGGTCTACGGCCAGGTGGAGTACAAGTTGACCCCGCAGGTGCGCGTGGTGGGCGCGGCGCGGGTGGACGACGGCGACCTGTTCGACACGCAGTTCAGCCCCAAGGCCGCCGTGGTGTTCAGCCCCAACGAGAACCACTCGTTCCGGTTCTCGGTCAATCGGGCGTTCCAGACGCCGAACTACTCGGAATTCTTCCTGCAGGTGCCGGTGGCTACGCCGGACCAGCGGCCGGCACAGCTCGAGGGCGGCATTCAGACCTATTACTTCAATCTGCGCCACAGCCTGCCCCCCCAAGCGCTCCAGGGTCTCACCATCACCGACGACCTGCCCTGGAACTTCTCCGCCACGACCCAGGCCCTCGCGCTCGGCAACAGTGACCTCAAGGTCGAGAAGGTCACCGGCTGGGAATTCGGGTACAAGGGCAGCCTGTCCAACAAGGCCTACGTGACCGCCGACCTGTACCTCAACAAGCTCAAGGACTTCGTCACCGACCTGCTGCCGGGCGTGAATCCGGCGTATCCCAGCTTCACGCTCACCGACGGGGTGAACGTGCCGGCGGAGCTCGCGGCGATTGACCAGCGGATCCAGGACTTGCAGTCGCAGGGCTCGCTCACCCCTCAGCAGGCCGCGCAGCTCCGGGCCCCGATCCCGCAGCTGCTGGGCGGCTACGCACTCCTCTCCGCCGGCACCCAGATCCAGGGCGCCAACGCGCTCGCGACCTTGCCCGACGGCAGCCGGGCGGTGGTGCTCTCGTACACCAATGCCGGGCGAGTGACCGAGCGCGGGGTCGAGATCGGCGTGGGCTATCAGTTCACGCCCGAGATCCGGGGCGACGTCTCGTTCACCGGCTTCGACTTCACGGTGAACTCCCAGGCCGTGGGTGACCAGCTCCTCCCCAACACGCCGAGCAAGAAGGCGAGCTTCTCGCTGAGCTATGCGGGGCTCCAGGGGATCGATGCCAACGTGACGGTCAAGCTGGTGGACGGGTATCCGTGGGCGGCGGGCATCTTCCAGGGGTACGTGCCGTCGAACGAGTTCGTGAACGTGAGCGCGGGCTACCGCCTGAACAACTACCTCCGGGTAAATGCGATCGCGACCAATCTGTTCGACCAGAAGCGGTTCCAGCTGTATGGGGGGAGCGTCATCGGGCGGCGGGTGCTGGGAGGGGTCACCGCGGCATTCTGATCGGCGGGGCTTCGGAGGGAGAGTCACGAGAGTCACCCTGAGCGAAGCGAAGGGGGCATGCGTCTGGTCATGCCCCCTTCGCTTCGCTCAGGGTGACTCGTGTCTAGCCCCCCGATTCCGTCACCCGGCGTTCCGCCTCCCGCTGGCGCCCGCGCAGGTGCTCGCTAGGTATCGGAGCGTAAGCCTCCGGGTCGGTCAGCCGCCGCAGGCCATCCGGGAGCGTGGCGAGCTCCGCCGCGCAGCGCGAGCGGATCGTCGACAGCGGCGGGTGCGGCCGCGCGAGCTCGGCTCCTCGCATGACCGTCTCGAGCAGCGGCGTGGTGTCGGACGGCACCCGCTCCTCCGCCAGGGCCAGGGTATCACCCGCGAGCCGTCCGTCCGCCCCCACCCGCCGGATCACCTGCTTGGATCCCACCCAGGTTCGCTTGCCCTCACTCAGCTTGAGCACGTCGCGCTGGTCGAAGCGGACCAGCTTGTACACCAGGTCCACCGACGGCGCGTCGGCCGAGGTGGTGAGCCGGGTGCCGATGCCGAAGCCATCGATCGGCGCGCCGCCGGCGAGCAGCGCGGCGACGTCGTGCTCGTCCAGGCCGCCGCTCACCAGGATCTTCACCCCGGGACACCCGCCCTCGTCGAGGACCTTCCGCACCGCCCGGCTCAGCGCCGCCAGGTCGCCGCTGTCGAGTCGCACGCCGGCCAGGTGGTGGCCGGCAGCGCCGAGCTCACGCGCGACCTCGACCGTCTTGCGCGCGGCCGCCACGGTGTCGTACGTGTCGAGCAGCAGGACCGCGGCATCGGGGAAGGCCCGCGCATAGGCCCGAAACGCCTGGTCCTCGGTGGCGACCGCCGTCACGAACGAGTGCGCCATCGTGCCCGACAGCGGCAGTCCCCAGGTGCGGCCCGCGAGCACGTTGCTGGTGGAGTCGAACCCCGCGAGCAGCGCGGCGCGCGAAGCCTTGAGGCCCGCGTCGACGCCGTGGGTCCGGCGCAGGCCGAACTCGGCCAGCATGCGCCCGTTCGCCGCGAGCACCGATCGCGCGGCCTTGCTGGCGAGCACCGTCTGCGCGTGGAGCAGGTTGAGCAGCGCGGTCTCGACGACCTGGGCCTCGAGGATCGGCGCGGTCACCTCGAGCATGGGCTCCTCGGCGAACACCACGGTGCCTTCGGGGACGGCGCGCACCTCGCCCGTGAACCGGAGCCCGCGGAGGTGATCGAGGAAGTCGGACCGGAATCGCCCGAGCGAGTCGAGGTACGCGATGGCCCGGTCGGTGAAGCGAAACGCCCGGAGATACTCGAGCGCATCCTCGAGGCCCGCGGCGACGAGGAACCCGCGGTTGGGCGGTAGCCGCCGGGTGAACAGGCTGAAGGTGGCCTGGCCGCCGATGCCCTCGGCGAAGAAGGCGGCGGCCATGGTCAGCTCATAGAGGTCGGTGAGCAGCGCCGCGTCGGCCAGGGTCATGGGGCCGGACACGAGCGCGCCGGAAGGCGGAGCGGGGTGCACCCGACAAAGGTACCGTCGCCCCGACTTGCGCGCGCGCGGAGACCGATCCAACGTTGGATGCCTTTTCCCGGAGACGGCGTGCAGCAGATCAAGGGGGCCGTGCTCAAGTCTCGGCTGTCGTTCGTGCAGGATACCTTCGGCAAGGACGGGCTCGAGCGGGTGCTGGCGGTCCTGCCCGAGGGCGAGCAGCGAACTCTCAAGATGCTGTTCACATCCAACTGGTATCCATTTGCCCTCGGCAAGGCCCTGGACGACGCCATCGTCCGCGTGCTGGGCGGCGGCAAGCCCGAGTTCTTCGAACGGCTGGGCGCGGCTTCGGCGGAGAAGAATCTCTCGACCGTGCACAGCGGCTTCCTGACCAAGGGTGACGCGCACGGCTTTCTGGCCAAGTCGCCTTCCTTCTATTCGCTCTACTACGAGGCCGGGCGGCGCGAGTACACCCCGATCGGGGCCAAAGAGGGGGTGTTCACCACCTACGACGCGGAGACCTTCAGCGCCCCCGACTGCCTGACCGTGGTCGGCTGGTACCGGAAGGCGCTCGAGATGTGCGGGGTCAAGGGCGTGAGGATCGTGGAGGAGGAATGTCGGGCCAAGGGTGGAAAGGTGTGCCGCTATCGGGTCACGTGGGAGTAACGGGACGGTAAGCGGTGAGCGGGAACTGAGTCACCCTGAGCAGAGCGAAGGGGGCATGCGTTCGGGCATGCCCCCTTCGCTTTGCTCAGGGTGACTTGCGCTCGGGTGACAGGCGCCGGTCCAGCCGGTGAGACGCCTCCCGGAGCGCCTGCGTATACCCTCACGAAGCCACCGCCTGGCAGGCCCGGACGGCCCAGGGCGGCAACCCCAGCACCGCGACCGGAGACCGCCAGATGACCGCCAAGCCGATACTCCTGACCCTCGGGCTCTACCTCCTGGCCATCACGCTCGCGGCCTCCGCGCCCAGGTCCTCCTGGTTCGAGGCCCGGACCACCGGCGCCAGGACCATCACCATGCGGGGAGCCGCCGAATTCGGGCCCGGTGCGCCCGACGCCGGCAACGCGCCCTTCGTCCTCTCGCTCGGCGCGGAGTCGTCTGCCGGCGCCGTCATCTTCACCCGGCAGGGCGGTGGCCGTTTCGAGCCGGGGGTCTATCCGCTCGAGGTCGGCGGCGCTGGAAGCGTGCAGGCCCTCGTCGTGACAGGCTCACCCACCCGTCCCACCGGAGCGTTTCACGCCCGGACCGGAACGCTCACGATCACCCGCTCGCGGGACGACGGTATGGAAGGCCGGTTCGACATCGACGCCGTGGGATTCGAGGCGTCCGATCCCGGCGACGAGGGCAAGGAGCTGGTGGTGCGCGGCACGTTTACCGCCTCGCCGGGAGCGCAACCAGGTCACTAGGACGCGGCCCTCGCTTCGCTCGGGATGAGAGGTCCCAGCCGGGATGACAGGCCCGGCTGGGATAACGAGCCCCGGCTGGGATGACAGGCTCCGCTCAACCGCCGCCTTATCGCCCGCTCGCCCTATCGTCCTTTCGCCCTCTCGTCCTCCAAGCGCCTCCGGCCGGCCGGCTCTATCTTGCCGGTAAAGGAGGTAGGATCATGGCACGCATCCAGAAGATCATCCCGTTCCTGTGGTTCGACGATCAGGCCGAAGCGGCCGCCCGGTTCTACACCTCGATCTTCAAGAACTCCAAGCTCGGCCGGATCTCGCGGTACGGCGAGGCGGGCCAGGAGGCCCACCATCGGCCGCCCGGCTCGGTCATGGTGGTCGAGTTCGAGCTCGAGGGCCAGCGCTTTGCCGCGCTCAACGGCGGCCCGGTGTTCAAGTTCACCGAGGCGATCTCGTTCGAGATCAGCTGCGATGCCCAGGAGGAGGTGGACTACTACTGGGAGAAGCTCACGGCAGGTGGTGACCCCAAGGCCCAGCAATGCGGATGGCTCAAGGACAAGTTCGGGCTCTCGTGGCAGGTGGTGCCCGCCGCCCTGGGCGAGCTCATGAGCGATCCCGACCCGGCCAGGGCGGGACGGACGATGCAGGCGATGCTCAAGATGAAAAAGCTGGACCTCGCCGAGCTCAAGCGGGCGGCCGCGGGGTGACCACCGGGAACAATTGCGGGGGTCGGCTGTTCATCGTTTGAACGCCGACCCGCGAGGACCCGATGTCGCTCCGCCCCGTCAAGCAGATTCTCGAGACCCAGCCGACGCTCGAAGGCGCCGGCGTCAAGCTCCAGCGCGCCTTCGGCTTCGGCAAGACCAAGGACTTCGATCCCTTCCTGCTGCTGGACGATTTCCGCAACGAGCATCCGAGCGACTATCTCGCCGGCTTCCCGTGGCATCCCCACCGCGGCATCGAGACCATCACCTACGTACTGGCCGGATCGGTGGAGCACGGCGACAGCCTGGGCAACCAGGGCCGGATGACCGCGGGTGACGTGCAGTGGATGACCGCCGGAAGCGGGATCCTGCATCAGGAGATGCCCAAGGGCGACACGCAGGGCCGGATGCACGGCTTCCAGCTCTGGGCCAACCTGCCGGCATCGCTCAAGATGACGGCGCCCCGGTATCAGGACATTCCCTCGACCGCGATCCCGGAAGTCACCGACGACGACGGCACCCGCGCGCGGGTCATCTGCGGAGAGTTCTGGGGCCGGAGCGGGCCGGTGGACGGCGTTGCCGCCGAGCCGAGCTATGTGGACGTGAGCGTGCCGCCCGGGAAGCGCAAACGGATCGCCATCGAGACCACGCGGAACGCGTTCGCCTACGTGTTCGCCGGGTCGGGGACGTTCCGTGGGGCCTCGGATCCCCACGCGGTGCTCACCGAGTCGGGGGCCGACCCGAACGCGCCGGCCCGCTATGATGCGGCCAATCACTCACTGGTGCTGTTCGACCGCGGCGACGAGATCGTGGTCCAAGCGGGCGACGAAGGTATCCGGTTTCTCCTCGTATCGGGCAAGCCGATCGAGGAGCCGGTGGCGTGGTATGGGCCCATCGTGATGAACACCCCTGACGAGCTGCGGCAGGCTGTGACCGAGCTGAGGGATGGAAGCTTTATCAAGCACGCCTAGGGTGTTCACCGCCACGGCCGCCGCCGACGTTATCGCCCGGCCTCGGTGACCGGCAGACCCAGCTCTCGGTAGAAGGCCGCGTTGTTCACCGGCCGGCTCAGGAACCGTTGCACCAGGCTGTCCGGCTCCTCCGTGCCGGACGGCGCGAGGATCACGTCCCGATAGGCCCGCCCGGTCTCCGGGTTGAGAATGCCCTCCCGAGCGAATCGGCTGAACATGTCCTGCGCGTACACCTTGGCCCACAGATAGCTGTAGACGCCCGCCTCGTAGCCAGCCATGATGTGGGTGAAGCCCGACTCAGGCACGGTCCCGGCGGGTACCCTGAAGGGCACGAACTGCGGCATCATGTCGAGGTAGGTGGCCGTCGGATCGACTCGGCGCGGGGTGGTGTGGAGCGTCATATCGTACGCAGCGAAGAAGACCTGCCGGCCCCAGTAGACCCCGTCGTTCAGGTGCTTGAGGTCCACGATCCGCCGGATCAGCGAATCGGGCAGTGGCTGGCCGGTGACGACGTGGTGTGAGATCCGCCGAAGAATGGCCGGCTGCCACATCCAGTTCTCCAGCATCTGGGATGGGGCCTCCACGAAGTCCAGCCGGTCGTTGCTCGTGGTCGGATACGGCGACTGATCGAGCATCGCCGCCATGGCGTGCCCGAACTCGTGGAACAGGGTCACGACATCGGCATGGGGCAGGAGCGACGGGTGTCCCGGCACGGGCAGCGGCCAGTTGCCGACGATGGCCGTCCAGGGAAGCTGCCGCGAGCCGTCGGGGCGCCGAAACGTCGGCACCACGGTGAAATCGGCAAAGTGGCCGTACTTGTGGGGTCGCGGATACAGGTCGAAGTAGAGTCGGCCCAGCGGCGCGCCGGTCGCCGAGTCGACCACGGTGTAGCGGGACATGTCGGGCGCCCACCCGTTGGCCGGCGTGACCGCCTCGAACCGGAGCCCCAGCAACTCGCCATAGAGACTCATGACCGCCGGCAGCACGAAGTCGACCGGGAAGTACTGCTTGACCTCGTCCTCCGACAGCGCATAGCGGCTCTTCCTCAACTGCTCCTGGTAGTAGTAGTAGTCCCACGCCTCGAGCCGGCCGGTCACGCCATCCTTCCGCGCCAACGGCTGAAGCTGGGCCACCTCCGCCACCGCCTTCCGCCGGAGCGGCGCCTTGAGGCTCGAGAGGAGGGCGAAGACCCGGTCCGGCGTCTTCGCCATCCTGGTGCTCACCTGATACGCGCCCCAGTTGGGAAATCCGAGCAGGCGCGCCAGCGTATCGCGCACCGCGAGCGCCGAGTCGAGCCGCGCCGCGTTGGCTTCGCCGCCGCGCCGGAAGTAGGCGACGTAGAACCGCCGGCGCGCCGCCCGGTCGGACACCGACTGCATGAACGGGCCGAAGGTGCTCTCGTCCGCCTTGGCCGAGGCACTGTCACCCTCGCGGGTGAGCTGCGAGCGGAACTGGGGATCGAGGTCGAGCGTGTCGCGCAACGGAATGCGAACTCGGGTGGAATCCCCGGCGAGCGCGATCGAAAAGTCCCGCTCGAGGTCGGCGTGGCGCTGGAGCAGCCGCACGGTGCGGGCGCGTCCCGCCGAGTCGAGGCCCGCTCCGGCCAGCCGGCCCGCCTCGACGTAGAGCTCCGCCAGTTGGCGGTCGGCTGGAGACATCGAGTCTCCGGCCGATCCGAGCTCCTGCTGCGCGCGCTGGGCCAGCGCGTACAGTCGGGCGTCGGCGGTGGCGGCCGCCTGGAAGTTGGCCACCAGCCGGTCGCACGCCGCCGCCGAGTCGCGGGTGGCACCGTCGGGCGACAGCACCTGCAGCGTACGCGGCATGGCGGTGACCGACTGCAGGTCGGCGTTGGCGTGCTCGATCCGCTGCAACGCCGCAAAGGCCGGTTTGCCCGACGACGTGGTCAGGACGGTGTCCAGGGACTGCCGGGCGGTCGCGACGCCCCGTCGGCATCGGCCCGCCAGAGCAGCCGCGGAAAGCCGCCAGCCCTCGAGCGAATCGTCCGCGGCCGTGTTCTGCTGCGCCTCGGCGACATCGAGACCGACGGCCAATGCGAGCGTGATGAGGGCAACCTGATGCAGGTAGCGGCCAAACCGGGCAACGGACATGAGGACCTCGGACAAGGCTGGAACGGGAACGGCAAGCGCATCGCTGCCAATGTGGCCTCGTGCCCGGGCCGATGGAAGCCCGGGGACGAAGCGGTGAGCGGTAGGCGGTGAGCGGTGAGCGGGAACAGCACACCGGAATAGGGCTGCGTAGAACGTTCGGTTCACGGTGGCTCTTCACCACGAAGGCACGGGGCCTTCGTGCCCTTCGTGCCTTCGTGGTGAAGAGCCACCGGAGGGAAACGATGCCACGGCCGCCGCGGCGGCGTATGCGGGGCCCGGACTTCCCTCATCGAGGTGAGCCAGCGCACTGCCGGTGACTGCCCCGCCGGCGTATGTAGCGACCGCAGGTCGTGGATACCCGACAGGAGAGAGTCGCAGTGACCCGCAGCCAGGCTCAGCTCAAACCCGCGCAGCTCGAGGCATTCCAGATCGACACTCCCGACGAGGCGCTTGACGATCTCGCCCGCCGGCTCAGTGCCGCGCGGCTGCCCGCCGATTCGGACGACGACTGGAGCGCTGGAACCAGCCCCGCCTATCTCCGCGAACTGGTCGCCTACTGGCGCGACGGATTCGATTGGCGGGACCAGGAAGCGAGATTGAATCGCTTCCACCAGTTTCGCGTCGAGGTGGACGGTACCCGGATTCACCTGATCCACGAGCGCGGCCGCGGTCCCGCGCCGCTGCCCCTGATCCTGACGCACGGCTTTCCCGATTCGTTCTTCCGCTTCCACAAGCTCATTCCGCTGCTGACCGACCCGGCCGCGTATGGGGGCGATCCGGCCGATGCCTTCGACGTCGTCGTGCCGAGCCTGCCGGGCTACGCGTTCTCCGAGCGCCGCACGTCCGCCGGGGGACTGTTCGGCTTCGGCGACCTCTGGCACGCGCTGATGACCGAGACCCTCGGCTACGAGACGTTCGGGGCGCACGGCGGCGACTGGGGCAGCACCGTCACCGAGCAGCTCGCGCGGAGCCATGCCTCCTCACTGCTGGGTATCCATCTGACCGACGTGCCTTTCTGGCACATCTTTCAGAAGCCGGACGATCTCACGAGCGCCGAAAAGAAGTACCTGGAGAAGAACGAGCGGTGGCAGCGCGAGGAGGGCGCCTACGCGATGATCCAGGCGACCCGTCCGCGGACGGCGGCCGCCGGTCTGCACGATTCGCCGACCGGGCTCGCGGCGTGGATCGTCGAGAAGTTCAGGGAATGGAGCGACTGCGGGGGCGACATCGAGCGGAGCTACTCCAAGGACGAGCTGCTCACCAACATCATGCTCTACTGGCTCACCGGCACGATCGAGTCCTCGTTCCAACCGTATCACGACATTATGTCCGCCGGCGCCGGACGTTGGATGAAGGAGAAGGCGAAGGAGTGGCTCGGCTCGTCCCGGACGCCGGCGGCCTTCGCCATGTTCCCCAAGGACATCTCGAGCCCGCCGCGCGAGTGGGCCGAGCGGTTCTTCAACGTGCAGCGCTGGACCGCGATGCCTCGGGGCGGGCATTTCGCGGCTCTGGAAGAGCCGGAGCGGCTCGCCGAGGACCTGCGCGCATTCTTCCGGCCGATGCGGGCGGAGCCGTGAGCGAGACTGAGTCAACCCTGAGCGAAGCGAAGGGGGCATGCGTCCGAGTGTGCCCCCTTCGCTTCGCTCAGGGTGACTCAGTCAGGACGCACTCCCCTTGTACAACGTCGAGTACAACACCATCCCTCGCCCCACCGCGGTCGCGATCAGCTC
>Ga0164304_10000470_pt1 | contig 11524 bp, 7 predicted proteins | sample Whisoiple_217_MG_FD_110216 | JGI IMG/M metagenome (GOLD analysis project Ga0164304, IMG submission 110216) | Soil microbial communities amended with pyrogenic organic matter from upstate New York, USA - Whitman soil sample_217_MG | ecosystem: Environmental > Terrestrial > Soil > Agricultural...
CAGAGGGGAGTTCTCGGCTGAGCAGATCGCGATCGGTCTGGCCATCGCCATCTACGGATCGGCGCTGATCCTCGGAGGAGCGTTGCGAGCAGGCGGACCGTCGCCGGGTCCGTCAGTACAGGCGGCTGCCTCAGAGGCGTTGCCGTCGCCGCGCGAATCGGCGAACCCCATCCGCGCGCAGATCGCCGCGATCCTGGAGATCGATGCGCGACTGCTGGAGGCGCGGACTGAGCTGCGAGGCCTCCTTGCCCGGAAGGACATGCGCGGGTCCGATGTGGCGTTCGTGATGCGTCGGATCAGCCAGTCCCTGGCGCTCGGGCCCGACCGCGCGAGCCAGCTCTCGGCCGACCCGACGACGAAGTCGGTGGGCGCCCAGCTCGAGATCCTCTACGGGAACGCATCGACGACGACCGGTCAGGCGCTCGATCTCGCCATCGGCAGCGATGACGCGTACCGCCAGGCAGCGCAGGACATCGTGGACCTCTTCGCGGACCTGCCCTCGATCGACGCCCATCTGCAGGAGATCCTCACCGGCGCGAGCCCGACACCCGAGGCCGGAGCTTCTAGCTCGCCGTCGACTCCCACGTCATCGGGCCGGCCGACGAGATCCCCCTCCCCGACGGCCTCGTCGACCGTGGCGCCGAGCGTCGTCCCGGTGACCGACCCCGGCGAGCGCCTCGTCGATCCCGGGTTCGAGAACGGGCTTGCGTCGTGGGCCCTGGTGCTGGCGAGTGGCGCGGACCGGGCGACCGCCGCGAGCGACAGTCCGCTGGTCGGGACAGGTCACTCCCTCCGGGTCGACGTCACCGCCAGCGACGGGGGCCCCGCGGCGATCGGCGTGGCGCAGACCGGCGTCCACCTCCAGGCCTTCGCGAAATACCTGGCGACGATCACCGTCCGCTCCAGCGTCGCACGACAGATCGAGATCCGGGTCGTGGGTCCGAACGAGGAGCCGTATGCGGTCAAGGTCGGCGACGTCTCCCCGACCACGAGCATCGTCGCCATCGAGTTCACGGCCGTCGCCGACGAGCCCGCGGCCACGTTCCGGATCGACATCGACGGCCCAGCGCCGGGTTCGGTTTGGCTCGACGCCGCCTCGCTGGCCCTGCAGGCCACGCCTTGAGGTCGAGCCAGGACCGGGGATCAGGGGATCCGGGTCACCCGGACATCGTCGAACGAGAGACTCGCGCCTGTCGTTCCGACCGACGGCGAGACGCACAGCGCATCGACACCCGTCGCGTCGCGTGAACGCCACGGCTGCTTCACCCGACTGACCAGGGTTCGACCTGCTGCATCCGACACACGGGCGTCGAACGTCCGGTGCGCTATGTCGAACCGCAGCGCGACGCGGTACCACACTCCCGGTCGGATCCGTGCTGCGGTCGTCTCACGGGCGCCTGCACGGGAGACACGAAGACGGAGCAGGCGATCCACGCGAAGGCTGGCCAGTTCCTGGGCGGCCCCACGGGCCAGGATGAGCGTGGTGTCCGAGAGGCCCTGGCGGTCGAGCCGGACGTCCATCGTCATGGTCAGGACGCCGGTCTCCGTGGAGGCGAACGACCGGCACGGACGCAGCTCGCCGTTACTCGTGGTCCTCGCCTGCGCGGCGATGTCGCCGGCCGAGCGCGTGATGTATCTGACCGTCCCGGCATCCCGCGATGCGACCGTCCGCCACACGGCCTGGATAGGAGAGCCCGGCACGAAGTCGTCCATGGGCTCGAGCACGAGGTCTGTGGGGTGCTTGGTCGCGGGCAGCGGTCCGTCGGGCGGTGGTCCCGCCGGCAGAGACGTGCCGGGGAGAGGCCCACCCAATGACGCGGCGACGTGCACGTACCGTCCGGTCGTGTCGTCTGAAGCGAGCACGACGACTCCCGTCGTCGCATCGACCGTCTGCTTGGTCGTCGTCGCGTTGTTGATCGACGGGTCGTCGGGCGTGCCCATGACCTCCTGGCCGACGCCGGTCTCGAAGTGGAGCTGGTCGAACGGCGCGTGCTTCATGTAGATCGCGCCGCCATGCGTCGGCGACGTCGCGAACACGAGAACCTGGCCGTCGGCCCCGTCCAGCAGGACGATCGGCCGCGTGTGCTTGTCCTTGATCTGGCTGAACTGGTGGCTCGACCACGTGCCGCCCTGGCGGTCGATGACGACGATCTGGTCCCACCCGGGCTGCGCCAACGGCACCGTGTCGAGGGACGTCTTGACGGCGGCGAACAGCCGACCGTCGGGCAGGGCCTTGAGGTTCACGTGGTCATCGGCCAGCTTGAGACCCTTGAGCACCGTCGTCGGGGATGCCCACGCGTCGTCGGGGGACCCGTCGCCATGGGTCGTGGCGTAGATCGTCTCCGTGTCGACCGCGCTCCACAACAGGACGACCTCGCCGCCGACCGCGACCATGCCGACCTGGTCCACGGCTGTCGTCCCGACGAGCGAAGGGCGATACGGGGTGACCCATTGGTGTGCATCGCGGCCCGAATGGGTCACGAGCAGGGTCCCATTCTCGACATAGGTGACCCACAGGGTCCCATCGGACGCTCTCTCGATGAGGCTGGAGGTCACGCCGGCCGGACTGATGCTGACCGGGTAGTCCGGCTTGCGGGACCAGAGCTTCGTGGCGGCATCGAAGGTGAACTCCGAGACCTGTACCGCCTGGACCGGGGACGGGCTCGCCCCGGCGCTGACGACGAACAGCGTATCGGCCTCGAACAGGACGTCGGCTCGAGCGTACGGCCGCTCGTCGACGACCGTTCCCGTGTCGTACCACCGTTGGGTGGCCCAGTCGAGACGCTGGATCCGAGCCTCCAGCGATGTCGGCTCCTGGAGCACGCCCCACCAACTCCCGTAGGCGAAGAACAGCTTGCTCTGGTTCTTGTTGCGAGTGGGTGCCTGCACGGTCCGCGTCGTCTGTGCATCGAATCGGCCATCGACGACCGTCATGGCTCCGACGAGGGGCGCCAGCGGATCGGCGGTCGGGGCAGCGGACGCGGATGGCGCGCTCGTCGTCGGAGTCGATCCTGAGGCCCCCGGCGTCGGTTGGGGACCGGGCGTGGAGAGGAAGACCGTCAGAAGGGCCGTCGACACGAGCGCAAGAGCGCCGAGGGGCAGGAGGACGTTGGGGCGTCGGTCGCTCACGTCGGTCGAACGGTGAAACCGACCCTGATTCGCGACCGGTCAGTGACCAGCGGCGCAGGGGTCTCGGTCAGAGGGGTCATGGGGGCGCCAGAGTATACGTCGAGTCCGGCGCGAGCCTCTGCACGTCGGGGTGGCACGGCCGTCGTACCATCGGCTGGTGCAGAACCTGACGCTCGTCATGATCGCCTTGATCGTCGGCACGTCCGCCGTGGTCGCCACGGTCGTCGTGCTCGAACGCCGGGGCAGGATCACCCCGCTCCAGGTGATGCTCGGCCTCGCCATCGGGGCGGTCGGCGCGTTCTTCGTGCTGGTCTCACGCATCGACCTCGTGCCGGATGGCCCCGAGGACGGCCTTCAACGGCTCTTTGTCGTCCTCGTCACGATCGGCGCCGTGCTCGGGACGTGGTACCGGATCGCCCGCGCGTGATTCATCGGAGCACGTAGAAGGCGTCGAGCGCCACCATCGGATGGCCCGCGGTACCCGCGACGATGATCGTCACCCGATGGGTCCCGACCGTGGACCAGTTCGCCGCGAAGAACACCTGCCGGGCGCGATAGGTCCGGTAGTACAGGCTCACGGTCCGCACGTAGCGGCCGTCGATGTAGACGAGCGCACTGCCCCGCGTGGGACCCTTCGGTCCGATCAATGCGATCGACCGCCCGGTGAACGCCACGCTGGCCCTAGCGCCGCGGACCCTCGCATACCGGACGTGCGAGCCGATGTAGCTCGTCGCCGTTGCGGAGCGCCAGGTCCCGCTATATGTCACTGCCGGTGAGGCCTCGCTGTCGCGAAGGACGTCGACCTGCGGGCTGGCGACCCAGTCTGACCACAGGCTGCCCTCCAGGGCGCGGACCCGATATCGGTACTGGTAGCCGTATCGCGCGGTGCGCGTCACGGACACGATGCCACCGGTCACGACGGGGGTGTACGTCGTGTCGTTGACCCGCTCCTGGAGCTGGTAGACCTGACCGGTGGGGCCCCAACGGACCAGGAGAGGGAGGGAGGTCGACCCGACCGACGCGGTCGTAACGAACCGTGTCGTGGGGGGTGCCGGGTCGGCCGCTCCCTGAGGCGGAGGCGGAGGGGTGGGAGTGGGCGTCGGCCGAGGCGTCGGAGTCGGCGTCGGCGCGGTCGTCGGTGTCGGGGTCGGCGCCGGCGTGCCGGCGGGTGTCGCGGTCGGGGTTCCGCCGGGGGTCGGCGTGGGTCCGGGCGTGCCGCCCGGCGTCGGCGTCGGTGCGGGCGTGCCGCCCGGCGTCGGCGTCGGCGTGGGTGCCTGGGTCGGGGTGGGTGCCGCCGTGGGAGTCGGTGTGGGGGCGGCGGTCGGGGTCGGCGTCGCGGTCGGTACCGGGGTCGGAGGCGGCGTTGCGCCGCCGGGGCCCGCCGGTCCGTACAGCCAGTCGGTGAAGCCGAACCCGCGGCCCATGCCCGCGGCCATGGTCGGGATGCCCAGCCCGTAGCGCTTGTTGAGCAGCCACGGGACGTGGTGATCGACCGAGCTCTTGTTCCAGCCCGAATAGCGCGTGACGAAGTTCGCGGCACGCTTCATCGCGCTGTTCGACCACGTCCACGCGGGGTAGCCGGCGCGATACAGCAGCTCGGCCTGGAGCGCGAGCCCCTGCATCGATTCCAGCGTGTACGACTGGCCGTCGGCGCCAGGCGGCCAGCCGAGCGTGCCCCCGCGCGAGACGTCCTCGACGATCGCGCCGTCCACGTTGATACCCGACTTGGTGCAGGTACCGTTCACCGGGGTCGTCGCTGTCGTGGAGCAGGCCCACGTGAGAGCGTCGGTCCCGAAGGCTCGGAAGCCCGAGTACGCCGCGCGATCACCGAGCCAGCCCTGGAAGATCGCGGCTGCCTTGGCCACGTCCGCCGTGTCACCCAGGTAGAGCGACGCGGCGATGCGCGACGCACCGGCGAACGCTCCCCAGTTATTGGCGGACGACTGGTCCGTGTGCACGAGCGAATCCCAGATCGAATGACCGCCGAGGATCCGCGTGCGGATCGCGCTGAGCCAAGTCCGGAACGTGGTGTCGTCGCTGCCTGACAGGTCGATGATGTCCGCGGCCATCACATAGGCGCTCAGCTGGCGACCGAGCGAGAGGATGCTGTTGTTCGCGCCGACCTGCTCGGTGCCGATCGCGGCCATGATCCCGTTGCGTGCCTTGGTCCGGAGCGTCGTGTCGCCGATGCGCGCCGAGACCAGCGCCGCCGCGAGGACGCGGACACCGTGCTGATCGTTCTGATCGGTGAGATCCGGCGTACCGAACGATCCCCGCGCGACCTGGACCATGTAGTCCCACGCCGCACCCGATGTCGGTCGGGTCGACAGTTCGCTCTGCGAGATGATCAACGTCCCGTTCGTCGTCGCCTTGATGCCGGCGGCCGGCACGAGCAGGAATGCGAGGAGGGCGATGATCGGAAGGACCGAGAGAAGGTCCCGTCTACCTCGGTGGTTCGGAGAGGTCGACACTGTCGGGCGGGTGGACGAGGCTGGTGTCGGCGTCGAACGCACCGAGATCGGCGTGGCCTTCAAGCGCATGCGCGCGCTCCCCTACGTTGGCGCGGTGACCCCGTATGCATGGTCCGACATCGCCGGCGACCGAACTCAGCAGGTCATGGGAGAGCGTCGCGCATTGACGACGCCTGGGATCACCGCTCGACCTGCGGTCTGGGGGATGGTGTTCGGTCGCGGGTGGTTCGCCGACACCCTACACGTTATCGGGATGCTACCACCGGGTGAGTTCTTGTGTCAGCCACGAGGTGCCTTTTGGTGGGGTCTGGTGGATTCTGGTGGTGTCTCCTGACACCACCCCACGGTCCTACGGGACGAGCGGGATGCCGTTGGTGAGCGTCGTCCACCGGACCGCGGAGTGCCCCAGGACGCCGTACGGCCGTCGTTCCGTCACGAACCGGCGGTAGTCCGGATCCTGCCAATGGGCATAGGCGAGCTCCCACATGTCGCTCGCCGGGCGGCGCCGGACGCGACTCGACCACGGCCAGCCGCGCTTGTCCCGCATGTATCGCGCTAAGTAGTCGACCGCCTTCTTCAACGTCCCGCCCTTGGCGCCCGCGTATGACCAGAGGTCGGTGCCGTGGCGCTCGGCGATCACCGCCGTTGCGACCTTGTAATCGAGCGCCTCCTGCGTGTAGCTCATCCCCGCCCGGCCGCGGGCGACCTCGGCGGGGATATGCCCATCCGACGGGATGAGATCCATCAGGCGACGCCACTTCGCGACGGCCGATTCGAACCCGGCGACGTCGCCCAGGTACGCCGTGATCGCGACCCGGGTGAACGTCCCTGTGTCACCCCAGTTGTTCGTCAGGCGCGATGCCGTCGGGAGGATCAGGTCGTGAAGCCATCTCTTGAGCCGGGCCTGGGCGGCCGCGTCGAACGAGGGTGATTCGGACAGCAGGTCGGCCGCGAAGACGAAACCCGGCGCCGTTCGCCCGATGATGAGCGAGGTCTGGCACGCACCGTCGTTCGCGCAGGTCAACCGCGTGCTCGTCATCGTGTCGACCCACGCATCGATGAATCGCGCCGACGCCTGCGCATACTGCTCGTCGCCGCTCACGACATACGCGAGGGCCAGACCGTATGCGGTCGCGGTGTCGTCGACGAACGGGCCTTCGGTCCCGTCAATCCGAAGGCTCCGGACGGGATGCGGCTTGCTGCCCCTGGCGCCCTTCGCCCATGCCATGAGGTCGTCGACGGCCGCCTTGTAGGGCTGGACGCCCTGCTGGGCGAGGGCAGCACGCGCCACGAGGTCCGCCCGGTCGGCCAGGTAGCCGCTCGTCGGTGGCGGGGTCGGACTCGGCTCGGGCGTGGCGGTCAGTGTCGGGCTTGGCGTGGGCGACGCGACCCGCGACGGGCTCGGGGTCGTGACCGCGATCTCGGACGGGGTCGGCGATGGGGCGACGGACGCGGTGGGGGTGGGTCGGGTGGCGAAGAATGCCGCGGAGGCGACGATGGCGACGGCCAGGGCCAGGGTCGCGGCGACCAGCGGCCCGCGGCCGCGTCCGGGCGGCGCGGAGCCAGGGCCCGCCGGCGGCGGGGCGGCGCCGTTCGCGCCGGGAACCCCGTCGGGTACCTCGGTGCGTCGCGTCTCGGCGGCTGGATCGACTGGTCCGTTGACCACGCGGTCTCCTTCGCAGGTCCCTCGTGGCGCGGCATTGTATCGTCGCTCCCTCGGATCGGCCGCCCACGGACCAGTCCGCCCACTCCGTATGTAAGGTGCCGTGACCAGCCTGCAGACCGACGCCGAACCCACCAAGAGTGGAGTTGAGGATCTCCCGGGAAACGATCCCTTCGCACGGCTGGGGATCGCTCTCGACGACGCCGCTGTCACGTGGTGCCGGCTGCGCGAGCGCGGAGACGACGACGAGGACGACCTGCTGATCTGGCCGGGCGACATGGATCAGGCCGGCCGGGTCATGGCGTCGAACGGCTTCCGGGAGATACGTCATCTCGGCCACGGGTCCCATCGGGCGTTCTTCGGCTACGACCCGCGCACCGACCGGTGGCCGAAGGTCGATGTCGTCACGACCATCGACTACGGGCGTCTCCAGGAATGGAGGACGGGCCTGGCGACGGGCTGCCTCGCGCGCCGCGAACGAGACTCCGACGGCTGGCGACTCGCCGACGATGACGCGTTCTGGACGCTCCTGCTGCACGACACCCTCGATCGCCCACACGATCCGTTCCGACGGGTCGATCGGCTCCGTGAGCTCGCCGGCGGGGCCAAGGTAGACGGCACGGGGGCCCAGATCGCGACCGAGATCGCCGGACCGCGATGGACGCCCGCCCGGATCGTGGATGTGGCCTCCGGCGATGATCCGGCGGACCGCACGGCCCTCGCGGGAGCGTTGGGACGCGGCCTGGAGCGCGGCCGCGCGGGCGAGGTCCGGCGACGCCGGATGGCGGGACGGATCCTCCGCCGACTCGATCATCTCGACCCGCCGTTCCTGCGAAGCGGCCTGACCGTCGCATTGCTCGGACCCGACGGCGCGGGTAAGTCGTCGCTCTCGAGGCGCATCGGGGAGGGCGGGCCGATGGAGCGGCGCAGCGTCTACCTCGGCCTGTACGGCGGGGCACGCGGCCGACCTCGAGCCGGCCGCCACGTCCCGGGTCTCGGCCTTGCCAGGCGCATCGCCGCGATGTGGCGCGGGTGGGTCATCGGCTGGTGGCACAAACGCCGCGGTCGGATGGTCATCTTCGACCGGCATCCTCTCGACGCGCGACTCCCCGACGGCCGCAGCCGCCTCGGATCGTTCCGGAGGGCGATCCTGGGTCACATCCTGCCGAAGCCGGATGTCGTCCTCGTACTCGACGCCCCGGCGGCGCTCCTGTACGAGCGCAAACCCGAGCACACCCTCGAGCGCGTCGAGGCCCAACGAACCGCGTACCGAACCCTCGCGCGGCGCGTGCGCGGCGCGATCGAGATCGACGTGAGCCGCCCGCTCGAGGACGTGGCACGCACTGTGACGGCGGCCGTCTGGGATAGGGTCGATCGCGGTCGTGTGGCCCGGTGACCACGCGCACCGACCCGTCACCGTACCGTTCCCCGGCCATCACCAGAGGGGGATACCACCATCGATGACATGACGGTCGAGACCGTCGAACCAACGCCGTCCACATCGGCCTCGATCACGAGGGGCCACCTGCGCGGTTCCAGCCTGCTGCTCGTCGGGCGGTTCATCGCGCTCGGGCTCAACTTCGCGGTCCAGGTCCTCATCGTGCGTTATCTCGCGCAGTCCGAGTACGGGGCCTTCGCGTACGCGTTGTCGCTCGCTGCGCTCGCCCAACCCCTCGTGACCCTCGGGCTGGACAGGGGCGTCGGGCGCTTCCTCGCGATGTACGACGAGCACCGCGATACAGCGCGGACCATCGGGACCCTCATCCTCATGGCCGCGACCGTCCTGTCACTCGGCCTCGCGCTCGTCCTGGTCGTGATCGGGGTGCAGGGCCTGACGGGTGGGGTGCTGATCAACGACGCCAAGGCATCGGCACTCCTGACGATCATGATCGTGCTCGCGCCGATCCAGGCCGCCGACGACCTGTTGAGCGGTGTCCTGGCAGTGTTCGCGAGCGCCCGCGCGATCTTCTTCCGCAAGCACATCCTGGGACCGGGCCTGCGCCTCGTCGTCGTCGGCCTGCTCGTCGCGGGCGGGTTCGACGTGGAATTCCTCGCCGTCGGATACGTCCTGGCCGGCTTCGCCGGCATCGGTCTCTACGGGGTGATCCTGTGGCGGATCCTTCAGACGCGCGGGCTGCTCGTCGGCCTATCGCGGAGCGATATCCGTATCCCCGTTCGCGAGATCCTCATGTTCACGATCCCGCTCCTCACCACGGATCTCGTCTACGTCGCCCTCAATGCGACGGATGCCATCATCCTCGGCCATTACTGGGGCACGACCGAGGTGGCCGCGTACCGCGTCATCCAGCCGCTCGTCGGCATCAACGCGGTCGTCTATTCGAGCTTCACGCTCCTCTACATGCCGTCCGCCGCACGGCTGTTCGCCCGGGGCGATCGACAGGGTGTCGCGGACCTGTATTGGAAGACCGCGATCTGGATGGCCATCCTCTCGTTCCCGGTCTTCGCGCTCACCACGTCCCTCGCAGGTCCCGTGACCGTCGGCCTGTACGAGCAGCGGTACGCGGGCTCAGCCCTGTATCTCGCGATGCTCTCGGTCGCGCAGTACATCAACGTGGCGCTCGGGTTCAACGGACTGACCCTGCGCGTGTACGGCTTCGTCCGGTATACGGTGGTGATCAATGTCATCGCCGCGGTGATCAGCGTCTCGCTGAACCTGGTCCTGATCCCCGTCTACGGTGCTCTCGGCGCAAGCGTCGCCACGACGATCGCGTTGATCGGGTTCAACCTGCTCAAGCAGGCCGGCCTTCGCCTGGGGACGGGTATCAGCGTGTTCGACCCGCGCTACCTGTGGGTGTACGCGACCATCGTGATCGCAGCGATCGCGCTTGCGGCGGTGCAGGCGGTAGTGCACCCGGGGCTCATCCTCAGTCTCGTCCTGGCGGGTGCCGCGTCGATCGCGGTGGTCTGGATCACACGGCGCGCGCTCGACGTGAGCCACACATTCCCCGAAGTGCTGCGCCTGCCATTCGCTCGGCGGATCCTCGGGGCCTGAGCATGACCCGCGCGACGATCCCCCTGACCACCGACTTCGATCTCCACGGACTCGCCGGCGTTCGCGTCATCTCGGCGAATCAGGGCGACATCGACATCGTGGCACGCCAGCTGGGTCCCCTCCCACGGACGCTTGGTCGCGCTCCGGACATCACGATCCGTTTCGTCGACCGGTTGGAGCCGTCCTCGCGGCTGCACTACCTCGGGGCACGCGAGGCTGGCTGGGCGGACGACGGCTTCTACGTCCTGCGCAGCCGAAAACAGGCGGCGATGGTGCGCATCCCGATGTCGGACGTGGGTGGCGCCTGCGAGATCGTCGCCCAACGAGGCCTGCCGGCCATCCCGTACCTGGTCGCCATCCTCAACCTGACCGTCCTCGCGCACGGCGGTCTGCCCCTCCACGCGGGTGCGTTCGAGCTGGATGGTCGAGGGGTCCTCGTCACCGGCTGGTCCAAGGGAGGCAAGACCGAGCTGCTCATGGCCGCGACAGCGGCCGGCGCGCGGTACATCGGGGACGAGTGGGTGTATCTCACCGCGGACGGGTCGATGCACGGCATCCCCGAGCCCGTGAGGCTGTGGGACTGGCACCTCGACCAGCTCCCCGAGGTGCGGGCACGGATCGGGCGCATGGACCGGATGCGCCTCCGGAGCCTGCCGCTCGCGGGCAGCCTGGATCGGGCGCTACCCCGCAGGCTGGGCCGGACCCCTCCGGGTCGACTCCTTCACAAGGCGATCCCGATCATCGACGGACAGCGGCACGTCGACCTATCGCCCGAGCGATTGTTCGGACCGCTCGGCTCACTGTCCGGGCGACTCGACCATGTCCTCTTCGTCGTCGCAGCGGCCGGCGACGACATCACGGTCGAGCCGATCGAACCCGACGAGATCGCCCGCAGGATGGTCTTCTCGTTGCTGTACGAACGCCTCGACCTGGCGACCGTCTACCTGCAGGCTCGGTTTTCCGACCCGGAGATCAACAATCCCGTCATCGATTCGATGGAGCGCGTCCAGCGCGACCTCCTTGGCACGTTCCTTGCGGGCCACCCCGCTCATCGCATCGCCCACCCGTACCCGGTCGACCTGCGGGCCATGCTCGACGCGGCACGCCGTGTCCTCTGAAAGCTCGGGGGATGCCGCGTCGAATCGCGACCAGCAGCTACGGCTGGCACGTCGGGTCGATTGGCGGTTCCTTCTGCCCTCGCCGCGCCTGGGACGGGTCGGCGTTCTCGGCGCACCCGACGACGACCTC
>Ga0164304_10000473_pt1 | contig 11506 bp, 8 predicted proteins | sample Whisoiple_217_MG_FD_110216 | JGI IMG/M metagenome (GOLD analysis project Ga0164304, IMG submission 110216) | Soil microbial communities amended with pyrogenic organic matter from upstate New York, USA - Whitman soil sample_217_MG | ecosystem: Environmental > Terrestrial > Soil > Agricultural...
AAAAAGTAAGATGAACAAGCCGTCAAGGAGGCTGAATACGCCGCTAATTAGCTGCAAGATTGCCAACACTGTAACGCTTTGAGGACGATTCATTATTTTGATTTTCCATTTTTAACGAATTTGCAAAATATTTTAACCTGTTGCGGGCACAGGGCGGATATGTATTCAGGACTTACGCACCGCTGTGAAACCGGGTTTATGAGAATTAAGTGTGTCGATACTGTGTCGTTGCGAGATTCGCACTGGCAGATCTCGCTGCGATCGCTATCACGAGTCCGCAATGACCTAGTGACGGTCGATCGCCCGCAGCCAGATCCGCCTTTGTTGCTGGTGAGAAGCGCGCACCTAGCTCCCAAAAATAATATTATCTGCTAAAATATATTTTTATTTGCCAGCAGCAGGGAGCGATTCTGTTTGAGTCCACCTCTTTTAGCTGAAAAAACTTAACATTATTTAATAAGTTGCAAAGATTAGCTATAATTGTTTACAGGTGCTGGTTGGGGAACTTTTTTTAAATCACCCGATCGGATGAGTCTGAAAGACGATGCCACGCATCAGCAAAAATTTTACCTTAAAGGTAATCCTGAGATTAAATTAGGTGAGTCGGTATGATCGTTAGCCCTAAAAAGGAAACTGCTCAGGTCAAGGTGGAAGATACTCAGACTGTAGACACCAAGGCCGCAGAGACCAAAATTGCAGAGACCAAAACCGCCCAAAAGCAGTCTCCGAAGAAACCCGCGCGCAAACCGCAGCGGTGGGCGATTGGTTTGGTTGCAGCCGGGTTGCTAGCTGTACCGACCACTATATATATAGCAAAAAGTCGATCGCAGCCGAAAGTAGATGCGATCGCCACTATGACAGTGCCGGTGGAAGCGCAAAACCTCACGGTGCGGATCACGTCTAGCGGCACGGTGCAGCCCGTACAGCGCGTGAATCTCAGCCCCAAAGGCTCCGGCCGGATCGCAGAATTATTTGTGGAACAGGGCGATCGAGTGGAAGCAGGACAAATCGTGGCCCGCATGGAAAGCCGCGATGTAGAAGCTCAACTCCAGCAAGCTAAAGCCCGCGAAGCCAGCGCGCGAGCAAAACTCGCCAAAATAGAAGCCGGGAATCGATCGGAAGACATCGCCAGCGCCCGAGCGCGCTTAGAGCAAGCCCAGGCCAGTCTCGCACAAGTCCAAGCCGGCAGCCGCCTGGAAGAAGTGGCAGGAGCCAGAGCCCGCTTGCAGCAAACTCAAGCAGGCTTGCAGCGACTGCGAGCCGGCAGCCGCGTTGAAGAAGTCAGCCAAGCGCGAGCTCGTTTAGCCCAAGCTCAAGCTCGTTTAGCAGACGCTCAAACCGGCAGTGTCAAACAAGAAATTGCCCAAGCACAAACGCAAATTGACTCGAGTAAAGCCCAAGCCGAACTAACAGCTCAACGGGTGGAACGCAACCGGCCGCTAGTGGAAGAAGGTGCTCTTGCTAAAGATAAACTCGATGAACTGATCAAAGAAAATCGCACTGCCCAAGCTAAATTAATAGAATCCCAAAGACGCCTGCAACAACTGCAAGAAAATCGGCTGTCGCAAATTCAGCAACTGCAAGCTGCTGTGCAAGTCGAGCAGCAAGCATTGAACCAATTGCAAAACGGCACGCGATCCGAAGAAATCGCCAAAGCCGAAGCAGAAGTTGCCGAAGCCAAAAGCAAATTAGCGCAGCTAGAAAACGGCAACCGTCCAGAAGAAATCGCCAAAGCCGAAGCAGCAGTTGCTGAAGCAAAAAGTCAATTGGCGGCACAAGAAAACGGTTCTCGCCCGGAAGAAATAGCTCAAGCTAAAGCTGAATTAGAGGAAGCTCAAGCTCAAGTACGCTTTCAAGAAGTGCAGTTAGAAGATACGAAAGTTCGCGCTCCTTTTGCGGGAATTATTACCCAAAGATACGCCATCCAAGGAGCTTTTGTAACTCCCGCTACTTCGGCCTCGGAAGCTACTTCGGCCACTTCGACATCGATTGTCGCTTTAGCTAGAGATGTGGAAGTTTTGGCTAAAGTCCCGGAGGCTGATATCAGTCAAATTAAACCGGGTCAAGAAGTTGAAATAGTCGCCGATGCTTATCCAGATAAAGTGTTTAAAGGCCGCGTTAAATTAATTGCGCCGGAAGCTGTTAAGGAACGGGATGTGACGCTATTTCAAGTGCGAGTTGCGATCGACACGGGCAAAGAGTCGCTGCAATCGGGGATGAATGTAGATTTGAGATTTGTCGGTCAAAAGCTGAGCAATGCTTTAGTTGTGCCGACGGTGGCAATTGTCACTAATAAAGGTCAAACGGGTGTGCTAGTTCCCGATGAGAAACAGCAGCCGAAGTTTAAGCCTGTTACCGTTGGATCGACTATTGGCAACAAGATTCAGATTTTAGAGGGTGCAAAAGCGGGCGATCGCGTTTTTACCGAACTTCCTCAAGGTAAAAAATTAGAGGATATTATCAAAAATCAGAAATAGGGCATAGGGCATGGGAGGAAGAGCCTAATAACTCACATTTTGCACTATTCTTAAGAACAGGCAAGATGCCTGTTCCACAAAGAGTGATTTTGAGTCTTAAGAACAGGCAAGATGCCTGTTCCACAAAGAGTGATTTTGATTGTGGGGTGGGCAGGATATCCTGCCCTCCAATAACTAAAATCTAATCCCAATTCCCTAATCTAAAATCTAAAATCCAAAATCGAATTATGGATATTGTTGAAAGCGTCAAAATGGCTGTCACAACTTTGATGGCAAACAAGCTTCGTAGCAGCTTGACGATGTTAGGAATTATCATAGGTAATGCTTCTGTCATTTCGATGATAGGTATCGGGGAAGGAGCTCAAACATTTATCGAGGGACAAGTTAACTCTCTGGGTTCAAACTTGCTATTTATTATTCCCGGAAGTCCTGAAGCGCAAAGCCGCCCGGTGATTCCGCCCCAGACTTTAGTAGTGGAAGATGCAGAGGCGATCGCATCTCAAGTTCCTTCTGTCCAAGAAGTCGCACCAACTCTCAATGACAGTCAACTCGTTACCTACCGCAACAAAAATGTCTCATCTTCCATAGTCGGAACTACCCCAGAATTTCTGACAGTCAGAAGCTTTGATGTTGGTCAAGGTCGATTTTTAAACAAATTAGATTTAGAAAGACAAGAAAATGTGGTTGCTTTAGGATCGGAAGCAGCAGAACAATTGTTTGGTAATACACAGCCACTGGGTCAATACATTCGCATCAAAAACTCGACTTTTCAAGTGATTGGTGTCATGCAGGCGAAAGGCTCAAGTTTTGGCGACAATCAAGATATGAATGTTTATTTGCCGCTGACAACAATGGCAAATCGAATTGTTGGTCGCTCGTCTCCCTACGGTACAAAAGTAACATTTATTTCGGTGGCTATCAAAGATGAAACTATGATGCAAGCTGCCCAATTTCAAATAGAAAACCTGCTCAGGTTGCGTCATAAAATAACTAAAGAGGATGATTTTACTGTCAGAAATCAGAAAGATTTAATGAATACTTTGGGCAGTATTACTGGTGCTTTGACGTTGATGTTGGCTTTCGTGGCGGCAATTTCGCTGTTTGTCGGCGGCATCGGGATTATGAATATCATGCTGGTTTCTGTTACCGAACGCACGAAGGAAATTGGGCTGAGAAAGGCGATCGGAGCTTCTCAGCAAGATATCCTAATTCAGTTTATGATCGAGTCTGTGATTTTGTCAGCCGCAGGCGGGGCGATCGGTACTGGATTCGGTATCGGCGGCGTGCTTTTAGTAGGTGCTTTTACTCCCCTGCAAGCTAGTGTTTCCCCAGTGGCGATCGCACTTGCAGTCGGTGTTTCCGGCAGTATCGGCTTATTTTTCGGCATCGTACCTGCAAAACAAGCTGCTAAATTAGACCCGATTGTGGCATTGAGAAGTGCTTAATTAGTTTGTTGACGGTTGGCTGTTGACTGTTGACTGTTCACGGTTGACTGTTGACTGTTCACGGTTATAAAAATAACTAATAAGTCATATAGCAATCCTAAATCATTTGTGCATTTCTTACTCCCTCCCCTTACTAAGGGGAGGGTTGGGGTGGGGTAAAAAATTTACGACTCATTTAGGATTCCTATAAATCATAATTAATAACTCATAACTAATAACTCATAACAAAGTATGAATTTTATTGAAAGCGTAAAAATGGCAGGTCAAACGCTGCTAGCAAACAAAACTCGCAGCAGTTTAACAATGATCGGGATGATTGTCGGCAATGCCTCAGTAATTGCCATGATTGGAATTGGAGAAGGAGCTCAAAAATTTGTAGCAGGACAAGTTCAATCCCTGGGTACAAACGTATTAATCGTGAGGCCGGGAGTACCGAACGCTAGGCGAAGTACCATCTCAAGTGCGCCTCAAACTCTCGTACTGCCAGACGCAAAGGCGATCGCAACTCAAGTCCCCTCCGTTCAAGGCGTGTCAGCAGAACTCAACAGTTCAGAAATTGTTCGCTACAGCAACAAAAATGTCTCATCTCTAATTTTCGGCACGATTCCCGAATTTCTCACAGTCAGAAGCTTTGAAATGGCAAAAGGGCGGTTTTTGACCGAACTAGATGTTAAGCAAAGTAACCAAGTTGTGGTTCTCGGTTCAGAATTAGCGGAAAAACTTTTTGGCAATACAAATCCCTTGGGCGAACAGGTGCGTATCCAAAATGTCAGCCTCAAAGTAATTGGAGTATTGGCGCCCAAAGGCACATCTTTTGGTACGAATTACGATAACTCGGCCGCAGTGCCGATCGCCACAATGGCCAATCGCATAGTCGGGCGCAAATCTCCCTACGGTTTGGCTGTCACGTCGATATTTATTTCGATTAAAGATGAATTGCAAATGGACGCGGCGCAATTTCAGGTGGAAAACCTGCTGAGATTGCGGCACAAAATTACTACCGAAGATGATTTTACTGTCAGAAATCAGAAAGATTTAATGGCAAGAATGGGGGCAATTTCCGGCGCTTTGACTCTGATGTTAACTGCTGTTGCCAGCATTTCCCTATTAGTCGGCGGCATTGGCATTATGAACATTATGCTTGTGTCCGTTAGCGAACGCACTCAGGAAATTGGGCTTAGAAAGGCGATCGGCGCATCTCAACAAGATATCTTATTTCAATTTATTGTCGAAGCAGTAATTTTATCAGCCGCCGGAGGGATAGTCGGCACTTGCGTAGGTATTGGCGGTATCTTACTTGTAAGTAATTTCACGCCCTTACAAGCTGGAATATCACCCGTGGCGATCGCCCTTGCTGTCAGTGTATCCGGTGCAGTCGGCCTCTTCTTCGGCGTTGTTCCCGCCCGCCAAGCCGCGAAACTCGACCCGATCGCAGCTTTGAGAAGTGCTTAATAAATATCTACTTATTCAGTTACACAATCCGCACGTTTTATGCTGGTAAAAATTATCTTGCTCTCAAGATAAAAAACAACTGTTTTTTTATAAAAAATTAACAACCTTGCAGTATCCAATGCAGTTTCAATGTCTGTATTTTTACGCATATTAAAAACGCAAAACTTCATTAAAAGCTCGTTAAATATTAGATAAAGCTTGGTTTTGGCATTTACTTATCAACCAGAAAGTTTAATACTATTAAATCAGGGGTAAACACACCTAAGCATCTACAGACGATACGAACCTTTGCCCTTTAATCAAAATATCCAATAAATCAAAATGGCATCCCTGACTCCTAGTCCTCAATTTGACTATCTCGAAGGAACCACCCAAGCAGACAAATTTAACGGCTTGGATGGCAACGACATAATTTATGCCAAAAGCGGAGATGACTATCTCGAAGGCGATGTCGGCAAAGACAAAATCTGCGGCGACCAAGGCAACGATACTATCAGTGGCGGTGCAGACGACGACATCCTCTGGGGAGGCAAAGGCAGCGACCTAATTAGTGGCGATTCCGGCAACGATATCATCTACGCGGGCGCCGGTAGCGATACCGTGAGCGGCGGCACAGGCGATGATATATTTGCCATTGCTAAAGGCAGCGGTGGCCCAACTGTAGCCACAGCCGACTACATCACCGACTTCGGCAATGGCAATGACAAAATTCGATTGCTAGATGGCCTCAGCTTTGAAGATTTAAACATCCAACCAGGCACGAGCCCCAACAGTACCGTAATTCAAGACAAACTTACCGGGGAGTATTTAGCAGTATTGCCAGGAGTCGCCAGCGACACCATCAACCGCAACAACTTCACAACTCAGATATCAGGAAACTCTGTCCTAGACTGGAATACAGCCTTACTCGATGCCGTGCGGACAGCCAGCACTGCGCCTCCGCTAGCCTCCCGCAACATGGCAATGGTTCACGCAGCCATTTACGACTCTGTTAATTCTATTAGCAAAAAATACAGCCCTTACCGCGTCAGCATAGATGCACCAGCAGGGGCATCAGAAGAAGCAGCCACAGCAGCCGCAGCCCACCGCACCCTAGTCAGCCTCTACCCGGCACAAGCAGGTAAATTCGACGCAGCATTGCAATCATCTCTAGCAAAAATTCCCGACGGCAAAGCAAAACAAGACGGCATCGCCCTCGGACAGCAAGTTGCCGACCAAATTATCAGTTTGCGGAGTACAGATGGCATCACGAAAGTAGTGCAGTACACCCCCAAAACCAACCCTGGCAGTTGGGTGCCGACTCCCCCTGCCCTTGCGGCCGCGCTGGCCCCACAGTGGGGGGACGTGACTCCTTTTGCGATGACTAGCGGTTCTCAGTTTCGCCCGTCGGGCCCGCCCGCCCTTGACAGCGCCAAGTACGCAGAGGAAGTTAACTACGTCAAAGAAATCGGCAAAAGTGACAGCCTCACGCGCACCCCAGACCAAACAGCCATTGCCAAATTCTGGTCAAACGGCGCAGGTACGTTTACCCCTCCGGGTCACTGGAACCAAATCGCCCAAGATGCATCGGCCCTGGCAGGTAACTCCCTGGAAGATAACGCCCGCTTGTTCGCCCTGCTGAATATTGCCGAAGCCGATGCAGCTATTAGCTGCTGGGATGCTAAGTACCAGTACAACTCCTGGCGACCGGTGACAGCTATTCGCCAAGCGGACACAGACAACAATCCCAACACGACAGCCGACCCCCAGTGGACGCCGCTGCTAACTACTCCGCCGTTCCCTGAGTACACGTCGGGCCACAGTACCTTTAGCGGTGCGGCAGATGCCGTTATGAGTTCTGTATTTGGTTCGGATTTTGGCTTTGGGGACAAGGGAGATCCATCTGTCAACACTTTGCGAACCTATGAGAACTTCAGCGAAGCGGCCGACGAATCGGGCATGAGTCGCCTTTACGGAGGCATCCATTTCATGAGTGCTAATCTAAACGGCTTGAGTGCGGGTAGAAATGTGGGGAATTATGTTGTCCAGAATTTCTTAAAGGCTTAGGAAAGTTGGGACGGGTTTACGAGATTGCTGAGATGTTGCACCATTTTCAATAATCTTTTTAGGAACAGGCCGGAAAGCCTGTTCCTAATTATTCGAGCAATTCTACAGTGCCGAGATATCCGTCTACTCGGACTTTTTGACCGTCTCGCAAGCGAGTTGTAGCTTCAGAAATATTCATAACTGCGGGAATTTTGTACTCGCGAGCGATAATTGCTCCGTGAGATAGTTGGCCGCCAACTTCGGCGATAATTGCTGTTGCTCCTAATAGCAGCGGTGCCCAACCTGCATCGGTGTAAGGAACTACTGCGATCGCATTTTCTCCTAAATCCGCGCTCGCGGTGCGGCAAATCTTGACAAAGCCTTCGACACGACCAATACTTGCGGGAATTCCCTGGAGGATATTAGTTGCAGATGTTGCCAGTTCGATCGCCCTTTTCTGAGAATTTGGCAGCAAATTGCCGTAGACTACAGGGGGAATCGGACGATCGCGATCGGCTACCAGGCGATCGCGCCTTTGGCTAATTGTATCCTGAAAAGAAACACTCGCGCCGCTGCGAATCCACTGCTGAATTTCCCCAAATTCCAGATAAAAAATATCGCCGCTTTCCTGAAACACCTGCATTGCCAATCCGCAAGCTTCAATCTCCAAAAAAGTCCAGCGCAGGTGAGCCAACAACCGCGCGTAAATTTCGCTAATTTCGTTTTTGACAATCGCTCTTTCTTGACATTTATCTAATCGCCACTTCTGCGAAAAATTCAATCTTTTTGCACGCTTTTCAACTAAATTAGTTTCGGCTTTTTGAGCCATAGTTATTAGCAACTTTTGATAAATTTCCGGCTGTTCTCGCCAAGTAGGAACAGCGATATCGGTTCCCACCTCGCTCAAATATCCGTAAGTATCAAGCCACTTTTCAAAGTCTGCTTGTAAAGCCGGAGTTTCCGCAAATGTCTGTGCTAAATGTGCCACTGAAACAGTTTCATCAGGCTGCGAAACAGCAGCTTGCCGCAATTTCTGAGCCAACTGCTGCAAAGCTCGCACCGAAGCAATTTCAGGAGCGCTGTCATTGGCCAGCCAGTCATCATCAACGCGCAAATTTGCCTTGCGAATAGCCAGCCCGATCGGCCCTAATATATTGTAGTAAGTAATCGGTTTCAGCCACTCCTGAATTTGCTCCGCTCTCTCCAACAATTCCGTTAAATATTGATGATCGGGCATTGGGCATTGGGCATTGGGCATTGGGCATTGGGCATTGGTAATTGGTAATTGGTAATTCTGCAAACTTTGCAGTGCCGGGAGGAAAATAGAAGTGCGATCGCCCTTAAATTCTGCATTGAGCGCCCTCTCCCGCTGCACCAGACGCCACAAACCGGGCAAAGAAGGCAAAATCTTCCCCAAAGGCGGCTTGCCCATTTTTTGCCCTCTGAGCAAAAATTCCAAACCCTGCTCCGGCAATCCCATCATCCGAAAGATTTCGCCCAACAAAGTCGCATTAAAATAGGCGTGAGAACCCAGCAAAGTTGCCGTTTCATTAAAGTTTAAGCCGATCGCGCGATCGCCCAAAACCACCTTGAATATTTCTCCCCAAACCCCACAAGTCAGCGGCCGGTTAATCGACCAAGTTAGCGGGCGAATTGCACCGGGAATCACTTCTGCTGCAATAGTGCGCGTCCAAAAAGGCTGCAAATTAGTAATTGGGCGGCTTTGCAAAATCCAAACTTTTTCCCCGTCCCAACTCCACTCAATATCCTGGGGAACTCCGTGAAAAAATGCTTCAATTGCTTGCGCTTGTTTCACCAACTCTGCTCTAATAGATTGAGCAATAATTGAATTACTTTGAAATTCATTTAATTGTTTTTCTAAGGATTCAGGTGTACTGAAATCAATTTCTAAGTGAACCGGAGTACATTGTCCGCCGACAACAGCTTCGGCTCCTCCCGGTAAAGCTTCTATAATTACCTGGGAACCACCATCTAAGGGATTGCGACTGAACATGACTCCCGCAAATTCGCTGTCAATATAAGGCTGAACTAATACAGCCATTTGGGTGTCGGGCAATTGTCGCTGTCGGCGGTAAGCCACAGCTTCGGCAGTCCAATAAGACTGGCGGCAGCGATTAATTGCATCGAGCAATTCTGCTTCAGTGAAAACAGGGCCAATAGTTTGATATTGTCCGGCGGCAGAACTCGTATCGCCATCTTCTCCCGCAGCAGAAGAACGCACAATCATTCGATTTTGGATTTTGGATTTGACAGTTTGAATGAAAGCATCGGGAATTGACAATTCATCACTATTTCCTCGATGCCCGATGCCCGATGCCCGCTGCCCGATGCCCGCTTCTTGTGATAATATCCAACCAGAGGGTACATTAAAGCCGGCTCGTTTCAGTTGAGACAATTTAGCGGCTTTATCGCCGCAGATTGCAGCATCTAACGAGTCATCAAGAGAAAACAATTGCTCTGATTTAGATAAAGCCATATCATCACCCTGACTGAAATTAATTGCTGCTAACAAAACAGCTAATCCTGCTGCTGCTAAAAATTCGGGCATTGATTGTCGCCACACCAAAACCCAAATTGGCGTGCACAGACACCCGCAACGGGAAGCAAAGAGTCTCGCCCGATCGCCCTCACCCCACCACCGCTGTGCCAAACCCCACACCACCAGCCCCCAAATGCCCGATGAAACAGCCATAGGCGGCGAAAATACCAAAAGACCCCAAACAGCGTTGGTCACGCCTCCACCTCGGGCGATCGCATATCTGCCCGCAACTAGGGGAATTAACAGCGCGATCGCGATCTCCGGTGCATCCGGAAACCAAAACCGCCCCGCCAAAACCGGCGCAATACCCCTGGCAATTTCCGCCAACACCGCAGCAATTCCCGCTAATTTCCCCCCGTGAATGAAAGCAGCCGACACCCCCACATTCCCCGTACCCAGCGCCCTCAAATCTCGCCGGCTAAACACTCGCACCGCCCATCCCGTTAGCGGTAAAGCACCCAGGCTGAAACTAGCAGCCAACAGCAATGCTATTGTCCCCAACGGCATAAAATCAGCTCTCCTATTTTCAACCTCTAACCATTATCACGGCAATTCTGTCACTTTTTCTGTCTTCAGATATATCAACAAAACGGCATTAGCACTTAAGATAATGTAAAAGTAGAGCAGATAAGGATTTAACTATCATGACAGATGTCAGCTTGACGACCCCAATATTAGTTCTTGTTGCTGGCTTTATTGCCGCAGTTACGATCGGCTCGATCGCCTGGTACAACTCCAAGCGCCCCCCCGGTTGGGAATCCAAAGAACGCCCTGATTTTGTTCCGAAAGTTGATAAAGACGATTTGATTGCTGATGTTTCTGACTCGAAACGTAAATAAAACAAAGTTTCTTTAGAGGAAGAAAAGCAGGACTTGTGCATTAATGAGAAAACTCGGTCGTTGCGAGTTTGTCATTGCCAGCCGGAGCGGCAATTTCAATGGTTCGCTTTTCCATGTTTTGCACAAGTCCTAGAAATTTCTAATCCCAATCTACAATCTACAATTAAGGTGCGCCCCTAAGCACCCCACATATACAGGAATAAGGCTAAAAAGTAGTTTGAGACGATAGATACATATAGCTTAAGGTGCGCCCTGTGCAGCTACAGATGTAGGGTCTAAGACTGATATAGAAGTTCTGGGTAAGTCTTGTGAATATTGTGTAGGGACTATTCAGAAAAAGCCCCTACAAATTGGCTATACAGCACCAGTTATGCTTGCTTATTTTTGCAGCGGATTGAGTTTCGTAACCGAACTTTCCTTGGCATCTTCAGCGCTATCTTTGAGGAAACCAGAAGCATCCTTAAAGGCGGCGCCTACTCTCTCTAAAATATTGGCATCGGGATCGCTGCGATCGAATATCGGTTGAGCCTCAGCCTGCTGTGCGTCTGGCGCTTCTAACAGAGTTTTATCTCCGCCGAGTTCGAGGTCAAACTTGTCAGTTTCCATCGGTGCAGAACCCGGATCGAGCAGCTTTGAGGAATTAGATTCAGCGTTAGTTCAGGCCAGGAGACGATCGCCTGCGATCGACAAATCAGCCCGATTCTTTTC
>Ga0164304_10000474_pt1 | contig 11496 bp, 7 predicted proteins | sample Whisoiple_217_MG_FD_110216 | JGI IMG/M metagenome (GOLD analysis project Ga0164304, IMG submission 110216) | Soil microbial communities amended with pyrogenic organic matter from upstate New York, USA - Whitman soil sample_217_MG | ecosystem: Environmental > Terrestrial > Soil > Agricultural...
CGCCCCCTCTTGGCTGATGTTCATCAACAACCAGCGTTTAAAAGTATCGCTCGATCGAGCTTATTGGGCAATGGAACTTGCCCGCAGCAACGCCAAACGGGACAAAATTTCATGGCAAGCCAGCTTCAAAGAAGTAGAAAAAAACGTACAGGTAGCAGTTCACCCAGCCGACATTCCCCCAGCCCAAGTACCAGCCAACCAATGGAAAAACCTAGAACCGCAAATTCAAATAGATCCAGCAGAAACAACAGTGCTCCAAGTAAATGAAAACAACGAGGAAAAAGAAAACGGCACAATCCGGCGAGTCATGTTCAACTTCCGAGGTTGCCCCGTATCTCGAAAAGACCACGACTGCACCCAAACCAGTATCAGAGCCAAAGGAACCCTAACCCTATATCATCCCAACTTAAGAAACAGCCAACGCTGCATCATCATCTCCACTCTCCTAGGACATAAGCGCACCTCCAAAAGACAATCAACACGCAACGACGACAAAAGATATTGTTACTGACAGGGCGATCGATTGACCATAATATCCCGGCCGGGCGGGTTTTTGAGATTGGAGATTGTTGGCAAATATTGGCAGGTTTACCCGCCCCTACCTGATTTCGGGCGAAGCGAAGCCGAGGGAATCCACCGGACCTGATATCACAGGGCGATCGATTATTTTGGGGTAGGGACACCGCACCGTGCCTGTTGGTGTCAGCTTAACGTTAAACGTACTGCGGATCTGCTGTCTGACGATTAAGGCTCGATCTCCCTGGCGCCCCCCTTAATAAGGGGGAAGAATCTTCTCTCGCGTCCCCCTCTTAAGGGGGATTTAGGGGGATCTAGACTCGGTTAAAAGCGAGATTTCTCAGGGGTTTGGGTATTAAGTTGACACTAAGAGGCACGGTGCCGTGTCCTCAATAGCCGGGTTGTCGATCGCGACATCCGATCGGGCGATCGATGATGTTAGGGTAGCGAAACTGCACAGTGCCGTCTCCAGAGTTGCCCTGTTGTCCGTGCTGATATGCGATCGTCAATTCCTGACGCAGCTATAGCGGTTCGATCGCGCGGTGAGGTATGCCCTATGCCCTATGCCCTATCCCCTATGCCCTATGCCCTATGCCCTATGCCCTATGCCCTATGCCAGATAGTACCTCATGTTAATGAGAAAGGCTATACAATACAATCAACTACTTCTTACTCGGGGCAATCTTCTCAATAGAAATCAGCGCCTCCATCACCGACTCCACAATCGGCGCCGCCACCGTACCCCCCGAACCGTCCTTAGGCTCATCAATCACCGCCAGCACCACATACCGAGGAGCCTCCACAGGCATTATCCCCACAAAGCTAGTAATAATCGCCTTGTTAGAATAACCCCCACCAGCAGCTTTTTGAGCCGTCCCCGTTTTCCCAGCAATCCGATAGCCGGGAATTTGTGCAGCTTTCCCCGTACCGCCATCAACCACAGTTTCCATCATTTCTAACACCTGCTTAGTAGTTGCCGGCGAAAACACCTGCCTGGTAACAGCCCTCGGAAGCTTCCAATAAGCTTCACCATCCCGATCGAAAAGTCCCCGCACCACGTGAGGAGTCACCAACTTGCCGCCGTTGGCCAAAGCTCCGTTAAGCTGCACCAACTGCATCGGAGTAATCGAAAAACCCTGCCCGAAAGCAGTAGTAGCAACTTCCACCGGAGAATTAATAAATTGCTCTCGATTTTTAAGCTGGCTGGTTACTTCAAAAGGCAAATCTGTTCCCGCAGTTTGTCCGAGTCCGAGTTTTTCTAAAGCTTGATAGTAAAGAGAAGATTTCATGCTTCTCATTACGTGTACCATCCCCACATTACTCGAATGTTTCAAAATATCAGTAACAGTCGAAGGGCCCCTCGCCCCTGCTTGTTTGTAATCGGAATTTTGGATAGTCCAGCCATCCATGTAAATCCGACCTTCATCGTTAAACACAGTATTAGGTTTCACCGCACCCGCTTCCAGAGCGATCGCCACATTAATCGCTTTAAAAGTCGAACCAGGCTCATAAACATCAGTTACAGCCCAATTTTTATAGCGTGACAAATCGAAATTAAAATATTGATTCGGGTCATAAGAAGGTTCCGCTACCACAGACAGCAATTCCCCGTTACGGGCATCCATCACAATCACCGTGCCCCGCTTCGCCCCGTGTTGCTTCATTTTTTCCTTAAGAGCAATACGGGCCGCCCGCTGCAAGCGACTGTCGATCGTCAGTTGCAATTTCAAATCATCAAGCTGCACAAAACCCGCCGTCAGCCGATCGGGAACCCAATTCCCATCGATCGACCTGCTAAACTGAATCGACGGCATCGAGCGTTCCAGCAAATTCTGCTGGCTGTATTCCACCCCAGCTTGTCCCTTCCGTTCCCCGTCAACATAACCGAGGATATCAGCCGCCAACTCCTGCTGCGGGTAAAAACGCTGCTGCTGGCGCAGCAACTCCAGCCCATCCACCGGACTACCTTTAATTTGCATCCCGGCGACGCGATCGGCAACCTCTTGAGCCAGAGACTCAGCAATTGTAATACCGCTTTCACCAAGATTAAACCTGCGCAGCAGTTCAGTTTCCGCCGTAGTGCCCGGACTCAGTTCGATCGGCAGCATCGGAGCCAATTTAGCAGCAATTTGGGCTTTCGAGTGGTTAAACAACTTCGGGTGAGCGTAGAGCGTGTACACCTGTCTGTCGATCGCCAAAACATTCCCCGCGCGGTCAACTATCGGGCGTCTGGGCACAAACGGCTTCGTTTTGAGAGTTTGCTGCTGCTCGGCTTGTTTGCGCAGCGCCGGAGATCGCGTCACCTGCAAATAAAACAAATTCACAGCCAGCCCCAGCCCCCCCAGCATCAACACCGCCCACACGGCCCACAAACGGAACTTGCTGGGTTTTAAACGCTCCACCGGCCGCCCCCAAGCTGGAGCCCTCTGTTGTGGCGATCTGCCGAAACTGCCGTTCGCTCTTGGTTTGCCTTGTTTTCCCCACCCAGTAAGCGCGGCGAAGCTATCCCGTAGGGAATCGCCCGACGGTTTTGGGCGTTTGAAGTTCGGCGATCTGTAGCGGTCAAAACGGGGGTCGTAGCTCATGGCATTAAAAATTCAATAGCAAGTTATAGCCTTTCTCAGTAACATGAGGTAATATCTGGCATTGGCCCGCGCAGGGCATTCGGCATTCGGCATTGGGCATTCGGCATTCGGCATTCGGCATTCGGCATTCGGCATACCTCACCACGCTTGAGAACCGCTATAGATCATTTTAGAATTTAGGATTTAGAATTTTTATTTTATCACAGACAATTAAAGACTTGGGAATGAGCGATCGCTATCAGCGTTTGGATCGGAATTAGAGTTGCATTCTTTTTTGGGAAGTGGTGTTAATTATTTTTAATTTTTAACGGGCAGTGGGAAGAAGGAAATCGATCGCGACTTGCATTCAAAGCCAAAAAGGAAATTATATCCTCAAATTCTCAGGCCCTCGGACACTCAGATCCTGAGGGCACACTCCGCTTTGACACAGGCTTAATAGCCCAGCGGTGCTTGCACACCGGCTCGATTCTTGAGAACGGGATCGGAGTTTGGTGTCGCAAGGGGCGATCGGGTTTCAGGGGCTGGCTGCAAGAAAATCGTGTTCCCAGGATTCTGCGGCGCCAAACCGGTTTCGGGATTTTGGGCTTCTTTAGCAAGTTGGTGTTTCAAGACTTCGCTAGCAGCACTCAACTGCTGTTCCTGGAGGCGCAGAGTTTCCAGTTTTTGATAATCCTGACTCCAGCGCTGCTCGCCGTAAACCGTCAAGCCGTAGAGACTCAGAGCACCGCCCAAAAGCATAACTGCTACCACTGACGAGGCGCGCTGTGCCTGCAGGAGCGATCGCAACCACACAGGCTGCTGCTGGCGATCTGGTAGGACTTTCAGCACCGATGCTCCGGACCGAGCAATCGCCTCGGAGTCGGCTGCCGAGTAATTGGGCAATACCGGTCCTGTCTTCGCCCGCCTAGCTCGGGCAATAGAAGTAACTTTGCGGTTGGCGGAGCCCTTCTCGGGCTTGCGGGCCGCTCGGGAGCGGGGAGAATCCGGGGATCTGATAGCAGCGGTCATAGAGTTCACCAATACGTAAAGTGGGGTAGCTTCAGCTTGATTCAGGTTAAGAGTTTTTTGTCTGCAGGCGATCGCCAGTGGTGGCAATCTGCCTTCGATCGGTTGTCCTTACCAAAGATACCTCACAAGCCAACCAACCAATCCTACCACTGGTCCCTTTGACTTCAGGATTTGCCAAAAAAAAATAAATCTTTGCCGGTTAGCCATAATCCAGGTGAAATTTATTAATAAATGCAGTATTGTAATCAACGAGCGAATCGTTGAGCTATTCGTGCCAGCATTGTTTCTCAAGTACACTATTCCCTTCCTTGCGATGGGTTTTCAATCTTAAGGAGTTTTTATGAACAAGGGATTAATTCGTTTGACTTTGGCCGTGGGCTTGGCAGTAGCCCTCGGCGCCTGCGGAGGCGATGCCGGCGGCGGCGGTGGCTCTAGCCCCACTCCGGGCGGTGCTGGTGGCGCTGGCGGCGCTGGCGGCACTGGCGGCACTGGCACTACTACTACTCCTCCTGCTTCTACTGCTTCTCCAACACCGAAGGAATCTCCAAAGACCAGTCCTGGGGCTAGTCCTGGGGCTGGTGGAGCTGGGGCTGGTGGAGCTGGGGCTGGTGGAACTACTTCCCCTTCTCCTAAAAAGTCTCCCTAACTAGGGCGATCCGAGAGTGTTTGCCCAACGAGCCTAGCCTGCGAGTGAAAAATCGTTCGCTCCTCGCATTTTTTCATCTCATAGGTCTAGGTCTCAAGTTGGGTGTTAGTTGTAGTCTGATGCTTTTACTAAAGTTCAGTACGTCCGCTTACTGCCGCAAAGTCCGCTGATTCGCTTGGTTACAAGGGCATTTTCTTTACAAGTTGAAAATTTGACTCCCGGGCTGCACGTTTTGAAACTCAAGGCTCTGACGGGAGGTTTGAGGACAGTGCCAGTGCTGCCTCAACTCGAAGCTCAAGCGGAGGATCTCGCAGACTCGACGCAAATTTTGCACTCGATCGAGTCTCGGTTTCCTTCCCGGGCACTCTTGCCTGCAGACGAGAGGAAAGTAAGCTGAGGCTTGGATGCTCGAAGACTGGCTCAATGAAAGCATCGGCATTGCTAGTCGATTTGTTTACTACGAATTTCGCGCCGGTGCGGGCAAGCAAATCGACCCGTCTGTTTCTCGCTGAGTTAGTGATGCAATTGGCGTGCCGCCAGTTCGGCATTAACCCTGCCTCGGCGAAACTCGCTCCCGTTGCGCCTGAGTGCTGCTTTAAACCTATTGCACCGTCGCTGGCCCGATCTGCCTATTTGGTAGGAGATTCCTTAAGCGTGGCAGATAATGCAGCCGCCGCCCTGCTGAGTCCTTTAGCTTTGATTCCTCAATACCGAGTTGAGCATCTGCAGGCAGTTTGAGCGCATTGCCAAAATTCACCGACTTTGTAGGGAAATCCAGCCTCCGGGATTTAAAAGTCGATCGCTCGGGCGATCGTCCCTGCCGGAAAATTCCAGCTAATTGAAACTAAAGTCGGCTAAAGCCACGCTCGATTCTCTAAGACGTGATAGAAGGATAATAAGATATCCCCCTAGACGCTCAAAACAATTAACAGTACCAGAGGCATTGCAATTGCGCTTACCTTTATGTTTTAAATGCTTTCAGAGTCCATGACGCTTGCCAAATAGTGGTACGCTCCACAACCTGCCACTACTCGCGTTTTCTGTCATCAGAATTTTGGGCGGAGCGTAGCGGAGGGTTGAAACCCCGTCGTTTTAGGACGGCTTTACAGCAATTTAACGCATCTCACGCAATAGTAGCTATAATGTAAAGCATGATACAAAAAGCCTTCAAGTACCGTTTCTATCCGACGCCTGAACAAGAAACCTTGCTTTTGCGGACGATGGGCTGTACTCGTTTAGTCTACAACCGTGCCTGGAGAGTTCGCACAGAGGCTTGGTACAAAGACCAGCAACGAGTTAGCTACAGCGATACTTCGGCTATGTTGACTCAATGGAAGCAGAACCCAGAACTCGACTTCCTGAACGAAGTTAGCTGCGTTCCATTGCAACAATGATTGCGCCACTTACAAAAAGCATTCAGCAACTTCTTTGAGGGGCGGGCAAAATACCCAAACTTCAAGAAAAAGCGCCATGGTGGTAGTGCCGAATTTACCCTATCGGCGTTTAAGTTCAAAGACGGTCAAGTTTACTTGGCAAAATGTTCCCAAGCACTTCCTATTCGGTGGAGTAGAACCATACCAAAAGGTGCGAAACCATCCACTGTAACAGTGAAGCTTTCGCCTGCTGGTAGATGGACTGTTTCTTTGTTGGTAGACGTTGAGATTGAGCCATTACCTAAATCCCCTAATCAAGTTGGGGTCGGTTTAGGTAAGCTGCTACGCAGCTAAACCGGATAAAATAGCATTGCCTTTATTTTTGATTTTTCTATCCCATTTAATAACCATTTCTCCTTCATTTAATAATCTATGTAGCAATTCCGACAATTCTTCTATTGACTTAAACAGTCGATGTGCTATATATTCTTTCGCTGAATGCCATACCAATTCAATCAAATTATAATCTCGGCTGTAAGCTGGCAAAAATTCTAAAATAATATAAGGCATTTCGGCTAATATTTTACTCAGAACGTCTTTCTTTTTATGAAAACTAGCATTATCTAGAATAATTACAATTTTAATTCCCGATTCGGCAAAACTTTCGGCTTGATTACCCAGTTCTCTCCATTCTTGAACTATCGAATCATTTAAGGCATTAATTTGCTCATAAAACGTATCCGAGTCTCCTTTTTTTATCACAAAGTTTAACCTTTTTTTGTCATGGTATCTCAACCCACCCATGAGATTTACTCTGCCTCTTCTCCTTTGACCTGTGATTTTCTTTCTACTAGGACTTACGCATTGACAAAATAGCTCAATTGTGCATATCGGAAACAGAGGTGAGTTCAGTTCCCAAACCAAATAGAATTGGGTAAAATTGCTTAAGCTATCAAGGTAGAAAAAATATTAGAACTAGAACTAAGCCATCTACTGCACTGTGCAACCTGTCCAAGTACACATATTTTCTGAACGCTTACGTCTAAATATTCAGGTTGCTGTCGGCTCTCCTCCATTTTAGATGAACTCTCTCACGATAGCATTAACCGTTTTTTGTTAAGGGAAAGATATGAACCAAAAGATTTATTTAACGAACTTAAACCACATATTGAGTTAATAGGTGGGATATTAAGCGGGGATGACACAGTTATTGAAAAGCCTTATAGTGACCCCAAATTAACTGAATTTATTGGATATTTTTGGTCAGGTAATCAGCAGCGTCCGGTTAAAGGAATCAATCTGATCACATTGTATTACACCGAGAGGAATGGTAAGTCTGTACCCGTAAATTATCGGATATATAACAAACAGGAGGGAAAAACCAAAAATGATTATTTTCGGCAAATGATCGCCGAAGTGTTAATGTGGGGATTACAGCCAGAGATGGTGACAGGAGATAGTTGGTATTCTAGTAAAGAAAACTTAAAGTTTTTGAGAGACCAAAAACCTTGTTTTATGATGGGAATAGCGAGAAACCGCCAAGTGGCAATGACTCCGGGGAAATACACGGCTGTGAAAAACATCCAAATTTCCACAGAAGGGCAAGTCGTTCATCTCAAAAATTTCGGGCAGCCGTGAAAGTATTTCAAAAGAAGTTCAAAAACGACACAGAGAGATACTATATCATGTTTTTGCCTGAGATCAAAGAGACTGAAGATATAACTAGAAGTGATTTTATGACCACGCATTCGATACATTGGGGAATTGAATGTTACCACAGAGCCCTCAAACAACTTTGTGGAATTAAAAGATTTATGGTGAGAAGTTCTTCGGCTATTTTCACCCATTTCTTCTGTTCAATTCGGGCTTTTGTTCAATTAGAATTGATGAGGGCAGAGGCAGTGATTGATAATTGGTATGAAATTCAAAGAAATTTATCTTTAGAAGTAGCCCGTGATTTCATTCTCCATTACCTAAATCAAAAAGTAGGTCTAAAAGCGGAATATTAACTAACCGCCAAGTTTCATATTAATATACTCGCAAAAACTCTACATCTAAGGTTTTTTTGCAACTGTTTGTGCTGGCAGAAACTTTACCCGCCCAAGGAATCCTGTAATTTTAGCGCTTCATCCATATTTGGGCTGATTTGTCAATGCGTAAGTCCTATCTACGACCTTTTTTACCCCAAGTTTTTCTTCTTATCACTCTTAAACTAAATCCACTCTCATCCCAAAACCATACCTGTAAAAGCTCTGGCTTTTCTTTAGTTATTCTTAAATACTCCGATAGTTTCTGTTTAAAGGCTTCTCTTTCAATTGGATTTTGTTTATCCTATAAACTATATTTAGCCCAAATATAAACGTATTTTTTTTTATGTAGTATCCTGGATATTTGGGAACTACTCAATTTAATTCCTGTGACTTTTTCTAAATATGTTGCTAGTCTGGCTGCCGTCCATCTCCCAAATTCATATCCATATTCTTCCGGAGCTTTTTCGATTGTATCTATCAATATTTTTTCATACTCTGGAGTGATTTTGCGAAAATTTCCTGGACTTCTTTTATCTAAAAAACTATCCAAATTATCAGGGTCGCCATGAACTGACCAATAAGCTAATGTTGTGTAAGCAATCTCCATAAATTTACTAATTTGTCGATAAGTTTTTCCGTCATTTATTAGCAATAAAATTAGAACCTTTTCCCTCACGTAATTATCGTCAGACTCTTTTAGTAGTTTAATGAGTCTATGTTTCTGGCTTGGAGATAGATGGTTTTTGGCTGGCATACATGATAACTAATGATCGCTTATTTTATATTTGTATTATACAATCTAGCTGCGTATCAGCTTATTACAAGTTTGGTCGCTTTAAGTACGGGCGAAAAAATCGCCAATCCCAAAGGATTTAAGGCGAAACAGTCCAAACTGCGTCGCTCACAGAAGGCGTTGAATCGGCAACAAAAAGGGTCTAAAAACCGACACAAAGCGCGTCGGAAAGTAGCTCGGATACACCAAAAGATTGGTGATGCACGCCAAGATTTTATTCACAAGTTGACAACTAGGTTGGTGCGTGAAAACTTGCGCCATCGCCGTTGAAGATTTAGCCGTGAAGAAGTTGGTCAAAAAGCGGAACCTTGCTCTCTCTATCAGTGATGCAAGCTGGTCAGAATTGGTAAGGTAACTTGAATACAAGTCTGGCTGGTACGGTCCAACATGGATTAAAATCGATCGATGGTTTCCGAGTTCTAAACGATGTTTTGATTGCGGACACATTGTTTCCAAGTTGCCACTTAATCTGAGGGAGTGGAATTGCCCTCAATGCGGTTCTCACCATGACCGGGATCTGAATGCAGCTTTAAATATTTTGGCGGCAGGGCTTGCCGTTTCAGTCTGTGGAGCGAATGTAAGACCCTATAGGGATACCTCTAAAGGGCAGTTGCGAAATACCCGTCTCGGGACAGAAGCAGAAACCCAAATAGTGATGTTTGAGAATTCCCGTGCGCTTACGCCGGGGTGGATGTCAAACTGTCCTTAGGACTTCAACTTAACCGTTGTTTCACCGGAGCCGGGATTTGTTGCCCTCTAGGATGCTTCAAAAATGTAGATAGGTATTTTCTACTCAAAACCTAATTTAACCCTAGACTGACTGCGGTTAAAACCGCTTGAGAGGCTGGGCACGATCGCGCTAAAGCCACGCTCGCAACCCGCATCCCACGAGGTTTTATAATTAGCTGCTCCCCAACACTTACTCTCCTTGATTCTCCGGCCGCCACAAATCGACAAGAATAAAAAAAGGAGTATCACATATTTAATAAAAAGTCAAGGATATTGGGGAGAAAATATAAATTTTTCAATTTGTTTTAATATTTCTATACTGAGATGTTAGCAGTAAAACCCCAGCTCGGCCGTCGGCAAGGTAATAAGATTGCCTGCTGTGTGCGCCTCGGGCGCGCGCTGGAGCCGCTGCAGGCAAAATCATGCTAATCAGTGGTAGGATTAGCGATCAAAAATGTATCGAAAGGTAAAGTGCAGCGCCGCCAACGGTCTTGAAAGCCATTTAGTCAAAAGATTGAGGTAAGTAGTTTTATGCCCGCGACCGTCCCCTTTGAACAGATTGACCGGATTGTTTGGAATCAGCACCACGATCCATTTGAAGTGCTAGGCCCCCACGCGCTAGAAGAAAATGGCAAAAAACTCTGGGTCGTCCGAGCTTATCTGCCGAATGCGGATGCGGTATCGGTGGTTGTGCCCGAGGCCAGGACCGAATACCCGATGAAATCAGATCATCACCCTCATTTTTTTGAATGTACGATCGAAACCCCAGAACTAGCAAACTATCAACTGCGGGTCAAAGAAGGAGAACACGATCGCTTTATTTACGACCCCTACGCCTTTAGATCGCCCAAACTCACAGAATTTGACATTCACTTATTCTCAGAAGGCAACCACCACCGGATTTACGAAAAACTGGGGGCGCACCTCACCTCCGTAGACGGCATCACAGGAGTATATTTTGCCGTTTGGGCCCCGAATGCGCGCAACGTGTCTGTTTTAGGCGATTTCAACTATTGGGACGGCCGCAAACATCAAATGCGGAAATCGCAAAACGGGATCTGGGAATTATTTATTCCGGGACTACTCGTGGGAACTCACTACAAATACGAAGTGAAAAACCAAGACGGACATCCCTACGAAAAGTCGGATCCTTACGGTTTTCAGCAAGAAGTGCGGCCGAAAACCGCATCAATTGTCACCGACTTAAATACCTACACTTGGAACGACAGCGCTTGGATCGAACAGCGGCGGCACACAGACCAACTGACGCAGCCGGTTTCGGTTTACGAATGCCACATCGGTTCTTGGCTGCACGCGGCTACTGACGAACCCGCCGTGCTACCAAATGGGGAAATAGAACCCCCGGTGCAGGTTTCGGAACTGAATCCCGGGGCGCGGTTTCTGACTTACCGGGAATTGGCCGATCGGCTGATTCCCTACGTCAAAGATTTGGGATTCACCCACATCGAAATGCTGCCGATCGCCGAACATCCTTTCGACGGTTCTTGGGGCTATCAAGTCACCGGTTATTTCGCCCCAACTTCCCGCTACGGCAAACCTGAAGATTTCATGTATTTTGTTGACCAGTGCCACGCCAACGGCATTGGTGTACTGGTGGACTGGGTGCCGGGACATTTTCCCAAAGACGGCCACGGTTTGGCTTTCTTTGACGGAACTCACTTGTACGAACACGCCGACCCCCGCAAGGGCGAGCACAAAGAGTGGGGAACCCTAGTATTTAACTACGGCCGCAACGAAGTGCGGAATTTCCTAGTATCAAACGCTCTGTTCTGGTTTGACAAGTACCACATCGACG
>Ga0164304_10000477_pt1 | contig 11462 bp, 17 predicted proteins | sample Whisoiple_217_MG_FD_110216 | JGI IMG/M metagenome (GOLD analysis project Ga0164304, IMG submission 110216) | Soil microbial communities amended with pyrogenic organic matter from upstate New York, USA - Whitman soil sample_217_MG | ecosystem: Environmental > Terrestrial > Soil > Agricultural...
CACGACCACGGCGTCGACGCAGCGGGGATCGGCTACACGATCTCTTGTTCCGAGGAAGCCGTCGGGGACCGCTACCAGCGCGGCGGGGGCAACATGGGCAAGACGATCGCGGCGGTCGCCGGCCTGACCGAGTCCTCCGGAGCGGACGTCAAGAACTTCTGTGCGGCGCCGATCCCAGCTCTGGTGATCGCCGCCAGCCTCGTGGTGGCGGGAGTGTTCGAGCAGGTCGTCGTTCTCGCCGGCGGCTCGCAACCCAAGCTCGGGATGAAGTTCGAGGGGCACCTGCGCCACGGCCTGCCCGTGCTGGAAGACGTGCTCGGCGGCGTCGCGGTGCTGGTGACCGCCGACGACGGCATCTCACCCAGGATCAGACTCGACGCCGTCGGAAGTCACCGAGTGTCCTCGGGTGGCTCCGGTGCGCAGATCCTGCAGGACCTTACGGTGCGGCCATTGGAGGCGATCGGCACCCGGATGTGCGACGTCGACGACTACGCCACCGAGCTGCACAACCCCGAGATCACCGAACCGCAGGGCTCCGGAGACGTCGCGGCGCGCAACTACCGCACGATCGCCGCGTTGGCCGCCCGCCGCAAGGAGATCACCCGCGATGAGATCGACTCCTTCGTCGCGCAGCGAGGCATGCCGGGTTACGCCCCCACTCAGGGTCACCTCGCGTCAGCGGTGTGTTACCTACCCCACGCCCTGACCCGGCTGACCACCGGACCGGCCGACCGGGTGTTGCTGTTAGCTAAGGGCAGTTTGTTTTTGGGGCGGATGAGTCAGCGGTCCGACGGCATGAGCATCTTGCTGCAACGCAATGGAGGCTGAGCTGATGACTGTGGTGGATGCCACCAAAGAAACCTTCGACGATCTTGTCGGATCGGGTCTGGTGCTCGTTGATGTGTGGGCGCAGAGCTGCCACCCGTGCGTGGCGCTGAGCCCGCACATGGCGAGCATCGCCGATACACACCCAGATCTGACCGTGGTCAAGCTGGATGCGAGCAAGGCTCGACGGCTATGCATGTCACTGCAGGTCCGCGGGCTGCCCACCATCCTGCTGCTCCGCGACGGCCAGGAAATGGCCCGCATCTGCGACCCCAACCTGGTAGCGGATCAGGTCGATACGTGGCTCGCCAATGCGTTAGCCGAATTACCAACGAAGGAGGCGTGAATGTTCGACGGTAAACAGGTCATCGTGATCGGTGAACGCGACGGTATCGCGGGACCGGCGATTGCGGCCTGTGTCCAGGCAGCCGGGGCCCCGATTGCCTTCGTCGCCACTGAATGCTTCGTTTGAACGGCTGCCGGAGCCATGGACCTGTCCACCCAGGAGACGATCAAGCGCCTGGTCGACCAGCACGGCGCCGAGTCGCTGCTGGTTGTGCTCGGTGCACCGGACGCGGAAAGCGCCGGGATCGCCGCCGAGACGGTGGTGCTCGGTGATCCGAGCTGGGCAGGACCGTTGGCCGGGGTCCAGTTGGGCCTCCCCGTGTACCACGTCCTCGAAGATGAGCTGCGTGCTGCCGTTCCCGCCGAGGTGTGGGAAGAACAGGTCGGGTTGATGCTCGATGTGCTGGAGGTGGATGACATCGCCGACGCGGTCCGGGAGTTCCGCGAGCAAGCGTCCACCTAGCCGTTCGGCCGCTTAGGATCGACTCCTGACGTCGACCAACCTGTCGGTGTGTCGGCCTGGGTCGCTGCTCGCCGCTGGAGCGACGGCATCCTGGACCGACCCGTTGGCTGGGATCGGGGACCCGGTCGCCTGCTGTGGCGGGGTGGAACCGTCCCGGGCGGCGGGGGCCGGTCCGGATCGCAGCAGCAGTGCCCCGAGCGCGCCCAGGGCGGCCATGGCTGCGGCGATCAGGAACAGGTCGTCGATTGCTGCGACGAATACCTGCAGCTGGGTCTGCTGGTAGGTGGCGTACATCCCAACCCAGTCCGGGGTCGCCGGCGGGCCGAGGTGTGGGGTGGGGGTGTCCGCCGGCAGCAAGGCGGCGCGACCGGCCATCTGCTGGGCCCGTTGCATGGTCAGGATCGCGGTGAGCACGGCCAGCCCGAGCGCTCCAGAGACTCGCTGCGTCACGTTGTTGAACGCGCTTGCGGCGTTGACCTGGGCCATCGGGATGACCGCGATACCCCCGGTCATGATCGGCATCATGGCTATCCCCAGGCCGGCGCCGAGCCCCACCAGTATCCACATGACGTGCTCGCGGGGAGTGTCGAGAGTGATTGTGTGCAGCCAGTAGAGGTCAGCGGCGGTGAGGGTCAGGCCGACCGCCGCCGGCCAGCGGGGCCCGATGCGGTCATAGACCCGCCCAGCGATCGGCATCAGTACCGCCATCGCCACAGCCTGGGGCAGCAGTGTCAGACCACTGTCAAACGCTCCCCAGCCCTGGGCCACCTGCAGGAACTGCGGGATGTAGAACAGCACACCGAGCAGCACGACCGAGAGCACCGCGATCAGTAGCAGCGAGTTGGTGAATGGCCAATAGCGGAATATCCGGATATCAAGTAACGGTTCGGCGACCTGCAGTTCGATCACCACGAACAGCGCCAGGCTCAGCACGCTGTAGGTAATCAGACCGAGGACCCGGTAGGAGCCCCACCCCCACGACGCTCCCTCCGACATCGCCAGCAGCAGCGCGAACAGCCCACCCGCCACGGTGACGAAACCCAGCACGTCGAATCGACGCCCGGCGATCCTGGGGAATCGCGGCAATACCACTGCCGCGGCCACCGCACCGAGGATTCCGATGGGCACGTTGATGTAGAAGATCAGCCGCCAGTTGACGTACTCGACCAGGTACCCGCCCAGGGTGGGTCCGATCGCCGGGGCGCAGACGATGCCCAGGCCGTACAGGCCCATCGCGGCACCGAGCCGCTCCCGCGGCACGATCCGGTACAGGATTGACAGCGTGATCACCGGCAGGATCCCGCCCGGGATCGCCTGGAAGATCCGGAAGGCCACCAGGCTGTTGAGGTCCCAGGCCAGCCCGCACAGCGCGGATCCGGCGGCAAACGCCAGCAGCGCCAGGTTGTACACCCGCTTGAGCCCGAAACGGTCCCCCAGCCACGCCGTGACCGGAACCACCACACCCAACGCCAGCGTGTAGCCCGTGACCACCCACTGCACGTCGTCGGTGCTCACTCCGAATTCGTTCTGGATGGTGGGGATGGCGACGTTGACGATGGTGGTGTCCAGGATCGACATGAACATCCCGGCGATCAGCACCGTCAGTGGCAAGCCCCAACCCACGGCGGGTTGGGCCGCACGGGGGGCTGAGTAACCGGGCACGCCACCATCCGACCGACCAGCTGCCCCGTTGGGGCTCACCGCGGCCTGTGTCTCGGCGGGGCGAGTCATGACACAACTGTGCCATAGGAACGCCGCGTACTCTAGTCTGTTTTTTCGCTCCCAGCCCGAACACTGCCCGCCGATCCTCGACCAAGTGCTGAGCGTGACGTGATCAAGCTCCTGAGCCGACCACAACCACCCAAATAGAGTACGGCCCGTTTCTCACTACATAGGGAACGGGGCGTAGCCTAAGAGAAGGCCGCGTCGGTGGACCGATCGCATCCACGGGGAGTTGTGAGCATGGATCCTGTCGCCACGAGCGATCCCCACCGGCCCGCGACTACGCGCGCCAACCGACTTCACCGTGGCGCAACGATCACCACGGTGATGTCACCGAGAAGAGAGAAGAAGGGGCGGATATGAGGATCGCGGAAATCTTCAGCCTTGGCGGCCATAACCACGGCGATAACGATAGGCGCTGGCACGAAGACAGCTGGCGTAACGACGACTACGACAACCGGAACTGGCGCTACGACAATTGGGACGGCCGCCGCCACGGCCACCGGGGAAACTGCTAGCTAGACACATGGCGGGCGGGTGACTGCCGCTCCGGTAACCCGGGCGTGGGAGTCACCCGCCGACGCCGCTACACCGCAGCCGCCGCTGGAGAGCATCCTTGTCCGGCTCATACACTGGCCCGGAAGGGAGACCGCCAGTGTGGAACGCCCGGAAAGGCCTGATCGCCCTCGCTGTGGTCGTGGTGTTGGTGGTGGCCTCCCTGGCGGTGTGGCCTCTGATTCGGAACCTCGGCGCAACGCCCGGCTGCGCCGTCACCACAGTCGCGGACCCGGTGTCTGGTGCTCTCGTGACGTTCCCGCTGTCCGGGGAGCAGGCCGACAACGCCGCGACGATCGCCGCGATCGGCATTCAACTGGGCATGCCCGACCACGCTGTCACGATCGCGCTGGCGACAGCGCTGCAGGAGTCCGGCCTGCACAACCTGCCGGTTGGCGACCGGGACTCGGCGGGACTGTTCCAGCAGCGACCCAGCCAAGGCTGGGGAACCCGGGCGCAGGTACTCGACCCGGTCTATGCGTCCACCGCGTTCTACCAGCGGCTTCGCGCCCAACCGGATTGGTCTGAGCTCAGCGTCACCGAAGCCGCTCAGCTCGTCCAGCGATCGGCGGTGCCGTCTGCCTACGCGCAGTGGGAACCGCGGGCCCGAGCCGCCGCTGCCGCCCTCACCGGCGAGGCACCCGGCGCGCTGACCTGCCGAGGCCTCACTCTCAGCCCGTCGAGTACCGACCTGGTCGACACCGCGGTCGCCGAGCTTGGCACTGCCACTCTCAGCGGAGCGCACTCCGTGGCCCGCGGCTGGTCGATCTGCAGCTGGCTCGTCGCCCACGCGTCGCGCCTCGGCGTCGACCGGGTGACTTTCGACGGGCGCACCTGGACCATGGACTCCGGCGGTTGGTCTCAGATCGGGCCGGCCGACGGAGTGCTGTCGATGCACCGGTCCCCGAGCGCTGCCTAATGCCCGAAGGCGACACCGTGTACCTAGCCGCCAAGCGAATGGCGGCCGCGCTGAGCGGTCAGTGCCTTACCCGTGGAGAACTGCGCCACCCACGGCTCGCCGAACATGATCTGTCGGGGCGAGCCGTGCTGGGCGTACACAGCGTCGGCAAGCACCTCTTTACCCGTTTCGACGACGGACGAAGCCTGCACACGCATTTCCGGATGGATGGCTCCTGGCACCTTTACCAACCCGGACAGCGGTGGCGACGACCACACCACCAAGCCCGGGCAGTGTTGACCACGCAGGACCGGGTTGCAGTGGGTTTCCTCCTGCACGACATGGCACTGGTGGCCACCCCCGACGAACACCGGCTCGTGCGGCACCTGGGTCCGGACTTACTCAACGCCAATTGGGACGACAACGACGCAGCCATAGCGGCCCAACGGCTGCGCGAGCAACCCGGCGTTGAACTCGGCCTCGCCCTACTCGATCAGCGGATCATGGCCGGCATCGGAAACCTGTACAAGACGGAGATGTGCTTCCTGTTGGGGGTGCCACCCTGGATGCCGGTCCGCGAGGTCGACGCCGACGCCGTGGTGGCGCTGGCTCGGCGGCTTCTGTCGGCGAACGCCGACCGTCCTGAGCAGTCCACCACGGGGGAGCTGGCCCGCGGCAAGCAGCACTGGGTGTACGAGCGGGCGGGCAGACCGTGTCGCCGCTGCGGGCAGCGAGTGATCCGCTCGGTACAGGGAGCTGACGTCTACGCCAGGAGCACCTATTACTGCCCTCGCTGCCAACCGGACCACCCCGCGCCGCCGTGAGACCGAAGTAGCCGCGCCGCGCGTACGGTCCCCAAACGGCGCAGGTTGGCGTCGCCTGCAACGCTGGTGACGCCATGTTTGATTTAGTTTTGCTGTAACATCAATCCCTACCGACAACGTTGCTCGACGGTGACACATTCAGACATGAGGGGTGGTGGCTGGTGATGCGTAAGAAGATCGATAAGGCTGCTGTTCTGCGAGCTCTACAGACAATCGAAGACGACGATTACGACGGCTTTGTACTCCTAGTGCAAGCAGCTCGTAACAGAAATGTTGTATTCAATCCAGATTTACCCGTGTGGCCTTTGGCTCAGAGCATGGGGATCATCGTGGACTGTAATCGTGGTGGTGTTCCGGAATTTGACGAAGCAATGCGCGATTTCGTGCGGGATAGAAACAACGTGGACGGCTCGGACAAGCGTCCCTTCGTGAAGGGTAGACATTAGCTGAAGGTGAATCCATTCAGCTTCGGGGCGGTCACCACCGCTGGGTACCGAAGGGCGACCTCTCGATACACGGGGAGGCGGCGTCGCGTGCGACCGGTCGGCATTTTTTCGAGACCATTGGAGACAGTGAGTGACGACTGCTCAACGGTGGCCAAACGCAGCGCACACCAGCGAGGTAGCCGGCGTCGGTACGCGGTCATCGCCCAGGCCGCCTCATGCGGCGCACGCAGAGTTGCTTCTAGGGGCAGAAGGTCAACGTGTGCATCGTGCCTCTAATCCGGTGATCCGATGCCCCGCGTGGTGCCGCTGATCGTCCCGACACTGCTGTTGATTCCGGTAGCGGCGTTGTTGATCGCGCCAGCTGTACCGTTGACCGTACCTGCGGTGTCTTTGATAGTTCCCGCAGTCGTATTGATCGACTTCGCCAGGCCAGCGATGTCCCGAGCGGTGCTGTCGGCCGTGTTGAGCAGGCCCTGCAGCGGCTTCGCATTCGATAAGATCGAAGATGCAAGCTCATTGGTCCGGTTCAACTCGACGACCGAGTTGGTCGAGACGTTGATCTTGCTAGCGTTTTCCGCGATAGTCTGCGCCTTCTTGTCGATGCTCTGTGCCGCAGCCAGCGTGCGGGCGAGCAGGGCAGCCGCTATACCGATCACGAGCACACCAACGACGAGGATTACGACACTGACGACATTGAACAGTCCAGCTCCACCGGGTCTCCCGGATCCAGCACCCGTTCTTGCCAACTCCACCACCGCTTCCTGAGCGCAAGATTGTTCATAGCCCAGTTTAGCCTCGATCCGTAGATCAGTCTCAGTGTTGATCTTGGGTGGCTTGCATCGGCCAACCCGTCCAGGTCGAACTGCGCTACGCCGGGCAGATCGGCGGCGGGGTCCAACGTTGTTCAGCGCGCTGCTTCCAGTTAATTTCGGGCCGTGTCGCTGGTCGGGGTGGTGGCAGCAGTCCCGTTCGGGCTGGAGTTCGTCGGGCGAGCGGAGGCGCGGGCCATGCTGGGATTGTCGACCCAGTCCCACTCACCGGCGACCCCTCCCCTCCAGGCGCTGGATTGGGCCGATCACCGTCCTGGTCGACGCCATGACCTATTCCGCCGCCGAAGACTTCCTGCTCGGGCTGCAAGGTCTCGAGCACGTCACCGTCTTAGGAGAACCCACCGGCGGAGGAAGCGGTCGGCCACGGACCATCACCATCACCTCCGAACTGACCCTCAGCATCAGCACCGTGCTCACCTACGACCGCAACCACCGCTGCATCGAACTCAACGGTCTACCCGTGGATGGACCCGCCGCGACCTTCGCTCGATAGCCTTCCGCCACCATCTTCAGAAGCAGCACGTCCTACGGAACGTCGCAGGCCAAAGCAGCTACAAACCGGGCCGGAAGTGAGGCGACCTGTTGCCACCACTGCGCTATCGTGCTCGGCCGCTAGGCGGAACCGCGCGGGTGATCCCTCGGCTGAACGGCTGACAGCGAAAGGCAGGCTGCCCGGGCGGCACCGCCCTTAGCCGCCTGACCCAAAGCTGTGGGAGTGTCCGTCGCGTCGTCCACCACGATCGACCCTGGCCCCCGGTCGGTGAAGACGAAGGGCACTGTGGCGCGTGACGTACCTGAGCCGGCACCATCGGTGTGCACATCCAGCCAAACCTCGTTGCCCGGATTGGCGTATTCAGGGTTCGTCGATGTTTCGCCGGAGATAGAGGTGGGATTGACGGCGGGATCGACACGGTTCTGGTAAAGCGGCCCTTCCGCGGCGGGGTTAGGACTACAGGCGTTGACGTTCCCGTGCACCGCGTAACCCCGGTTGGGCAGCAAACCGGAGACCGTCAGCTGCGCGTTAGTGGACTCGTCCGACGGCGCCATCACGACCGTTAAGCGCGCGCCCGCAGGCGCCGATGTCGGGCTATAGGTGTATGCAAGGGTGCCGGTGTTGGGCGTTGCGGCCGACTCCGGCGTCGGCTGGGTGAGCGTGCCGTCGCCATGGAGGGTCATCGCAGTCACTGCCGGCATGCTGAGCCCGTTGTAAGCGCACGCCATCGGCATCAGCGCCAGGATCGCCGTGACCGTGACCGTGACCAGCCTGAGCCGCCGGCGCATCGACCGACCAATGGTTACCGATTGCATGCGCAGCTCGGCGCACGCCCACGCTGTGTGATTTCGATGACTCCGAGAATGTCCCCTCATAGGGGTATAATGCCGCAATTTCAAACGGAGGGATAGGGCCTGGTCATACCACGGCAGGCATCTGGCCTCCCGGCGTTGCTTCCGAGCTCGGCGCTGCCAAGGTCGCGGCAGGGCACGCCCGGTCCCAGACACGCTCACCAGCCGTGGGCGGTTCAACTTCATCGTGTACGTCAGCGCATGCTGAACCGGCGCCGGAGGCACTGCGTCCGCGTCGTAGGGCACGTAGGCGTTCAGGCGACGTCGAACAGGTACTCGGGGCGCCGTCGGCGGCCGACACCGGTGTCGTGCCACCAGCGGCGTAGGCAGGTGCCGCACTGCACCCAGACCAGGTTGACGTCGGAATCAAGCAGATACAGCGGAGTGTCGCCGCAGTAACTGCAGGGCAGCCACGCGCGGCGGCCGCGGTCTGCTTGGGAATCCAGCATCATCTTGATCACCTCGGGGTGTCGGGTAGCACACCGTCTGCGACGAGCAGGTCGTAGACGGCTTGCTGGTCGGAGCTGAGGTGGGTGTACAGCATTCGATGGGCTTCGGCTTCGTCGGTGTAAATCTGGGTGGGGCCCCAGTGCGGGCCGAGAGCATTCAGGACCGCGGCGAGGCGTGTGCCTTCATGCGCAGTGAGATCAATATTGAACGGCACGAGGCTGGCCACAACGCACCTCCGGGTCAGTTCGAGTCAAAGGTTGAGGCGTTTGACTCCAAGATCACTAGCCTGGTCATCCTGGGCGTCATGCGGAAACAGAGCGACGGAGCCATCCCCTGCGTACAATCAGGGGCCGGAAACTTCGGAAAATGTTTTTAATGACCTCAAGTCGTTGCCAGGAGCGCCAGATCTCAACATTTCCTTCGCGGCCCGCGCTCGGCCAAGCCCACGCACAACTGCAGCGGAGCCGGAGACTGTCACCTCTGGTCAACATCAAAATTGATCAACCAGAGCCGACGGTGCGCGCTGGCGGTGGCCTCCTTGGTACTCAGGCCGCCGGCCGCGCGGTGCCGGTCGAGGCTAGCCGCCCCAGGACGGTCGTGCCGGGCCGGTTGGTGTTAAAGGCGTAGATACCGGCTGCGTGACGAAGGCATCGCGTGGTATCGGCGGCGAGGGCCTCAGCCTGCTGCAGGTGCGGTGTGACGGTGCCCCACTCTGCCCAGCGGTCCCGGGCAGCCGCAGTGAGCTCGCCGAGGGAGCGGGCGATCCGCGCCAGGTCCCCGACCAGTGTCAGGATGTCCTCGTCAGTAGCGGTCATTGGCAAGGCAGTCGCGGTGGCCAGCGCGGCTGCTGCCACTTCAACTGGCGTATTGCTCGTCAACTCCATGACATCTCGCCGTTCATAGTTCAGCTCAGGCCGTGCACTACAACAGAGCTGGCCTCCCGGCTCCTTGATACACCCCTTGCACCCGTAATCTATGATCATCTGCGCCTGAAGCTGTCCCCGTCACACGGAGCTGGCGTGGGCGGCCACGACACGCACACCGGTGCGCCCCTCGACGAGCACGGTCAGGTCTTCTTCCATGACCTTTGTCAGACGACCCGATCGTCAAGCAACTGATCCAACGCCGCGATGTTTCCAGCGAGCTGTGCCGCCTGTAGGCGACGCTCGGCCTCGCGCAACTCATCCGTAAAGGTGAGCTCGGCCATGAGGCCTAATCTCCTTACGTGGCGACGTCCTGGTCAAGGAACTGCCGGTCAACAACAGCATCCCGGCACCGCACCGGCTGACCAAAGTCCCTTGGACGCCGCCCGACCCGGTAGCCGCCTGCGGCGGATTTGGCCATGTTCAGTCGGACCGGACACCAATCCTGACCTTTACGATCTTGCAGTGCCCTCGTAGATCTGGGTGATCTCTCACCTGGCCGTCTCGGGCACCTGTTCGGACCGGACGACGAGTCCGACACCTCACCCGCCAAGTGCGGTCAAGACCGGTTCCTACGAGGGTCGACCCGCGCGTTTTGGCTGCTCCCCGAGTTGGACTTGAACCAACAACCCTGCGATTAACAGTCGCATGCTCTGCCAATTGAGCTATCGGGGAAGGTACTAGGGGCCCGATCCCGCCAGTGGATCGGCCGTGCGCCAGCGTAGCGCACCGCGCGCAGCACCCGGCTACCCGGCCTGCGCGACGGCGAAGATCCGGCGGAACGGAAACCAGGTCACCCCGTCGGCTCCCGCCGGGTAAGCGGCCCTCAGCCGAGGGGCGAGTTCCTGCCGGAACGCTGCCCAGTCCGCCGGCGACAGCGCCGCCCGGACCGGCCGCAGGGCGGTCCCAGTAATCCATTCGAGGACCGGGTCGGTGCCAGTGAGCCGGTGCAGGTAGGTGGTCTCCCAGACGTCAAGCTCCGTGGCGCGGGGAGCCAGCACCGCGGCGTACCCGGCGGGTTCGAGCACCGGGTAGGTGGTCCTGAGCTCGAACAGGTCCCGCCAGCGAGGTTCCGCGGCGAGCCTCGCTGTTTCGGCGTGGGAGGGCGCACTGAAGTTGCCCGGGACCTGCAGGGCCAACCAGCCGCCAGCCGGTAGCTCCCGCATCCATTGCCGCAACAACTCGGCGTGCTCGGGCACCCACTGCAACACGGCGTTGCACACGACCAGGCCGATGCCGGGAACGGGTGACCAGCGACGAACGTCGCACAGCTCGGCGTGAATGCCCCGTTCGCGCGCGGCCTGCACCATCTCCGGCGAGCTGTCCAGCGCTATCACGCTGGCCATCGGCCAGCGCTTGGCGAGTAACCGGGTGAGATTGCCCGGCCCGCAGCCCAGATCCACCACCAGTGCCGGGTCCCGGACGTTTACCCGGGCCAGCAGGTCGTGAAACGGCCGGGCACGGTGGTCACCGAACGCAAGATAGGTCTCTGGATCCCACACCGCCGCCGCGACCTCCTCGCTGTCAGTAACCGAAACTACAGCTACGAAACTAGCCCGGCGGTTACGAAACTAGCCCGGCGGTGACAGCCGCTGCAGCACCTCGCTGACCATCGCCTCCACCGCGCCGGGCGCGGTACCCGGATCGGCACGCACCTGCAGCACCACACCGTCCAGACCGGGAACCCGGCGCTGCACGAACCAGGCGCCACCACCGGGAAGCTCGCAGCGATGGCTGGACCGGATCGAACTGGTGACCCGCTCGCGTACCACTTCGGGGACCGTGCCGGGCTGCGCTAGCGCGAACCGGCGGGGCGGCAGGTCGGCCAGCAGCACGG
>Ga0164304_10000480_pt1 | contig 11421 bp, 11 predicted proteins | sample Whisoiple_217_MG_FD_110216 | JGI IMG/M metagenome (GOLD analysis project Ga0164304, IMG submission 110216) | Soil microbial communities amended with pyrogenic organic matter from upstate New York, USA - Whitman soil sample_217_MG | ecosystem: Environmental > Terrestrial > Soil > Agricultural...
CACGTTGTTCACCACTCCGAGGGCGAGGAAGAGAGGTTCCAGCATCGCGGCACCTTCGAGGCAGTGGCCTCACAGCGTGGCACGGTTCGACTGGAGCGGACTCGACCGGGCTTGCGACGTCCCTCGAAACCGGAAGGCCATGTGCGTGGCGGGCCCGCGGCGGCGGCCGATGAGCAGGCAGCAGAGAGCCGCAGGTCGGGGAAGGCCCCTGACCTGCGGCTTCATGGGTGGAGCGGGTGACGAGAATCGAACTCGCGTAGCCAGTTTGGAAGACTGGGGCTCTACCATTGAGCTACACCCGCGTGACCCCGGCGTTTCCACCGGGATGCGAGGCGTTAGCCTAATGCCCGCTGTCGTGTGGGCCGAAATCGGCTCGCCGTCGCGGGGTATGGCGCAGGTTGGTAGCGCGTCCGCTTTGGGAGCGGAAGGCCGCCGGTTCAAATCCGGCTACCCCGACGGACAGGTACGGAAGGGCCCCCGCACGATGGCGGGGGCCCTTCTCTGTGCCGTTCCGGCGGTGCCGTTCCTCTCGTGGCCTCGGTCAGCCCTGTCCGCTTGCGCGGAAGGCCACCCACGCGTCGCTCATCCGCTCCGCCTGGCCCGTGGTGAACATGTCCATGCAGGAGTCCTGCGAGTAGTCCATGAAGTTGCGGATGGGGTCGAGCCCCGGGGCCGCGCACGAGTCGGCGCCCACCGGGCAGTTGAACTGCGGGTACGCCTCCTTGGGCGTGTCCGCCACGAAGTCGCCCGAGGCCGAGCAGCCGCTCTTGAAGGTGTGCTCGAGCATCAGCCAGTGGCCGACCTCATGGGTGAGGGTGTCGCCCTCCGAGTACTTCGTGAGGTTGCCCCCCGGCATCGACTCGTCCAGGATCACGACGCCGTCGATGAAGTCGCGCCCGTTGTTGTAGCCCTTGGGGAAGTACGCCCACCCGAGCAGGTTGGCGCCGATGTTGGCCGCGTAGACGTTCAGCGTCTTCGAGTCGCCGGTGTAGAGCGCTTTCTTCATGTCGCGCTCGCCCTTGCCCGGCACGACGTTGTACCAGGCCGCGTTGACCGTGTAGTCGGTACTGGTGAGGTCGAAGCGGAAGGGAGTGTTGGCGGCGCCTGCGCCTGTCCTGCCCGAGTAGGAGTCGTTGAGCACCGTCATCTGCGCCGCGATCATCGAGTCCCACTTGGCCTTCTCGGCGCTGGTCAAGGTGTGGTCCGAGATCAAGTGGAACACCGTGGAGACGTTCACCGTGCCGTCGCCGAGGTACGGCGAGTCCTTGATGACGCCGTAGGCCTTGGCCTCGTTGTCGGGGTACAGCTTGGGCTCCTGGGCGGTGCTGCCGTCGGGGACGCGAGCCCCGCTGGCCCCCGTGCCCGAGGCGCACTCGGCGGCGCCGGCAGAGGGTGTGCCGGCCGCGCTCACGGCGCCGGTCGCGCTGCCGCCGAGGAGGAGTCCGGCGGCGGCCGCTCCCGTGAGCGCCAGCCGGAGAGACGTGGTTCTACGCATCGTTCCACCCATCGTCATTGCCTTTCGCAGGAAGTGACCCCCCGTGGGAGATTCCTCCGCACGTTACCCGCGGCGCACGTGGCCCGCATGGCGAAAAAGTACGGCAGACCTGCAGGTCAGAGGCCGTACTCCTCGAGCAGGCGGAGCCAGATCTCGCTCATGGTGGGGAAGCTGGGGACCGCGTGCCAGAGGGTGCTCAGGGGCACGCCGCCGACGATCGCGACGGTCGCCGCGTGCACGAGCTCGGCGACGTCCTGACCGACGAAGGTGGCCCCGACGATGGTCTCCGCGTCCTCGTCGACGATGATCCGGGCCCTGCCCTGGTACCCCTCGGCCTGCAGGCCCGAGCCAGCGGCGCTGTCCATGGGGACGTCGACGACCCGCACCCGTATGCCGCGGCTGCGCGCCTGCTCCTCGGTGAGCCCGGTCGCGGCCACCTCAGGGTCGGTGAAGACGACCTGAGGGGACCCGAGGCCGGTGGCGAAGGGCGTCATCGACGACGCCGTGTCCGCTCGCCCCAACGCACGCGCTGCGACGAGGTCGCCGCAGGCCCGGCCCTGGTACTTGCCCATGTGCGTGAGGAGGCTGATGCCGTTGACGTCGCCGACGGCATACAGCCACGGCTGTTCCCCGGTCACCCCCTGGACCTCCATGGCCTCGTTGACCTCGAGGTAGCCCTGCTCGCCGGTTCGGGCGCCGACCGTGTCGAGGCCGAGGTCGCCGGTGTTGGGCGTCCGGCCGACCGCCACGAGGATCTCGTCGGCCCGCACGGGCCCGCCCCGGTCGAGCTCGATGGTGACCTCACCGTGCGTCCCTGCCCGGGAGACAGCGGTGGCCGTCGTCCCGAGCCTGAGGTCCGCCCCGTCCTTGCGCAGGCTCTCGGCCACCGCCTCCGCGGCGAACTCCTCGAGCCGGCCGAGGATCCGGTCCTCCTGCTCGATGATGGTCACGGCACTGCCGAGTGCGGTGTACACCAGGGCCAGCTCGCAGGCGGCGACCCCGCCGCCGAGGACGGCCAGCCGCTCGGGGACGACCTTGGCCGTGGTGGCCTCCCGGTTGGTCCACGGGCCGCAGCCGCGCAGCCCGGGCAGGTCAGGCACGAGGGGCGCGGTCCCGGTGCTGACGATCACCGCGTGCCGCGCCTCGTACTGCTCTTCGCCGACCTCCACGCGTCGCTCCCCGGCGAGGCGGCCCGTGCCCCGGAGGAGGTCGATACCTACGTGGTCGAGCCACCCGACGGCCCCGGTGTCGCTGAGGTTGTTGATCCAGGTGTCGCGCCGGGCGAACACCCCTCGCCGGTCGAGGTGGGCCCCCTCCGAGCCCTGAACCCGCTGGGACGCCCTGGTCACGTGGACGGGCCGAAGCAGCGCCTTGCTGGGTGAGCAGGCGTAGAAGCTGCACTCGCCGCCGACGAGGTGCTGCTCGACGACCGCCACGCTCAGCCCAGCCTTGCGGACCCGGTCAGCGGCGTTCTCCCCGACGGGCCCGGCACCGATCACGATGACATCCCATGCCCCAGCGACCCCGTTGTGTGCCATGTCCGGCAACCTACGTCGCCGTGGCTGGCGTGGCGCGTTGGGCACAGTGGGCGGCCTCCCGTTGCGCTGGAAGCCGCCGACGCCCAGCCGCCGCGTCCGGTCAGAGCAGCGCGCTCCCGGCGGGGTTGCCGTGCAGCGTCGCGTGGAGGTCGCTGTGGCCGCCCGCGCGGTCGAGCTGGGCCTGGACGCGGCGGATGGTCCGCTCGCTCGGCCACACGTGCCAGGCCAGCAGGAGGAGGGACAGCGTGCCGCCGACGAGGTAGGTCTTCGCGGTCATGGGCTCGACCGCGAACGCGGCGACGAGTGCGATCAGCGCCACCGACTCACACAGGGCGAAGCGCACGAGCATGGCGGACTGGTATGCCGCCCGGCCGGCTGCGCGTGCCGCCTCCGGCTCGTCCGTGGGGGACAGCGCGGGGGTGCGGTACCCGACGGTCTCCGCGGCCGCGTGCACCAGCAGCGCCAGGGCTCCGAGCCCGGCCGGCACCCACACCGGCGGGTAGCCGCGGGAGCCGAGGGTGAAGAAGGCGACCACCCCGAACATGACCACGGCGCTGATCAGGGCGCCGGCGAGGGTGCGCAGCTGGGCAATCGGTGCGGGTGTGGCGGATGTGGCGTTGGCTCCCATGGCGGCACCCTAGTGCGCATTCGGTGCTGGGACCCGGTGCGGCTACGATGGGTTGTTGGCCCGGTCAGAGCGCCGACAACCGGCCTCGGCCAAGGCCTTTCCTATTGCCCCACGAGCCTGGAGTATCGCGCAGTGAAGAGTGCCCTCGAGACCCTCAACCCCACCCGGGTCAAGCTGACCGTGGAGGTCCCCTTCGAGGAGCTCAAGCCGAGCCTCGACGCGGCATACAAGACCATCGGCTCGCAGATCCAGGTCCCGGGCTTCCGCAAGGGCCACGTCCCCGCGCGCGTCATCGACCAGCGGGTCGGCCGTGGCGCCGTGCTGCAGGAGGCCGTCAACGAGGCCCTGCCGCAGTTCTACGGCCAGGCCGTGGAGGAGAACAAGGTCCGTCCGATCGGCCAGCCGGAGGTCGACGTGACCGAGGTCCCGGCCGAGGAGGGCCAGGAGCTGAAGTTCACCGTCGAGGTCGACGTCCGTCCCGAGATCACGCTGCCCGACTACTCGACCCTGAAGAACGAGGTCGACAAGGTCGAGCTCTCCGACGAGGACATCGACGAGCAGCTCACCTCGCTGCGCGAGCGCTTCGGCACCCTCGTCGGCGTCGACCGTGCGGTCGAGACCGGTGACTTCGTGTCCATCGACCTCGACGCCAAGATCGGCGACGAGGAGATCGACGCGGTCACCGGCATCTCCTACGAGGTCGGCTCCGGCAACATGCTCGACGGCATGGACGACGCGCTGGCCGGGATGACCGCGGGCGAGACGAAGACGTTCACCGCGCCCCTCGCCGGCGGCGACCGCGAGGGCGAGGAGGCCACCGTCACCGTGACCGTCCAGTCGGTCAAGGTGCGCGAGCTGCCCGAGCTCAACGACGACTTCGCCCAGCTCGCCTCGGAGTTCGACACCCTCGAGGAGCTCAAGGCCGACGTCACCAAGCAGGCCGAGCGCGCCAAGAAGTTCGAGCAGGGCGTCCAGGCCCGCGACCGGGTGCTGGAGCAGCTGCTCGAGACCATCGACATCCCCGTCCCCGACTCCATCGTCGAGGCCGAGGTGCACGCCCACCTCGAGGGCGAGTCGCGCCTCGAGGATGCCGAGCACCGCGCCGAGGTCGAGGAGAGCACGCGCAAGGCGCTCAAGGCCCAGTTCCTCCTCGACGCCATCGCCGAGCAGGAGGAGATCTCGGTCGAGCAGCCCGAGCTGATCGAGTACCTCGTCATGTCGGCCCAGCAGTACGGCATGGACCCCAACCAGTTCGCGCAGGCGATCGACCAGCAGGGCCAGGTGCCCGCCATGGTCGCCGAGGTGGCTCGCCGCAAGGCGCTGGCCGCTGTGCTCGAGAAGGTCACCATCGTCGACACCGACGGCAACCCGGTGGACCTCAACGAGCTCAACGAGCGCCCGGAGGCCGGCGAGCTCGGAGCCGAGGAGCTCATCGAGGGGCTCGAGGAGACCTCCGAGACCGAGGCCGGCGCGAAGGCCTGATCTCACCGATCACCCCAAAGACGTATGCCGCGTCCGGACACCTCCGGGCGCGGCATACGTCTTTGTCCGTGGCGACCAAACCGACTTGTCGGACTTCGTCTCGCCTGAACGGACCAAAGATCTCGAGGCTCTGGACGGGCCCCGGCACCGCCTCGACCATCTCGCCATGGACCCAGCCGCATTCCACAAGCTGCGGGCCGCGATGCAGGAGAACGCGCACCCGGCCAGCTCACTCGAGGTGTTCGCGTGCGAGCGGACGTTGGGGCAGGAGCTCGAGGCCTGCGGGTTGTTCGACCAGATCGAGGTCGGGTCCACGGCCGACCCGGACCAGCTGGCCATCGCGCTGTGCCACTGCACGCCCGACGTGCCCCTGTGGGAGGCCGGGTACCGCCTGGAGCGCGTGTGGTCCGTCCTCAGGAGCCAGGCCAGCTGGGAGATCCACACCGCCAGCATCACGCAGGAGGTCGTGGAGTTCGAGGGGGCGATGCTGCTGCCGGGCAGCATCCAGTTCGTGACCGTGCACGTCGTGGCCCTGCACCATGCCGAGATCGCTGCCGACCGGTCCGGCGCGCAGGCCCTCGCCGACTGACTAGGGGGCCGGGGGAGCGGTCGTGGTGCCGACGCGCAGCTCGGTCGGCAGGACGACGTTCGGGGCCTGGTCCCCGTCGAGCAGGGCCCGCACCATGGCCCCGAGCCGCTGCCCCTTCTCCTCACCGTGCTGGAGGACCGTGGTGAGCGTGCCGGCGTACCAAGGCAGCTCGATCCCGTCGAAGCCGGTGACGCTGAGGTCCTCGGGCACCCGAAGGCCCAGCTCCTCGGCGGCGCGGATGGCCCCGAGGGCCAGGAGGTCGGACTGGGCGACGATCGCTGTCGGCCGCTCCGCCGCCGGCCGGTCGAGCAGCAGCAGTCCGGCGAGCCTGCCCTGCTCCACGTCGGGGATCGCCGTCTCGACCATGGGGGAACGCGGTCCGAAGACGTCGATGAAGCCCAGGGCACGGTCACGCGCGTCGTGGTAGGCCGCGTGGCCGAGGGCGTTCGCGGAGAAGGGTGCGGTGGCGCTGTCCGGCTGGAGCTGCATGGCGATGTGACCGACCCGGTGGTGGCCGAGGTCTCGGAGGTGTCGGGCTGCGGAGGCACTGGCGCCGCGTTCGTCGAGGCGGAGCTGGGCCACCCGGTCGTCATCCGGGGCGCCGTTGCCCACCATGGGGATGCCACGCGCCGCGAGGTGGTCGACCACGGGGTTGTGCGCTGGGCCGCAGAGTGAGAAGACCAGGGCGTCGAGGGCGTAGCCGCTCAGCTGGGTGATGATGCCGTCCGGGTCGTCCTGGCGCTGCGCGATCAGGAGCATGCCGGTGGGGATGGCGTCGAGGACCTGGGCCAGCCCGTCGAGCACGCTGACCGCGAACGGGTCGCGGAAGGCGTGCAGCAGGCGACCCTCGACGATGACCCCGACCACGCCCGCCCGGCCGTGCCGCAGGGAGGACGCGAGGGGGTTGGGCCCGGCATACCCGAGGTGGGAGGCCGCCGCGCGCACCCGTTCGGCGGTCTCGGGGGCCACGGGGCCCTTGCCACTGAAGACGAGGGAGGCGGTGGAGGTGGACACCCCGGCGCGGTCGGCGACGTCGCGCAGGGTGGCGCGCGCTTGACGGGTGCTGGTCATGGGCGACACACTATCGAATCGATTCGATCGAATCGATTCGATCCGCGCCGGCACGAGCCACCCGCGCAGCCCGACCACGAGTACCAGAGTGAGAACCGCCCCGTGACCCAGCAGCTGGACCTCGACACCCGACGCCTGCTCTCTGCCCGCAACGCCGTCTTCATCGTCTTCGCCATGAACGGCATGTCGTTCGCCGCCTGGGCCTCGCGGATCCCGGACGTCAAGCAGAGCCTGGGGCTGACCGCCGGCCAGCTCGGGGTCACCCTCCTTGCCCTCTCGGCCGGCTCCGTGATCGGGCTGCCGGCCTCGGGCTGGATCTCGCATCGCTTCGGGGCCGGTGGCTCGGTGCGCCTGGGCCTGGCCTGCATGGCCGTCGGCATGGTCGGTGTGGGCGTGGGGGTCGACGTGCTGGGGCAGCGCGCGGTGGTCGCCGCCGGGCTCTTCGCCCTCGGCCTGGGTGTGGGCGTGTGGGACGTCGGGATGAATCTCGAGGGCGCCAGTGTGGAGCGGCTCCTGGGGCGGACGATCATGCCCCGCTTCCACGCCGCGTTCTCGGCCGGCACCGTGTTCAGCGCCCTCGTCGGGGCGCTCATGGCCTGGCTGGGCGTGCCCGTGACCGTCCACCTGCTCTCGGCTGGTGTGGTGATCGTGGTCGCCTGCCTGTGGGCCATCCGCTCGTTCCTTCCGCGCGGCCTCGAGGCCGAGGACGAGGGGGAGGCGATGGAGGGGGCGTGCGAGCCCGGCGCCGCGGGTCCACCGGCCCGCCTTGGTGTGCTCTCGGCGTGGACCGAGCCGCGGACCCTGATGATCGGCGTGCTCACGCTGGTGGCTGCGTTCACCGAGGGCACGGCCAACGACTGGGTGTCGGTCGCCTTCGTCGAGGGGTACCACCTGCCGACCTGGGCGGGAGTCCTCGGCTTCGCCACCTTCCTGAGCTTCATGACGATCGGCCGCATCCTCGGAACGCAGCTGCTCGACCGGTACGGGCGGGTCCCCGTGCTGCGGGTGATGCTCGTCTTCGCCGGCTTCGGCAGCCTCCTGGTGGTCTTCGGGACGACGCCCCTGGCCTTCCTCGGGGCGGCCATCTGGGGGGTGGGCGTCTCCCTCGGCTTCCCTGTGGGGATGAGCGCCGCCGCCGACGACCCCGCCCGGGCGGCCGCTCGGATCTCGGTGGTCGCCACCATCGGCTACACCGCCTTCATCGCCGGCCCGCCGCTGCTCGGTTTCCTGGGTGACCACTTCGGCATCCTGCGGGCCCTGCTCGCGGTCGGGGCCCTGCTGGTCGTCGCCCTGCTCGTCCTGCCCGCGGTCCGGGAGCCCGAGGGACGACACAGCGCCCTGGCTGAGTAGCGGAACCCATGCGCGGGGCCTGGCCAGGCCCTACTCTCGGCCCGGTCACCACGACGGGCGGGGGAGCACATGCACGAGGACGAGATGCAGGACAGGCACGACGACCGGGCCGACGCCGGTTTCGGCGACGACCGCCACGGCCAGGACCTGCACGGACCTGACCTGGCGGGCCAGCAGCCGACCTGGCAGCCGGCCCCGCGCGGGCGCAACATCTGGCGCATCATCGGCGTGGTGGCGATCGCGGTCCTGGTCGCCGGTGGCCTCGCCTACCTGGGCTTCATGGCCCTGCTGATGATGGCGATGAGCTCGTACGGGAGCAACAAGTGAGGCCCCTGGCCCGCGTCGTGTGGGCCACGATGCGGCCGCCGGTCCTGCTCCTGCTGGTGCTGTATGCCGCGTGCGGCCTGGCACAGGGCGGTGCCACCGGCCTGACCGCGATGCTTCGCGTCCTGCTCGTGGTGGCACCCTTTCTGGCCTACTCCGCCGTGGTCAACGACCTCGCCGACGAGCGGATCGACCGCGTGAACCTGCCGGCTGACGCGCGCCGCGTGCTGGTGTCCGGCGCCGCGCACCGCAGGCAGCTGTGGGTCGTCGCCGCGCTCGCCGCCGCGGTCACGGCGCTCGCCGCCCTCTCACTCGGGTGGGCCGCGCTCGCCGTGGCCGCGGCCGGCCTCGCGGTCAGCACGGCATACAGCCTGGGCCCGGTGCGCCTGGCTGAGCGCGGCATCCTTGCCTCGCTGGCCCTGCCCGCCTGCTACGTCGCCGTACCCCTCCTGCTCGGGCTGCTCGTGGGCCGGGGGAGTGTGCGCGTCTCCGACCTCCCCCTGCTGGGGGCCCTCTACATCGGCTTTGTCGGCCGCATCATCCTCAAGGACTTCCGGGACCTGCGCGGGGACGCCCTCTTCGGCAAGCGCACCTTCCTCGTGCGCCACGGCCGGGTCTGGACCTGCCGGGTCAGCGCGCTCTGCTGGGTGGCGGCTGCGGTCCTGCTCGTGTCCACCAGGCCCGGCGTCACCCCCGCCTACGTCCTGACCACGGCTGTGGGGACAGCGGGCGCGCTGGTGCTGCTGCGCGACCTGGCCCGGGACCGGGGTCACCGCCGGGACGAGTGGGCGATCTCGGCACTGGCGATCGTGGGCCGGGGGCTGGTGCTCGTGCTGGCCGTTGACCTCGCTGCTCCGGCCGCCGGCTGGCCTGCCCTCCTGTCGAGCGCGGTGATCGTCGCGCTGGCATCCGTGCTGGGACGTCAGGCGGCGCAGATGCGCAGGCACGGGCCCACCCGGGGGATGGCGGCGGTCCCCGGCCCGGTGCCGGCTTGTGCGCTGACGGCGAACACGGCGGGATCTGGGGACTTCCCCCGCGGACCCGGGCGTTAGGGTCAGCGTGAGAAACCAGCCAGCAAGCGCAACCAGCCTGAATGGAGACATGGTGAGCAGCACCGAGATCGTGGCCCAGAACGGGCCGCAGGGTGGTCTTGACGACCACATCTACAACCGCCTGCTCAAGGAGCGGATCATCTTCCTGGGCTCGGACGTCCGCGACGAGAACGCGAACGCGATCTGCGCGCAGCTCCTGCTGCTCGCCGCCGAGGACCCCAACAAGGACATCTGGCTCTACATCAACTCCCCGGGTGGCTCGGTCACCGCGGGCATGGCGATCTACGACACCATGAAGTGGGTCCCCAACGACGTCGCGACCGTGGCGATGGGCCTGGCCGCCTCGATGGGGCAGTTCCTGCTCAGCGCCGGCACCAAGGGGAAGCGCTACGCCACCCCGCACGCCCGCGTCATGATGCACCAGCCGTCCGGCGGCATCGGCGGCACGGCCACCGACATCAAGATCCAGGCCGAGCAGATGCTCTACATCAAGAACCAGATGGCCGAGCTGATCGCCGAGCACACCGGCCAGACGCTCGAGCAGATCACCAAGGACTCCGACCGCGACCGGTGGTTCAGCGCCGAGGAGGCCAAGAACTACGGGTTCGTCGACCACGTGTTCAGCAACGCAGAGCAGGCGCCAGGCGCCGGCGGCACCAAGTGACCGACCGCCAGAGAAGGAACGCAGATCCCATGACGCAGAACCGAAACGGCGGCCTCCACCTCCCGCAGATGGGGGGTGGCATGCGGGTCCCCACCCCCGACAGCCGCTACATCCTCCCGCAGTTCGAGGAGCGCACCTCCTACGGGATGAAGCGGCTCGACCCCTACACCAAGCTCTTCGAGGACCGCATCATCTTCCTCGGGGTGCAGGTCGACGACGCCTCGGCTGACGACGTCATCGCCCAGCTCATCGTGCTCGAGTCCCAGGACCCCGACCGCGACATCCTCATGTACATCAACAGCCCCGGTGGCTCGTTCACCGCGATGACAGCCATCTACGACACGATGCAGTACATCCGCCCCGACGTGCAGACGTTCGTCGTCGGGCAGGCCGCCTCGGCCGCCGCGGTGCTGCTCGGTGCCGGCGCCCAGGGCAAGCGGTTCGCCCTGCCGAACGCCCGGATCCTGATCCACCAGCCGGCCCTGGCCGGTGGCGACTACGGCCAGGCGTCCGACATCGAGATCCAGGCCAACGAGGTGCTGCGCATGCGCACCTGGCTCGAGGAGACCCTGGCCCACCACACCGGGCGCACCCCTGAGCAGGTCAACTACGACATCGAGCGTGACAAGATCCTCGGCGCCTCGGAGGCCAAGGAGTACGGCCTGATCGACGAGGTGCTCGCCTCGCGCAAGGCCTCCCTCGAGGTCTGACCCGCCGCCCACAGGCGCAGGTATGCCGCCCGCTCACCCGAGCGGGCGGCATACCTTTGTGTCATGAGGCGCGCGTGGGGGAGCGGTCGGGCCCGGAACCGGAGCGCGACAGAACTGGTCCGAGGGTCATGAAGCGTGCCCTGCTCGTGCTACCGCTGTTCCTCGTCCTTGTCGTCGTGACGCCGGCTATGCCCGCGCATGCGTGTTCGTGCGCGATGCTGAGCTCGGCGCAGAAGGTCGAGAACGCCGACGTGGTGGTGCGCGGCACCATCACGGGGCTGGACGACCCCGGCGGGCGCGACAGCGGGCACCTGGTGACCTGGGAGGTGGCCGTGGCGGAGGTCTACCGGGGAACGGCTGCCGCGACCACCTTCGTGCGCTCGGCGTCCGACGGAGCGGCCTGCGGGATCGAGGTGCAGGAGGGGCGCGAGTACCTGCTCTTCGCCAGGCGGGTCGGTGGCGACGTGCGGGCCGGGCTGTGTGACGGCACGACGCCCGCCTCCGCCGAGCGGGTCGCC
>Ga0164304_10000481_pt1 | contig 11405 bp, 8 predicted proteins | sample Whisoiple_217_MG_FD_110216 | JGI IMG/M metagenome (GOLD analysis project Ga0164304, IMG submission 110216) | Soil microbial communities amended with pyrogenic organic matter from upstate New York, USA - Whitman soil sample_217_MG | ecosystem: Environmental > Terrestrial > Soil > Agricultural...
CGGGAGACACCCCGTCATGAAGCTGGCCATCTACCTGCCGAACTTCCGCACCCAGATCACCGTCAAGGAGCTCGAGGACCTCACCGAGCTCGCCGAGGAGCTCGACTTCGACTCGGTCTGGACGCTCGACCGGATCGTCGTCCCGGAGGCCTCCGATCGGGCGGAGCTCCAGTACTCGTTCGGGATGATGGAGGAGTTCCCGACGCAGCTGCCGGTGTCGTCCGGCGGCGAGTGGTACCAGGGCTGGCCGCTGATCCCCTGGCTCGCCGCGAAGACGAAGAAGGTGCGGATCGGGATGAGCATCACCGACACGCCGTACCGCGCGCCCGGCGTCCTCGCTGCGGAGCTCGCCACGGTGGACCACCTCAGCAACGGCAGGCTCAACGTCGGCGTCGGGTCGGGCTGGATGCCCGAGGAGTTCGCCGCCTCGAGCGCGTCGCACATCTTCCCGCGGCGGCACGCGCACGTGCGGGAGACGCTGGAGATCATGCAGGGGATCTGGACGAACGACCTCTTCGAGTACCACGGGGAGTTCGCCGACTTCGAGCGGTGCGGGTTCGGGGCCAAGCCGGTCCAGAAGCCGTACCCGCCGATCTACTTCAGCGGGCTGCGGGACCCCAAGCGCTCTGCGCTGCGGATTGCGAAGTACAACCTGTCGGGCTGGATCGGGATCCAGGACACCCCAGAGGAGCTCCAGAACTGGCGCGCCGCTATCCAGCGTGAGCTCGAGAACCTCGGCAGCTCCCGCTCGGTCGACGACCTCGAGATGTGCAGCATGATCTGGTTCGTCATCACCGACGAGAAGACCGACCAGACGCCCGCGGGCAAGGCCTCCAACCTGATGGTGGGGACGGCCGAGCAGATCACCGACAACCTCAAGCGCTACCAGGAGGCCGGTCTCACGATGCCGCTCCTCTGGCCGCCGTTCGCGGACGTACCGGTGTCGAAAACCCTTGATGACATGAAGCGCCTCACCGAGGAGATCATGCCGAAGGTCGAAGCTTCGTGACGTCGTACGACCTCGGCAGCCGAATCGCCCTCGTCACGGGAGCCGGCATCGCGACGGCGCTCGGGAGGCCGGAGCGGGTCTTCCCGTCGACGGCGGGATGGGCATGTAGCGGTGCGGCCCACACACTCAAGAACGAATCGGTCTGCTAGGTAAGGGTTCTCGTGCCATGGGTCTGAGGCTGGTCGACTACCTTGACAAGGGCGCGTCGCTGGGACCGGACGCACCCTGCCTGACGACGGACGATGAGACGCGCACGTATGCGGAGGTCCAGAACCTCTCCTTCGCGGTGGCCGAGGCCCTGCGGGCCCGCGGTGTCGAACCGGGTGACAAGGTCGCCATCATCTCGGGCAACGACCCCGACGCCTTCCCGTGCGTATTCGGGATCAGTCGCGCCGGCGCGGGGAGGTGCCCCATCAATCCCCGGAACGAGGCGGCCGAGAACCGTGAGCTGCTCGACCTCTTCGACTGCTCCGTCGTCCTCTTCCGCTCCTCCTACGCCGACCTCATGGCCCGCGTCCGGAGTGACCTGCCGAAAGTCCGGACGTGGGTCTGTCTCGATGCGGACGTCCCAGAGGCGTTGTCATGGAATGACTTTCTCGCTCTCGGCGAGGAAGGGGTATGCCGGGACGCGGCTGCCCTCGACGACCTCGTCACGATCGTCGGGACTGGCGGGACAACAGGGCGGCCCAAGGGCGTGATCCTCACGGGGACGAACTTCGAGACGATGACGGCGCTCACCCTGATGTCCTACCCGTGGCCGGAGCAGGGCCGCCCGGTCTACCTCGCGCTGGCTCCGCTGACCCATGCAGCCGGCGTGCTCTGCTTCCCCGTCCTCGCCCGCGGTGGGCAGATCGTCATCATGCGTCAACCCGACGTCGGCGAGTTCATCGCGCTCATCGAGCGGCATCGCGTTTCGCACACGTTCCTACCCCCAACCGTCATCTACATGGTTCTCGGGCACCCGGACCTCGATGCGGCGGACCTGTCGTCGCTCCAGTGCTTCTGGTACGGGGCGGCGCCCATGTCGGTGACCCGGCTGGAAGAGGCGCTGTCCAGGATCGGTCCCGTCATGGCCCAGCTCTTCGGTCAGACCGAAGCCCCGATGATGGTCTCGACCATGTCGCCTGCCGACCACTTCAACGCTGATGGAACCGTTGCCCGGCAACGCCTCCCGTCAGCCGGCCGTCCCTCGCCGCTGTGCACGGTGGCGATCATGTCGGCCGACGGAACCCTGCTAGCCCGGGGCGAGCGCGGCGAGATAGTCGTCCGCGGCTCCCTGGTGACGCCCGGCTACTACAAGAACGAGGCAGCCACCCTCGAGGCATCGGCCCATGGCTGGCACCACACCGGGGACATCGGCTACCTCGACGCCGACGGCTACCTCTTCATCGTTGACCGGGCCAAGGACATGATCATCACGGGCGGCTTCAACGTCTACTCAACGGAAGTCGAACAGGCCATCCTCAGCCACCCCGACGTTCAAGAGTGCGCGGTGGTGGGCCTGCCCGACGACAAATGGGGTGAACGAGTCGTCGCCGTTGTCCAGGCACTGCAAGGACGCTCGGTCGACGGGCCGGCGCTGACGGCCTACGTCAAGGAGCGAATCGGCTCGGTCAAGGCGCCGAAGCAGGTGGAGTTCTGGGAGGAGCTGCCCCGGTCCAAGGTCGGGAAGATCCTCAAGACCGACATCAAGGACCGGCTTCGCCACCGCCCCTGAGCGAGCAAGGACGCCGGCTATCCCCAGAGCCAGGGCGCAGGCGGCCGTGGACCCGTTGGCTTTTCCTGACCTTCATACCTTCTTTGACGGGTCGTCAGGTACGCCCGGAGGCCGGCTGATTCGGGCACAGCGAGATGGTCAGAGCCCCGAGGTCCGGGGCATCCGACACGGTCGGTCAGCCGGCCCTTTGACCCCCCTCTGGAAGCGGGCGGCGCTGATCTGCCGTCCTTCACATAGCAAGCCCAACCGCGGCAGAGTCGGACGTCTGACCGACGGCGTCAGCAAACGTTTCGACCTGGGTGGCCGAGGGCGAAGAAGTGCTCGCCGAAGGTTTCAACCAAGTCGCCGAAGAGTGGCCCCGCCCGAGCAGCCGGGCCTGGGCGTTGGGACGCGGGGCTCCGGATGGGCCGGTTCCCCGTTGGCCTCTGGTTTGGGGGTCTGTGCGCGTATCGTTGAAGGATCATCATTCCCGCGGGGTGGGGTGGTCCGCGTTGGGCCCAGCCTCGCGGCCGCTGACACCGCGCTGGCCGACGAGGAGGTCGACCATGGGTGGTTGGAACGCGATGACATACGACGGACGGGACACGATCCTGCGGGTCGTACGCCGGGAATCCGAGCAGTTCTTCGACATGGCTGGTGCGCCGGGCGCCTGGGAGCGTCCTACCTCGTGCCCGGAGTGGCAGGTGCGCGACGTCGTCGGGCACCTGGTCGACACGACCGAGTCGTACTTCGTGGGGTTCGACGCGGCGCATGGGCGCGGTGGGGCGTCCGACGCCTATGGGCTCCCCGGCATGGCGGAGCGGGTGAACACCCAGGCCCGGAGTCTGCGGGCGGTACCGCAGGGCGAGCTCATCGAGCGCGCCAGGGCCGACTACGCGAAGTTCTCCGGGATCCTCGAGGACTTGGGCGAGCAGGACTGGAGCGGCCTCATCGTCCCGCACTTCTACATGGGCCCGTTACCGGCGTTCTTCTACCCCGCCTTCCAGCTGATGGACTACGGGGTTCATTCCTGGGACATCAGGCAGGGCACCGGCCGTGCCCACGGCCTGTCCGGTGACGTCGCCGATCTGCTGGTGCCGTTCATGTTCGTCCTGTGGCAGTCCACCGCCGCGGTGCCCGACGGGGCCGAGCCGAGCGAGCTGGGTGTGCGGATCACTACCGGCGCCAACGAGGGTGACACCATCATGCGGGTCGGATCTGAGGGCCTGTCCTATGAGAGTGGCGACCTGTCGACGGTGTCGACGGTCATCGAGTTCGACCCGTCGAGCTTCGTGCTGACGGCGTTCGGTCGCTGCAACGCAGGAACTGTGCGTGGCGACGCTGCCGCGGCGGAGAACTTCCTCAACCTGTTCTTCCGGATCTAGCCCCACGAGGTACACGATGACCGACCTGGACCTCGCCGCGATCGCCAGCGAGCGCGACCGGATCCGCGACACATATCTCCAGGAGGGGGACGCCCGTGCGGTGTCGTCGGCCCGAGGGCTGCACCACGTGGCGCTTCTGTGCTCGGACGTCGAGCGGACGGTTCGCTTCTACCAGGGGGTGCTCGAGTTCCCTCTGACAGAGATCTTCGAGAACCGCGACTACGCGGGGTCGAACCACTTCTTCTTCGACATCGGGAACGGAAACCTCCTCGCGTTCTTCGACCTGCCCGGGCTCGACCTCGGCCCCTACGCCGAGGTGCTCGGCGGCCTCCACCATCTGGCCATCTCGGTGGAGCCGGAGCGGTGGGAGCGGCTCAAGGCAAGGCTGCAGGAGGCTGGCGTGGCTTACCAGGAGGAGAGCGGAACCTCGATCTACTTTCCCGACCCCGACGGGGTTCGCCTCGAGCTGATCGCCGACCCCCTCGGCGAGATGTACGGCACCGTCGTTCTGTGACAGTCGATTCGCAGTGCCGAGCCGTCTCGCCACATTCATCCACTGGCTGCTCTCTTGTTGGGCACGCGACCAGGCGTCCAGTGGGCGCAAGAACTTTCATGTGGCATCGCGCGGCGATCTCATCCAGAAAAGCTGATCAGGTTCAATGTGCGATAGGCCCGCGCCCACTCGATGGCGCTCACCAGCGAATCGACATGCCGACCGAGGACTGGGCGCCGACGAAGCTGTTCTTGAAGCCGATGATCCCGTCGCTGACGCGAGCACGCTTGTGGGTGCCCGTGTACGTCACCTGCTTGTTGCCGAAGTACGCGTTGAGCGTCGGGGTGCCATCGATGAAGTGGCTGCAGAGCTCGCCGGTCGTGTCGATTTCGAACGACTCACCCGGGGCGACCGTGAGAACGGCGTGGACGTCGGCGGTCTCGCATTGGCCCTGGGCAGGAAGGGTGTTGTCGGTCGCCTGGACTGCGAGGCTGAGGTGCCCGCCGAGCTCGCCGGCGGTCGCTGCCGACATCGCGTAGCCGGAGGCCGTCACTACCGGGACGCTATCGAAGGCACTTCGGTCGAACCGGTCGGACGTCGCTGCCTGGGCGGCCGGTGTGACGAGCGTCAGGGCGGCGGCGGCAAGGGCCGCGGTGAGGGTGCTGCGTGCGTGCATGGGGTCTCTCCTTGTTCGTGTTCGGGTGGGAGTACGGTGCCCAGCTCGTCTTGACGGTGACTTGGGGCCGACTTGAGGCGGCTCACCAGACGCCATCCATCGATGCCAGGTCATCGCCGCAGGGCGGCCCTGGAGTGCCTCTGGGGCGACCGCGCTCCCGCCAAACACCGCCGGGGCGTTGCAGGCGTATGTCAGCTACGTGCGCCTCGTCTGCAACCGGAGGCGGTACGCGCCCGGCGAGACAGCGTGATCGCGCGTGACCGGCGGCGGCTGCCTGCGCCACCTGGCGCCCAGCGAGGCGTGGTTGGAACCGGGCGGGTTGCCGAGGCCGACCGTCTCGCGGAACCATGAGGGCGGTCCTGTGGGTGGCTTGAGCCTCCGCTGGACCACGCCCGTTCGGGCCATCGCCTCCTCTCCGATGCGGCAAAGTTGGGGGCGTGGTGGACCACGAGCCGACGGTGCGGCTGCGGGTGCTCGGCGAGCTCGCGGCGACCTTCGGCGGTGCGGTTCTGGACCTTGGCGGGCGACGTCAGCGCGCGGTCCTCGCGGCCTTGGTCATCATGCGCGACCAGGTCGTCTCTGCCGAACGTCTCGCCGGCTGCGTCTGGGGCGACCGCCCACCCGCCAACCCCGCCGGCGCCCTTCAGGCATACGTCAGTCACCTGCGACGACGGCTCCAGCCCGAGGCCGTGGCCCGCCAGCGAGACGGTGTCATCGCCAGCGAGGCCACCGGGTACGTCCTGCGGCTCGCGCCCGACTCCGTGGATGCCTGGTGCTTCGAGCGAGCCGTGGACTCCGCGGCGGGTCTCGCGCCGGCCGACGCGCTTCGCACGCTGGACGATGCCCTGCGCCTCTGGCGGGGCCCGCCGTACGCTGAATACGTTGGCGAGCCGTGGGTCGAGGCCGAGGCCTTGCGGCTCACCGAGCTGCACGCCGTGGCCCGAGAGCGACGGCTCGAGACGCGACTCGAGCTCGGAGACGCCGGCGTGGTCATCGGTGAGCTCGAGGCACTGGTCGCCGAGGACCCGCTCAGGGAGGAGCGTTGGCGGCTCCTGACGCTTGCTCTCTACCGAGCCCAGCGGCAGGCGGGTGCTCTGGCGGCGTTGCGGAGGGCACGCGAGACGCTCGCCGAGGAGCTTGGCGTGGACCCCGGGCCCGCGCTGCGGGCCCTCGAGGCTGAGATCCTGGCCCAGTCGCCATCCCTCGACGCACCGGCCCCGCGCGTCTCGATGGACCTGCCCGCCAGGGAGGTCTCCCAAGCACCGGTCCCACCGACCGACCTGGTTGATCGAGCCCGGGAGATCACGGAGTTGCGCCGAATGGTGGGCGAGCTCGCCAACGGGAGAACCGGCTTCGTCTTCGTTGAGGGCCCCGCCGGCATCGGCAAGTCGCGGCTCCTCGTCGAGGCGATGCGTCTGGCCACGGCTGGCGAGGTCCGTGTGTTGTCCGCGCGGGGCAGCCAACTCGAGCGTTCCTTTGGCTTCGGTGCAGTCCGCCAACTGTTCGAAGCTGCCGTGAGCGACCCTGCCGCCCGCGACACGCTGCTGGCCGGTGCAGCCTCAGTCGCGAAGCCGGTGTTCGAGGAGATGGCCGGCGACGACGCCGTCTCCAACGGCAGCTTCGCCGTCCTCCACGGCCTCTACTGGCTGACGGTGAACCTCGCCAACCAGAGACCGGTGGTGATCTGCGTCGACGACATCCAATGGTGCGACAGCGCTTCGCTGCGCTACCTCGCGTACCTGGTCAAGCGGCTCGAAGGGCTCCAGGTCCTCGTCGTTCTCGCGATGCGTACGGGCGAGCAGCATCCCGACGACGCGCTGCTCGCCGACCTAGCCCTCGACCCGTCGGTCACCGTGCTCCAGCCCGCACCGTTGTCTCCGGACGCGGCCGCGACCCTGGTACGGGAACGGCTCGGCGAAGGGGCCGACCCGTTCGTCGCGGCCTGCCACCGCATGACTTCGGGCAACCCGTTGCTGCTGCGGCAGCTGCTGCGCGCCCTGGCCGATGAAGGTGTCCGGCCCGATGTCTCCCACGTCGACACCGTGCGAGCGGTCGGCTCTCGTGCCGTGTCGGCCTTGGTGACGTTGCGGCTGCGGCGGATGCCACCCACTGTGACGGCCGCAGCCCGCGCTGTCGCCGTGTTGGGGGAGGCCGCTGACTTGCCGACCGTGGCGGCGTTGGCCCAGCAGCCCGAGGAGGAAGTGGCCGCCGCGCTCGACGTCCTGAGCCGCAGTGAGATCCTCACGGTCGAGCGACACCTCACCTTTGTCCATCCGCTGGTCCGCGACGCCATCTACAACGACCTGCCTGCCGGTGAGCGGGCGCTGCACCACGACCGGGCCGCTCAGGTCCTGTCGAGGCAGGGCGCCACTGCCGAGCAGGTCGCGGTTCACCTGCTGCGGGCACCACGTCGGGGCAGTGCCGCCACTGTCGAACTGCTGCGCGCCGCCGCGGATACGGCGATCTCAAGAGGCGCGTCCGATGCGGCCGTCGGGCTACTGAGGCGGGCGCTGGAGGAGCCGGTGTCCGGACCCGATCGTGCCCGCGTGCTGGTCGAGCTCGGACGCGTCGAAACGCAGGTCGACGGCCCCTCCGGTGTCGCTCATCTGCGCGATGCGTACGACGCCCTGGACGAGCCGCACGAGCGCGCGCTCCTGGCCATGGACATCGCCCGCACTCAGGTCTTCGTCTCCCCTCCCGGCGTTGCGACGTCGTTCGCGCGCGCGGCGGCGACCGACCTTCCCGACCGCCTGGACGACGATCGGCAGGGCCTGATCGCGCTGCAGCGCATCACGGGCTACATGCACGGGCTGCCCGCTGACTCCTACCGGACGGGTCCGGCACCGGAGGTGTCAGGGGAGGGCGACGGGGCCCGCATGCTCGCCGCGACGCTGTCGTACGAGCTCCTGCGCGAGGGGCAGGACCGTGCCGGTGCGGTCCGACTGGCCCGCTTCGCCTTGGAGGGGGACCGCCTCCTGGCAGTGGACACCGGGCTGCTCTGGATCGTCGCCGCCAACGTGCTGCTGCTCGCCGACGACGAGCTGGGCGACTTCTGGGACCGTGCTCTGGCCCGAGCGCATGCGACGGGCGGACTGTTCGCCGCGCTGTCGGTGAACCTGTGGCGGGGCTTCGCCCAGTGGCGTCGCGGCCAGCTCGAGGACGCGCTGCAGTCGCTGACCGACGCTGCCGAGCAGCAGCGCGTGTGGGGCATTTCCGGGGCCACCTCCACTTACGCCGCCGCCTTCACGCTCGTGGTGCTGACCGATCTGGGCGACCTGGAGGCGGCCGCTTCGAGCCTGGACTCGGCACGCGGGCTGCCGTGGGTCGGAGAGGGCGGCAGGCTGTTGCGGGAGGCCGCGGCTCGGCTGCTCCTCGAGCAGGGCCGAGCATCCGATGCCCTCGACGAGCTGACCACCCCGGTCGACTATCCCCAGGTGGCCAATCCGGCCTGGTCTCCGTGGCGTGGGCTCATGGCACGGGCGTTGGCTGCGCTCGGACGTACCGACGAGGCCGTTGCGCTGGCGCGCGAGGAGGTCGCCCTTCTGCGGCGCTGGGGCGCGCCCACCGCCCTCGGGCCGTCCCTGCGGTCGTTGGGTCAGCTGCGCGGAAGCGAGGGCTCAGCGGACCTCCGCGAGGCGTTGGAGATCCTTTCGGGGACGTGCGCCGCCTTGGAAGAGGCTCGAGCCCAACTCGCACTCGGACGGTCCGCGCACCTGCCCCATGGTGAGGCGGTGCCGCTCCTGCGCGCCACGCTCGCCACCGCGCGCGCCTGTGGGGCCCTTCAGGTCATTCGCGACGCGGTATCGGCGCTCGGCCAGCGGGGAGAGAGCACCGCCGAGGTGGATGACGTCCCCGCCCGGATCACGAGCCGCCAGCGGCGCGTCACCGACCTGACCGCGACCGGGATGGACGTCAACGAGGTCGCCCAACGACTGTTCCTGACACCGGGGACGGTCCGTGCCGTCCTCGAGTCGGCACAGGGAGCCGCGCCATGACCCGCCGAGAGCGCCTCGCGCCCGGGCTCAAGTTGCCCTCAAGTGGTCCTTGTCATCGTGGTAGGCCCCGATCGTGAGGATTTCCATGGTCCCCGAGTCCGCGCCTCTTGCCCCGTCAGGAGCCGAGGTCCTGCGCGGCCTGTGTGGCGGGGCAGTACACCTGCCAGGGGACCCGGCGTACGACGAGGCGCGTCTGCCCTGGAACCTCCAGGCCGACTCCCACCCCGCTGCCGTGGCGTATCCGGCCTTCGCCTCTGAGGTCTCTACGGTGCTGCGTGCTGCAGCGTCTGTCGACCTCAACGTCGCGCCTCAAGGCACGGGCCATGGCGCCCCTCCGCTCGCGGGCCACCTCCGTGATGCTGTCCTGTTGCGGACCTCGGCCATGACCGAGCTGCGCGTCGACGCCACGCGACGCACCGCGCGGGTCGGCGCCGGAGCGTTGTGGGGTGACGTGGTGGAGCGAGCCGGCCGCGTCCAGCTCGCGGCACTCCACACGTCGAGCCCTGGCGTTGGCGTCGTCGGGTCGTCGCTCGGCGGCGGCCTGAGCTGGTACGCCCGGCAGTACGGCTTGCAGTGCAGTGCGATCACCGCTGTCGAGCTGGTGCTGGCCGACGGCACATTCGTCCGAGCGACAGACCAGGCTGACAGCGACCTGCTGTGGGCGGCGCGCGGCGGCGGTGGCGGGTTCGGCGTCGTCACCGCGCTCGAGTTCGACCTGTTCCCGGTGAGCACGGTGTACGCCGGGAAGCTCGCCTGGGACTGGACCCACGCCCAACGCGTGCTGACTGCGTGGGGGGTCTGGGCCGCTTCGGCGCCGGAAACTGTCACCAGTGTCGCCCGGCTCTTTCAGGCGCCTGATCTGCCGTGGCTGCCGGCCGACGTCCGGGGGCGAAAACTTGTGATCGTCGACGCCGTCGTGGTCGCAGACAGGGATGCGGCTACGCGGGTGCTCGCGCCGCTACGGGCCCTTCGCCCGGAGGTCGACACCTTCGACGAGTGCTCCGCAGCGTCCGTCGCGGATCTCCAGCTCGATCCCACTGCGCCGACAGCGGTCTACGCGAACAGCGTTCTGCTCGACGACCTGCCCGAACGAGCCGTGGACGCGCTGGTTGCGACAGCCGGCCAAGGGTCGGGGTCGGACCTGCTCTTCGTCGAGCTGCGTCAGCTCGGCGGAGCATTGTCACGGCCGGCGCCGCGCGCCGGGGCGCTGGACCGTATGGACGGCTCGGTACTGGTCCTCTGCGTGGGCCTGAACCAGGGCGCGGGGTGGGCGGCCGTGCGCGAGGACGCCAACCACGTTACGGACGCCCTCCAGCCGTGGGCCACCGAATCGGCGTACCTCCTGATGGCCGACGCGGACGTCGACGAGCAGCGCGGCTGGCCGGCCAGCTCCTGGCAGCGCCTCCTCGACATTCGGGCCGCGGCCGACCCTCACGGGCTGTTTCTCTCGCCTCATCCCGCTGCGAAGCAGAGCTGAGGACGCCCGCTCAAGACGGCGGCAAGTTCGTCTCAAGGCGCCGGGTCCACGGTGGTGCTCCATCACCACAACGAAGCCCCGGAGGAATCATGACCATCGCCGAAACCACCGCCCCGTTCGAACACACGGTGTCGTTCGCGGAGCTGGACGCCTGCACGCAGGGGACTGTCGCCGTTCCCGGCGACGAGGAGTACGACGCTCTCGTCTCGCCGTGGAACCTGGCAATCCCGGTGAGACCTGTAGCCGTCGTCGCCGCGGAGACCGATCAGGACGTGGTCGAGGCGGTCCGCTTCGCCGCAGAGCACGGTCTGCGGGTGACGCCGCAGGCAACCGGACACGGCCCGATGGCCGAGCTCGTCACGGAGCTGCTCGTCACGACCAAACGCCTCGACGAGGTCGCCGTCCACCCAGAGGGCTGGGCTCGGGTCGGGGCCGGCGTGAAGTGGCTGCGCGTCGTCGAAGCCGCCGCCCCTTACGGTCTGGCGCCGCTGTCCGGATCGATCACCGACGTCGGCGTCGTCGGGTACACCACGGGCGGTGGACTCGGGCCGATGGCCCGGACCTATGGGCTGGCGATCGACAAGGTGCGCGCCATCGAGGTCGTCACCGGCGACGGCGTCCTGCGCCGGGTCACCCCCACGGAGCACCCCGAGCTGTTCTTTGCCCTCCGCGGC
>Ga0164304_10000482_pt1 | contig 11388 bp, 9 predicted proteins | sample Whisoiple_217_MG_FD_110216 | JGI IMG/M metagenome (GOLD analysis project Ga0164304, IMG submission 110216) | Soil microbial communities amended with pyrogenic organic matter from upstate New York, USA - Whitman soil sample_217_MG | ecosystem: Environmental > Terrestrial > Soil > Agricultural...
ACGAAATAGCCGATACGGCGCGGCCGGATGGGTGGGATTGCGAAAACTGGCATACGCCTCAATTGCGGCGGTGACCAAAAGGATGGCGCCAATCAACTGGCGGGCAATGTCGCGCGCCTTGTCCGGCTGCACCAAGGCGTAAATGCCAACAAGCGCCAGCGCACCACCCTCAATCGCAACGATGTACCACGGAATGCCGCGGCGCCACGGCGCGCTTTGCAGCATTGTCGACTTAGCTCGATCCTCCATCTCTCTCGCCTCCCTCGAATCCGCTGGTCGACGGCCGCACCACTCCGGCCGGTAGCATTAGTCGTGGGCTAACTGGTCGATACAGGCGACAACGGAGAGGATTATCACCGGATCAATTCCGGGAACGATTTCCACGCCGTAGATGTCGCGAACCCGGAACCACTTCTTCGAGACCACCGCGGCCGAAAAGCCGTCCCGCTTGATCTCGTACTCGTGGTTGACGATATTCCCGTCCGCATCCAGATCCGGACCATCCGTGATATTGACTGAAAATCGCTGGCGGACCGGGGTGTAAAGCGCCTTTTTGACCATTGCGATTCGCTCGCCGTTTGGCCCTTCGATCTCCATCGAGTCCTTGACCCGCAGCCACTTCTCCTGGATCTTGGCCACTTCGTGGCCCTCCGCATCGCGGATGGTCAGGGTGCTGCGCAGGCGGAGCATCTTGCCGTCGACTTTGAAGGCCCGATGACCTTCCTCGTCCTCGATGTAGTAATCGTCCCCGAACGAGAACATGCGCTCCTTCATCTTGTAGCGCTTGTGGCCGGGGATGATGGCCGTCGCAGCTCCCCCGGCATCCGAATCATCCTTGTGACCGAACAGTCGTCGCATCGTGCTCAATCCTCTCGTTACCGCGATGTCACGGCGCTGCGATCCGCTCGACGGACAGGAGCGGCATGCCGAGGTCGTACAGACTCGTCAGGACTCCGACCAGGGCTGCCTGGTCCGCCAGTTGGCCCGATAGCTCCGTTACCGCCTGATCACCTGCCCGCACGACCAAAATGCGCAGTCCGCCCAACCGCCCCGACCAGTTCGCGTCCAGTGCCCCCTGGACGCGAATGGAGTACGTGGCTGGCTCAAACAGGGTCAGGTACGTTGCCTCCCTTGGCATGGCCCGCTTGCCTTCCGCGTATCCCGGTTCGAGGAGGTCGAAGACGTTCCTGATCGAAAAGGAATCCATCGTCGTCGACCCGTCAGTCAACCGCCTGTCACAGCGTCAGGCGGTTGACGCCTGATCGATCCGCTTCTGAATCTCGGCGAGTCGATCGGCCGAAAGTTCCGTTGACATCAACGTGCCGCCGTGTCTGGCCAGCGCCTCGATCACCCGATCGGGCGAGTCAGAATCGGCAAGCATCAACGTGGCACATCCGCCCGGCTGCAATGCCTTCTCCACGGACTGCGCAAACTCGGGAAACTCCTTGTCATCCTTGTGCACACTTCGCCGACCGATCATCAGGCCGGTCACAGTTCCGACGGCAATGCCGGCGACCGGAACCGCGAAGATCACGCCGGTCAAGGCGCCAAGGGCGAGTCCCTTGGTGGTGCTGGAGCGCACCGAGCGATCGGTGCCCTCGTATTCAATGTGGCCGTTGGCGTCTTTCGTCACCTGGGCGGATTCGAGCACGTGCAGGTAGCCGGCGTCTTCCAGTCCATGCACCGACTCGAGGGCAGCCTTACGGCTTTGCTGATCTGGGTAGAGCAGGGCAAAGAGCGTCGCCATCACGGTCCCTCCAGGCCACTATCGTGCGCCACCCGCCAGCCGGGTGCATCGCCCATGGGGAACCAGAAAGGATGCACGTGCCTGAGCACGACCGAGTCAGCCGGTTAGGCCACCGGCAGCAAGCCCATTTCATCCGCCTTGATGAGCGCCTGGCGACGGTTCGCCACACCCAGCTTGTCGTAGATGTTGCTGTTGTGTCGCTTCACCGTCAAGGGCGAGATGTAGAGCTCGTCGGCGATCTCCTGATTGGTCAGTTGCCGGCTCAGGCAGAGCAAGATCTGCGCCTCGCGCTCGGTCAACATCTCGAAGATCTGGAAGCGCGACCGGTTCGGCTGGATGTGCTGCGGAGACGCGGTTCCGCCGAATGCCGACAGGATCCGCGCCGCGAACGCCGCCGCATCGCTGGCCCTGGCGGCTTCCCGGAGGAGCGGCACGAGGCGTGCGCCGGCATCGAGATAGCTCCGCACCATTCCGAGCGGTCCACCAATCCGGAGCGCGCTGACCAGCGCAGCATTCGCCTCCGATCGCCGGCCCTGGGCATGGTGAGCGATTGCGCGCAGGGCAAGGCACTGGACCTGCCGGTGCGTATCCCGGATCGAAATGGCGAGCTCCAGCACATCGTCGATGTGCCGGTGCGCCTCGTCGATGCTCGCATCGGTCGACTCGGCCAGCAGCACCTTGACCCGCGTCAACAGCGGCACCTCGAATTCGCTCAGGTTACCCATGTCGAGGGACGTGCCGGAGCTTGCCAACCAGTGAATCGCGCGCTCGCGGTCTCCGGCGGCCAGCGCCAGGTGGGCCTCGAATGCGTGCAGCTGGGGCAAGAGCTCGAGGCTCCGCACCTCCAGGATGAGTTGCCGGAGCTGCTCGAGCGCATTGGCGGCGTCCTGCTCCCGGCCCTGGTGCTGATATGACAGCGCAAGGCCTTCGAGCGCCTCAATCACGACCGTCTCGACCGTCCGCCGCGTGTTGACGCTGGCGGCAGTGAAATGGGAGATCGCATCATCGAGGTCGTTCAGCTCGTACGCGATGGCTCCGAGCGTCAGGCGACCGAATGCAAGTCCGGACTGCAGGTCATGTTCGGTGGCCAATTCAACCGCGTAGTTGGCCGTGAACGCGGCATCGTCGAAGTTGCCCTCGACGAAGTACGACGTCGCGAGTCCAAGCAGCCCGAAGATCGTGGCCGAATCGACCCGTCCCCCGTCCGCATCGAGCTCCATCGTCACACGGTGGATTGCGCTATTCAGGTGACCGCTCGCCTGCATGGCGCGCGCCTGCCAGAAGCGGGCGCTACCACGCGCGAACCGCTGGCTGGGCGAGACTTGTTCCAAGGCGCGCTCGGTAACCGCCTGGTAGGTGTCGACGTTGGTGTCGAACGGGAGTGTGGTGGTTTCGAACAGTGCGATCTCCGCCGCTCGCCAGCTCGGCAAATCATCGCCATTTGCTTCCAGCAGCGCTTCCACGTCGCGCAGGAGCGGCCGCGTCCCGGCCACGACGCCGGATCGCCACCGCACGAGCCGGGCGCGGGCGAGCAGGAGAGCGGGGCGGGACGCGATCACGCCATCCGGCAACATCCGCAGCCACGCCTCCAATCTCGACCATTGGTCGGACGCGAGCGCGCGTTCGACGTGCGCTTCGACGAGATCGCCGGCGCTGGTCGGGTCACCGCCAGCCACGGCGTGCCGAACGGCATCCTCGATCATCCACTGTTCAGCAAACCAGGCACTGGCCCGCTGGTGGAGTTCGGCCATGCCGTCTTCGCCGACCTGTATGGCCAGGCAATGCCGGAAGAGTTCGTGGAAGAGCGGATGCAAGCGGTACCAGCCCGGCTCATCCCCGCGCTGCTCCACGTAGAGATCGCTCCGCGCCAGCTCCTCAAGTATCTGCTCGGCATCGGCCGGCGAGACGCCGTCGCTGAGCGCGCTACCAAGACGGGCGCAGACCCGGTCGACAATTGAAGTGCGCAGGAGGAAGTCCTGCACGGCTGTCGATTGCCGGGCCAGCACTTCTTCGACGAGAAAGTCCATGACATGTCGATCACCGATTGCCAGTACCGCCTCGGCCAGTGTCGGGCGATCGGTCACGCCGCGCAGGGCTACCGCCGCGAGCTGCAAACCCGCCACCCATCCTTCGGTCCGATGCTGGAGCATCTCCAGCAGCTGCTCATCGATCGGTTCGTCCGTGCAATTGGCCAGCAGGCTCCGGGTCTCCTCCGGCGTAAAGCGGAGGTCCACTGCCCGAATCTCATCCACATAGCCGCGGCCACGCATGCGCGCGTGGGCCAGGGGCGGATCCGACCGGGAGCAGATCACCAGGTGCAGGCGTGGTGGCGGGTACTGCAGCAGTGCCGTCAGGAACTCGTGCACCTGTCCTTCGGCGATCTCATGGTAGTCGTCGAGGACAAGAACGAGGTCCTGCGCCAGATCCAGGAGCTCATCGCCGAGCGTGGCGCCGAGCGACTCCGCGGAATGCTTATGGTTCTGCATCGCCCGCAAGGTCGCGTCGCCGACCGGACAGACCACCTGCACCGCCGCGACCAACTGCGTTACGAAACGATCAAGATCGTTGTCGTTCGAATCAAGCGTGTACCAGGCAGACTCGACCGCTGTGTGGGCGAGCCAGTCCGCGAGAAGGGTCGTCTTGCCAAAACCGGCCGGTCCGATGACGAGGACGAGCGGGCGGTCCAGGCTCAAATCCAGTTGCCGGGCAAGCCGTGGGCGAGAAACCAAACCCGGGGTGAGTTGCGGACGCATTACTTTCGCGCGCCGAGTTACATTGCTGCCACCGCGCTTGGCCTTCGCTGTATTCAGATCCCAGGGCGCGGTCTTCGGGAGATATCCAGCCTGAATTGCCATAAGAATTCCTTCTTTGGGCCGCGAGCAGTAATTCGCCCCATGTAGTCGCAGGTAACGGTCGAGGCAACGGGGGATTCGTGCATCCCGTCACGTTGTCCGGAGAGTTGCTCGCTTCATGTCCAGGTTGAATGGCGCTCAGAACAGCGGTGAAGCCAATTCAGTCGTTGAAGCAGAGACGCCACCCAGCCATGAAGCAAATCTCCTCCCGATACTGTATGAAGCGCCGTTGCCCTCGATTCGCCAAGAGATGCCCCAGCACCCTTTGGAACCGAAGGGCAGACGCTACTGAGGTGCTGAGTGACCCGCTGAACCCGTGTCAGTTCCCCCGGGCCTGGTTCAGCGAACCAGAGCGATGGAGGATGAGGTACCGCAGATCCTCATGCAGACGTTGCACCAGATAAAGGTCGGTCGCCTCTCGCCACTCTACTGCGCGGACAATCCAATGTGTCCGAGTGGTATTTGCCTGTGCAGCTGTCTACCCTACGACTGTGCCACGGGGTCAGTGTTTGAGCAATCCAGCGGTCGCTGTATTTGTTGTCGGGTGTTTCCAGTAAACGTACAGTGCCGTCAGGCAGTCGCGATGCCCTCGCGGATGGCATAGCGGACCAGATCCACGATGGATCGGAATCCGAATTTGCGCATGATCGCGGCGCGGTGCGTCTCTACCGTCTTGACACTTATGTGGAGCAGCTCGGCGATTTCCTGGTTGCCGCGGCCCTCTGCCAGAAGCTGTATGACCTGCCGCTCGCGAGGTGTCAGCTCATTCGCCGCGGACTGCCCCGCGGGTGACTCGCCCCGGTCGCGCACGTACCCCTGCACGATTGTCTGCATGACCTCAGGGTTGAAAAATGGCCGGTGGATCGAGAGCGCCTCAACCGCGTCGATGAGGTTACTCGCGCCATCGGACTTCAATACGTAACCGCGCGCGCCGACGGACAATGCCTCGAATACCAGTTCCTCCGAGTCATGCACCGTAAACACAAGCACCTCGGTGTTGGGTGACTCGCGCCGGATCCGGCGGGTTACCTCGAGCCCATTCAATTCAGGCAGGCTCAAATCCAGCACCGCGACATCCGGCCGGTGCTCTCGCGCCCGCTCGACCGCCTCGCGCCCATTCTCCGCCTCAGCGCAGACTTCCCAGTCGGGATGCGTTTCCAGCACCTCCCGCAACCCCCGACGGACGATCTCATGGTCATCGGCGAGCAGGATGCGGATCATCACGTCATCACCTCCTCGGCCGGCGCCCGGACGGTGACGACCGTGCCATTCGGGTCGCTGGCAATTTCGAGATCGCCACCGAGCTGCTGGACACGCTCGCGCATGCCCGGAATGCCCACGCCCAGCGGTGTTTCACCCCCTCCATCGTCCCAGCGGGAAATCCCGGCGCCGCGATCGCTGATCGTCAGCCGCACGTCGTGGTCGGATCGCGTCAGGGCGATCCGGGCAGTCGGGCTGCCCGAGTGGCGCTGAACATTGGTTAGTCCTTCCTGGACGACGCGGAAGAGTGCGGTCTCGACATCGGGAGACAGTCGTCCGATATCGTCCAGGGCGTCGAGCTCAATCACGATGCCGCTGCGCTCAGTGAATCCCTTGACGTACCAGCGAACCGACGCCGCCAAACCTGCCTCGTCCAACATGGGCGGGTGCAAGAGGTACGAGAGGGTGCGGACCTCCCGCAAGACCTGGTTGCCCAGGCTGTCGATCTCATTGAGCAGACTGTCGAGCCGATCGCTGATCCCCGGCCCGATCTCGGCTCGAACCCGCTGCGCATCGACCGTCAATGCGAACAACTCCTGGGAGGTGACATCGTGCAGCTCGCGAGAGATGCGGCGGCGTTCCTCATCCTGGAACTGGAGCAATCGGCGGGTAAGGTTCCGCATTGCATCTTCGGCAACCTTGTGGTCGGTGATCTCGGTCAACGTGCCGACGAAGCACTCTGCCGTGCCGTCCGGATCGGCCAATCTCGATGCGCGGATCCTGAACCAACGCCAGTTTCCGTTTTGCGCGCGCAGGCGCAGATTGAGCTCTGGCAGCGCCGAATTGCCTTCGGCGTCCAGGGGCAGTTCCGGCGCGAGCGCAGCGTGCAGGAAGCGCCGGGTCGGGATGAGATCTAGCGGGTGAACGCGATAAAGCCAGCCTCGGAGCGTTGTGGGTGGGTTCTCTAGTCCGAGTAGATAGCCAAGCGCGGTGTCGACGTAGAATTCGCGGCTCCGGACGTCGTATTCGCAGAGCGCGACACGGCCGGCCGCGGTCGCCCGAACATACCGGCGCTGGCTCTCGCGAAGCTTCCGCTCAGTGCGCTTGCGGTCGGTAATGTCACGGCCGATCGACTGGAACTCGACGATGGCGCCGTTCGCATCCCGGATCGCATGATCCTCCCATTGCTGCCATCGGATCGATCCATCCGCGCCAAAGACTTCGTGCTCCATCAGCACCTGGCGATCGCTCTCGACCAGGGACTGAACATGCTCGAGCGCAGCCGGATGGAGCTCTTCGGGAAGAAGCTCGAGGAATCTGGTGCCGATCAGCTGGTCACGCGTGCGGCCGAACGCCCGGCAGTAGGCGTCATTGACGAACGTCAGCGTCGTATCGGGCAGAAACCGGCAGATGAGCTCGAACTGACTCTCGACGACTCCCCGGTACTGTGCCTCTGTGGCGCGCAGCGCCACCTGATCGAGCACATGCGCGGTGACGTCATGGACTGCGACGACGGCGGAGTCGGACTCACCGCCAACGAGCGCGGCGTCGACCTGGGTCCAGATCAGGTCGCCGTTTTTGCCGACGAAGCGCAACCCGTGTGACCAGGAGCGAACCTCACCGTCCGCGAGTCGTTTGAACGACGGCAGGTGTTCCTCCCGATCTGCCGGGTGGACGAGGTCGGCCAGCGAACGGAGCATGATCTCGTTTCGGCGGAACCCAGTCATGTCGCAGAATGCTTCATTGACGCGGAGGATTCTGCAGTCCGAGAGCCGGACTTCGCAGGCGCCAAATGCGTTGAGGTGGAAGAGCGCGGGACCGAGATCCAGCTCCAACTCCTCCAGGTTCCTGACCATCTCGGTTCTCCCGCGAGTTCTGCCGCAACCAGTCCAGACGAAACTCGCGTGGCCAAGAGAGGAAGATTACCGCCTGATATCTTTCGCCACCGTGTGTCCAGTGTATGAGCACGAGACAATTAGTCAACGTGGCCAAACCGATCTGGGTGCAAATTAGGCGCAATAACGCAAATTGCGCCTTGCCCGCTTACCTGCCAGCAACTAGCGTGCAGGTGTCGGCCAGGGTCATCGCCCTGGACTGGTGCTGCCATGAAATGTGGTGGTTGGGCACGAGCGAACCTGCTCCCTCAGAGGGGCACGCGCTTGAACATGATTTCGGAGTCGGGCCATGGCACAACCCCTGGAAGTCAACCTCGGAGCTCACGTGCGGAGCAGCGATGGCAAATCGCTGGGCAACGTCGATCAATTGATCGTCGATGCCGATACCAATACGCTCGCCTATCTCGTCATCGACAAGGGCAAACTCCATGATGGTCGCCTTGTCGACATCAACCTGGTCGCCAGCACTGATCATGACGGCGTCGTCCTCAAGATCGGCCAGGCCGCGGCCGAGGAACTCCCTGCCTTCATTAAGGAAGAGTTCCTGCAGGTCCGGGGAAGCGCCTCGTTCGGGGTGCCGACAGGTGGGCAAGTCGATATCCAGGGATCCGGTGACAAGTGGATGCTCTACGGGAGTAGCGGCGGCCAGTACCCCCACACCGGCTCAGGCTCCCTGTTCATGTCGGCGCCCATAGGCAACATCGTCACCGAAGAGATGTCGAGCATCGACGAGAGCGATGTCGTGCTGAGCGAAGGCACCCGCGTCGTCGACAGTGAAGGCAAGACGATCGGGCACATCGACGAAATGTTGTTCGATGACCAGCGTCACCCCAGTGGTTTCATCGTCAAGGCCGGCCATCTGAAGCACCACACGGTGCGGGTGCCGAACAAATGGGTGGACGGCATGGCGCACGACCACGTTCGACTCAACGTCACCAAGTCCTTCGCCGAGCGCGAGGGAGGAGCGACTGAGGCGTAGCACACCCGCTCCACATCGCAGAGGAAGCTCGTGTGGGCGCGGTGTGCAGCCAGGTCCAGGAGAGCGGCAATGGGCGCGGCCATTGAGCACCAATCGGAGCTCCCTAATCCTGCGCATGCCGAGCATCTGCGGTCATTGCGTAAAGCCGCGCACCTGACTGCCGCGATGGGCATCGCTCACGCGGTCCTCTTTCTCCTCTCGTTCTGGCTGGTTTCGGATGTGCCCGGACCGAAAGCTTCCAGCCAGGAGATCATCGCCTACTACGGCAGCGACCAGAATCGCCGCCCGATCCTGGTCGGGCTGTACGTCATGCCCTTCGCGGGGATCGCCTTCATCTGGTTCATCGTCGCGTTGCGGATGTGGACGAGCGGTCAGGTTCGGCGCGAAAACGTGCTGCTGTCGAATGTGCAACTCGTCTCCGGCATCCTCTACATCGCGCTGTTCTTTGGAGGCGCGGCCGCAAGTTCGGCGCTGGCGGCCAGCGTCCAATTCGCACAAGGGACGGTCGACCCGGACACTGCCCGCCAGTTCCCCCAACTCGGAAGCGCGCTCGTGCTCGTATTCGGGATGCGGATGGCAGCTATGTTCGTCTTCTCTACAACGAACATCACCCGGAGCGTCGGCATCATTCCCAAGTGGTTTGCCATCATCGGCTTCGTCGTCGGACTTGGGTTATTGCTCAGCGCTACGTTCAACCGCGCACTTGTCCTCGTCTTCCCGATCTGGATCCTCGTGTTCTGCTCCTTGCTCATCCGGCGAGCCCGTCGAATCCCGGACGATCTGATGTTCGACGTCGAGTTCGGCACCATCCATCCAGTCGCTCAGTCTCGAGAGTCGAATAGCGCGTAAGTCCGCCCAAGCGACGGAGGTTTCGACCACACGATGCTCGAAGCGGGATTTTGGGGGACGCTCAGCGCCTCATCGCTGCTCATCGGCGCCTGGATCGCGCTCCGCTGGCATGTGCCCACCCGGGTCGTCGGTCTGGTGATGGGGTTCGGCGCCGGCGCGATGATAAGCGCGGTCTCCTTCGAGCTGATCGAGCACGCTGTCGACGTGGCCGGCGGCACAGGACTCATCGGCCTTGGCCTGGGAGCCGGCGCTCTGACGTTCTTTGGCGGGGACTGGTACATCGATCGCCGGGGTGGTGAGCATCGGAAGAGCATTACGTCGGAACAGGTCGAAGGCTCTCCAACCTCGATCGTGTTGGGCACAATCCTCGATGGCATTCCCGAATCAGTGGTCATTGGTGGGAGCCTCGTGGCCGGTGGCGGAGTCAGCGCGGCAATGGTCATCGCGACGTTCCTCTCGAATTTGCCGGAGTCTCTTGGGGCATCGGTCGGATTGGTCGCTGCAGGAATGTCCCGCAATCGCCTGATCGCCATGTGGACCGGGATTGTCCTCGTAAGCGGCCTGGCATCGGCGATCGGCTTTCAGCTGCTCGACAGCGCATCGCCGAATGTCAGCGCCTTTTTCCAGGCATTCGCCGCAGGGGCGATGTTGACCATGCTGGCCGATTCCATGATGCCGGAGGCATTCAAGGAGGGCGGCAAATTAGTCGGCCTCTTCACGGTGCTTGGGTTCGCGCTGGCCGAGTGGCTGTCGACATTCGAATAGCACTTGCGTCCTTTCTGCGCCCTTGGGTCCGATGCGAGCCGCCGCGACCGCTGCGGTAATTCGAGGTGTTCCGAATCGCTGATCGGTGACGCCAAAACTCGCTGTCCTGAACGCGCCGTCCCCTGTCCGGATGCGCTTGATCGGAGAACGGGGCATGACGAAGCTCGCCAGAGTGACGACGACCGTCTGGATCCTCATCTTGCTGCTCGCGGCAACCCGCGGGTCAGCAGCAGCCCAGGCGGCGTCTCCCGAAGAACAGCTTGCGCAGAAGTACGCGCCGATCGCCATGCTGCGCCAGCAGACGGCCTCCTGCGACAAGAAGGGAGAAGGCTATTTCCCCGCGCCCGTCGATCTGATTCTGGGCAACCCTGAGGTTGCTCTCAAGCAGATCGGCTCCACCGACAACGCGGCCGACGACTCCGTCATAAAGATGGGTCCGACGGCGCAGGACCTTGCCGGGAAGGACGATACCTACTACCTGGATTTCCCGGGCAACCCGCGCAAGGCGAAGTGCGACTTCGAGAATAACTTCAAGCGATTCGTCGGACTGCAGGGCACAAAGCCGACCACCTACGCCCACATCGTGGTCGACCAAAGCAAGGGCGAGCTCGCGCTGCAATACTGGTTCTGGTACTACTTCAACGACTGGAACAACACCCACGAATCCGATTGGGAGATGATCCAGCTCATCTTCAACGCGACCAGCGCCCAGGCAGCCCTCGGCCAGGAGCCGGTCAAGGCCGGGTACGCCCAGCACGGTGGCGGCGAGCTCGGCGACTGGGGTACGAGCAAGATCACAGTCGAGGATGGCCATCCGCTGGTCTTCCCTGGGGCAGGCTCCCACGCAACGTATTTCGGAGCAGAGACCTACGTCGGCTGGGGTGAGAACGGAACCGGTTTCGGCTGCGATCGCACCTACGCTCCGAATGTGCGGACGCCGCTCAATCCCGTGCTCGTGCCCGATACGATCGACCCCAACGGTCCATTTGCCTTCTTCCTGTTCGGCGGCCGCTGGCGCGAGCGGGAATCTTGGGAGTTCAACGGTCCCTTTGGGCCGAACCTCGACACCAAGTGCAGCGATCCCTTCAACGCGATGGCGGA
>Ga0164304_10000484_pt1 | contig 11383 bp, 6 predicted proteins | sample Whisoiple_217_MG_FD_110216 | JGI IMG/M metagenome (GOLD analysis project Ga0164304, IMG submission 110216) | Soil microbial communities amended with pyrogenic organic matter from upstate New York, USA - Whitman soil sample_217_MG | ecosystem: Environmental > Terrestrial > Soil > Agricultural...
GTTCGATGATTATTAAAAACTATAACTGGGCAAGTTATAGTCAACAAAAAGTTATGTTTCGCCGAGCTTGAATTGCCCATCAAGTGCGATCGCGATTTTTCCTAACTTATTCAGCAAGCCCTAAGTATACCAGAAAACGTGATTTTACTGTTTCAGCCGGCTTATAGTCCGGAAGTGAATCCAATAGAAAGGCTATGGGGGTATATTAAGGAACAATTGAAATGGTTAAGATTTGATGGCATAGAAGAATTGAGAGAAGCGGTGCAAAAAGAGTTGAAAAAGCTAACTAACAAAGTGATTGCTTCTTTGACGGGATATCCATTCATATTAGAGGGGCTATCTGTAGCAGGAATTTAGGAAATTGGTATAAGGCTTCATTTTTTTCGCTTATGTACTAAATAGAGTGTGTTATATATACCTGGAATCTGCTGTAGATGTTGTTGTAAGTGAATTTGGTAAAATAAAGGAAACATTTTTAATAGATGGGGACTGTTGACTATAGCTACCCATCTTTTTTTATCACAAATTTCCTCGATAGCTTGCTGATGAGGGTTTTGACGGGGTTGTTACCCCGTCACTACAGGTTTGAAAGGAAACTTACCTCGCACGGGGGTAAGTTCCGGTGTAACCTATAGCTTGTAGAAACTCGCTTTCATTTGGAACTTATGCCGCAGGGGTAAGTTCCGATTAAATGACCGTATTGAGAAAGTCCCAACTATTCAAGGGTGGTTCTGAATACAAAGAACGAGGTGGCAAGTGTCGCTTACCTTGAAATATATTACCTGTAACTGAGATTATCGGCATCATCTCCTGATATCCCTTAATCACCAAACTGAATCCCGTTTGCTTTTCCCCTTTGTTAAGAAACTCGTTAAGAATTAAGTTTCCGGTTACCGTACAGCGTCCAATCTTTGAAATGTAGACTGTGCTCTGAGACATTATTTTTTCTTCATAAGTCCAAATGTTATTGCGAAATTTGTTGGCAGTCAAGAGGACAGTGCTGTTTGTGGGGCGCTCACCCTCCTTTTTCGGCGGTATATTCTCAGCAACTACTAAACCAAAACTCCGCAAAGGTAACTCAGGCTCTTTAGTTACTTGGTCAATTATATCAATGTCATTGGCTGAGGCATGGAGTGAAAGTGATAGCTTATCAATGCTTGAAATATTTTCGATACGGCCGTTAAAGTTTTGGGTTAGCCCCTCCAAAGTGAAGAATTGCGGCAAGGGGAATGATAATCCGAATAAAACCATTCCATTATCTGTTTCCAGAGATTCCCAATATTCAATTGGGGTTAACCAAAAACCACAGAAGCATTGGAAAACTGTATTGCTTTCTAAGCGTACCATGCCAATATCTGCAAAAATCAACATTGCGGTGGTCAACCGAATGAAGTGATTATCACGAATGACGGTATCTTGCAAAAGTGAGGGTATGAGATTAAATTCATTTGGTTTATCAGCACTAGTTAAGCTAGGAGACAACAAATAGCCAATCAAAAAAACCTCTTTCAGTAGGTAAAGTTCCTCATTGGCAACTAAATCTTTTCCCCCAAAAAACCGATTGTTGATTAACTGTAATCCCCAACATTCACTACCTGCAAAAATTCCAACGGCAAAAAGAAGGCTATTTCCATTAACCTGAAATTGAAATAGGCAGTTTTGCACAGTCAGCAATGCACAGTGCAATGGTCGGATGCCAATTGATACTTTAGAATTTTGATCAAAACGCACTATCGGGAGCTGGAATTTCAGGTTACGTAATGTAACGGAATCAGCACGATTCAATACAATCAACCCATGTATAAAACCTTGATCCTCGTTTGGATTTGCTTGGAGTTCAACCCCATCACCGCATCCTTCTAAGGTCAAATTAGAGTGCTCGGGTCCCAATTCCAGAGAACTCGGTAACACGTATATACCAGGCATCAAACAGATTGTAATGTGGTTTCTTTTGGGGGGACCGGGCTTCGCAAATTTATCGACGATCGATTGCAGCGTCGTTATCCCACCCTTTAAGTCTTCCGGCTTAACGACAACGGTACAACACCCCCCAGATTGTCGCTTTGTAAGTTTCACCAAGTCATCAAAACGTTCACGGCAATCGTGGAGAAACTTTAAAGAACCATCCCTCTCCCAGCCAATAACAGCTAGCGGACATGCCCATAGGCGGGGACCATCCGGGGGTTGAGGTGCTTCTAGGTAACGACGGGGGTAAACTTCTGTTGGCTCTCCGGGACGAACAGCAATTTGCCAGTAATCTCCAAGGTGGCAGGGCTGATTATTATTATTTAAGGTAACTTGCAAGCCGGTTCCTTCCAAACTCACTGGAGTACCGGAAGTAAAGTCATGAATTTTTTCCCAAACTCGGAGAAATAGACGAGGAGTTTGGGCTTTATCATAATTTGCAGGCAGAGCTTTAGCTAAATTTACTATACCATCTGTACCGTTATAGAGCTCGTAGTTAGCGGTTAAGGTGGTAAATAGTCCCGTCGCAGTGGCGATATATTCGTCGTTGTGCAATTTTGCTGCCGATCGTAGCACCTCAACTACTTGATTAGCCCTAGGGCGATGGAACTCATCTACTGGGCGAGACTTGAGTCGCAATGTCGTAATGTTGTCAGCTTGTACTTCAGTCCCATAAGGTTCTGCCCCGTAAAGGAAGGCAGCGTTGTCAAAGCCCCAGACGAAAGTACCTTTTTGGGTTTTAGAATCAAACCCAATAATTTGTACCCGGATTAACTGATTATCCGCCCCCAAATAACCACTGCGGGCTTCTGGTTCGCAGAGATCTACGGGGATAGATGGGGGCGCAAAGCTAACTTTTAGGGTGGCAGCAGATAACAGGCGCAGAGTGGAGGGATCAAACTTTAAGCCCCGGTCGTCGCGCCAAAATTGGATGGCTTCCTCAAGGGCATAACTGCAATTTTCACCCTTCGTTGGCAGTCGGACAATATGTTGAATCAATCGCAGCCTTTGGGTGGTATCCGGCCCCCCCAAGGCTTTTTCCAATAAAGCAGAATCTTCAACTGCACTGACTTCCTGCTCCCGCAGTAACAGATAAACCAGTTCACTAGCTGGAGGTCCACTCTTCATATTTGCAGGATCGACCCAATCTGGATCACCGACATGATCTAGCCAATCTAGCTGGTTGCTGTACTTAATAGGCTGGGCAGAAAATACTCGCACACCACCCACATACATCGTGCCAGCCCCAGTGGCGAAGTCAAAGGGTTGGGGTTGAGGTTGGGCTGCGGCAATCACTTCATAGCCATTGTCAGGCGTACCGCTGGCACCCACAAAATCTAGGGTTTCCTCCCGCAATTCCTCGCTGGCAATTTGTTGAGCTTCATTCCAATCTGCCTCCAAGGTTACTCGTCCTTGCTGTGCCACGACCGCCCGATATTGTTGGGTGGGGTCGTAGGAGTTTTTGGCCCGATCGCTTCCCATGCTAATTCCTCATAGTTTGTTTTAGGTCACGTAAACAATTACTGGCACTAACCCCAAAGGCATATACTCTTCGTACTTAATGCGTAAACTGCGTTCTTTAATAGCATTCTTCTCACACGCAAAGGCTCCCATCTCTGAACCATCCTCAGCCCCCTCTAAAATGGATGCCACACCACCACCTGTGTAACTGAGGACGGCAGCATTAACACCTAGCTGGAGTTGGCTGTAGCCGGGATGACCAAATACCTGACTGGTAAACAGGGGAGAGGCGCGTGGAAGCTCGACACTTTCGTAAGGGCGAGGTAATACACTTCCCTTCGCCCAAGCACTGAAGCGAACACAACCCTGCTGGGGATTTTCCGCTTGAACAACATCGTTCAAAATACATTCACTGGCTTGTAGGCGGTTTACATTAGCACCTCCTAAAAGTGTGCAGCGGTTGAGGTGAACGTCTCCATTAGTGAAGGTCAAAGTCTTTTCTGTATCAAATGCCTGAATAATACTGTTACTGATGCTGAGTAGAGTGACATTACCCTTAACGCGGGTGGCGATCGGCCCCATAATGCAGCGATCCGCTGTCAGTTGATTGACTTGGGCTTCTACCCATAGATGAGAGGGCTTTAGCTCTTTACCATCTACTGCCACAAGATACTTTTTAGTGCCAGGGTCGAAGTGGCCTGGATCGAGCGTACAGCAGTTGAACGTTACCGAGTCAAATTCACCCTGGAGTACAATATCAATACCACTGATGAGCAAGCCCGTTAAAACAAGGCGGCTGCCCGGTGCACCATAGAAAGTCCAAATAACTGGATTGACTTTTTCTGCCGATGGACGGATAACTGGATGTGCCCGGTTTTGTGCCTGAATGGTCACGGCATCCAGGGGATGTGTATGACTACCAATATCACTGACGGCGGTGTAGGTTAAAGAATCTATCAGAGTTAGCGTTCCCGTCGTGGGAGTCAAGGCGGTCAGGGAAGTCGCCAATTCGTCTCCACCGCCTGCAATTGAGCGGATGGGTTTTGGTGTATCCTTTGTTGTTGCTACAATCAAGCGACGATCGAAGGAACCCGCACCTATGGTAGAGGAAAAACCGTAGTGGTAAGTTACATGGATTTTCTCGTCAGGCTCAGGATTGAGGATTTTGAACCGACCTTGTTTAGGATATATAGTAACTTGTGGTGTAGGTCGGACAGGCGTTTTGGGCGTGGGAATAGCAGCAGGCAGCAACGTATAAGAGTTTCCCGATCGGCGATAGACCCCGAGAGAATGGGTGATGAATTTGGTATTGTCGCTGGGATCTATCTCATCATAAAGTTCTGATTTTTCGGCCTGCAAGTCTTTTTCTAAAAGCGATCGACTGATGGGTACAGGCAATTGCCATTCTGCAGGAGAAACCCAGCGATCCTCAAATACCCGCGAATTTTTTGCAAATATTCCTACTAAAGGATCTGTTGGATCGAAGACTCGACCAGTTGCATCAAAGCTGTAGTGACCCGGACAGTCTTTAACCGCTACAGGTGTGGTGTAATCCAAGCCAAAACTTTTCAGCCGCCAGAGAAACACCCCTAGACGGGGAATATTGTGCCAGCCAACCTGTCCTCTACCCCGTCGCACATCCGCCGTGTAGAAAAATTCGTCAAAGGCGGAATGTGCTTTTGCGCTGCCATAGACATTCCGGAGGTTTGCCCAGCCCCCGATCGGTGTTTTGGTTAAAGTTCCTTCTAGCCCCTGAGCTTGTTGCAGGGCGAGATTACCTTGTGGATCGTTAGTTTCAGATGGTAGTCCAATTTTCGGATCAAAGTTATGGCGAGTGCGAGCCATGCGGCGAAAAAACTCTACCACTCGAGCATCCCAGCCGGTGATATCTGTAGCAATTTCTTCTAGAATTGCCACCGTTCCTTTGCGACGGCGATAGTAAATAGTTTTGGCTACATCCAGCCGCTGTCCTCGGGCATCTAAGTTCCCCACCAAATTAGTAGCCAACAAATCGCCAATGTAGGCAATGACCCAATCATCACAGGTTTCAATAGACTGATCTGCCCAAAGTCGATCCAGGCTGCGGCGCAGAATGGCGGCTTGCGATCCTAGGCGATCGACCAGTTCTCGCAAAGGCCCGTTACGATCGAGAATCGCACTGTCCTCTGCCCGATAAATGGCAGGTAGCAGGTTCCACAGTCGATCGGCATAGTAGTTTTCGTAATGGTCGCGATCGTTCCAATTCATCCCGCAACCTCCGCTGTCAGCATCAGGTTTTCAATAGACAGTTGATAGAATTTACCTTCTCCCGGATCGTGGCGGTAGGAGGTATCCAACACAAACCCGCTGTCGGAACCTTTCAGGAACATTAGCCCGTGCACAGCCATCACCCCAGGAACTTGCAGACAGGCAGCGCAGATCTGGCTTTGATAGATTGATTGACCAATTCGCACGGCATTCGTGCCAAATAATCCTAGATCTGCGTCCAGCAAACCAGTTCTAACCGCTGCTAAAATTGGCTTTGGGACATAGTTTTGTTCAATTTTTAACGACAGGTTGAGCCGAATCGGGATCGCGATCGCCTGTTTGATTAATACCGGACGGTTGGGATCGGCAGCATTTCTCAAGGCAGTGGTTGCTGCTGTTACCGCACTGGCATCATCCCCCACATAAATCACCACCAGCGATCGCTGTTCGCCAGCATCCCACGTCCAATATGCCCGCGATCGCGCTACACCGGGGGCTTGGGCTGCGATCGTCTCATAATCATCGCCGGAAACAGCGCGATCGAAAGTAAGGATCGATCGTGGTGCATAGCGGCGAATTTGTTGAGGCGGATCGGGGTCAGCACCCCCACCGACCGCAACAGGGTTACGAATCGCTTTGAGGTTGGGATAGGGTTTGACAATGACATTGAGCGCGCCAGCTTCTGGGGCTGCTTTACCGCTGCCATAGCGATAGGTAGCAACCACGTTATTGCTGCCAGTCGGGAGTCTAGATCCATTCACCCCATCCCCAAACAAAACATGGGTTATCTGTTCGACATCTTCGCGGGTAACAAAGATGCGGGTATCAGCAGCCTGTCCGTAGAAACTGGGAACTTCTCGCCATTCAATGTCATTCACCCAAATCCGCAACGTACTCTTGTAATCCCTGCCAGAAGAGGATTCGGTATCGAGTAGATAAGTCAGCGGCGATTTGCTTAAGATAAATTCCTGTCCGGCAAGGCTGGCATTTCCACTTCCGAGCACTTCATTGGTGATGGTTTGCCCTCGTGAAACGGGTAGTAGATTTAGCAGTACCCGCAGGGGAGATTTCAGTTCGAAATTGGTCTCGGCAAGCTCGGATAGTTGCAGAACCGGCGGTGAACTGCCTGCTGTTGCCTTACCTGCGATGCCCTGATTGTTGGCATCTTCTAGCAGGATTGGGAGCGAACTACTGCCAGTCTCAAAGGCGATCGCGCTGGCAGGAACAATTCTGGGATCTGCACTGTGAAAAGCCGTGGCCGGTGTTTCGATCAACTGCCCTACATCTTGCCAGTCGTAATACACCACCACTTTTTGGATGTCCCAAGTGTCGCTTAAATTGGCTGTGAAACCCAGTTGGGTGTGAGGTATCGGAATTAGCGGAACGTTTCTTGGAAGCGCAGCAGGTGGCTGCGTGGGATTAGCAGGGTTGCCGTTGGCATACCAGATCACCTCGGTGTATTCACTGACGCTAACCAATTGGGTGGGAAGTTGTGACGGTATCTCAAACAGGATCGGATCGCCTACTTTGATTTGACGGGCGATCGCCTCCAGATGCACCTGGTCGTTCTGAATGACCACTCCATCATTGGCTGGATGTTGCCAAACGTGAGCCGATTGATTGCTCTTCAGCAGACGAAATTGGTGTGCTTCAGCATCTCCTAAAGCAGGCGTACTTGTAAAAGTGACGCGCGTGTTGGTGTTGCCAGCGGGGTCTTTTTCCAACTGTACCTGCTGCACTGTGACCAGGGCGTAGGGATCGCTGCTTTCGTTCCAGCCCTTTTGTATCAACAAAAGCCGATCGTCTGCTTCGATCGTTGTGACCTTGCCCTTGAGCAATATACTGGCTCCTACCAGCAGCTTTGGATTGGCAAGCGGTGCCGCAGTCACAGCATCCAATGGTTTAATCAACGTATCCACATCCAACTCAAAGACTTGGGGCTGTTTACCTGGCCCTGGTTTGCTCTGAATTGGGAATCCTTGCGGCAGTGTGAATAAAGTGGGATGGTTGGTTAAGACCGCCACTATACCTCGTGCACCGATGCCAGGACGGGGACGATACCCCAAAATTTGGATCAGCCCCTGGACACTTTCTGGCAAATCAGCAGTTCTGAGATAGGTTTCGTTAGCAATACGTTCGTTGTAAAAAGTGAGAATATCTGCTAGATAGGCCCACCACTCTACCAGTTGCAATGCTAGATCTCGCTTGGCACCGGGTCGCCACTGAGTCAGTTCGGTTTCGCGGGCAAGGGATTGCAACAGTGCTCGCCGAAACGTGGGATAAGTGCCTACCCGATAGGCAATCGCATCTCGTCCAGGCGGATTAAACAAAACCGCAGGATGGGTAAAGCCTTCACAGGGACAAATCGGTGAATCGTTCATTTGCCTCCCTCTACGGTGATGTTTAGTGAACCCCGCTCCGGTCGGCTGGGATTGTTATCTAATCGCAAGATGGCATCCACTGGAATCTGTACGGTTTCGGGTAAGTTCAGGAACGTGGTTGTGATGCCCCGTTGACGGTATTGAATGGCCACAATGCCTGCCACACCATACGTATTTTGAATCGCAGCTTCTAGGGCACTGCGCTCTAGGGACATACCAAATGTCCAGCGATCGGCATGAAAAAATCCAGTCGTGCCATCTCTCTGTCGGGTGGCACTCAGAACCATCAACACAGCCGTTTCCACATCTCCCCGAAACGCATCTGGGCGGGCACAGATCTGCACCCGTAAATCCAGAGAGATATAGCGAGGAGAGGGGACGTAGGATTCATAGCCTGCCAGTCGATATCGATTCAGCAGGTCAATTAATTCTGTGTGTTGCGACACAGTCAAAACTTCGCTGTCTAACGGATCCGGCGTTGTGAAAACGGTGAGCCAACTGCCTGTCCAGCGAAAGGCTGTGCTTGCCCGCTGCACCCAAGGAAGGGTTTGGGCTGCTGCTTGATAGTCCTGCGATCGCACGGCTCGAAATTGCTTGGCGCGAAATGCCTGGGGTGCTAGTCGGCGCACTCGCTCAGTCGGTTCGCGATCGGCTCCACCGGTTGCTGGGAAAGGATTGGTGACAGCCGCGATCGATGTAACCGCAGGATCGACGTAGGTGATGGCATCTGCCGCAACATTGCCGATCGCACCTCCCCCAACCCGGTAAGTTACTTGAAACACGCTTTCTGGATCGGGAATCTCGCCGAAAATCCCATCCCCAAAGCGGATTGTGTCGCCTTCATCGCCATCATAATCCAGGTGTTCCTGGAAGCTTAAACCATCGCTGATGCGGGCAATTCGGCTGTACCGTGCCGGGTCGAGGGTAAAGGCAGATTCAAACGGCTTTGCCTCCAGCAGGCTTCTACGCCAGATCCAGGAATTGGTTTCACTCGCTTGCGGTTGCAGGATAATTTCTGGCAATGGAGGCAGATCTGGATCGTCCCGTGCCAGCCATGCCAGGGGAGCAACACGGAGAGTGTACAGGTATTGGGGAATTCTTGCCGGTGGCTCAACGGGGTTGGAAGGATGGGAAGCTGGGTCGGCTTGCACATAGCGTCCCTCACGGGCGATCGCCTGTGGAATGGCAGCAATGGCAGGAGGTGTAGGAGTCTCCGGAGCGTTGGGAATGGCAAAGGTTTCGCTATATCGCCGGCCCTGGATTGCCGGAACGAGATTCCCCGCCATGATTGTTTTGGTTTTTCCCTGGTCATCCCCGGTTAAATCATGGTCGAATTGGAGTTTATCTTCTTTACGCCAAATTAAGTGGGTGACAGGCTGCTTAAACAGTTCATCAGTTTCCTCGATCGCTGCTATCAGTTGCACAATTTCTCGCAGGGGTGGATCGGCCGGGGTGACTTGTGTTTCAATCAAGAGGCGATCGCCCGCTTGCAGTCCCAACTTGTGATTGACCACCCACATCTCCGTTGCGCCCCGGTTCAGGCAACGTTGGCTGTCATCCCACCAGTAAGGCTGCATCTGACCCCGGTTCCACAGGGGATTCACCCGAAAGGTTTCTGTTTGAAACTCCCCGGTTATGGGATTCACCAATCCTGTCCCGGTTTCAAATGGGATCGACGCTCCCTCTGGACTCTGGGCACTGACGGGCAGACCAGAGGGCACCGTTAGCCCCGTAACATCCAACTGTAACCAGACTCGCGCAGCCGTTGCAGGATGAGGTTCATAGTCCACTAGACGGGCATGGTGCAGAATGGAGCGGCGTTGAGTCGCGGTTTCCAGGGTGGCTTCAGCGGCAATCCGATCCTGGGTATAACTGAGGTCATCAGCAAGGGCACATAATCCCTCCATAAACATCACCCCAAAATCCGCTTCCGAGCGTTCTTGCCAATCGGGGTAACGTAGAGCCGAAAAGTCGGACAGTGCCTGCCGAAAGCTGAGGAAATCCTTTGCTAGATAGTCGATCGGCGGTAAATCTTCCGATAATGGAGGACAGTCTGGCGGTGCGGGTGCACAATCGAGATCGGAAGGACAGAGGACTTTAAACGAAAAAATAACCTGACTAAAAAAGGGATCTAATTGGGGACTGGTGAGGCTGAGGGTGTAGCGGGAAAAGTCCCCGGGAGCCACAACGCGCAGGGTTAGTAAGAGATGACCTTCTTCAGTGCTCCAATCAGAGTCTTGAATTGGGTTCAATGCAACGGTTGGAATCGTTTCACCGCCACTAATCGCAACGGCACTGACTGTTCCCTTAAGCGCCAATGAATTGAGGAAGTGAACCCGCAGTGTTTTCTGATCGGCACTGGCAATTTCGACAAAATCAATGCCGTTGAATGTGGTTGAGTTAATTAAGTGCGATCGGCGATTTTTAGATCCTGTTGTCATTATGGTACTCGCACCTCTAGACGTTGATTGGATTGCGTTTCAATTAACACGTACTCAATCAGGATCAGTAATTGCGATTGATCGAGCAATTCCCCTTGTTCAGTGGTGGTTCCTGGTGGGGAGACTTTCACCGCTTTCACGTCGATCTGTCCTGCAAGCCAGCGATTCAGTGCCTGAGACACAATCATTTTGGTGGTGGTATCCAGGGCCTCTGAATGGGGCGCGAAGAGTAACTGTCGTAAACCACAGCCGAATTCAGGCAAGTTGACCCGTTCTCCTGGTGTGGTTAGCAACACTTGCCGAATCATCTGCTGCACGTGGGCAGCATAGTTGGTTTGGGCGGCTTGCCGGGAAGCAGCGTCAATCCGAAAGGGAAAAGCGTAGTCCTGTCGTGGCATCATCTACCTCCCGGAGACTTTGGGTTGAGCTGTATTAATCAAAACCGTTCCCTGCACTGCCTGGTCTGCTGCGACGCATAACCCAACACTGTTCGTTGTTAAGTTAAAATCCCCGATCGCCTTCGATTTCAGTGCAGTTTGTACCCATTGTACTTGCACGCAGGGATGAAGGGCACCGGCAACATTTAAAGAACAACCAACGATCGTGAAAGTGTCGGTGGATCGCAGTAAATAACTTCCGGCTGCCTTGGCTTTAGTGTTGGAACTGATGGCGTTGACTGTTCCGCCGTGGGGACACATCATCATACTGGCAGCAGTCAATAAATTTGCCATCAAATGACCTCCAATGAACCATCGTTGACATCGACTTTGGCATCGCTAATTACCACCTTTTTGCCCTGTCGTTCCAGGGTGATACCGGAGGATTCCAGGGTGATGGTGTTCTTGCTGGAGTCTGTAATCGTAATGGTTTCTTCGTCGTCATTCAGCA
>Ga0164304_10000487_pt1 | contig 11356 bp, 14 predicted proteins | sample Whisoiple_217_MG_FD_110216 | JGI IMG/M metagenome (GOLD analysis project Ga0164304, IMG submission 110216) | Soil microbial communities amended with pyrogenic organic matter from upstate New York, USA - Whitman soil sample_217_MG | ecosystem: Environmental > Terrestrial > Soil > Agricultural...
GGCCTCGGGGCCGGTGCTGTTCGTGCGGTACGCCTTTCCCCCGAACTCCCACGGTTACTGCGGCCCCAGCGACAACACCGGGTTCTTCGAGTACGGCGTCAGCGGCACTGTCGACACGGGGTTCCGGCAGATGGCGCAGGCCTTCGCCGGGGCCTGGCCCTACCTCGAGCTCATCGCCGGATGTGCGCACATCGCCGACCCGCTGGACCGCAGGGTCGTCGAGGCCTACTGGGTCGGCAACGGACTCCTGGAGCGCACCCCGGCCTTCGCCATGGGCGGCTCGATGGAGGAGCGGTTCCGTCACCGCGCGGGGCCGCACTTCGGCCAGCTGGCGGAGGGCGTCGTGGCAGGTGGGGTGCCGCACCACAGCTTCCACGTGTTCTGCGTCTACCCGTGGACGGGTCTGCTCGGGGACGACCGTCGCGCGGAGCAGGCGCTCTCGGTGCTGGACCGCTGCCGCATCCGGTGGGGCCGGGTGGTCAGCGTGACGGGCGACCGCGTGGTCGTCGACAGCCGGCCGTTGACCTGGGACGGCCGGCGCCTGGAGCTGGGGGATCCGGTGCGCGAGACGGCGGTGCGCTCGCTCGACGGCGTGGGGATGCTCGAGGACCTCATTCCTGGTGACTGGGTCTCCCTGCACTGGGAGTGGGTCTGTGACCGGCTCAGCCTGGGGTCGCTGCGCGCCCTGCGCGGCTACACCCTGCGGCACCTGGCCGTCGTCAACGACGGCGTGGAGCGGTCCGGGCCGGCAGTGGTTCTGGGCTGAGCCGAGGCGCTGGCGGCGAGGAGGCGTAGCCGGTGACCAGGCCCCGGCGCTGTTCACCGCCCTCGGCGTAGACGACGCTGTGGACCGGCACGGCATACAGGGCCGAGAGCTGCTCGTCCGACAGCATGCGCGCCGCCGGCCCGCTCCGGACGTCGTCCGGTGCGTGCATGAGCACCACGTCGTCGGCGAGGAAGAGGGCGTGGTCCGGGTGGTGGGTCGTCAGCAGCAGGGCCATGCCGTCACCGACCAGGTCCCGCAGGAGGGACAGCACGCGGGACTGGTTGTGCAGGTCCAGGGCGGCCGCAGGCTCGTCGAGCACCAGCAACGGGCTCCCGGACGCCAGGGCGCGGGCGATGAGCACCAGCTGTTGCTCGCCGCCGCTCAGCGTCGGGTAGGCGCGGGTCGCCAGGTGGGCGATCCCGACCCGCTCGACGGCGTCCTCCGCAGCCGCGCGGTCGAGCCGCCCGGGCACCGAGAACCGCCCGACCTGGCGGGCGCGGCCCATGAGGACCATGTCCCGGACCCGGTAGGCAAACGTCGAGCCGCGGGCCTGCGCCACGAACCCGGGGGTGGCGGTACGCACCACGGTTCCCTCCGTGGGCCCGAGCAGGCCTGCAGCGCAACGGATCAGGGTGGTCTTGCCGCGGCCGTTGGGCCCGAGCACCGCGGTGGCGCTGCCGCGGGCGACGGTGAGTGTCACGCCCCGGAAGACCCACTGGCCGGGGGTGTAGGCGAAGCCAAGGTCGTGCAGCTCAAGCACCGTCCCAGACCCTTCGCCGGTTGCGGCGCAACAGCACGAAGAACACCGGCGCGCCGACGAGAGCGGTGAGCACGCCGAGCGGGACCTCGCCCGCCGTGAGGGTGCGCGCCGCGGTGTCCATGACGAGGAGGTACACCCCGCCGACGAGGAAGGACACGGGCAGCAGCACCCTGTGGTCGGGGCCCACCCACATCCGCACGATGTGGGGGACCACCAGGCCGACCCAGCTGACCACGCCGCTGACCGCCACGGCGCCGGCGACGATGAGGGTGACGGCGCAGAGCACCGCCCACCGGGTCGGTGCGGGAGCGAGACCGACCGCTGCGGCGTCGTCGTCGCCGAGCGAGAGGACGTTGATCCGCCAGCGCAGCAGGATCAGCGCCGTGAACCCGGCCAGGACCGGCACGCAGGCCAGGGCGACCTTCGCGAAGGTCGCCGAGGCGAGGCTGCCCAGCAGCCAGAACACGATGGCCGGCAGCTGGTTGTAGGGGTCGGCAAGGTAGGTCAGCAGCGAGACGAGTGCCGAGAAGAACGCCCCCGTCACCACGCCAGCGAGGACGACCACCAGCATGGGCGAGCCCTCCTCCCCCCGGGCGATGGCGTACACGACACCGAGGGCCACCAGACCGAAGGCGAAGGCGAGCCCCACCAGCAGTCCGGCCCCCAGACCCAGGAACAGGGCCACGGCGCCACCGAACGATGCACCCGAGGAGACGCCGATGATCTGCGGGCTGACCAAGGGGTTGTGGAAGACCGCCTGCAGCGCTGCCCCGCTCACGGCCAGGCCGCCGCCCACCAGCACGGCGAGCAGGATGCGCGGCAGTCGCACCAGGAGGACGACATTGCGGGAGGTCTCGTCCACGGGCTCGGCCCCCGTCACCTCGGCAGCCAGGACCCGCAGCACCTGGCCCAGGGAGACCGGAAACCGCCCAGCCGCCAGCGCCAGGCAGCACGCGAGCGCCAGGGCAGCGGCTGCAAGGGCGACGGCCACCGCCGGCCTGCGCCCGACCGGCACATCGGTCCGCGCTGCGCTGGTGGCCAGGGTCTGGACGTCGGTCACGACACGTGGAACTGCTCGTAGTGGGCGGAGTGGGAGTTCGCGTCGGCCCACAGCATCGCCCTGAGCTGGGTGGGCGTGGGGGTGCGGTCGTAGTAGAGCCGGTAGTAGTGCTGGATCTCGCCGAACAGGTCGAAACGCGGCCCGGTCGGATGGACGAGCATGGCCAGCCACCGCCACATCAGGGGCGACTCATGGCTGGGCGGGTCCCACCGGTACCCACCGATGGGCACCTTGTAGACCCGGCCCTCTCGGACGGCTGTCATGGCCGACCACGCGGGAGAGGCGTAGAGGTCGCGGGGAAGGGCGCGGTCGAAGTTCCCGAGCAGGATGATGTCGGGGTCCCACGCCACGACCTGCTCCACGTCGACGCCCACCATCCCGCCGGTGGCCAGTCCGCCGGGACCGGAGGCGGGGTTCGTGGCGCCCACCAGCCCGATGTAGAAGTCGTTGTAGGTTCCCGTCCCCGCCACCTTCAGACCGTCGGCGAACCGGTTGAAGTAGAGCACCTTTGCGCGGGGCCCTGTCGTTCTTGGCGTCTCGGCCCGCACGGCGGCAAGGGACGCGGCGATCGCTGAGCGGATCCGCTGCCCGCGGTCCTCCCTGCCGAGGACGGTCGCGAAGAGCCCGACCCAGGCGTCGAGGTCCTCCTGCCGTCCGTAGCGCAGGCCGGCCACTGTGAGACCGGCGTTCTCGAGGGGAGCGAGGAGGCCGGCGCCCTGGTCGCCCCACTGGGCCACGAGGTCCGGGTGCAGCGCGAGCACCCCCTCCACGTTGGGCACGAAGTCGGTGGTGGCGATGTCGTGCTCGACCTTGAGCACCTCGGGGAAGAACTCCCCGAGGACGCCGTCGCGCATCGCGGTCCACGAGGCCTTGTGCATTCCCACGAGATGGGACGGCCCCTGGTCAACGGCGACGACGAGTGAGGCGGCCGGCATGGGCACCGTGACGATCCGTCTCGCGGGCTGGGCAAGGGTGAGGCGCCGGCCACGCTGGTCGACGACCGACACCGCTCCGGCCGCGCTGGACGACGCACCCGCTGGTGCCGGCGGTGACGACGAGGCGGCGCTGCAGGCTCCCAGCGCGGCCAGCCCCAGCGCGGCGGCACCCCCGAGGGCTGCCCGGCGGGACACCGCGGGAGTGTGCGGGACAGGAGCGTCGCGGCAGGCCATCTCAGGGTTCGAGGGGCAGTGGACCGAGGATCCAGGGATGGGGGGTGGACCTCGGCACCCCGTCCTGCCCCTCCGAGGCCTGCAGGGGTTCCGGTGGTGGGTCCTCGATGACCTGCGCTCCATGCCCCAGGTGGGCTGCTGGCCCAGCCGGTTTGGCGCTGGAGAGGCACGGCGCATCGGGGTCGGGCTCCCACCGGTGCGGGTCCTCCGTGAGGCCGAGCAGCCAGGTGACCGTGCAGTCCAGGGCGGCCGCGAGCTCGGGGAGACGGGCGACGTCGAGGCCGGCGCCGTGCTCGAGGCTGCTCAGCGACTTGTTGGTGCTGGCGACCCCGAGCCGGCCGAGCCGGGAGGTGACCTGCTTCTGGGTGAGGCCCAGCATCCGACGGCGCTCCCGCAGTCGCTGGCTGACCTCCAGGTGGCGACGGGCCTCGAGGTCACCCGTCCCGGTCAGCTCCACTAAGACCCTCGTCGTGAGGCCACCTGTCGACGGTACCTCTGTGTCGGATTCGCGCAATCCGCCAATCCGACTACGGCGACACCCTTACGGGGCGGTCCGGCTTACCCGGTGGGGGGCTCCATGTCAGCCAGGGCGTGAACGGTGTAGGTGGCGAAGTTGAACACCGGCGCCCGGCCGAGGAGCTGCTCGAACTCCTCGTGTGAGTCCACCTCGTAGATCCAGGCCCCGCCGTGGGCGCCGACGACGTGGTAGCGAGCCACCACCTTGCCCTCATGCTCCAGGCGCCGGCCGTACTCGGGCATGCGGGCGATGGCCCGGGCCAGCTCGGCCGAGACGAGGGAGAGGTCGATCCGCCACAGCACGAGGAACTTCATGGCTGCCAGCATCGCGCAAAGCAGGCGGCGCGCCCACCCCGGTCGCACGCCATGACTGCACCCTCACCCCGACAGGGGAGGGTGGGCGCCCTCAGCCGGGCTCAGCGCTTCTTGCCCATGTCGTGGATGTCGAGGTGGCCCTTGTCGTCCGACTTCGAGTGCTTCTCGGCCCGCTTCTCCTTGATGGACTTGCTGGCCTTCTTGGACATGTGCGAGCGAGGCGATTTGTCAGCCATGGCTGCTCCCGGTGCTCCTGGAAGCCTGAATGACTCCACAGCTGCGACACTACGCCTCCGGGCCCTCCAACGGGGCCACGCGCACGACGGTCATCCCGGCCTGCAGCCGCGGATGGTCCAGGGCCGCCAGCGCGCGCCCGGCGTCCTCGAGGGCGATCACCTCGCCCACGAGATCGCCTGGCCGCAGGGTGCCGTCCTCGATCAGCGCCAGCATGGGCGGGTACTCGCGAGCAGCCATGCCGTGCGACCCGTAGATCTCGAGCTCCCGGGCCACGACCTGGTCCATCGGCAGCGGGGGCGTCGAGTCGGCGCCGAGCATCAGCCCGACCTGCACGTGCCGGCCGCGCCGCCGCAGGCACTGCACCGATGCCACTGCGGTCGCGGGGGAGCCGATCGCGTCGAGGGACACGTGGGCACCGCCGCCGGTCAGGTCGCGGATCCGCTGGGCAACGTCCGGGTGCGCCGCCGGGTCGATGACGCACTCTGCCCCGAGCTGCTGGGCGCGGTCCCTGGCGGGCTCGGCGATGTCGACGGCCACGACCCGGGCTCCCAGCGCGGCCCCGATCATCACCGCTGACAGGCCGACGCCTCCGCAACCGTGCACAGCCAGCCAGCCGCCGGCCGCGACCCGGCCGTGGGCTGTGAGGGCCCGGTAGGCGGTGGCGAACCGGCAGCCCAGCGAGGCTGCGGTGACGTAGTCCACCGCGTCGGGCAGCCTGACCAGGTTGAGGTCTGCGGCGTGCACCGCCACCTGCTCGGCGAACGAACCGGGGCCGGTGAAGCCCGGCTGGGTCTGGTGCGGGCAGACCTGGGCCTCGCCGGCAGCGCAGAGCTCGCAGCGGCCACAGCCGCAGACGAAGGGGGCGGTGACGCGGTCCCCGGCGTGCCAGCGCGTGACCCGCCCCCCGACCTGCGACACGACGCCGGCGAACTCGTGCCCCGGGACGTGAGGCAGCGTGACCGGGTCGTGGCCCCTCCACGCGTGCCAGTCCGAGCGGCACACCCCGGTGGCCCGGACGTCGATGACGACCCCGTCGTCGGGGCAGGGCGGCGGTTGCAGGTCCTCCAGCCGGGGCTCGGCTCCGTACTCCCGGTAGAGCACCGCGCGCATCAGTCGATCTCCTCGCCGGCCAGTGCCTTTGCCGCCAGGCGCTCCTCCTCGGCGACCTCCCAGACCTCCTTGGCGGCGGCGCCGTTGATGAGGACGATGACGATGCCCAGCACGATGTCCGGCCACCCCGAGGCGGTCCAGACCGTGGCCGCGGCCACGGCGATGATGAGGGCGTTGGCGATGACGTCGTTGCGGGCGGCGAGGTATGCCGCGTGCGACATGCTGCTGCCGTGCGCGCGCATCCGCGCCAGCAACAGGGCACAGGCGGTGTTGACGACGATCGCGCCGCCGGCCGTCAGAGCCAGCGAGAGCGGGTCGGGCGGCGAGGGGTCGGAGAACTTCGCGACGGCCTGCCACAGGGCGGCCGCCGCCGGCACCAGGATGATGCCGGCCATGACCTTGCCCATGAGGGCCTGGCGGTGGGCGCTCCAGCCCAGGGCGACGACGATGAGCAGGTTGACGGCGGTGTCCTCGAGGAAGTCGACGCTGTCGGCGAACAGCGACACCGACCCGATGGCCAGCGCCACCCCGATCTCCACGAAGAAGTAGGCGAGGTTGAGGCTCGCCACGAGCAGGACGGTGCGGCGAAGCTGACGCGTCGTGATGGTTGGGGCTCCCACAGCCCCATCCAATCAGGAGCCGGCCCGGCCGCCGCGCTGCGGAGGTGAGCACACGGCATACGGTTGGGCCATGCACCCGTTCACCAAGCTGCTGCTGATCCTGGCGCTCATCGTGCTGGTCTTCTGGCTCGTCACGCGGTTCCGCGACCGCCGGCTGCCCGAGGACCCGATGCCACCGGTGCCCGTCAGCGACCTGCCGCCGCGGGTGCAGGAGTCGATCGACCACGCGCTGACGGAGGGCAGGACCATCCAGGCCATCAAGATCTACCGGGACGCCACCAGCGCATCGCTCGCCCAGGCCAAGGCGGCCGTCGACGTCCGCGGCCGGCAGCGCAGACCGTGAGGCACCTGACGTTCTACGGCCAGCTCGGCACCTTCAGCTGGCGGATGCTCGCGACCGTGCTGGGCGGCGAGTCGGTCATCGTGTTCTTCGGGGCGCTGGTCGCGCGGGCCCTGGCCTCCGCCGGTGGCGACCCCCGCAGCGGCATGTGGCTGGCCGTCGGGTCGGCGCTGGCGGTGCTGTGCCTGCTGGCGGCAGGCATGATGCGCCGCCCCTGGGGTGTCACGCTCGGCTGGGTGGTCCAGGCCCTCACGCTGCTCAGCGCCGTGGTCGTCCCAGCCATGCTGCTGGTGGGTCTGCTCTTCCTGGCGCTGTGGGTGCTGTGCATGGTGCAGGGCGCTCGCGTCGACATCCTGCAGGCCCAGCGGGCCGCCGAGGCCCGCGGCGACTCGGCCGCCCCGCCCTCGGTAGGGTGAGCGCCGTGACGACGCAGACAGAACGCTCCCTGGTCCTGGTCAAGCCCGACGGTTTCTCCCGCGGGCTCACCGGCGAGGTGCTGCGCCGCATCGAGGCCAAGGGCTACGCCCTGACCGCGCTGTCGGTGCTGACGCCTACCCGGGAGATGCTGGCCGAGCACTACGCCGAGCACGAGGGCAAGCCCTTCTACGCGCCGCTGGTCGACTTCATGTCCAGTGGTCAGGTCGCCGCCATCGTCATCGAGGGGCAGCGCTGCATCGAGGGCTTCCGCGCCCTGGCCGGCGCCACCGACCCGACGGCGGCGCTGCCGGGCACGATCCGTGGCGACCTCGGCCGCGACTGGGGCAAGAAGGTCCAGGAGAACATCGTGCACGGCTCGGACTCCCCGGAGTCGGCCGTCCGCGAGATCGGCATCTGGTTCCCCGACCTCTGACCCGCCCCGACCTCTGACCGGCCCCTGACCCGGGTCGCTCAGGCGGTCTCGAGCTCGTCGAGGCCGCCGATCACCACCTCGAGCAGCGAGGCGAGGGTCTCGCGCTGGGCCTTCGTCAGGCCCGCGAGGGTGTCGGACTCCACGACGTTGGCCTCCCGCACCGCCGCGGTGAACAGCTCCCAGCCGGCGGTGTCGAGGGTGACCAGCACACGGGTGCGGTTGCTGGGGTCGGGCTCGCGGCGGACCAGCCCGCGCCCGGCCATCTTGTCCAGACGGTGGGTCATCGAGGACGCGGCCACGTTGGCGACGTCGGCAAGCTGGCTCGGCGTCACGGGGGAGTCGCCCGACTTGGCCAGGTACGCCAGCACGGCCCACTCGCCGTGGCTGAGGTCGAGGTCGACCAGCTGGCGCCCGTACCACTTGTCGAGCTTGCGGGTCAGGCCGTAGGCCGCCGTGATCACCCGCTGTACCGACTCGTCCCCGCCGGCAGCCACGTAGGCCCTCACGGCCGCCTGGTACTGCCGCTGCACCGACTGGGGTGCCGCGGACCTCTGTCGCGAAGGCATGCCCCCATCCTGTCATGCTAGTATTTCGAAATCGAAATCTTCTACATCGAACTCTGAAACGAACCGATACCCGTGCGCGCCCGCCTGCTCATCCTCGCCTCCGCTGTTGCCATGCTCGGCTGGGGCACCGTCCTCCCGTACCAGTACGCGTATGCCGCGAACACGCGCGGCTGGGGCAGCCTTGCCGCCGCGGCCGCCTCGAGCCTCTTCTCCATCGGGGCGCTGGTCGCGGCCCCGATCGGCGGCCGGCTGGCCGACCGCATCTCCCCGGTCGCGGTCGCCGTGGGCGCCAAGACCATCGCCGCGGTCGGCGCCGCCAGCCTGATCGTGGCCGGGTCGCCGCTCACCTTCCTCGCGGGGATGTTCGTCTTCGGCGTGGGCATCACCGCGGCGGCGCCGGCGCAGACCGTCCTGGTGCTGCGCTGGGTCGGTGACGGCGCCGACCGCCGCCGTGTCTTCGCCTGGCAGTTCACCGGGCAGTCGCTCGGCATGGCAGTCGGCGCCTTCGCCGCCGGCTACATGGTCGACCTCGACCGGGCCTCGGGCATGTGGCCGGCCTTCGCCACGGCGGCCGGGGGTTTCGTCCTCTCGGCGCTGATGATCCTGGCTGCCGGCCGGGGCGCCCCGGCGCAGCCCGCCGGGGTGGCCGCGGGTACGACCGCTGGGGTGTCCGGTCGACGCGCTGCGGGCACCGCGCTGCGCCTCATCTGGGCCAGCCCGGCGCTGCGCTGGACGGCACTCGTGACGGTGACGCTGGCGCTCGGCTTCTACGCGCAGTTCGAGAGCGGGTTGCCGGCCTACGCGCTGACCGTCCTGCACGTCGACGAGACCGTGATCGGCCTCGCAGCCGCCGTGAACTGCCTCGTCATCATCGCCCTGCAGATGGTCGTGGTCCGGGTGACCGCCCGCCGTGGTGCTCCCGCGCTGCTGATGCTGGTGGGCGCGATCTGGGCGGCCTCCTGGGTGCTGCTGGCCCTCGCCTCGCAGGCCCCTGCCCTCGCGGCTGCGCTCTTCGTCACCACCTTCGGCGTCTTCGCGGTGGGGGAGACGATGTACGCGCCGATCCTCAACCCGCTCACCGCGAGCCTCGCCCCGCAGGGCATGGTCGGCACCACGCTGGGCGTGTTCACCGCCCTGCAGACCGGCGTCTCGGCCGTCGGGCCCCTGGTGGCAGGCGTTGTCCTCGGGGCCGGGCAGTCCGCGCTGTTCCTGGTCCTTCACGTCGCCATCAGCCTTCTCGCGGTGTTCGGCGCCTGGCGGCTGCGCCGGAGCCTGCGCCGCCAGCCGCGCCAGCTGGCGCCGGAGACGGCTCCGGTGGACGCGGTGCTGGCCGCCTGACGGTCCACCCGTCAGGCGGCCGCAGCACGTCGCAACTGCGCAACTCGGAGCATTGACGCGTCTCGAAGGCCCTGCCTAGGCTGCATGCTGCAGAAGAAGAATTCCGCATCGCGGAAGACGATTGGACGGACACCGTGGTGGATGGCGTGCAGATCACCGGCGAGGGCGGCGAGCGTGACGACGAGGTCCTCACCCCGGAGGCGCTCGAGTTCCTCGCCGACCTGCACCGCACGTTCGACGCCCGGCGCCGCGAGCTCCTCCAGGCCCGCGACGACCGCTACAGCACGCTGGCCGCGGGGGAGATGCTCGACTTCCTCCCCGAGACCCAGGGGATCCGCGACGGTGACTGGCAGGTGGCGCCGCCCGCGCCCGGCCTGGTCGACCGCCGGGTCGAGGTCACCGGCCCGACCGACCGCAAGATGACCATCAACGCCCTCAACTCCGGGGCCAAGGTCTGGCTGGCCGACTTCGAGGACGCCTCGACCCCGACATGGGGCAACGTCGTCCAGGGCCAGCTCAACCTCATGGACGCCCTCGACGGCGCCATCGACTTCACGAGCGAGCAGGGCAAGAGCTACGCGCTGCGCCCCGCGGAGGAGCTCGCCACGATCGTGGTCCGTCCGCGTGGCTGGCACCTCGACGAGAAGCACGTCGTCGTCGACGGCCAGCCCATGTCGGGCGCGCTGGTGGACTTCGGCCTGTACTTCTTCCACAGCGCCCAGCGCCAGATCGACGCGGGCAAGGGCCCGTACTTCTACCTGCCGAAGATGGAGAGCCACCTCGAGGCCAGGCTGTGGAACGACGTGTTCGTGCGGGCCCAGGAACGCTGCGGTCTGCCGTCGGGCACCGTGCGGGCCACGGTCCTCATCGAGACCTACCCGGCAGCGTTCGAGATGGAGGAGATCCTCTACGAGCTGCGCGAGCACTCCTCGGGCCTGAACGCGGGCCGGTGGGACTACATCTTCAGCGTCATCAAGAAGTTCCGCACCCGTGGCAGGGACTTCCTCCTGCCGGACCGCAACCAGGTGACGATGACGGTGCCGTTCATGCGCAGCTACACCGAGCTGCTCGTGCGCACGTGCCACAAGCGGGGGGCCCACGCGATCGGCGGCATGGCAGCGTTCATCCCGAGCAAGGACCCCGAGGTCAACGAGGCCGCGTTCCAGAAGGTGACCGACGACAAGACCCGTGAGGCGGGCGCCGGCTTCGACGGGTCCTGGGTGGCGCACCCGGGCATGGTGGAGCTGTGCAGGGACGCCTTCACGAAGGTCCTCGGCGACCGGCCGAACCAGATCGACAGGAAGCGCGAGGACGTGCACGTGGGCGCCGAGCAGCTCCTGGACGTGAAGTCCACGCCGGGCAACGTCACCGAGGCCGGTCTGCGCAACAACATCAGCGTCGGCATCCAGTACCTGCACGCCTGGCTGCAGGGCACCGGCGCCGTGGCGATCTTCAACCTCATGGAGGACGCCGCGACCGCGGAGATCTCCCGCTCCCAGGTCTGGCAGTGGCTGCACAACGACGTCGTCCTGGACACCGGCGACACCGTCACGCGGGAGCTGGTCGACCGGCTCGTCCAGGAGGAGGTCGCCAAGCTCCCCGGCGACCCGGGGCACTACGAGCAGGCCAGGTCGACCTTCCTGGAGGTCGCCGTGGCGGACGACTTCGCCGAGTTCCTCACCCTCCCGGCCTACGCACGGATGCCCTGA
>Ga0164304_10000489_pt1 | contig 11354 bp, 10 predicted proteins | sample Whisoiple_217_MG_FD_110216 | JGI IMG/M metagenome (GOLD analysis project Ga0164304, IMG submission 110216) | Soil microbial communities amended with pyrogenic organic matter from upstate New York, USA - Whitman soil sample_217_MG | ecosystem: Environmental > Terrestrial > Soil > Agricultural...
ATCTCCTTGTGACAAGAATTTTTCGTCTATCTTAAATATAGAACTAATTTCTTTTGGCGTTCGTGGCAAATTATTTTTTATAGAAATGTAGTACATACATGCGGCTATAACACCTAATTTGCTATCACCCCGATATACATATCCTTTATTTTTAATTTCATCAAATAACTCTGAAGTTTCTTTTATTACATTTGCCGGCGGCTTATTTCCCTCATATTGATATATTTTATTAATAATATCTTTTTTGTTATTACTATTTCTATATACCGAATAATCTGCGCATGTCTTTAATAAGCTTCTATTATAGCAGTATGAACCATTTCCCACAATACTAAATGCCATAAACGAATTGTTTGTTGTATTATAGTTTTGATCAATTGTCATGCTATAAGTATCACTTGTGTGTGCATCCCATATACGCTCCATTCCACATTTTTCGCATATTATAAGAGTATCATTTATTTTGCCAGGAATATTACATAATGGGCAGATATTATAATTTATATTTTTTGTTACTACGTCTTCATTTTCATTTTCATTTTCATTATCATTATCATTATCATTTTCATTATAATTATCAATGTTATCTTTATCAATGGTATCTTTATTTTCTTCTTTATTTTCTTCATATTTTGAGTTTTGTTCTGTTATTGTTAAATTTAGATTACTTGTATTTGAGTTATTGTTAGTTTTGGTATCGTTACTAGAGTCTTTTTTTAAATCATCAAAGTCATTTAAAATATTATCCATTTCTGTTATAAATTTTTCTCTATCTATTTTAATTTCTTGGAAAGAATTTTGTAAATTCATCATATCATAATTATTAACATCTAATTTATTAGAGTAGGCATTATGAAATTTTCTAGACTTATTACTAATATCTTCATATTTTGACATCTCTTGATCAAATTTTGTGCCATATTTTGATATATCTTGCATAGAAGTGTTGATAGCGCTGTACATCATCTTCAAAAATAATCACAAAACAAGAATGCAGACTAGATGTGAAAGTCTTGTTATATTTAAAATAATTACAACGTTGTAATTATTTTAAATATAATATAAGTAGAATATATCTCTATATAAAAATCATTTTTTTAATATAAATATATTAATGGAAGGTGTTGATATCGCATATTATGAAAATTTAGCATTAAAGAAATCGGATGATTATGATATAATCATTAGTGCATTAGAATTAGTAAAAAAATTCATATTACATAAGCAGCGTATATTAGTAGGAGGTGTATCAATAGATTTCGCACTAAAAAATAAAAATCATCCCGGTATTTATAGTGAGAGCGCATTATTAGACTATGATATTATATCTGACACATACTGGCAAGATGCATATGAGATAGCAGTAAGATTAAAAAAAGCGGGATTTGAAGATATAAGTGTAATTAATGCAATGCATCCTACTACAATGAAGGTTAGGATAAATTTTAAAGAAGTAATAGATATCACATATATACCAAAGAAAATACTTGATAGTATACCAGTTATATACCATCGTGGTTATCGGATAGTGCATCCACATTATCAATTTATTGATCAGCATAGGGCATTATCATATCCATATGAGAATCCACCTTATGAAACAATATTGTTTAGGGCAAAAAAAGATATGCTGAGATATGATATGCTATATTACTATTTTCCTTTAAGAATGTTAAATATACATACAAAAAATATACAATTTAAAGATATAAAACTTCCATTAAAAATATTTACAAATCAATGTTTATCTGGGTTTGTCGCATTAAATTACTGGATAGCCGAAGCTAAAAAATTAGGATTTAAAACTGATATAAATGTAGGATCATTTTACATAAATTTAAATGATAAATCAAATCCTATATTAGAATTAAAAATACCAAAAAGTACTAATATAGATATCATATCAAATGATGTAGAAAAATTAACATCGTTGTTATTTACTATGAGTGGTATTAAATATAATGATAACTCCAATGACAAACCTAATGATAAAACCAATACTGGAAGTAAATATATAACGTGTTATAAATCCTTTTTAGATAAAATATCAAAAAAATGTAAAATAGAAACTTCGCTAGGTATATTTGAATTGTTTGATAATAATAAAAAAATAGCTGCGTCGGCATTAGATGGAAATAATATATTACATAATGTAAAAGATATCTATATTGTAAACTTACAGTATATAATGATGTATTTGTTAGTTAATTATATTATAGTTATGCGCATAAATCAGGGGCCAAGAGATTATGCATTTTATATTAGTTATTTACTATGTAGAGATATTATAACATGGGCTTCATCAGAGTATGATATTGCAGTTAATATAAAAAACGGTAACCACGCCAAAAATACCAAAAATACTAAAAATGTTGATTTAGATAAATATAATTACTCTAGTAAAGACACGGAAGATATAAATGAGAGAGTAAATAGACTTAAAAGATTTTTACCAACTGCGAGTGTGTACGGCGACAAGAACTTATCTGATACTTATATAGTTTCTAAATATAATTTCGATGTAAAAAATGGCATAATAAAAGATAATAAAGATATATACAAACAGCCTAGAAATATATATGATAGGGATCTTATATATAATAAAATACCAAAGAAGTATTTAACATTTGATATTAGAGAATCACGAATATATGACATAGATGGCGAATTAGAGCGGTACTAAACTATACCAAAATATAGAGCTATATAACTGGAAACTATATATAATCTACTTGTTTTATTTATTAGCAAGTTAATAACAGCAAGTTGATAACAGTAAGATTGATTTATTTTTTTGTATAAAATTGATTTATTTTTAGTATAAATCGAAGAAAGTATTAGTGATAAACAATGATTAAATTCTGCAAATCTTGTGATAACATATTAATAGAAAAAATTATTAATAATGAGCTTATGTTTAAATGTCAATCATGCTCAGAGGTATATAAATCAACACCGGAAGACTCATTAAGAAAAGAACGAATCAAAGATATAAATGTAATGTCTTCTAAAACATTAGATAATGCTATAAATGATCCTGCCACTATAAAAGCTAACATTAAATGTATAAGAAATGAATGTAAGGGTAACATTGTAAAACAAGTTCGTATGAATGATACTTCTGCTCGATTATATAACATTTGCACAACATGTGGAGTCCAATGGTTATCAAATTAATTATCAGTAAAATAAATGATGAGAAAAATATTAGCCAGAAAAATAAATAGTGGAAAAAATAATCGTCAGAAAATAATCATTAAGAAAATATTCAAAATAAACAAAAATATTATTTTACTCTTTTTTTATAAAATATATTTATATAAATATAATGATTTCATTCAATACTGGAATTACAGTTTTATTAATTATTGGCTTATTGGTAGCATATTATGTCTTATCAAAGCCTAATGCACAAGTAACACCCGATATGGTTATTACCGATATTAAAAATGCAGGTTCTAGTATCGATACTACTCTTAAGTCAGATGAATTTAAACAAGGTGTAAAAAATTTAGGAAGTGACATTGGGAAAGTAGCAACTAGCATTGATACTACTATTAAATCAGATCAATTTCAACAAGGGGTGAAAAAATTAGGCAGTGATATTGGAAAGGCGGCCGGAACAGTAAAAGATGAAGTTGTTAAGTTTGCAACTGATGAAAAAACCAAAGGAACTTTAGTATATATTAAAGATAGTGTTGTAGGTGGGGTTAAAAGTATTTTAACGGGAACTGCTGATATGGTTTGTTCTGCCGGCCCTAACCGTAGATTCCAAGATCTAAATGATGCAGTTTGTATGAAATGTGGAAAAGCTATTTTACAAACTAAACAACAACAAAAATGCCACTGCGAATATGATCCACATAATGATGAAGATATGAATCCTGGCTTAACAAATGAAGGTTTATTGTGTAATTCATATTATTAGACTACTGTTAGAAAAGTTATAAAAAAATAATTCTATATTATTATTCATATTTTTTATACTCCATTTAGTGGCTCTAAAATCTTGTCAAATTTTATACCATTTCTAGTCATATCTCTTATCATAAAATTTAATCCTACGCCGCCTACTTGCGCAAAATTATAATGACCAGCCGCTATAACTCTCATTATAAAATATAAAAACTTATATGTAAATTTAGTAATTTTAAAATCATCAGTTCTCCATATCCAATTAGCGCCGCGGCAACCCCTGCGATCTATTGTGCCATTCTTATTTATTTTACACACGGAAATCATACAAGTCATCCAAGCGTCTTCATCAAACATTAATTGTTTTTCTTTGCCATGTGTTTTATGAAATGATTTTATAAAAAATTCTGCAAACTGTCTACCAGCATATTTTTCAGGATCGGCTTTTGCTAAATCTTCTATATACTCTCTTGAAACTTCAAGTTTTGTAAACTTAGGATCATCTACCCACATACTAAAGCCATCAATTACCGTATCTTGCAAATGTTTATCTACTTTTTCCATATGTTTATATATAATTTTACACTTACGTTGGTATTCCTTTTTTGCGGCAATTGCGGCTTTTTCTTGTTCCTGCTTTTCCTTAGCTTCTTTCTCTGCATATTTTTTTGTTAAATAATCATAAGTTATTTTTTTAGGATCACTGTCATGAATTTTATCATATTTTTTATTAGATTTTGATGATTTTTTACTAAGCTTCTTAGATAATTTTTTAGTTTGTATCATTATACTTATATAAATATAAAAATGATTTTTTTATTTAGATAATTCATCTAGATTATAAATTACTATGACTTTCAGTAGCTCTAATAATCTAGTAAAAACAGCTAAAAAAAATGCTATTAATGATGAATATCCTTATATAAGTGAGTATTATATCTTCTTTAAGAAAATATATTTACATTTCAAATATAATGATTATATAGAAAAGATAAAGATATTAAAAGATTTACCACATTACCTTAATAAACCAAACACTACTAAAGCAAATATAGTAAAAAATTGGAAAGAAGATGTGACAAGAAAAGATTTTGAAGAATTGATTTACACTATGACAAGTGGATATGACTATCCTAGCTTTGATTATTTAATCATAAAACATGATCTTAAGTTAGACAGTAACAATATGATAATATTTACTAAAGAATTTCCATTTAATAATAAAATAAAAAAAGAAGCTTTATTTATTTGGAATATTCTATATAACATTAAAGTACATCCATTACTTTGTAATTTCTTAGATATTATCATACATGATTTACAGATTAAATGCGAATCACATCTGATTAAAGATAAAAAGAAAATGAAGTATGATTTAGCATTTCCAAAACTAAATATTATTGTTGAGATTGATGAGAATCATAGATCTAACGTTTTTAAAAATGATGTTATAAAAAATGTAATAGCTAATATGAATGGATATGCACTATTTAGACTAAATTTTCAACGTATTTATCGTGATAATAAAACTAAGATAAATTATAAAACTAATAACCACAATAAAGGAAATAAAAGAAATAATAGAAAATTTAAAACTAAATGCGGTAACGGAGAGATTAAGAAAAATCAAAATATCAATAGCTACATATTTAATTCTAAGTATTATGGCAAATATATCCAAATATTAATGGATAATATATGCTATTCTATGTTAGGAAGAGAAAGAGAATTTCGACAAGATTATATATTATATTTATTAGAATTGGCTATAGACAAAAGAATCAAAACCATAGAACGGGATATAGAAATTAATAAACAAGAGCAAAAGGATAATAAATTATTATTTACTAAAAAATGCAATATAAAAGAAGAATGTTCAGAAATTAGCAATGCGTATGACGAATACGAAGAGTATGATGAATATGAAGAAATTATAAAACACAACTATAAAAATATAGAAAAATCGCAAAAAATATTAGAGCTCATAAAAAACAAAGATGGCAAATTTATAGAGCTTTTTAGAATCAAGAATGATTCTTATAAAGAAAATAAATCACTGGACTGTAAAAATATTAAACTAAGTAGGGTAATTAATATTCTAGGTTTATATAAAGATCAATATCATCAATTTAAAACTTTTCTACTTGAGAATGGAATAATTAGTAGAGTATATAAAGATATAAATGAAGTATTAATTAGCTGGAAAGATGTATCAAATATTATTATTAATTATAGTAATGTATTAATTACACTTAAAGAAACACTAATTTCTTACTATCTTGAATTAGAAGAAAGTTATGAATTTATAATTGAAAGAATGAACGTTTTTAACAAACATATAACAGCCACAAGAGAAAAGTATATAATTTCTATGACAAATGAACATAGTAAAATTAGAGAAACATTTTCTAGAAAGATAACTAAATTAAAAAATAAGTTTGAAAAAGTTCAAACTGAAAATAATATAACAAAATTAAAAATAGAATCTATAACAAAATCATACATAAATGTTTTAAGTAAAGAAACTTGGCATAAAGTTAATGATTTTTGCAAAGAATATATAAATGCTAAACCACCAGAAATTATTAAAAATATAAAGTCTAAGATGCATAATAAATATAAAAAGCAAATATCTGATAAAAGTAACTTTACAAAACATAAAATAGAATATAATAATGATAATGATTCTGATTATGTAAGTGATGTTTTAACTGAAATAGATCTCATAAAATATGAAAGAAGAAATCCTATAAATATCGATGAGAATCCGGATTATCGACATTATTTTAGTTCAGACGAAGAAAACTATTATGACTATTTTAGCGAAGATGCATCAGATGTAGAAACAATATTAAAGGCAAACCCAGTAGAAACTGTAGAAATATCCAAAATTTGTGTAAAAAGTATTTTAGAAAAAGATTGCGAATCTAAAATAATTGTAGATAACACGAGTGTAAAAGACATTGAATTTAATGATTTATTAAATGTCGAAGAATTATCTGATTAATGTAATTAATGTTGAAGAACTATTTGATTGATGTAATTAATTTTAGAAAAAATAATTCTAGAATATTATTCATATTTTTTTAGTAGTTACCTTTATGCTAGTAATATACTTTATCTGAATGGTATAATCATATCATTTACTTGCCACACCTCTATTATATTTTTATTAATCCTTCTAGTTATTTCTAATGGACATTTTTTTTGTTGAATTTCCATGATTGCAATTTTTTGTATATTATCTTCATCGCCATAATCTATAAATATATCTGAACCATTTTCTATTTGTTTTGATCTCTCAGATAATACTCTAGTATATTCCGCTAGAGTCATTATCTCTGATGTTATTCTCTTATCATTAGGAGTTATAATATCTACTTGATGTAAATCGTTACTAACATAATTATCTTTATCTAAAAATGTTAGATTATATTTTTTTATAAAAGTATTATAGGAATCTTCATTAAAGAATATCTCATCATATTCTGTCGCATCATCAATGTCTTCTATGTTATCATTTGCATCATCATTTACGTCATCATTTACATCATCATTTTGATTATCTATAGAATTATCTATGTCATCATATGATATCTTTGATTTACCTTTTGTAGAAATCTCTTTTGGACTTTTTACTGATTTTTTATTAGTTTTACCCTTTACAGTAGCCTTGCCTTTATCTGTGGATTTTTTATTTACTACCATAGTTAACTAATAAGTAAACTAGTAGGTAAACTAATAGTTTAACTAACACTTATACTATAAAAAAAATCATTTTTATAATATAACTTATATAAGATTAGATTTATAAAATTACCGGAATATTAAACTAACACTGTAGAGCGTGTATACATGCCTATAAGTACGTATATCAGCGCAGTTTGCGCCCGCCCGGTTTATTATATATTTCTATTAATTTAAATAATGCCCTTTCTTTCATTTTAGCTTCTATCATAACATCAATTGGAAATTTAATCTTTAGTAAACTATCATGCAAAAATATAACATAATCTCCATGTTTTGCTCTTTGCATAATATTACAATCTTTATCTATACCTACACAGCTATTGCTAACGTGTACTTTAGGTTTAATGCCGCGCTTTTTCCATATATCAAATATTCGTTTGTAATAATATTCAGTTGGCTTTGTCGAAGGGTTTATATCATCATGGTGGAAATCAATAACTAATGGAATAGATAATAATTCACATACTGGCAATAAATCCTCTATTGAATATACTTTTTCATCATTTTCAAGAACAAGTCTATTACGCGTCTTTGTAGGCAGGTTTTTTATGTTATTAACAAGTCTTGTTAATGCCTCTGTCTTGTCTCCATATGCTCCGCCTCCATGTACAACAATAACACTATCTTTACCCATGTGCATTTTATCTAATATATCACAATGATGATTAAGATCCAAAAATGTATTTTTTATTATATTAGGATTAGGGCTAGATAATACATTATATTGTCCTGGATGACATGTTAATCTCATATTATTGCGTTTTGCATATGACCCTATCTTTTTTAGTATATCATCTGCAAAATCAATAGAGTATCCATATTTTGGATGACTAGCAAACGGAAATATTTCAGAGCTTATTCTCATAAAGTATATTCCATGATCCTTGTTCCATTTAAGAATAGTTAGCAAATCTTCTAAATTCTGCATTGCTAGTGATTTTACATATTTTAGCCCTTTACTTTTAAGTGTTGATAATCTTACTGTTCTAGATGTAAAAACTGGCGGCTTCTGTTCTCTTAATTCCATGTTTAAACATGCATATCCTAAATTAAAATTATTTGGTATCATTTTATAGATAACGTATATTAGTTATATAATAAAAATTATTAGTTAATAGTTATATAAATATTATTTGCAATATTTGCATATAAAGATAGATTAAATTAAAGCTTCTAAATTAAAGCTTCTAAATTACTAATAAGTACAAATAAAATTAACAATAATCAGATTTCCAAAATGCAAAGTACTACTGAAAATATAGAACAAAATCTTGAACTATCTTGTAGAGAAAATTTATTTCACACATGTAAAAATGAAACTAATATAAAAATAGATGATGACTTACAAAAAAAGATATACCAATCTTTGAAAGATAATATATATAAGTCTATTAGAGATGATATATATAAGTCAATCAAATAAGAAATTAAAAGCGAAATTATAGAAAGTATTTCTTTTAATGATGAAATAAACATGTTATATGATAATAACTCGCTAAGAAAAAATGATATTTTGTTAAACAACATAAGCGCACAATTTTATAATGCACAGTATATAGCAAGATATATTATAGATTATATGTGTATTCTAAGAAACAAGTTGCTTAATAATATAATCTATAAAAAAATTAAACGTAGTATAAATAAAGAGTATATAATATACTCTGCTATCCATATATGGACATTTATAATGTTTTATTTTGCAAAAATGTATAACTTTATAATAATGTTAATAATAACATATAACTATAATATACTAACACCGGATATTAACCCATCGCTTCCAGTTAGAATAATAAAAGCCATTGATAATAATGGTAATGATGTTACAAAAAAACTAAAACTATATATGAAATTTTATTGGGACAGTGAGATGGTAGATAATAGAGGAGGCATTGATTTAGATAATTTTACAAAATTTATCAGTTCGCCAAACCTATGTATAATCTATATCTTAGAAGATGATATAGATAAAAATATTTATAGTAAATTTATAAATATGGTAAACATGAAAAATAAACATATTATGCCTGAATCGTACAGCTCGCAGAATAGCTCGCAGAATAGCTCGCAGAATAGCTCGCAGAATAGCTCTCAGAATAACAAAGATAGTTTTAATTTACACGATAAATACAAATACAATGATTTAGAGTATTATAAAAAATGTATAAGATACATAGTAGTTAATACAGAAATAAATACTATGTATAAAATTAAAAAGGATACAATTGAATTAGAATCGGAAAATATATTGTTTGGAGAAATTGATTTTTATTAAAGTGTATAGTTATTATACGTAGTTAATCCATGGTTTTATAATATCATCTATTTCTTTTTTATCCAATATACCTTGATAATCTGTATTATACTGATTTATTATTTTATATTTTAGTATCTTACTTTGATCTTCATCATTTAGTTTTTTATATTTTGTATCATTTTCTAGATCACTTCTTATTTTAGAAGCAGTATTTAACATCTCAGCCTGAATTATTTCTTTTGTTTTTGGAAAACTTTCAGGGGTATCAACTATCAAAGATGTTGATATTCTATTAACAAATCCTGTTGGGCATACAACTTTATTATTTTCATAAGAATCCATAATCTGTAAGATTAACATATCTTTAATATTTTCAGATAATTCATTATCTTTTTTATTTGCTTCATTCCAAATAGTGGATAATACATCTATTTCTTTTGCTTCTACATTTGTGATATAAGAGTTTCTATTTTTAATAGTTAATAATACATTGTTAATTTTTTCTATTCTTTCATCTTTTTCATTTCCGATATTTTCAGTTCCAATGTTTTCAATTCCAATATCTTCAATTCCAATATCTTCAATTCCAATATGTTCAACTCCAATAGTTTTATATTCTTCATTATTATCTTTATCAGTTTTAATCTTTTTAATATTTTCATTTTCATATTTTTTTGATACATAATCATTTATATCTTGTATTAAGTTATCAACTTCTTCATTAGATATGCATCTTGATATATCTACATCATCAAATATCTTTCTAATTGTTTTATTAACTTCTCTACTATGAACATTTTGCGAATCTTCGTCAAGTAATATTATTGGTATACCATCTATCTGATTTATATCTTGCTCTGTTCCATATTGATGCGGTACATATTGATGTAGTCCATATTGCTGGTTTATATGATCTAGCTGAAATATTTGGTATAACTCATCTAATTCATCTTGGTCTAATGTATTTTGATTTACAGTATCAGTATTTAGTACATTTTGATTTACAGTATCTGTATTTAGCATATTTTGGGTTACATTATTATTGTTAATATTTACTGTATTTTGGTTTAAATTTGTAAATTGTATGTCATTATTTAGACCATGTGTAAATAAGTTATTTTTATTTGACTTATTTAAATTTTGGTAGTATTTAATATCATCGTCCTCAAATAACATATCTACTACTTTTTTATTAGTTAATACCTTTATCTTTTTTGTTTTTGGGTTTTCCCTTATTACATTTTTATTACGCCATTTACGTCTTTTTTTAGTATTATTTTTTAGTCTATATCTTATAGCCTTTTTTATTCTAGACAATAGTAGTATTAAAACTATTAAAATTATCAAAATAATAGTTAAATTCATAAATACTTATTTAGTTATATTTTAGTTATTATAATTTGTTCATTGTATTTTTTATCAGCTGTTC
>Ga0164304_10000490_pt1 | contig 11349 bp, 13 predicted proteins | sample Whisoiple_217_MG_FD_110216 | JGI IMG/M metagenome (GOLD analysis project Ga0164304, IMG submission 110216) | Soil microbial communities amended with pyrogenic organic matter from upstate New York, USA - Whitman soil sample_217_MG | ecosystem: Environmental > Terrestrial > Soil > Agricultural...
ACCCCCAATGACCCGACGTGCAGCTCAACGTGACCAACATTAGACATAACTTACGGCTCTGGCCCCTCGCCCGCAACCTACTTCACATGAAGCTGCACCGGAACGTTACGCGGCAGGCCGGTGGCCTACTGGCCGTGCCGCTGGGCAACCGCTGCGACAGGTCGTCCGCCAGTGGAGTTGCCGCGGGTCGCACGGAGCCGCTGCCGGCGCTGTCCACGACCGAGCCCGGCACACCCGACCAACCTGCGACTGTGCAGCAGGTGGAGCCGACAGAGGACGTGGGGTCCCCGCTACCGCCGACCGAGGGAACGGTCATCCAGACGCACGACACACTGCCTTCCACGGCGGCGTCGATTCAGGAGTCAGCATCGGTCTTCTTCGGGAGCTGCGACGATGCGAGATCAGCCGGCGCCGCTCCGCTGCAGCGCGGGCAACCGGGCTACCGTGACGACTTGGACCGCGACCAGGACGGGGTCGCCTGCGAATAGGACTTGAAGGGGCCGAGGGCGCTCAATTCGGAATCGCTCGGAACGCAGCGTGAAGGCATCTTCGTCCCCGGGGACCTACGATGGCACCAGACAGAACTCAGGGTCACTACCTGGGCGGACGCGGCGACCAATTGGCACGTAATCCGGATTCGTCGAAGAGGTCGGAGGTTCGATTCCTACCGGCTCCACCGAGAGGCCCGCTGGCGAAGGTCGACGTCCGTTTTGGGACGTCGATCTCGATCGCTGGTCGGCCCGATCGTTACCCTTGATCCATGAGTGTGCCGACTCCAGACGCCCAGCGGCTCCGCGCTGCGTTCGAGCGGCAGAGAAGCCGGGTCGCGGAGATTTTGGGCAGGTACGGCGCGTCAAATCCCAGACTGTTCGGCTCGGTAGCCCGGGGTGATGCTCGCGAAGACAGCGATGTCGACCTCCTTGTGGACCTCAGTCCGGGAGCGGGCAACGACCTGCTGAGGGTTGCGGGCATCTCGGAAGAACTGTCGGTCCTGCTCGGCGTCAAGGTCGATGTGGTCGCTGCGGGACTGCTGCGTGCCGAGGTCTCGGCGACCGCCTTGGCTGACGCGGTGGCGGTGTGAGTCGCTCCGACCACGAACGGCTCGACACCCGAAGTCCTTGGCCGGCGATCGCCTGTCTGCGCTCGATCCGCATCGTGAAGGCCTGCTGATAGGCGTCGAGAACGCAGGGCCTTTTGTTGACAGCTGTCTCAGCTCACCGCCTTCTTCACCAGCGCGCTGATCCGTTTCTCGTCCTCGGCGCTCAGCCGGGTCAGGGCGAAGGCAACAGGCCACATGCTGCCCTCGTCGAGGTTCGCCGGGTCGTTGAAGCCGATCGTGGCGTACCGCGACTTGAATTTCTGCGCGGGTTGGAAGAAGCAGACGACCTTGCCGGCCTTGGCGTATGCGGGGCTCCCGTACCACAGTCTCGGCGAGAGTTCGGGCGCGCCGGCCATGATGATGGCGTGGATTCGCTCGGCGATGGCTCGATCCGAGTCCGTCATCTCGGCGATCTTTGCGAGCACCGCGGATTCCTCGTCCGCCTCGGCGCCATCGGGCCCCCTGCGGGTACGCGCCTTGAGCTCCTGCGCGTGCTCCTTCATCGCAGCACGTTCCTCGTCGGTGAACCCCTCGTAGGTCTTGCCGGTCGAGGTCGTGCTCGTGGGGGACTTCCGGGAGTTCGTCATTGAAGGTCCTTTCTGCGTGATCCGGTGAGACGAGACCCGATCGTAGGGCGCCATTGCGGTGGCGGCTTCTTCGAAACTGATCGATTGGTGGTGCCGCTCAGCAGGCGCTCGGCGTTGGCCGGGGAGCGAAGCAGAGGCCCAACGACAGAGCCTGCGAGATGGTCCGCGAGGAGGCCGGCTGAGCCGAATCGGCACGCCGTGTCCGACCGACCTCGTACGGTAAGGGCAACACTGTCCGTTAAACCCGGGAGCGACCCGTGTTCGACCTCGACGAACTCCCCGAACTGCGCGCGCGGATCCGTGCCCAGGTGGAATCGGACCGGACGTTGCTGGACGACGTGCTGGATGCGGTTCGGCCGCTCGGGGCGCAGGTGCGGACGATCAGGCCCCGCGCCGCCACCAGCGTCGCCGTGGTGGCCGCCGACGGCGGCAACAACATGGTCGCGTTCAACCCGTTCTACCTGCAGATCGTGCGGGTCGTCGACAGCAAGGGGCGGCAACTGTGCCTCGACGTGGTGAGCCCATCGACGGACACAGGGGAGCTGACCGCACGTCAGTTCGCGGTGGACGGGACCCCGGTCACCGCGCTGGGCCGGTTGATGCACGCCCTGGGGGTGCGTGGCCTGCACGAGTTGAGCCCGATGATCCCGCTGAAGGACAAGAGCCCGAGCTGGGTCCAGGTCTACCGCGACCTGTGCGAGTGGGCGACGCTGTTCGATCTGGTGCTGCACACCCGCTTCGCCAGTGACACTCTGATCGTCCGCGACGGTCTGCTCCGGAGCAAGGTCTTCGCCCGCGACCTGTTCGTGCGGATGTACCGGATGATGCGGGAGAAGATGGAAAGCATCCGGCGGGAGGAGCTCCGGAACGTCTGGGTGGTCGGCATCGCGAAGCGGACGCAGGCGCTGGAGTACTTCCGGCTGGGGCTGTCTCTGGCCCGGGTGCTCGAAACAGGCAGTCCCTGCTTCGTTCCGGTGCCCTACGGCATGCAGCGGCAGGCCTACAAATGGGAGGAGTACATCCGCTCGCCCGACGACATCGCCGGCGGCGGCGAGGATCCCAAGTTCAACGCCGGCTCGATGCACTTCGTGCGGTTCGGGTCCCGCACCGGGGACCCGGTATGGACGGTCGACGTGCTGCACCACCAGGCCGGCGACGCCCAACAGATTTTCGGCTACCTCCTCGCCGACGCGGTGGACGGGTTCCCCGTGCCGTTCTACCCGCTGAGCCTGCAACAGGCCGACAGGCACAGCCGGGTCGCCGATCTCGATCTGGACATGATCGAGGACAGCCTGGTGGAATCGATCCGCGATGTGGTGGGCCGCGAACTGGCGCCGCTCGTCGACGGGCTGCGATTGTCGTCCGACGTCGCGGCGCGGCGCTACGGATAGGAGGAACGGCGGCCATGGAGTTGTTCGACCGCGGCCACGTCGTCGGTGTGTTTCGCGGATTCAGCCAGGGCGGCATGGAGTTCCACGCCGATCTGGTGATGCCCTACCGCGCCGACCTGCAGAGCATCCCGATGCACGGATCCTTCATCCTGGTGCAACTCGAACACGAGCGGGAGGCCGTTCTCGGGCGGATCACCACGATCTCGAGCCAGGGGCGGCTGGTCAGCCCCATCGGCGAAGACTACGCGGTCCGCTCGGTGCGCGACCGGCGACCGATCCCGGACGATCTCCTCGACCAGTACCTGAAGTACAAGGTCGACATCCGGGTCCTGGGCGTGCTGCGCCAGGACGGCGACAAGCTGATCTTCGTGCCGAGCCACCGGCGCCTGCCGCACGTCGGCGCGCCGGTGGCGATGCTCGCGCCGGATGTGCTGGTGGAGGTGGCCGGTGCCGGCGCGGACCGGCAGGGCGGTGAGGTCGAGCTCGGCCATCTCGCCCTCGGGGAGTTCGTCTACTCGGGCGATGACCCGCTCAGCGGTTCCGAGCCGTGGATCGTGCCGAAGCATCCGTGCGTGCGGCCGCGGTTCCAAATCGACAAGCTGGTGTCGCGGCGATCTTTCGTGTTCGCCAGAGCCGGATACGGCAAGTCGAATCTGATCAAGCTGCTGTTCAGCCGGCTGTATGCCACCGGTCCGACGGTGACCAAGCGGGCCGGTGCGCGGGTCCCGGTCGGCACCGTGTTGTTCGACCCGGACGGCGAGTACTTCTGGCCGGACGACAAGGGCCGCCCGGCGCTGTGCGATGTGCCCGACCTGCGGGACCGGCTGGTGGTCTTCACGAACCGGCACGCACCCAGCCCGTTCTACGAGTCCTTCACCGTCGATGGCGTGCGGCTGGACATCCGCGAGCTCAAGCCGTCTAGAGTGCTGGCGATCGCGATCAGCACCGATCGGCAGGATCAGCAGAACGTCGCGAAACTCCGGGCGATGAGCCAGGAGAACTGGCGCCGCCTCGTTGATCTGGTCTACGCGAACGGGCTCGGCGCCGATCCGAACGTGGTCGCCGACCTCGCCGGGTTCAAGGCCGCCGACGACGTGCAGACGACCGCCGCGATCTCCAACATGACCCGGGTGGTGGGCTCACTGCACGACCCGAGCAGCCAGTTCCTCACCGCGTTGAAGACCGCACTGACCGCCGGCAAGCTGTGCGTGGTCGACATCAGCCAGATGCGCGGCCAGCAGGGCCTGCAGCTCGCCGGTGTCGTGCTCAGTCACCTCTTCGAGCACAACCAGGAGGAGTGGACGAAGGCCGATCCGCGCACGATCCCGACCATCGCCGTGCTCGAGGAGGCCCAGTCGATCCTCGGCGGCGGCGGCCAGGCCGAGGACGGTCCGTTCGTGGCCTGGGTGAAAGAGGGCCGCAAGTACGACCTCGGCGCGGTGCTGGTCACCCAACAGCCGGGCAGCCTGCCCCAGGAACTCGTCAGCCAGGGCGACAACTTCTTCGTCTTCCACCTGCTGTCCGCCGCCGACCTGACCGCCCTGAAGAGGGCGAACGCACATTTCAGCGAGGACCTGCTGGCCAGTCTGCTCAACGAACCGATCGTCGGTCACGGCGTGTTCTGGTCCAGTGCGCCGGGCACCGACCGTTCGACCAAGCCGTACCCGCTGCCCATCCGCGTCCTGGACTTCGCCGACGGCCTGTCGCCGGCCGACCCGCAGTACGACCGCGAACCGATCGAGAACTACGCGGCCGGGCTGCGCCAGCGGCTGCGGGACGCGGTGGCCGGGGCGGCGGATCAGTTGGCCGTCGCTCAAGGCGGCGAGCCGGACGGGACCGGGACGTCTGAACCCGTCGACGCCCAGGCCCTGTACCGGGCGGCGGCGGTCCGCCAGCTCGGCGAGGACCGACGGTTCACCCGGGCTCTGGTGGCGCGACAACCCGTCAAGTGGGGCACCTTTCAGTCCTGGCTGGCCGGCTATGCACCCCCGCCACCGGCCGTCGACGACGGGTTCCGCTGGGCATACCACGTCGTACCGGAGGCATTCGCGCAGCTGCTCGGCACCCATGGCTGGGTGATGGAGCGCCGGATCACCGAGCAGGGGGACGCCAAAATGTTCTTCGTCCCACCGGGGATGATCGGCGATCAGGGTGCGAGCGACGGTCCCGCCAACCGGCCGAGCCCGTGAGGTCGCAGTCCGGCACAGCCGTAGCTCAATCGTCGTTGAGTTCCTGCATCATCGCGACCACCTCGTCGGCCAGATCCGACCAGAGCTTGGGCGGGACCCGGCGCTTCTCGTCCAAAGCACGGATCTCCAGCACGGCGCCCTTGGCGCGGGTCTCGCAGCAGCACAGGCACCCGGGGACCGACGGGCCGACCTTCTCGAAGGACTTGACCTCGTCGGTGAATGTCAAGTTCTCGCCGTCGAAAACGCTCTTCACCCACTCGGCGATCGAGATGTCCGGTTCTGCCTCGACCGTGCGCTTGCGTTTCGGGTTGCTGATCCCCAGCGGGAAGAGGGGGAACTGGGACTGGGTCGCCGTGAGCCCGGCCGCGGCGGTGACATCTGTCAAGAAGGCCTGGAAGTTGGTGATCGTGGTCTTGTTACGGAGTTTGGCCAGGCTGGAGCGGCTGAGCACGGGCACCTGGAGCTTGGCGGCACCCGGTCCGGTGCCCTCCAGACTTCTTGTGAGGTCGTCGCTGAATTCATCCCAGGTGCTGTATTGCTCCTTGATGAACCTCAGGGACTCCTTGTCCGTGATGTCACCGGTCAGCACGAATTCCTTCAGATTTTCTGCGTCGACACAGTACCTGAGGCGTTTGCCCAGCCCGGCCACGACCTTGTTCAGCGAGAAAAGGATCCGCAGCTCGCCGGCGATGTAGCTACCCATCAGGGCGACGACGCCCTGATAGATCGGATCACCGACGGCCGTCCTCCCGGCTTCGACCGCCGTTCCGAGGATCGCGCGGGTGGATTCGTCGATCGGCAGCAGGTCCGGGTTCTCGGTCTCCAGCGGCTCGATCTCCTCGAATTCGAGCCGGGTCTGAACGATGTCCTTCTCGGAAACCGGGCCGCTGCGGGCCTTGGCCAGCAGCGCCATGAGCTGCAGGATCCTGTCCGGTCGGACGCCGACGGTGAAATGGATGTTGGCTCCCAGATCCATTTCCTTCCGAGCCCGCAGCGGCTTGCCGACGACGAAACCACGCGGCAGCTGCAGGAATTTGCCGGGAACGATCTTGGTCCAGTTCTTCTCGACGAAATCGGCCACATTTCCCATGATCTGGCCGGGACGGGCGGGTTCCTTGGCTTCGTCCACCGCATCGGTGATGAATTCCGGATACCAGTCACCTTGCGCGCCATCGGGAGTCAGCCGCCAGCCGGCGCCGGGCAGGATCGTCTCGCCCTTCGTGATGTCCTGCTTCTCGGCCGGTTCCAGGCGCTCCTCGGGCCCGGACTCATCGACCCGGATAGGCTCTTCGATCAGCAGCCGGGAGGACTCGCCCAGCGGTTCGGGCTTGGACCGCCAACCCACGAACTGCTCCTTGGGCTTCTTCTTCCTCTTCGGCGCCTCGGGTTCCGTGGTCATCCGGCCCTTGAGCAGATCGAATTTGAGCTCCAACTCGAACCCGACCTTGCGACGGATCGGCGAGACCAAACCGGCCACCGGAACCGGCGTGAATTGCTGGTCGACCGGCGCCACGTCAGGACGACGGTTCTCCGACTCCGGCGATCTGTCGACGACGCCGTGGTCACGACCGCCGCGGTGCATGGCATGGGTCACCTGTTCATTCACCCAGGAGACGCGCGCCGGCACAATCGCCCTTCCGGTCATCGTTGTCGGGTCTGGGGCCTTCGCCGGATTCGGTTGTGCCGACGCAGAGTGATCAGGCAGGACCCTCAGCACCGATCGAGTGCACTGCCGTTTCGGCGGCCGGATCCGGCCGGGGTGCGGGTTCCGGCTTGTGCGCGACGAGAGCCACGGCGGTCAGGTGCTTTCGGTTGGCTCGGAAGGTGCTGTGCATGGCCAGCACCCGGCGGCGGGCGTCGGGGTGCGTCAGCAGGTTGCGGGCGAACCGCAGGGCACCGCACAGCCCCTCGTCCGCGACCAGCCGGCGTGGCCGGAGCAGTGCCATCGGCGTCGTCTCGACGGTGTCGACGACCAGCCCGTGCAGCACCAGGCGCCCCCGCCATTCGGCGACGGTGAGCGGTCTGGCGTTGACCTTGATGGAACGGGCGAGGGCCCGCCGGATGTTCGTCCTGATGTGCTCGGCCAGGTCGTCCGGGGTCAGCGCGAGTTCATGGATGGCGTAACGACCGCCGGGCCGCAGCAGCCGGACGGCTTCGGTGATGATGGCGTCCTTGGTCCGGTCGCCCTGCATGGTGAGCATGGCCTCGCCGACGACGACGTCGGCACTGCCCGTGGGCAGCCCGGTGTGGGCGGCGTCCGCGGTCCGCACGTCCCCATAGCCGGCGACGATGGGCCGGACGGCCTGCACTGCCCGGGCGTCCTGGTCGATGCCCCGATAGGAACGTGGCCCGAGTTCGACGATCTCGGCCGCGGTGCGACCCAGTCCCGGGGCCAGTTCGACCACGTCGGCGTCGGTCAACCGGGCGTTCGCCAGCAGTGTCCGGGTGAGCTCGACCCCGCCCGGTCGCAGCACCCGTTTGCCCAGTCGCGCCAACAGCCAGTGGCCCTGGGCGGCGTCGTCGTCGCGATCCGCGGATGGCAGTTCGTTGCGTTCGACGTCGGTCATCGACCCGCTCCGATCCGGCTGGTGTCCAGGGTGAGCGCCTGGCGGCGTTGGTGGACGGTCAGGTAGCGCAGGCCGTCCGGTCCAGCGGTGAACTGGCGCCGGGAACGGCGCGGCAGCCACAACAACACCCCGGGCCGCAGGTCGAGCACACCGCGTTCGGTGGTGAGCCGGCCGCCACCGGCCAGGACGTGGATGAGGACGTCGAGGTCGGCTCCGGCATGCGCGTCGATGATTCCGTCGGGTGGCAGGGCGATGACGTTCGAGTCAAGGTCCCGGTCGCGGGCCGTGAGCTTCCAGACCGCGCCGGTGACGTCCGGCTGACCGTTCACCGCCGTGAGATCCGTGGTATTGACAAGGATCCGGGGAAGCGGTGTACCGGTGAGCTTGGTGATCCTGATCCGCCAGTCCCTCGGCTCGGTGTTCAGATACTCCCATTCGTAGCTGCCGGCGTGGTCGGCCTCGAACTCGTCGTGCAGGTGCTTCGGGTCGTGATCGTTGACCAGCACGAACGACGCGCCGACCGGCAGTGCGGCGTAGGCGGCGAAGATCGCCGGGTGTTTGTCGGGTTTGCGCAACCCCCGCACGTCGAGCTCCTGAGTGTGGGCGTCCACTTCCGGGAACGTCATCGCGATTCTCCTGTCTCGAGGTTTCTACAAGCGCAGCTTGTGTAAACTCTAGGGCATGACCTACGTGATCGGACAGCCGTGTGTGGATGTGCTGGAGCGGGCGTGCGTGGAGGAGTGCCCGGTGGACTGCATCTACGAGGGCGCGCGGTCGCTGTACATCCATCCCGACGAGTGCGTCGACTGCGGTGCGTGCGAGCCGGTCTGCCCGGTCGAGGCGATCTACTACGAGGACGACCTGCCGGACGCCCTGCAGCCGTACGCTGCCGACAACGACGCGTTCTTCAGCCGGACCCTGCCCGGACTCGACGCTCCGTTGGGGTCCCCCGGCGGTGCCGCCAAGCTCGGCCCGCTGGGCGTCGACACGCCGCTGGTGGCAAGCCTGCCGCCGCAGACCGACACCCGGGCCATGGCACAGGGAGCGTGATTCTCGTGTCGCACGGCAACGACGGCGGCTCGGCCTCGGGGCGACGATCCGCAGTGCTTCGGGTGCTGCGGGACGCACCGGGTCCGCTGCGTATCAATGACATCGCCGACCGGTTGGGCGTGCACCCGAACACGGTGCGGTTCCACCTGGACCGGCTCGTCGAGAACGGCCAGGTGCAGCGCGTCGAGCCGGACCGGCGTACCACCGGCCGGCCGCCGCAGCTGTTCCGGCCGGTGCGGGGGATGGATCCGACCGGCCCCCGCCGGTATCGGTTGCTGGCCGAACTCCTCGTGCAGGGCCTGGCGACCGACCCGGATCGCGGCGTCCGGCCGCTGGAGGCCGGCCGTGCCTGGGGCCGACGGCACGCGGTGTCCTCGGGCGGGGGCGTCGACGGCGCCGCGGATGACGTGGCCCGCCTGATCGGCATGCTCGACGAGATCGGCTTCGCACCCGAACGGCGAGACGACAAGGGAGAGCAGGCGATCGGGCTGCGGAACTGCCCGTTCCTGGAGATCGCGGAGACCGGGTCCGCGGTGGTCTGCCCGATCCACCTCGGCCTGATGCAGGGCGCAATGCAGGCGTGGCGGTCACCGGTAACGGTCGACCGTCTCCAACCGTTCGTCGAACCGGATCTGTGCCTGGCCCATCTCACGACCGTTGGAGCCTCCTGATGGACTTTCTGACCCTGGCCACCGTCGTCGACGAGCAGCTCGTCGCAGCTCGTGCCACCAGCAGCGGGCGCAGCGCCCGCACCGTCCTCGGCGGCCGTGAGCACCTGCTGCGTCAGACGGTGCTGGCGCTGCTGGCGGGGCGCGGGCTCGACGAGCACGAGAGCCCGGGCGAGGCCACCCTGCAGGTGCTGGCCGGCCGGGTCCGGCTGACGGCCGGTGAACAGTCGTGGGAGGGCGTCGTCGGCGACTACCTGGTGATCCCGCCGACTCGGCACAGCCTGGACGCCGTCGAGGACTCCGCGATCCTGCTGACCGTGGTGCCGGCGGTCGCCCGACAGTGACGTCGCCGACGCGGGCCGGATCGTCCCCCGCGTTGATGACGGTCGGCGGAGCGGGCTGCGTCATCGTGGGCGGACTGGTCGCCGCCGTCACCGGGCCGTCGGGACTCGAGCAGGGCAGTTGGCTCGCGGCCTATCTCGTGCTCGTGTGTGGTGTGGGTGGCTACGCCATCGGTGCCGTGCAGGCACGGCCGGAATCGCCGCCGATGCCGCCGGCCCGGACGTGGACGCAACTGACCTGTTGGGGCGTGGGCAATGCCGCGGTGATAACCGGATCGCTGACCGGTGTTCCGGTTCTCGTCGACGCCGGCGCGGTGCTGTTGGTGGTCGCCCTGATGATCGCGCTGGTCCGGGCCGGGTGGCGCGGCCCGCCGGTGTTGCGGCTCGGCGGCGGGCTGGTCGGCTGGGCCTACCGTTGCCTGTTGGTGATCCTGATGATCAGTGCCCCGGTCGGTGCCGTCCTGGCCCACATGCGAAGTACCGGCTGACCTTTCGTTGGCCCGGCCCGGCTCACCGGGGCAGCAACTGGTCGATGAGGGTTCGGGCCAGCCACTTTTCATATCGTTGCGGGGGCCAGCCGCGGTCGGCGACCAGCAGCTGGTACACCTCGGGGGACATCAGTGCGTGGATGATGTCGGCCGCTTCGCGCTCGCGCAGGTCCGGTCGCAGCGCGCCGGCGCGGGCGAGGGAGCGGGCGATCAACCGTTGTCCGGCGCCGCGCCGCCGGGTTCGGTCGGCGAGCAGGGCGGCCGCGTCCGGATCGGATTGGGCCGCACCGACCAGCACCCGGTACAGCGGCTGGGTGCGCACATTCACCTCACGGCAGATGGCGGCGAAGCCTTCGAGTTGCCTTGCCGGGTCCGCATCGTCGAGCATTGCCCGGGCGGCGGGCTGATCCGCCGGCGCCCTGGCGTCGTCGGTTCCGGCGACCGACGCGCCGATCAGCGCCGTGAGGATGCCCAGCTTCGAGGAGAACAGCCGGTACACCGTCGCGGGCGGCACGTCGGATCGCTCGCTGATTGCGTCCACGGTGGTGGCCGGGTAGCCGCGCTCGACGAACAGTGCCCGGGCCGCGTCGACGACCGCGGCGCGAGCCAGCCGGGTGCGGGCCTGCCGGCGCCTGCCCCGGACCGCGTCGGCCTGCGTCCCGACCACCACAAGCCTCCGTCCCGATCACCACAATCTGAGAGTAGCACTCTTGAATTGAGAGAGTTACTCTCGGACAGGACAGCTTCGATGTGCCGTCGGGAGGTCGAAATGCGCAGATCGGTGGCCGCGGGCGTCGCTCTCGGCTGGGGCGGCGTGATCGGCGGCACCTTCGGCTGCTTGTTGCCGTACCTGCTGGGCTACTGGCAGCCGCAGCGCCCGTTGCCGTACTGGGCAATCGCCCAGGCCGCGGGGGTGGTGCTGATCGTCCTCGGCCTGCTTCCGATCGGGCAGGCGTTCGGCGAGTTCGT
>Ga0164304_10000498_pt1 | contig 11290 bp, 9 predicted proteins | sample Whisoiple_217_MG_FD_110216 | JGI IMG/M metagenome (GOLD analysis project Ga0164304, IMG submission 110216) | Soil microbial communities amended with pyrogenic organic matter from upstate New York, USA - Whitman soil sample_217_MG | ecosystem: Environmental > Terrestrial > Soil > Agricultural...
CGTTATTCCAAAACCGAACGCGCCCGGGGGCGCATCGCGCTGCCGGGCGTTGACCGCTTGGCTCAAGGCCAAGTCGGTTGCTTTAGCAATGGTCTCTTGACGAGATGCGGGCTTTTAGACCCGCCGCTCGCAAGCGTCAAACCTCGTTAATGCGGCGCGCGTTGACCGCCGCGATGCGCCGGCGCGCCATAGGACACCGGTCCCTCGAACTTGCGCCGCTTTTGCTGGAACGGCCGCTTGCCGCTCCCGGCGCCATTCGCCTCGCGCGGTGCATTGCCCGGCCGCCCGCCATCGCGGAAATCGCGGGGCTTGCCGTGTTGCGCCTGGCCATTGCGGCCATGCCCATTGCGCGGTTTGCCGTGATGGTTCGGCCGCGCATCGGGACGTGCGGGCGCCGGCTTCGGCAGCGGCGGCAGATCGCCGGCAAGCCCCATGTCGAGCACGGGCACGCGCTGGCGGGTCAGCCGCTCGATGTCGCGGAGATAAGCGCGCTCCTCGCGATCGCAGAACGAGATGGCGATGCCGTCGGCGCCGGCGCGCGCGGTGCGGCCGATGCGGTGGACGTAGCTTTCCGGCACGTTCGGCAGATCGAAATTGATCACGTGCGTGACGCCGTCGACGTCGATGCCGCGCGCGGCGATGTCGGTGGCGACCAAGAGTCGCGATTGACCCTCGCGAAACGCGGCCAGCGCGCGCTCGCGCCGCGGCTGCGATTTGTTGCCGTGGATCGCATCAGCCGGAATGCCGGCGGCATCGAGATGCTGCACGATACGATTGGCGCCATGCTTGGTGCGCGAGAAGACCAGCGCACGCGAGATGCTGTTGTCCTCCAGCAGTTTGTGCAGCAGCGCCTGCTTCGAGCGCGTGTCGCAAAAGATCACCTTCTGCTCGACTTTGTCGACAGTCGTTGCGGCAGGCGTCACCGCGACATGCGCCGGATCGCGCAGAATCTTCCCGGCAATGTCAGCCATTTCGCGCGGCATCGTCGCCGAGAAGAACAGGCTCTGGCGCGCCTTCGGCAGCATCGCCACGATTTTGCGGATGTCGTGGATGAAGCCCATGTCGAGCATCTGGTCGGCTTCGTCGAGTACAAAGATTTCGAGCTCGGCGAGCGACAGCGCGCGCTGATTGATGAGATCGAGCAGCCGGCCGGGCGTCGCGACCACGACATCGACGCCGTTCTGCAGCTGGCGGATCTGGCGGTTGATCGGCACGCCGCCGAACACGACCGTACTGGTGAGCTTGAGGAAGCGGCCGTAGGTGCGGAAGCTTTCCTCGATCTGGCTTGCCAGTTCGCGGGTCGGCGACAGCACAAGCGCGCGGCAGGTGCGCGGATTGGCGCGGCGGGCGTGAAGCGTCAGGCGATCGAGGATCGGCGTGGCGAAGGCACAGGTCTTGCCGGTGCCGGTCTGGGCGATGCCGAGAAGGTCGCGGCCGGCGAGGACTGGCGGGATGGCTTTCAGCTGGATGGGGGTGGGGGTTTCGTAAGATTTGGCGGCGAGCGCCTTGAGGACGGCCATGGAGAGGCCGAGTTGAGCAAAATTGGACAAGTGTTCTCTTTTCTTTCCGTCGTGGACAGGGTGCGCGGCCGTGCCACCGGCGGGCGCGGCTGCGCCAAGCGGCGGGGACTTGACCCTGCGTGATCGGGGGTGTCCAGGAGTGTCGGGCGAGAAGGCCGGGCGGACTTTTGTGGTCCGTTCACGCGAGCCGTAAAGCCGATGACCGCGCTATTGCGGTGCAACATACATGCGCCTCATGGCGCGGAAAGTCAATGGTAGCGCTGGTTTTAGGTTTAGCGCGTCATTCCCGACGGTCCGCAGGCGGAGCGGGAATCCAGCAACACAGACGGAAGGTACGAGCACTTGGATGCCCGCTTTCGCGGCATGACAAGAGAGGCGTCCTACCTCCGCCTGGTAATCTCGAACAAAAACCAGTGCCGCCGCTCCGCCTCGTCGATCCACACTTCGATCAGGCTCGCGGTCGCGACATCCTTATGCTCGTCGCAGAGATCGTGGACTTCGCGTAAGCGATGCGCGAAATCCTTGTTGTCGTCGCGCAGTTCCGCAATCATGTCCTGGGCATCGACATAGTCGGCATCGTTGTCCTTCACGCGCTGCAGACGCGCGATGTGACCGATCGAGCGGATGGTCGTGCCGCCGATCTTGCGCACGCGTTCGGCCATGTCGTCGGTCGTCGCAAAAATCTGATCCGCCTGCTCATCGAGCAACAGATGGTAATCGCGGAAATGCGGGCCGCTCATGTGCCAATGAAAGTTCTTGGTCTTGAGATAGAGCGCGAACGTGTCGGCGAGGAGCTCGTTCAAAGCGCCGGAAATGTCCTTCGTAGCGTTCGAGTTGAGGTCGGTCGGCGTTGCCAGCGGCGCCTTCGCGCGCCCTTCGAGGGCCTTGCGGTCGGCCATGTTCGTCTCCTTCGGCGGTGGGGATTGTCGATTGGCACGGAGCCATATAGGGCGCTTGCTCGCCCATGCCGAAAAATCCTTATTATTGCGGCCCTGTTTCCGATCACTTTGACGGAACGCGGTTTTTCTATCCCGGTCATCCGACCGACCGCAGCCGCCTCGATCTGCTGAAATGGCAGTTTGGCGGCGGAAAGCGTCCGCCTTGGCCGGCTCATTTTCCCGGCGTCCGCGACATCCCGCCGCAGCGCGTCGAAGGTGCGGCGCTGCGCGTCTCCTTCGTCGGCCACGCGACGGTGCTGATCCAGACGCAGGGCGCAAACATCCTCATCGATCCGGTCTGGGCGGAGCGTGCGAGTCCGTTCGCGCGTTTCGGCCCGAAGCGCGTCAATCAACCCGGCATCGCGCTCGACGATCTGCCGCCGCTCGACGCGGTGCTGGTTACGCATGCTCATTACGATCATCTCGATCTGACGACATTGTCGCATCTTGCCCGCGCGCGTCCGTGCCGGGTCATCACGCCACTTGGCAACGATGCGATCGTGCGCGCGCGCGATGCTTCGATCCGCGCCGAGGCTTACGATTGGGGCGCGTGCGTCGAGATCGCGCCCGGCGTCACGGTGCATATCGAGCCGTCGCTGCATTGGTCCGCGCGAAATTTGCGCGATCGGCGCATGGCCCTTTGGTGCGCGTTCGTCATCGACACGCCAGCAGGCAAGATTTTCCACGCGAGCGACACGGGATACGGCGACGGCGTTCTCTTCCGCGATCTGTTCTTAAAATACCGCGGCTTCCGCCTCGCCAATCTGCCGATCGGTGCTTACGAGCCGCGCTGGTTTATGAAAAACCAGCATGTCGATCCCGAAGAGGCGGTGCGCATTTTCGAGGATGTCGGCGCGGCCCATGCGCTGGCGATGCATTGGGGCACGTTCCGCCTAACCGACGAGGCGATCGACGAGCCGGTCAAGCGACTGAAGATCGCGCTGGAGCGGGCGGGGATCGCGCCCGAGCGATTCCAGGTGAAGCGGCCCGGCGAGTTCTGGGAAGTACCTGAGGCATAGACCTGTGGAAGCTGGGGCGAGGGGCGGGATTGCCGGCGAGAAGCCTTGCATCCACCGGACGCTCCCGCCAAAGTCGCCGACCCGCCAGGAGGGGCCGGCGGGTCCGTTGAGCGGATTGGGGTCATGAAAGTCACACTTGAGAGGGCGGCGCTCCTGAAGGCGCTCGGCCATGTCCACCGCGTTGTCGAGCGGCGAACGACAATCCCGATCCTGTCGAACGTGTTGATCCGCGCCGACCGCAAGGCCCTGACGCTGAAAGCGACGGACCTCGACCTTGAGGTGACCGAGACCATTCCCGCCGATATCGGCCAGAGCGGCGGCACGACGCTGCCGGCGCATACGCTCTACGATATCGTACGCAAGCTCGCGGAGGGGGCGCAGGTCTCGCTGGAGACCAGCGGCGAGACCGGCCAGCTGATGCTGCGCTCCGGCCGGTCGCGCTTCAATCTGCAATCGCTGCCGGAAAGCGACTTTCCCGACCTAGCGGTGAACGATCTGTCGCATCGCTTCACCTTGTCCGCGGGCGATCTGAAGAAGCTCATCGATAAGACGCAGTTCGCCATCTCGACCGAGGAGACGCGCTATTACTTGAACGGCATTTTCATGCACACGGTCGACGTCGACGGCCACACGATGCTGCGGGCGGTCGCAACCGACGGACATCGCCTGGCACGCTACGAAATGCCGGCGCCGGAGGGCTCGAAGGGAATGCCCGGTGTGATCGTGCCGCGCAAGGCCGTCGCCGAAATCCAGCGGCTGGTCGAAGACGCGGAAGCCGATGTCAGCATCGAGCTGTCTTCGACCAAAGCACGGTTCAGCTTCGGCGACGTCGTGCTGACGACGAAGCTCATCGACGGCACCTTTCCCGATTATCCGCGCGTCATTCCCTCCGGCAACGACAAGCGGCTTGTGGTCGAGCGCGATTTTTTCCGCCAGGCGGTCGACCGCGTCTCGACCATCTCATCGGAGCGCGGGCGCGCCGTGAAGCTGTCGCTGAATGACGGCAAGCTCACCTTATCGGTGAACAATCCCGATTCAGGCTCGGCGACGGAAGAGCTCGAGGTCGACTACGATTCAGCCCCACTCGATGTCGGCTTCAATGCGCGCTATCTCCTCGATATCGCCGATCAGCTCGACAGCGATACGGCTTTGCTGAAGCTCGCAGATCCGGGATCGCCGACGCTGATCCAGGACCGCGACGGCGCTGCCGCGCTCTATGTGCTGATGCCGATGCGGGTGTGAGTGCGAATGTCATTGCGAGGAGCGCAGCGACGAACCGATCCAGGGGCAAACTCTTCAACGGACCGAGCAGCGGCTCTTGGATTGCTTCGCTCCGCTCGCAATGACGGCGTCGAAGCAGAACCTTGTACTTGGAGCTGCGAATGAATCCCCGTACACTTCGCCTCAACCCGCGCGACAATATCGTCGTCGCCCTCGATGCAATCGCCGCCGGGGCACTCGCCGCCGACACACAGGCGCGCGCCCGCGTGCCGAAGGGCCACAAAATGGCGGTCGTGCCGATCGCGCCGGGCGAGCCGGTGCGGAAGTTCGGGCAGATCATCGGCTTCGCCTCGCAGCCGATCGCGCCCGGCGATTGGGTGCACGAGCACAATGTGGAAATGCACGATTTCGCGCGCGACTATGCGTTTGCTGAGGACGCGCGCAACGAAGAAGTGCTGCCGCCGGAAGCCCGCGCGACATTCGAGGGCTATCGCCGCGCCGGCGACAAGGTCGGCACGCGCAATTACATCGCGATTTTGACCAGCGTGAATTGCTCGGCCTCGGTGGCGCGCTTCATGGCGGAAGAGGTGCAGCGCTCCGGCGTGCTGGAGCAATATCCGAATATCGACGGCGTCATTCCGCTCGTGCATGGCGGCGGCTGCGCGCTTGATGTGAAAGGCGAGGGCTACGAAGTCTTAAAGCGCACGCAATGGGGCTATGCCACCAATCCCAATGTCGGCGGCGTGGTGATGGTTGGCCTCGGCTGCGAGGGCTTTCAGATCGCGCGCTGGAAGGAAGCGTACGGATTGAAGGAATCCGACACGTTCCGCTCGATGACCATCCAGGAGACCGGCGGCACCAAGAAAACCGTCATGGCCGGCGTCGGCGCGATTCACGCCATGCTGCCGATCGTCGACAAAGCGCGGCGCGAGACGTGCTCTGCGGCCGAACTTACGCTGGCACTGCAATGCGGCGGCTCCGACGGCTATTCCGGAATCACCGCTAATCCCGCGCTCGGCGCGGCGGTCGATAAGCTCGTGCATCACGGCGGCACGGCGATCCTGTCGGAGACGCCGGAAATTTACGGGGCGGAACATCTGCTGACGCGCCGTGCCCTGAATCGCGAGACCGGCGAGAAACTCGTCGGCATGATCAAATGGTGGGAGGATTACACCGCACGCAATCGCATGGAGATGAACAACAACCCGTCGCCCGGCAACAAAGCCGGCGGCCTCACCACAATTTTGGAGAAATCCCTCGGCGCGGCTGCCAAAGGCGGCACGACGACGCTGACCGGCGTTTTTCATTACGCCGAGCCGGTCACGACCAAAGGCTTCGTCTTCATGGATACGCCGGGCTACGATCCCGTCTCCGCGACGGGCCAAGTCGCCGGCGGCGCCAATGTGCTCGCCTTTACCACAGGGCGCGGCTCGGCCTATGGCTGCAAGCCGGTGCCGTCCTTGAAGCTCGCGACCAATTCCGACATTTACGCCAAGATGATCGACGACATGGACATCGATTGCGGCGAGGTGCTCGACGGCGTCTCGATCGAAGAGAAGGGCGCGGAGATTTTCGCGCGCCTGCTCGAAGTCGCCTCGGGATCGCGGACGAAATCCGAGCTTCTCGGCTACGGCGATGCCGAATTCGTGCCGTGGACGATCGGCGCGACCATGTGAATGCCGGTCCGCGGCCAGGCTTCCTTTAGCGGACACCGGCGTCTATACGACCTCCTCCAAAATAGGGGAGCTGAATGTCGGACATGCGGCTCGTCGTCATGGCCGCGGCCGGGCGCATGGGCCGGTTGCTTGTGCGCACGTTCGGGGAAATGCCCGGTGTTGCGGTTGCCGCGGCCCGGAACCGAGCCGGCAGCGATGCGCTCGGAAGGATGCGGGCGTGGTGGCCGGCCTGCCGCCGGTTGGCGTGCCGATCACCGACGACCCGCTGCAGGCCGTCGTCAATGCCGATGGCATTGTCGACTTCACCGCACCGGCTGCGAGCGTCGAGCTTGCTGCGCTCGCGGCGCAAGCGCGCATCGTTCACGTTATTGGCACGACGGGATTGTCGCCATCCGATTTGAAAAAGATCGACGCCGCCGCACGTCACGCGGTGATCGTCCGCTCCGGCAATATGAGTCTCGGGGTGAACCTGCTTGCCGCGCTGGTCGAGCGCGCCGCCGCGTCGCTTGGGCCGGACTGGGACATCGAAATTTTGGAGATGCATCACAAGATGAAAGTCGATGCGCCCTCCGGCACTGCGCTTCTGCTCGGCGAAAGCGCGGCGCGCGGCCGCAACATTGCGCTTGCCGAGCGCTCCGTGCGCAGCCGCGACGGCCATACCGGCGCCCGGCGCGAAGGCGACATCGGCTTTGCGACATTACGTGGCGGCAGCGTCGTCGGCGATCACAGCGTGATTTTCGCCGGCACGAGCGAGCGCCTTGAGCTGACACATCGGGCGGAGGATCGCGCGATTTTCGCGCGCGGCGCCATCCGCGCCGCTTTATGGGGTCGCGACAAGAAGCCCGGCCATTATTCGATGGCCGACGTGCTCGGCCTCAACGGCTGAATCTCGATTGGAGAAATGGATGGACCGCCTGCTTGTGCTCGTGCGTCATGGCCAGAGCGACTGGAACTTGAAGAACCTCTTCACCGGTTGGAAGGATCCCGATCTCACGCCGAAAGGAATCGAGGAAGCACGCGAGGGCGGCCGCAAGCTGAAAGCGCTCGGGCTTAAATTCGATTGCGCCTTCACCTCAGCCCTCGTGCGGGCGCAGAACACGCTGAAACTGCTCCTTGAGGAAATCGGGCAGCCGGATCTGCCGACCATCGCCGATCAGGCGCTGAACGAACGCGACTACGGCGATCTCTCCGGCCTCAACAAAGACGATGCGCGAAAAAGATGGGGCGAGGAGCAGGTGCATCTCTGGCGCCGATCGTACGATGTTTCGCCGCCCGGCGGCGAGAGCCTGAAGGACACGGTCGCGCGCACGCTCCCCTATTACTGTCAGGAGATTCTGCCGCGCGTTTTGCGCGGCGAGCGCGTGCTTGTCTCGGCGCACGGCAACTCGCTGCGCGCGCTCGTGATGGTGCTCGATCGGCTGACGCCAAAAACCATACCCAGCATGGAGCTCGCGACCGGCGTGCCGCTGGTCTACCGGTTGCGTGCGGATTCGACGGTGGAGTCGAAAGAGGTGCTGGCGTAGCGTATTGTCAGCGGCGGGATGTACCAAAGCCAATGAACCGCTCCTTTCGACCGAGACGAAAGCATGAGATCGAAGCCGCATTGGCCGAAGCCGATGCCGGCGTGTTTATTTCTCACAATGACATGCTTGAATGGGCTGCGAATTTATCCGGCAAGGATGCATTGGCTTTGGAGAACAAGCCGAGAAAGATCGAACTCGCGCCGGGGCTTATTTATTATCCGGAATATCTCGATCGCGCCGCGCAAGAGGACCTGCTCTCGCAACTGCGCGACATCATCCGCGCCGCGCCGGTGTTCACGCCGCGCATGCCGCGAACCGGCAAAGCCTTTTCGGTGCGAATGAGCAATTGCGGACCATTGGGCTGGGTCTCGGATCGCGAGCGCGGCTATCGCTATCAGGCGACGCATCCGCAAACAGGCGCGCCGTGGCCGGCTTTTCCGCCGGAAACTCTCGCCGCCTGGCAAGACCTCGGCTGCTACCCGCACGAACCCGAAGCCTGCCTCATCAACTATTATGCCTCTGGTGCGCGGATGAGTCTGCATCAGGATCGCGATGAGGGGGATTTTGCCGCGCCCGTCGTCTCACTGTCGCTGGGCGACACTTGTGTCTTCCGCTTCGGCGGCACAACGCGCCGCGGCTCGACCCGCTCGATAAAGCTTGCCTCAGGCGACGCAATCGTGCTCGGCGGCGAAGCGCGTCTCGCCTTTCACGGCGTCGATCGAATTTTTCCGGGCACGTCGACGCTGCTGCCCGAGGGCGGCAGGTTCAATCTCACGCTCCGGCGGGTGACAGGGCCCCGGATCGCGGACCTCCCGGTCCGCACCTAGTCTCGAATGTGGTTTGCGCACCAGGAGGTGCGCGGTCCATCAGCCCTTCGGCCCGCCTTTCGCCACGCCGACCTTGGCCGGGCGCAGCACGCGATCGCCAATCGTGTAGCCGCTCTCGATAACCTGCGCGACAGTCCCTGCCGGCACGCTCTCGTCGGGCACTTCGAACAAAGCCTCGTGCAGATTCGGATCGAAGCGTTCGCCCTGCGGTTCGAGCTTCTTCACGCCATGGCGCGTCAGGCGCGACAGGAAATCGCGCTCGGTGACTTCCACGCCTTCGATGAGGCCCTTCAGGGCGGCATCCGCGCTCTCCCGCGCCTCCGCCGGCAGGTGGTCCAGGGCACGGCGCAGGTTGTCGGCAACGCCCAGCATGTCGCGGGCAAAATTCGCGATGCCGTACGTCTTGGCATCGGCCACTTCGCGCTCCGTGCGGCGGCGCAGGTTCTCCATTTCGGCCAAGGCGCGCAGAAGCCGGTCCTTCAGGCCGGCATTTTCCTGCCGGAGCGTATCGACTTCGTTCGCAGGCGCCTCCGCGGCCGGGCGATCCGCGACGGTTCCCTCGGCAAGCGCGGCAGCCGGGCTCGCGCCCTCGTCGTTAGCCGGCGTCTGTTCCGGCACCTCGGCCGTATCTCTCGGCTTGCGGCTTGGTTCCTGCATCATCCCGTCCGTGGTGAAATCAAATCCCGTCTTGGGCCGCATATCAGAGCCGCGAGGTCAAAATTCAAGCGCTTCCCGTGAGCTCGCTTTATTCAGACGCCCGAATCTGCTTGCGCTCGCTTTCGGCGCCGAAAATCTCCAGGAGATGGCGGCGAATCGCGCCCTGCCGCGCGGCATTGGTGATCTTGGCGCCGGTCAGATCGGTCACGTAGAAGACGTCGACGGCCTTCTCGCCGAACGTCACGATATGCGCCGAACCGATATTCAGGTTCAGCGCCGACAGGACGGTGGTCAAATCGTAGAGAAGGCCGAGCCGGTCGAGACCGGACACCTCGACGACGGTGTAGCGCTTCGACAGCGTATTATCGATCGTGACTTCGGGAGCGATCGTGAACGCGGCGTCACGCGGCTGCGTGGAGATCCGTTTCGCCGCGATGACATCGCGCAGGCGAATTTCACCGCGCAACGCTTTCTCGATCGCTTGTGCGACGCGCTTGGCGCGGCGTAATTCGTCGTGGTCTTCGTCGAACGCGCGGGAGACGAAAATCGTGTCGAGCGCCAGACCGTCGGTCGTGGTGAATATCTGCGCGTCGACGATGTTTGCTCCCGCCGATGCGCAGGCCCCGGCGATGACCGACAAAAGCCGCGGATGATCGGGCGCAACCACCGTCAGCTCCGTCACGCCGCGGAAGGCGTCGGTCGCGACCTCCGTCGCCAGCGAGCGCATCTCGACTTCCGTCAGATGCAAGAGCTTGGCGTGTTGCACTTTGTGCGGCAGATCGGCCTTGAGCCAATACGCGGGATAATGGCGTTGTGCATACGCTTCGAATTCGGGATCGGACCAGGCGGGCAGTTCGGCGCGCAATTCCTGCTGCGCCTTCTCGACGCGCCGCTTGCGATCGAGAGCCGAATGGCCACCGCCGAGGACGACTTCGGTTTCCCAATAAAGCGTGCGCAGAAGCTCGCCCTTCCAGCCGTTCCACACGCCCGGGCCGACGGCGCGGATATCGCAGACTGTCAGGATGAGCAGCATTTTCAGCCGCTCCAGCGTCTGCACCCGATTGGCGAAGTTTTCGATCGTGGTGGGGTCACCGAGATCGCGGCGCTGTGCCGTGTCCGACATGACCAGATGATTCTGAATCAGCCAGACGATCGTCTCGGTTTCGGCTTCCGACAGGCCGAAGCGCGGACTAAGCCGCCGCGCGACCTCAGCACCCGCGCTCGAATGATCCTGCTGGCGTCCTTTGGCGATGTCGTGCAGGAACAGCGCTAAATGAAGCGAGGTGCGATTGCTGATCGACGGCAGGATTTCGCTGGTCAGCGGATGGTCCTCGACCAGCCGATGGGCTTCGATGTCGGCGAGAATGCCGATCGCGCGCAAGAGGTGCTCGTCGACAGTATAGTGATGATACATGTTGAATTGCATCATCGCGACGATCTGACCGAAATCGGGAATGAATCGGCCGAGTACGCCGGCCTCGTTCATGCGGCGGAGCACGGTCTCCGGCGCATGCCGTGACGTAAGAATCTCCAGAAAAAGGCGATTGGCTTCGGGGTTATTACGCAGCGAATTGTCAATGCGCCGCAGCGAGCGCGTGACCAGCCTTGCAGCATCCGGATGGATCGGCAGGATGTACTGATCGGCGATCCAGAACAGCCGGATGAGGTTGATGGGGTCCTTTTCGAAGACGTCCGGCCGCGCAACGGTTACGCGATCGGTTTCGATCGCGAAATCGGCGCTTGGCAGCGCCTTTCTGCGCCGGCGGAAACGCTGGACGAAGCGATCGAGGTAAGCGCGCGGTTTCGCTTCGCGTTCTTCAAGCGCGGCACAGACGATCGCGGTCAGGTCGCCGACGTCCTTGGCGATAAGGAAGTAATGTTTCATGAAGCGCTCGATGGCGGAGAGGCC
>Ga0164304_10000499_pt1 | contig 11287 bp, 12 predicted proteins | sample Whisoiple_217_MG_FD_110216 | JGI IMG/M metagenome (GOLD analysis project Ga0164304, IMG submission 110216) | Soil microbial communities amended with pyrogenic organic matter from upstate New York, USA - Whitman soil sample_217_MG | ecosystem: Environmental > Terrestrial > Soil > Agricultural...
CCCCTACATGCCGGTGGCGGCAAGGCGTGGCAACGTCACCCGTACCGTCGTGCCTTTGCCCGGCTCGCTGTCGATGGCGATTGTGCCGTGGTGGGCCTCGATGATGGTCCGCGCGATCGAGAGACCGAGGCCAACACCGCCCGTCCCCCGGCTGCGGGACTGCTCGCCCCGGTAGAACCGGTCGAAGACCCGCGCCAGCTCATCCGCGCTCATCCCACTGCCGGTATCGCTGACGGTAAGAGTGGCCAGTTTCTGGTTTCTGGTTTCCAGTTTCTCGTTGTGCGCTCCACCATTAGCCATCCGGCCTCCTGCTCCCTGCCCACTAGAAACTGGAAACGAGAAACTGGAAACCCGGATCGTTCCGCCCGCCGGCGTGTAGGCGATCGCGTTGCCGACGAGGATGCGCAGCACCTGGGCCAGGCGGTCTTCGTCGCCGCTGATCAGGATCTCGTCCGGGGCGTCGATCGCGAGGGTCTGGCCGGCCGCTTCCGCCAGCGCGCGCATCGGCTCGACCGCCTCATGCACGATCGCCGAAAGATCGAGCACCTCCGATTTCAGCGCCAACCGGCCGGCATCGGACCGCGCCAGGACCAGCAGCTCGTCGACCAGCCGGGCCATCCGATCCGTCTCGTCGAGGATCGCGGCCAGCTCGACATTCCGTTCCTCCGGCGTAGCGTCGGGCATCCGTTGCACCAGCTCTGTATTGGCCCGGACCACCGCCAACGGTGTGCGCAGCTCGTGCGAGGCGTCGGCGATGAACTCCTGCTGGCGGCGGAAGGCGCGGTCAATTGGCCGCATCGCCCGCTTGGCCAGGTAGAGACCGGTCGGGACCGCCCCCAGTGCGCCGATCGCCGCCCCGACCAGCGCCGCCAGCTCGATTGCCCGGATCGCCGAATGCAGATCCTTCTGGTTGCGCACGATCTGGACCGCGCCGACGACGCGATGATCGATCTCGATCGGCATCGTGTAGACGCGGACATCCGGCTCATCGTGCAGGCTGACGGTCTGATACCCATCGTTCCCGGCCAGCGCCTCGGCGACAGCTTGTTGTTCGGGCAACTCGGCCATCCGCATCCCGCGCGGGTTGGCGACCAGCGTGCCCTGGGCGTCGAAGCCGAACGGGATCAGGTCGCCGCTGTCGAGCAGCTCCTCCGCCTCCTTCTTGTCGTCCCCGTCGTGCCCATCCCCGTCACCGTCGACCGGCTTGTCCGCGACCGGCTGATCCGCGGCCGGAATCGGTTGGCCGGTGGCGAGGTTCGGACCCCAATCGAGCGCGGCGACATTCGCCTGGTCCTTGAGCGCCTGATCCGCCTGCTGGATCATCGTGTAGCGGGCCACCGCAACCATCCCGATCCCGACCACCGCGATCAGGAGCAGGAGGACGGCCGCATTGACCAGCGCCATCCGCCGGCCGATGTATCCGAAGACGCTCGTGTTGGCCCTAGCCAAGGACATAGCCGGCTCCCCTGACCGTCCGGATGACCGGATGGGCGGCGGTGTGACCCAGCTTGCGGCGCAGGTAGAAGACGTAGAGCTCGACTACGTTGCCCTGCGGCTCGGCGTCGATGCCCCAGACGCGCTCGAGGATCGTGTCCTTGCTCAGGACATGGCCCCGGTTGCGGGCCAGCAGCTCGAGCAGGGCGTACTCCCGCGCCGAGAGGTCGACCGGCTCGCCGCTCCGCTCTACCGTGCGGCCACGCAGGTCGATTGCGACCGGCCCGACCTCGACGAGATCCGGCGCCAGCGGGCGATCGGTCCGGCGGACCAGCGCGCGCAGCCGGGCGAGCAGCTCCTCGAAGGCGAAGGGCTTGCCGAGATAATCGTCGGCGCCGGCGTTCAGCCCCTCGACGCGGTCCGGCAGATCCCCGAGCGCGGTCAGCATCAGGACAGGGGTGGCGTTGCCCTCGGCGCGGAGCTCGCGGACGATGCTGGCGCCGTCGAGCTTGGGCAGCATCCGGTCGAGGATGATCGCGTCGTAGGCGTCGGTCAGGGCAGCGTGCAGACCCTCCTCACCATCGGAGACGACATCGACCGTGAACCGCTCCTGGGTCAGGACCCGGGCGATGATCCCGGCGAGTCGCTCTTCGTCTTCGATGATCAGAATCCGCATGCAGAAGGTCTCGACCGGTAACGCTGCCATACGCAGCATACGCCGATGCCGCGCGGGTTGGGCGCGGCATCGGTGTGCGTTGGGAAGGGGAACGAAGGGCTAGGCTCAGGCAAGGGCGATCCGGCCGCCGTTCTCAGCGCTGGCGGCGCGGAGGGCGCGGATGCAGAGGATGAAGGCGACAGCCTCGACGGCGAGGGAGAGCAGCCCCATCGGCTCGGCGAACTGCGACCATGAGTTCTCGCGGAAGCTCGGCAGGCCGACCGTGCGGCTGAGCATGTAGGCCAGGAAGTTGCTGCCGGCCAGAACCGCGCCGAGCAGCCAGCCCGCGCGCTGATCCTTCCAGATACCGAATACGGACACCGCCGCGCCGACTGCGCAGAGCACGAACAGCGCGCCAATGTACTTCACCTCACCGTAATACTCCGGCGCCTCAATCAGGTGCAGCAGCCCAACCAGAGCTACCGACACCATGCCAGCCATCTTGAGGGTCGGATTCACGCCTCTCATTTCCATACGACCAAACTCCAAACACGAACGGACCAGGAGCGCGCTGTGGGAGCGGTGATCCTGGTCCGCCTTCAGCCTTCCGGCGACCTCTGCCACCGGACTGCCGGGCACTATGGCGGAGCGAGATTAGAGGCAGATTTGATGATGGAAACGACAACGCGTGGGGAGAACGGCGTACGGTGCTGCCCGGGCAGCACCGTTCCCTCAACCCTCCACTCTCAACCCTTAACCCGCCGCGCTATCGCGCTCCCCTCCGGTATGGCGTCGCCAGAGCGGCGGGCAATCTGGTGCGGCCGGCGAGGAGGACCATGGCGAGGATCACGCCGAGGTAGGGCAGCATCGCCAGGAACTCCGGGCGGACGTTGACACCGAGGATCTGCAACCCGTCGCCCATCGAGCGCAGCAGGCCGAAGACGATCGCCCCGACCGCGATCCGCCACGGGCTCCAGTTGCCGACCATCGCCAGCGCCAGCGCGATGAAGCCCTGGCCGACGGTCATGTTGGTCGTGAAGATGCCGACATCGGCCACGCACAGGAATCCGCCCGCGAAGCCGGCCAGCGCCCCCCCGATCGCGATCGCCGCATACCGCACCCGCTCGACCGATACCCCGGCCGCATCGACCGCGACCGGCGCCTCGCCCGCGCCCCGCACCTGCAGCCCGAAGCGGGTCCGGAACAGCACCCAGGCCACGATCGGGACCAGCGCCCAGCTCACGTAGAAGAGCGGCTGCTGCTCGAAGAGGGCCGGGCCGATCACCGGGATCTCCTTCAGCCACGGCACGTGGATCTTGCTGGTATTGACATCGACCGCCACGTTGCGGCCGCCGAACTGGTCCCGGAAGAGGTAACCGGTCAGCCCGCTCCCGGCGATGGTGATCGCGAGGCCGATCAGGATCTGGTCGATCTTCAGCGTGATCGCCAGCCAACCGAAGAGCAGCGCCAGCACGAGGCCCGCGCCGACTGCCGCCAACATTCCGATCAGCAGGCTGTCGGTCTCGTAGGCCGCCCAGAAGCCGAAGAAGCAGCCACTCAGCATCATCCCCTCGATGCCGAGGTTGAGCAGGCCGGCCCGCTCGGCCACCGCCTCACCGATTCCGGCCACGACCAGCGGCACCGCCCGCAGCAGGCCGGTCGCGAGCAGGACGGCCGCGAAATCGACGACAGAGACGCCGTTGATCGTCATGCCGCGCTCCTCCGCCCCTCGAACCAGACCGCAAGCGCGAAGAAAAGCAGCATCAGACCCTCGAGTACGGGGACGAAGTCGCTCGGCACATCGGCTCGCCGGCTCATCGCGTCGCCGCCGATCACCAGCACCGAGAGGAAGGCGGCGAAGGGGATTACGGCGATCGAGCGCAGCCGGGCCAGGTAGGCCAGCGCGAATGCGACGAAGCCGTAGCCCGGCTGGTAGCTCGCCTTGAACAGGCCGAAGACGCCGAGCACGTCGATCGCCCCGGCTAGCCCGGCCGCGCCTCCAGAGACAAGGAACGCCCCGATAATCAGCCGGGTTACGGGCAAACCGGCATGTTTCGCGGCCCGCCGGTTGCGACCGAGCACATCCAGCATCGTCCCCGGAACAGTCTCCCGAAAGAGCAGCCAAACGACGATGATCGCGATCACCCCGACGATCAGGCCGATGTGGATGTCGGTGTAGGGCAGGTCCGGCAACCGGTCCTGGACCGGGATCTGCTTCGTCTGCGCGGTCACGATATCGGGCGCCTTGACCGGTCCCTTGACCAGCCAGCTGACGAGGTTGAAGGCGAGGTAGTTCATCATGATCGTGGTGATGATCTCGTTCAGGCCGAACCGCGCGGTCAGCACCGCCGGCCCAAGCGCCCAGAGCGAGCCCGCCAGGCCGCCGACCACCGCCCCGGTGATCAGCAGGAGCGCCCGCGGCAGATCCCCGACCAACTCCCCGGCAACCACCCCGCAGGCGATCGCCCCGATCACGACCTGCCCGTCGATGCCGATGTTCCAGATCCCGGCCCGCAGGCAGGTCAGCAGACCGGCAGTGATGATCAGGAGCGGCGCCATCTTCTTGAGCGACTCGCTCAGCCCGTCCCAATCCAGCAGGCCGCGCTCGACAATCAGTCGATAGGCGGTCCACGGGTTGTGCCCGGTCAGCAGCAGCAGGATCGCCCCGGCCAGGCAGGCACCGATCACGGCCAGGACCGAGCTGGTCGCGGTCGAGCGCTGGGTTTGCAGCGTGATCCGGCTGATCATGCGGCCGGCTCCTGCTCGGTCCCGGTCACCATCAGCCGCGCGATCCGGTCCGGGTCGAACTCGGCGCGGGTGAGGATGCCGGCGATCTCGCCCCGGTAGAGGACCGCGATCCGGTCGGAGTGGCGGAGCAATTCATCGAGGTCGGAGGAGATCAACATCACCGCCGCGCCCTCGCCGGCCGCCTCATGGATCCGGGCCAGCATCTGCTCGGCGGTCAGCAGGTCGAGCCCGGCGGTCGGCTGGTTGCAGACGAGCAGATCGGGCCGGAAGGCGAGCTCCCGGGCCAGCAGCGCGCGCTGGATATTGCCGCCAGAGAGCTCGAGGATCGGCTGATCGGGGTTGCCGGGCCGGATGTCGAAGCGGGTGATCAAGTTCTGCGCGAACTGGCGGATCTCGAACTTGTGCAGCCGGATCCCTTCGGCGAAGGGCGGCGAGGCGATCCGTTTCAGGACGAGGTTGATCGCCAGGCTCGTCCCCGGCACGCAGCCGACCGCGATCCGCTCGTCGGTGGTCACGCCGACGCCGGCATCGATCAGGACCCGGGCGCCGGCGTTGGTCAACGGCCGGCCGTTGATCTCGAGCAGGCCGTGGTCGATGTGCCGCTCGCCCGAGAGGATCTCGGCCAGCTCCTGCTGGCCGTTGCCCTCGACACCGGCGATGCCGAGCACCTCGCCGGCGCAGAGCTCGAGCGACAGATCACGCAGGGCAGGCGCACCGCGATTGTCCCGCGCCGAGACCTCCCGCAGCCGCGCCACGACCCGGGCCTCGTCGACTGGTGCGGCGTAGTGCGGCACCGATTCGGCGACCGGTTCCCGCCCGCCGAACATCATCGCGATCAGCCGGTTGGTCAGGCTCGGCCGGCGCTCGGTCGCGGCCCGCAAATTGATCTCGCCGCTGATCCGCCCGCGCCGCAGCACGGTCACCCGGTCGGCGATGGCGAGGGCTTCGTCGAGCTTGTGCGTGACCAGCACGATCGTCGTCCCGTGGTCCGCGATCGAACGAATCAGCTCGAGCAGGTGGGCGATCTCCGGCCCGGCCAGCACCGAGGTCGGCTCATCGAGGAGGAGAACCCGCGGCCGGCGGAGCAATGCCTTGGCGATCTCGACCAGTTGCCGCTGCCCGACCGGAATCTCCTCGACCCGCGCAGCGAAGGGCAGATCAATCCCGATCGTCGCGAGCCGCTTCGCCAACTCCCGCGATCCCATCCAGCCGGAGCGGGAGAGGCCGAGACGCAGGTTCTCGATCACCGTCATCGGCGGGACGAGGGTGAAATGCTGATAGACCGTCCCGATCCCCGCCCCAAGCGCATCAGCCGGGGTCTCGAAGCGGACCGGCGCGCCGTCGAGCGCTATCGTGCCGGCATCGGGCTGGACGAGGCCGGAGAGGATGCCGAGCAATGTCGATTTTCCGGCCCCGTTCTCGCCGAGCAGGGCATGGACCTCGCCGCGCTGGAGGGTCAGCGAGACCCCATGCAGCGCCTGCACCTCGCCGAACGATTTTGCGATGTCGGAGAGCGCAACGACGGTCATGCGGGGATGATAAGGCGGGTTGAGGGTGGAGAGTTAAGGGTTGAGGGAAAAGGAACGCTTGTAGCGTCGCATTGCCTTGCGACTCGGGTTTCTCCATGGCTAGTTCGGTGCTCGCGCCGCTGGACTGAAGCGCATTTGCCACGCCCATCGAGGCAATGATGTTGCGCCTGGGATCCGTTCCTGGATAGCGTGCGATTAACGGGTCGCGGACCACCGTGCCCGGCCAGCTCCTGAAGATTAAGCGCCGTCAGCCGGACTGGAGCAGATGGAGTCACAAGCCTTGGAGGCTTACCATGCAAACGTTAGCGGGAGACTTGATGCTACTCGCACTCGACGATGACAGGGGGACGGTCTCCTGGCAGCACTCGACGGCCCTCCGATACGGGCTTGGCGGGGCGCTCCTGATGGATTTGGCGCAGCAGGAGCGCGTCGAAAGTCTCGACGACAAGATCGTGCTCGTCGATCCGTCTCCAACGGGAGACGACGTGCTGGATGCCGCCCTGAACGCCATCGCCACCTCGAACAAACCCCGTGATGCCAGGTATTGGGTGGAATCTCTCGGCGGCCGGTCGGGACTGAAGGAACAACTTTCCCGTCAGTTGGTGGCACGCGGCATCTTGCGCGAACAGGAACGTGAATTCCTCCGAGTCTTTCACGACCATCGCTTCCCCACCGATGATTCTGGCCCGGAATCATCGCTTCGCGGCCTGCTCCGCGATGCGGCTCTTGGTGCCACCGAGCCGGATACACGCACCCTGCTGCTGTTGAGCCTGGTCAATGCCTGCAAGCTCGCGGACGACCTGTTCTCACGGGAAGAGCGCTCCCAGGCATTGTCACGGATCAAGGAACTGGTCGAGGGCGAGCAGTTCGGCAAGGCCGTCAGTAAAGCGATCGCCGCAGCCGCAGCAGCGACGGCGGCCGCAGCGTCTGCCGTGTTCACGGCGACCGTGGCCCCTGGTGCATCGCACTGACGGCTGAAGCCGGAATACGTCCCGGTTGAGAGAACGGAACTGACGACGTCGGGATCCCCCGCATGCTCCTACGTCGGATCGACCTGCTGCAACCGGCCTGTCTTGACGTCGAAGATGAAGCCGCTGATTTCGGTTTCGGGCTGGAGGAGGGGTGAGCTCTTCAGGATCGCCATGTCGTCGCGGACGCTTTGATCGAGGTCGGTGAAGGGCAGGAAATCGATCTCACCGGCTGCACGACCGGCATCGGGGCCGAGGCTCTCAGTCAGGCGTTGCCGGATCGAGTCGTTGGTGATCCGGACCGAGCCACACTCGGTGTGGTGGATAACGACGATCTCGCGCGTGCCCAGCATCTCCTGGGAGACGGCGATCGAGCGGACCACGTCAATTGTCGGTCGGCCGCCGGAGTTGCGCAGGACATGCACATCGCCCTCCGCGAGTCCGAGGGCCCGGAGCGGATCGATCCGCGCGTCCATGCAGGTCAGCACCACGAGCTTGTGGCGCGGCGGCATCGGCAGATCGCCGTTCGTGAACTGCGAGGCATACCGCTCGTTGGCGGCCATCAACTCGGGCACGATCGACATTGGCGGCGTCACTCCGGCAAGTCAGGCGCAGGCCGGGACGACCCCGGCTGCGCCCGAGTGTACCGAACCGAAGTCTTACCCTGCGTTTTCCGGCGCACCAAAGACGCGGGATACGAGGTGTCGCATGGCCCTGCGACGCTGCACTCCCATTCTGGTCACTGACCACGGACCAGTGACCGCTCGCTTCAAGCCACACGGCGGATGCGGCCGGTTTCGACCTCGTAGACGAAGCCGCTCACCGGGACATCCTTGCGCAGCAGAGGCGAGGCCTTGATCTCCGCCACATCGTCGCGGACGCTCTGCTCGACGTCCGGGAAGGGCAGGAAGTCGATCTCCCCGGCCACCTTCGCGCAATCCGGGCCGTTGCTGGCGCCGAGCTTCTGGCGAATGTCGTCGTTCGAGAAGGTCAGCATCCCGCAGTCGGTGTGGTGGATGACGACGATCTCGCGCGTACCGAGCAGCTCCTGGGAGATAGCCAGCGAGCGGATCGCATCCTCGGCCCGGCCGCCGGCGTTGCGGATGACATGAGCATCCCCCTCCTCGAGGCCGAGCGCCCTGGCCGGATCGATGCGGGCGTCCATGCAGACGACGACCGCGACCTTCCGGCCCGGCGGCATCGGCAAGTCGCCCTTGCTGAACTCGGCGGCGTACTGCTCGTTGGCCGCGACGAACTCGCGGGCCACCGTTGATACCTGAACAGCCGACATGACAATCACCTCTCTCTACGGCATCCCGACGTGAACTCATTTCGCGCCGAGAAGCCATATTGTAGAGAAGATTGTCGATAAATCAACTATCTTGCTGGTTGTTGGTGGATGGTGGTTGGATTTTGGTTCCATCAACCAACAACCATCCACCAACAACCCTCAATCCCGTCCCTCGACTACTATCTCGCCATGATCCACCTGCGCTCGGTCCGGGTTCGCAACCCGGAGGCCCTGCCTGACGGCTACCCGTTCGACCTGCCGATCATCCGCGCCCTCAATGAGCTGGAGCTGACCGCGCCGGTCACGTTCCTGGTCGGCGAGAACGGCAGCGGCAAGTCGACCCTGCTCGAGGGGATCGCCGCTTCCGCCAACCTGCCCACGATCGGTTCGGTTGCGATCGAACGGGACGAGACCCTGACCGCCGCACAATCGCTCGGCCGCCACCTCGTGCTGAGTTGGGCAGCGCGCGGCCACCGCGGCTTCTACATGCGCTCCGAGGACTTCTTCGGCTTCGGCCTGAGCACTCAGCGCGCGATTGCCGAGCTCGGGGAGATCGCCGAGACGTTCGAGGAGGGCAGCTACGCCCACGCGACGGTCATGGCCCAGCGGCAGGCGCTGGAGAAAAAGTACGGCGAGCTCAACGCCCGCTCCCACGGCGAGGGCTTCTTCCAGGTCTTCGCCGAGCGGTTCACCCCCGGCGGTCTCTACCTGCTCGATGAGCCGGAGGTCGCGCTCTCTCCGCAGCGGCAGATCGCATTACTGGCGCTCATGATGGAGACGGTCGCGCAGGAGGCCCAGTTCGTGATCGCGACGCACGCGCCGATGTTGATGGCCTACCCCGGCGCGCAGATCCTGCACCTCTCGGAGGAGGGGATCCGGGAGCAGCAATGGGACGAGGTCGAGCACGTCCAGATGACCCGCGCCTTCCTCACCGACCCGGACCAGTTCCTGCGCCACTTGTGAATGTCGGAAAGCACCACGGCGTTCGCCTGGGGATTGATGGTCGTTGCCGCCCCATTTCGGCGATCGCTCGCCACCGCCCCGGAATGAATTCCGGGGCTGAGGAGCGGATATCCCTCCGGGACAACGGCGTCATACCGAATTCAGTTGGCAACCACCATAAACCCGCGTCTCAGGATTGGGAATCGATGAAGACCGACAAGTAGATTCAGCCCCTTCAGTGGGCTTCCTGTGGTTCAGCCCGGGCATTTATCCCCGGGCGGCGCCGGAATACACCTTCCCACGCATCGCACCCGTCATCCGGCGAGGCGTGGTCGCATTGCTATGCGACGCTACAAGAACCCCTCTTCCCTAAACCCTTAGCTCTCCACCCTTAACCCGTGTCTCAGCACGTCACCGCGTGGCCCTTCATGTCCGTGTGGACCTCGTAGCTCTTGCCCTTGTACTCGACCATCACGCGGTAGCCGGGGGTGATGACCTGGGCGGCGAAGGAGCCTTCGACCGGGCAGCCGAGGAAGGTGTCAGGCCAGTTGACCGGCTCGACCGCGGTGATCGTGACTGTCTGAACCTCCTCGCCGGTCTCGTTCGCGATCAGGTCGACGATCGATTGCAGGACCGGCAGCGGCAGCGCGGCGGCCTCGTTCGGGGTGCCGCTATCCTCGACGACCTCGCCGGTGATGACCTCGTTGGAATCGATCAGCCAGCGATCGTCCTCACGCACGAAGCGCTGCTCGCGGATGGAAGGGCCGCGCTCGATCTCGGCAATCACGTGGGTGTCATCGATCCACCAGGCATCGCTGACGACCGGCGGGCCGTACTTGCCCGGTGGGGGCGAGGTCGACGGCGTTGCAGGCGGTGTGCCGGGCTGGATCGGCTGCTCTGCCGCATCGAGGACGCCGGTCTGGATCGCGGAGTCGGAGTAGAGCGCGGCCAGACGGTTGTAATCGCCCTTGGCGGCGCAGGCCTCGGCCATATCGATGACGCGCTGGAGCTCGGCGATGGTTTGCTCATCGGCGGGTTTGGTCGCGCGCGGGGTCGCCGCGGCCGGTGTGACGGCAACTGGCGTGGCCTTGACCTGGGCGATCTCCTCGTCGGTGCGCGGCTCGACGGTGCATCCGGCCTGCCCGGGCACCGGCGTCGATTGGGCGATGACGCCACGCAGGGCAATCAGGCCGAGCGCGAGTGCCATGATCATCAGCAATGTCCGGGGGAGCATGGTGTCCTCCTGCAGCAGGTTCGGCTAACGCGCACTACCCGGCGCGACCCCATCCCGGCGTCACCCTACCCCGATCCCGCATCCCCGGCAACCCGCGCCCGCGGATCTGCTTTCCGCTGACGGCGTTCGGTGGCAGTCCTGCTTTCCGAGCGCGCTCATCACAAACTCATCTTCCGCCCGGAAAGTGATTGTGAAGGAGAGTGACGATGCGGCCGAGCGAACCCCAGCAGATGTGCATGGTCAGTCGCGAAACATTGAAACACGCGCGGATTGCCCTGCGCGCGCTGAAGATCAACAGCGTGAACCGAGCGGCATATGTGCGGGCAAAGATCGAGGCGGCCTACGATGAGATCACGGCCGTGCTCGCTACCGACCCGACGCCGAAGGAGGCGCGGCCACCTGACCGGGACTGACACCTCAGTCAGCGACCGCCTGGCTGGCTCCCTCAGGGGCGATCCTCTCGGCGAGCTCGATGATCAGGCCTTC
>Ga0164304_10000500_pt1 | contig 11270 bp, 11 predicted proteins | sample Whisoiple_217_MG_FD_110216 | JGI IMG/M metagenome (GOLD analysis project Ga0164304, IMG submission 110216) | Soil microbial communities amended with pyrogenic organic matter from upstate New York, USA - Whitman soil sample_217_MG | ecosystem: Environmental > Terrestrial > Soil > Agricultural...
CGGCCCTGCATCGCAACGTGAAAGGCGCGCGAGACGACCCGGAATGCGCGCGGGATCGTCGATCTCGGTCGCCCATTTCGTCGTCGAGCCGAATAGCGCGCGATAGTTCATCTCCTGGAACGCCCCGCGCTCGCGCATGTCGCGCCCGACCTGGCCGACAAACAGGATCAGCGGCACGTCGTCGTGCTCGGCAATGTGGATCGCCGGCATGGCATTGGTGGCGCCGGGGCCGCGCGTGACGAAGGCAATGCCGGGACGGCCGGTCAGACGCGCGCTCGCATCCGCCATCATCGTCGCGCCGCCCTCCTGCCGGCAGACTGTGACGTTAAGCTTGGCGTCATGAAACGCATCAAGTACGGCCAGATACGATTCGCCCGGCACGCAGAAGACGTGCTCGACGCCCTGCGCGACGAGCTGGTCGACGAGGATTTGTCCGCCGCTGCGGGTATTCGATGCGCGCATTGCTATTCCAGACCTGTCGGGGGTGATCGCGACTGTAGTCGGACGATCACAGGGCGAAGCCGTAAGTGATTGGGTCGCGAGCTTCCCCATCAGAAGGTCGTCGACGCGATAATATTCGTGCCGGAGCAGGTTGCCAATCGCGGCGATCTCTCTCCACGGGTAGCAGGAAATGACGGAATGTGGCGAGTCGCTTCGGAAATTATTTCGACGCACCGCTCCACGGCCCGCCGCGTCTTAAAGTCAGCATAATAGCTCTCAAATGTTAGGTCCTTGGTTATATCCACGACGGCATCTATGGATTTCAAGAATATCAAGCAGATGAATTTCAAAGCCATGCACTTAGAAAACTCGGATCGCTTCGCATTCGATTCTGGCCTTGAGAGCTGGGTGCAGCGCGCGCCGCGTCGTCAAGTCCGCCGGATGCCCAAGCGCATGCGCGAGACTTTCGCGTAGCCTGATCAGCTCGACGAAACTGAATTTTTCCGGATCATAGTCGATAAATATGTCGACATTGCTGCGTTCGCGCGCCTCGTCGCGCGCCGTCAATCCAAACAGATAAAACGCAGTCGCGCCGAGACCTCTTGCCTCGGCAGCGTGGGATTGCAGTATGTCGATAGCGCGAGCGCGTTCCATGCGGCTTATCTAACACGCGCAGTGGTTTGCGTCACGCGGCCACCCCATGCCGGATCGGAGAGCACATCCCGCGTGTGCTCGCCGAGCGCCGGCGCCGGCAGCGGCGCAGCGGCATGCACGCCGTCGATCGTGATCGGCGTGCGTAAGCCCGGTGTCGTCCCGCCCTTGGCGCGCTTGTTCGGTCGATCGATGCGCATCTGGCGCGCGATCACCTGCGGGTCGGCAAACACTTCCGACAGCGTGTTGATCGGCCCGGCGGGAACGCCGGCCGCCTCGCACTTAGCAATGAGATCGGCGCGGCTGAATTTCGACGTGAGGCCGTTCAAAATCCGCGTCAGCTCGACACGATTGGCGATGCGATCTTTGTTTTCTAAAAAGCGTGCATCTTCGGCGAGCTCGGGTCGGCCGAGGAGCCGCATCAGCCGTTGGAATTGCGCATCGTTGCCGCTGGCGATAATGAAATTGCCGTCGGCGGCTTTGAACACGTCGTAAGGAATGACCGTCGCATGCGCGTTGCCCATGCGCGGCGGCTCCTTGCCGGAGATCAGATAGAACAGCGCCTGATTGCCCATAATGCCGATCAGCGAATCGATCAGGCAGCAATCGATGAAGGCGCCTTCGCCTGTGCGCTCGCGCCGGAACAAAGCCGCTTGAACGGCGATCGTCGAATAAAGCCCAGTGAAGACGTCGGCAACGGCAATGCCGGCCTTGTAAGGCGGCCCTTCGATCGGACCGGTGATCGACATGAGACCGCCCATGCCCTGCACGAGGAAGTCGTAGCCCGGCCGCGCGGCATAAGGTCCGTTCTGGCCGAAGCCGGTAATCGAGCAATAGATCAGCTTCGGATTGATCTGCTTGAGACTATCGTAATCCAATCCGTATTTCTTCAAGCCGCCGAGCTTGAAATTCTCGATCAGCACGTCGGCATGCCGCGCCAATTGGCGCACGATCTTCTGGCCTTCCGGCGTTTCGAAATCGGCGACGACGTCGCGCTTGCCGCGATTGCAGGAATGGTAATAGCCGGCGCCGAGATTTGACCCGTCGGCACCTTCGACGAAAGGCGGCCCCCAGGCGCGCGTGTCATCGCCGCTCTTCGAGCGCTCGACCTTGACGACGTCGGCGCCGAGATCGGCGAGCAATTGCCCGGCCCAGGGGCCGGCGAGAATGCGGGCGAGTTCGAGAACGCGGATGCCGGAAAGAGGTGCGGACAAGTGCTTTGCTGCTCCACTTCACAGGATTCGAATTCTCGCCTTCGCGGGAATGACGCCGCGAGTCAACCGACGCTGATCTCGACCTTGTTCGGATAGAAGGCGAGATAGCCCGCGATCTCTTTCATGGCCGGGAATGGCGTCTCATATGACCACACCGCGTTCTCGATGCGCGTGCCGTCCTTGGCAAGAATGCTGAAATAGCTCGCATCGCCCTTGTAAGGGCAATGCGTCGAGTGGTCGGTCTTGACGAGCCTGTTCATCTCGACGGCGCTCCGCGGAATGTAGTGCACGACTGGATACGTCGATTCCTTCAGATCGAGCGCGTCGCTCGTATCGGCGATTAACTCACCGCCAAACCGCACCCGCACGCGATTGCGCGACGGCGAAATGGTGATCGGATGATTCGGGTCAGGAATCTTCGGCTGCGCTGCGGGCATGCGCCTTCTCCTTCAGATCGCGAGGTTTGGAGATAAGCGGCCGGCGCGCGCTCCGCTACATTTTCTTAAGACTGAGCGGCTTGCCTTCTTTCGGATCCTTCTCCCAGGTGCCGACGCCCTTCGGCTCGAAGATCGCGTGATGGCCTTTACGCGCCGTCAGCTTCAGATGGCCCTTCTCCAGCGCCCACCCGACCGGATCGAAGATGACGATGCCCTGATCGCGGCAGGCGGGGGCCAGCAGCGCCTTGTTGCCGCCCTTCAGGCCCCGCGCCTTGGCGTCGAGCGTGATCATGCAGCCGGTGTCCTTGCCGCCGTCGCGCAGCACGGAATAGCGGCCGGCGACTTCGTCCGGCCGGACCGAAGATGAACCCGCCGGTGTCGTGGTCGCCGCGACCTGCACCGGCGCCTTCGCCGGGGATAGGCTCTCGAAGCCGGGGACCGGCACGGCCGAAAGATCGGAAAAGCGTTGCCCTTGCGCGGCCGAATCGGCGGCGCTCAACCGATAGGTTTCGCCCTCGGGGCCATTGGCGAGAAGCGGACCCTCGCCACTCGGCAGGAAGGCCAGCACCTCTTTGCCTTTGGGATCGGCGAAGCTCACGTGCTCGCCGGGCTTCAGGGTCCAGCTGTCGATCTCGGCGAGAAGCGGCATAGCGCGGCGGCAGCCGGCGGGCATAGCAAGGGCAAGTCCCGATCCGACTTGATCCGCGCGCAGCACCAGCCGGCAACGCCGATTGGTGTCGTTCAGCGACAAATCCCATTGACCGGCGAGCTTCTCGACGCTGGTCAGATCGATTGCGGCACTCGCTTGCGCCATCAGCACCACGCTGAAGGCCAGGACAGTCGCCGAGCCGTATCGGTCAAGCCGCATCGGCGAGGGGCGAGACGTGGGTATCATTTGGCCTCCGGCACGGGACTCGCGCTCAATGTGCCACGCTCTTGTTGCGCGGCCACGGCGTTTCCGCAACCGGCGTCAGCGGCCCGCGCCCGGCGGCATACGACAGGAGATTGTCGACGACGAGCTGGCCCATCGCATTGCGCGTATGAACCGAGGCGGAGCCGACATGCGGCAACAGGACGACGTGCTCCATGTCGATCAGCGCCTGCGGCACGCGCGGCTCGTTGGCGAAAACATCCAATCCGGCGGTCATGATCTTGCGGTCGCGTAAGGCCTCGATCAGCGCTTCCTCGTCGACGACGGAGCCGCGCGCGACGTTGATCAGCACACCCTCGGGCCCGAGCGCTTCCAAGACCTCGGCATTGACGAGATGCTTGGTCTCCGGGCCGCCGGGCGTGATCACCAGCAGGATGTCGCAAGCGCGCGCCATCTCGACGAGCGAGGCAAAATACGCGTATCCCGCGTCCGCCTGGGGCTTGCGCCCGTGATAGACGATCTTCAGGCCAAAAGTTTCGGCCCGTTTGGCAATCGCCTTGCCGATCCGCCCGAGGCCGATGATGCCTAGCGTGCGGTCGCGTAGGGTCGCCGTCAGCGGAAACGGCTTTTGCAGCCACTTCCCTTGCCGCAAATAGCGGTCGGCCTGCGGCAGCTGCCGCACCGCACACAAAATCAGACCGAGTGCGGTGTCGGCGACCTCCTCGTTGAGCACGTCCGGCGTGTTGGTGACCACGATGTTATGCGCGCCGGCCCATTTCGCGTCGATGTGGTCGTAGCCGACCCCGTAGCTCGCAACGATTTCAACTTTCGGCAGCCGCGATAGAAATGCGGCGTTTACGGGAGCATGACCGCCGCCGGTGGCGAGCCCGCGGATGCGCGGCGCGAGTTGCTTAAGCGCGGCCTCTTTGTCGGGAGCTTCCCAAAGCTTGTGCAGCTTGCATCCCTCCTCCAATCCGGCGACGACCCGCGCCGGCATTGGCTCGGCCATCAAAACCTCGAACTCGCTCACGCCTAGACACCTCATAAACTTTGGTCGCAGGACGCGGCAAAACTGCTCCGCCGGTTTGCCGCGCCACAATTACCCGCTTGCTTTCTAGCAGCCGCTCGCCATCATGCGCGAGCCAAAGCCGCTTGGGCAAGCCGGCCGGATATATCCGAATAACAACAGGCGGGATCAACCCGCTTTGGGGAGGAGTTGAGAATGGCTTCGGTGGAAATCCGGGGCGTGCGCAAAGCGTTCGGTGCGACGGCGGTAATTCACGGCGTCGACGCCGATATCGCGGACGGCGAATTCGTCATCCTTGTCGGGCCGTCCGGCTGTGGAAAGTCGACGCTGCTGCGCATGATCGCAGGACTGGAAAACATCACCGGCGGCGAGATCCGCATCGGCGGGCGTGTCGTCAACAACGTGCCGCCGAAAGAGCGCGACATCGCGATGGTGTTCCAGAATTACGCGCTCTACCCGCACATGACCGTCTTCGACAATATGGGCTTCTCCTTGAAGCTGCGCGGGGCGCCGAAAGCCGAGATCAAAGCGCGCGTCGAGCGCGCCGCCGACATTTTGGGATTGCGGCCGCTGCTCGAGCGCTTTCCGCGCCAGCTCTCGGGCGGTCAGCGCCAGCGCGTCGCCATGGGCCGCGCTATCGTGCGCGATCCGCAAGTGTTCCTGTTCGATGAGCCCTTATCGAATCTCGACGCCAAATTGCGCGTCGCGATGCGCGCCGAAATCAAGGAGCTGCATCAGCGGCTGAAGACCACGACAGTCTATGTCACGCACGATCAGATCGAGGCCATGACGATGGCCGACAAGATCGTCGTCATGCATGACGGCATCGTCGAGCAGATCGGCACGCCGCTCGAGCTTTACGATCGTCCGGACAATCTTTTTGTCGCAGGTTTTATCGGTTCGCCGGCGATGAATTTCCTGCCCGGCAAGGTCAAGCAGAACGGCGTGCTCGGCTTCGAAGGACCGAACGGCGTGAACCTGCCGCTTGGCATGGCGCCGGCGAATTCCGATGGGCGCCCTGCCGTGTATGGCGTGCGGCCCGAGCATTTCACGATCGCCGATGAGGGCGCTGATGCGGAAATCGTCGTCGTCGAGCCGACCGGCTCGGAGACCCAGGTTGTCGCCAGGCTCGGCGGCGAGGAAGTCATCGCCGTGTTCCGCGAGCGGCACGCATTCGAGCCGGGCGAGCGCATCCGGCTCAAGCCCAATCCGTCGCTTGTCCATCTGTTCGACGAATCGACGGGCAAACGGCTGAACGCCTGAGTTTGACCACCACTTCAAGAGCAACCGGGAGGGATAGAATGACTGATTTGACCCGCCGCACCGTACTTCAGGGCGGCACTGCGCTTGGCGCTGCCGGCACGTTGACCGGGCCGGCTTTGTTCGACTTCGCCAAGGCATGGGCGCAGAGTGCACCCTGGAAACCTGAGAAAGGTGCCAAGCTCACGGTCATGCGCTGGAAGCGCTTCGTCGAGTCTGAAGACAAGGCGTTCAACGAGATGGTCGCGGCGTTCAAAGCCGCCACCGGCACCGACATGAACGTGTTTTCGGAGGCGTTCGAGGATCTGCAGCCAAAGGCCTCGGTTGCGGCGAATGTCGGTTCGGGCTTGGATCTTGTTTGGGGCCTGCACACGCTGCCGCAGCTCTTCCCGACCAAGGTGATCGAGATGAACGACGTTGCCGATTATCTCGGCAAGAAGTACGGCGGCTGGTACTCCGCGGCGGAAATCACCTGCAAACAGGGCAACAAATGGCTCGGCATCCCCGTCGCGACGCAAGGCGGCTACATGACCTACCGCAAATCGGCGGTGGACAAGGCCGGCTTCTCGGAATTCCCGAAGGACTTCCCCGGCTTCCTCGAAATGTGTAAGGGGCTGAAGAAGAACAACACGCCGGCCGGCTTCGCGCTCGGTCACGCCTCCGGCGATGCCAATGCGTGGATACATTGGGTCTTGTGGGGTCACGGGGCGTACACGGTCGACCAGAACGACAAGGTGATCATCAACTCGCCGGAGACTGTGAAGGCGCTGGAATACGCCAAGGCCTGTGCCGACAATTTCATTCCGGGCGTTGCGTCCTGGAACGATAGTTCGAACAACAAGGCGTTCTTGGCGGGCGACCTCTACTGCACGTCGAACGGCATCTCGATTTACGTCGCCGCGAAGGACGATCCGACGAAGCAGGACATTGCCGCCGACACTTATCACGCGCTTTGGCCAGTCGGCCCGGTCGGCAAGCCGACGGAACTGCAGCTCTGCGTTCCGATCCTGGCGTTCAAGTTCACCAAATATCCGAACGCGGCAAAAGCCTTCATTGCGTTCATGCTGGAAAAAGAAAACTTCGATAAATGGCTGATGGGCGCGCGGGGCTATCTGACCGGGACGCTTAAGGCTTACGCCAATAGTCCGGTTTGGACGGCTGACCCGAAAAACGAAGTGTTCAGCCATGCAAGCGAGCGCGCTCTGCCGGCCTCCGGCATCGGGCCTGTGGGCGAGAAGGCCGCGACGGTGATCGCTGACTTCCTGCTCGTCGACATGTTCGCCAATTACTGCACCGGCCGCGAGGACGCCAAGGGCGCAATCTCGGTCTGCGAGCGTCAGTTGAAACGCATCTATCGCAGTTAGAGCGTATCTGAGTACGCCGGGGACGCGGCGCTTCCCGGTCTGAGTATAGAAAGCAGGCGGATAGTACGGGGCAGCGTCCGCCTGCCAATTCTCTCTCGGATTCGGGAGAGACAATGAGGTGACCCATGGCCGACGTGGCACTCGACCCGCGAAGCGCACGCGCACCGATGCGCCATGTGACCGTTTGGGACCGGCTGAAGGTCAACCGCGAGTGGCTCGGCTTCTGGTTCATGCTGCCGGCCATGGCCTTCCTAATCCTGTTCCTCGCTTACCCGCTCGGGCTCGGCGTCTGGATTTCATTGACCGACGCGAAGATCGGCCGGCCGGGTGAGTTTATCGGTACCGAGAATTACGAGTGGCTGAGCGACGATTCAATTTTCTGGCTCTCTGTGACGAACACGCTGCTCTATACGTCGGTCGCCAGCGCGATCAAATTCGCCGTCGGACTTTATCTGGCATTGCTGTTGAACGAGAACCTTCCGTTCAAGGCGATGCTGCGGGCGGCGGTTCTGATCCCGTTCATCGTGCCGACGGTGCTCTCGGCACTGGCATTCTGGTGGATTTTCGACGCCCAATTCTCGATCATCTCGTGGTCGTTGCGTCAGCTCGGGCTAATTTCGCACAACATCAATTTTCTCGGTGACGCCAATTGGGCGCGCGCCTGCGTGATTTTCGCCAACATCTGGCGCGGTGTACCGTTCGTGGCGATCACGCTGCTTGCCGGCCTGCAGACGGTTTCGCCTTCCCTCTATGAGGCCGCGACCATCGACGGCGCGACGAAGTGGCAGATGTTCCGCCACATCACCTACCCGATGCTCACGCCCATCATCGCGGTGGTGATGACTTTCTCGGTGCTCTTCACGTTCACCGACTTCCAGCTGATCTGGGCGATGACGCGCGGCGGACCGGTGAATGCGACTCATCTCATGGCGACGCTCTCGTATCAGCGTGCCATCATTGCCGGGCAGCTCGGCGAGGGCGCGGCGATTTCGAGCGCGATGATCCCGTTCTTGCTCGCCGCGATCATGATTTCCTGGTTCGGCCTGCAGCGGCGCAAATGGCAGCAGGGCGAGAGCAATGACTGATCTGCCCGCCGTCAAACCCGCCGCCATCCTCTCCGGTTCGTCGGCGAGCGCGACGCTCACCGATTATTCGGAGGGCATGAGCTATCTGCAGAATCTGCCGCGGCGGCTGGTCACGATTTATCTGCCGCTGACCATCATCGTCGTCATCCTCCTGTTCCCGTTCTACTGGATGGCGCTGACTGCCATCAAACCTGACGAGCAATTGCTCGATCTCGATAAGTTCAATCCCTTCTGGACGACCGCGCCCACCTTCAAGCACATCCATAAGCTTCTGTTCGAGAGCTACTATCCCCACTGGCTGTGGAATACGATGTACGTGGCGGTCTGCTCCACCGTTCTCTCGATTATTGCGAGCGTGCTTGCGGCTTACGCGATCGTGCGGCTGCGCTATCGCGGCGCGCAATGGGTCGGCGGCGCGATTTTCCTCGCCTATCTGGTGCCGCCGTCGATTCTCTTCATTCCGCTTGCCACCGTCGTCTTCCAATATGGGCTCTTCGACTCGCCCCTGGCGCTGATCCTCACCTATCCGACGATTCTGATCCCGTTCTCCACCTGGCTGCTCATGGGTTATTTCAAGACCATCCCCTATGAGCTCGAGGAATGCGCGCTGATTGACGGCGCCAGCCGCTGGCAGATTTTGATCAAGATCGTGCTGCCGTTGGCGATTCCCGGCCTGATCTCAGCCTTCATCTTCTGCTTCACTCTGTGTTGGAACGAGTTCATCTATGCCCTGACGTTCCTGCAATCGGTGCAGAACAAGACCGTGCCCGTCGCCATCGTCAATGAATTCGTCGACGGCGACATCTACCGCTGGGGATCGCTGATGGCCGGCGCGCTTGCCGGCTCCCTGCCGCTGGTCATCCTCTATTCCTTCTTCGTCGAATATTACGTCTCGGCGCTGACCGGCGCAGTCAAGGAATAAAGGCGCGCGGCGGACGCTACACCCGTGCGTCGAGCACCTCGCCGAAGCGCACCCATTGCTTGCCGTCGAAGCGCATCATTTGCATCTGCTCGACCGGCAGGTGATCGGTCCCGCTCGTGTTGATCTTGATGCCCGGCAGAAGCATCGGCAGTTCGAGGTCTTTCAGATTGAGCGCCTGTTTCAAGATGTTGTCGGACGACAGATCATCGCCGCATTGCTTCAGCACCTGCACCATTACCATGGCGCCGTTGTAGCCATTGACGAAACCCTGGTCGCGCAGGTCGCCATCCGGCACGTATTTCTGCAGAAAAGCTTTGTATTCCTTCGCGCCGGGATCGTCGGCCCAGGCGGGATCGTTGGGGTCCTTCACGTAGGCCGACGAAAGGATGCCGATACCCTTCTCGAGCCCGGCGGGTTCCATGACGCTGGACACCCAGATCGACACATTCGTCAGAAAAAACATCGGCCTCCAGCCGATTTCGTAGACGCGGCGGATCGCTTGCGCGGCGAACTTTGGCGTCGCGCCGACGACAAGCACGTCGGCGCCGGTTGCTTTTAGATTGACAATCTGCGATTCGATCGTGGCGTCGGTAAACTCATATGTCGCAACGACCGCGCGCGTGTCGAACTCTTTGCCGAGTGCGTCCCGCACGCCGGCGACATAATCGCGGCCGAAATCATCGTTCTGCGCCAGGATAGCGAATTTAGCCCGCGGATTGTTTGCCAAAGCGTAGCGCGCATAGATGCGCGCCTCGGCGCGGAAGGTCGCCTGCACGCCAGCGACGAGGTTCGGGTACTGATCGTAATCGCCGAATTTCGATGCACCGGAGCCGATGAAGAGCTGCGGCACCTTCTTGCTTTGCAGGTATTTGGCCGTCGCGGTATTGTGCGCGGTACCGAGGCTCGAAAAAATTGCGGCGATTTCGTCCTGCTCGACGAGCCGCCGCGTCTGCTCGACCGTCTTCGGCGGCACATAGCCGTCATCAAGGCTGATGAAGTTGATCTTGCGGCCGTTTACGCCGCCATTGTCGTTGATCATCTTAAAATAGCCGACCTCGCCCTTGCCAAGTGGGCTGAACGCGGAGACGGGGCCGCTATACGGCATCGTTTGGCCGAGCTTAATCTCAGTCGCGGTGATGCCGCGCTCCTCGGCGGCGGCGGGCGCGATACTCACCGCTATCAGCGCGGCCACAATGCCAAGGCTGGTCTTCACGATTGCTTCCTCCCGTTTCGCGCCTTATTGCACGCCTGCCGTCAATTGGTGAAGAGCCGAAGGCGAATGCAGGAAAAGCCAGCCTTTCATGAGCACTGATGTTCACGCCGGTCGCGACGGTTGGCTATTTTTGATCGGCGGCTCGAATAAAGTCACCACGCTGTACGATCGCCAATCCCGGCTTTTGTCTGATGCAAAACTCCATCACTGGGTAAAACTGATCGAGGCGCGAGCACGCCGGCTTCAAGGCATGGGAATCCAATACATTCATCTCAACGTGCCGGAAAAGCTGACGATCTACGATCATCAGCTCGCCGATCCGCCGATTGTCGACTGGCGGCTTTCACCAGCGGTGCGGCTGCAGGAAATGCTGCAGCAATCGCCTCACGCTCATGTTTGGCTCGATCTTGTCGCGCCATTACGCGCTGCGCGCGACGGCGAGCCCCTCTACTTCAAGACGATACCCATTGGGCCGCGCCGGGCTGCCTTGTTGCCTATGGCCTGATCTGCGAGCGCATCGGCATCGCTCCGGAGCCGGAACTGCTTTCCCGCAATCATCAGGATCACGGCGCCGCCATGGATTTGGGGATGAAGCTCAGCCCGCCCGTTGCAGAAGGCTTCAGGATCTACGATTTCACGAAGAACTCGGTTCGCACCTATGCCAATCCGATCGCGCGATATCTGGACAGTGCTACACAGAACATTGCGATGCATGTCGGCGCGCATGTAGCGTTCAGGAACGACGCGGCATCCGCCGCAAATAAAAAGCTTCTGGTCTTCGGCGA
>Ga0164304_10000501_pt1 | contig 11264 bp, 11 predicted proteins | sample Whisoiple_217_MG_FD_110216 | JGI IMG/M metagenome (GOLD analysis project Ga0164304, IMG submission 110216) | Soil microbial communities amended with pyrogenic organic matter from upstate New York, USA - Whitman soil sample_217_MG | ecosystem: Environmental > Terrestrial > Soil > Agricultural...
ACACTCCGCTTTGATTCGGGCGCAGCATTCCAAACTCCATCGCTCTGTTGCAGGCGTCACAAATAAAACGACCGCTCATTTCGAAGATGGAGTCTGAACAATGACGGAACAACTCATCGCGAAACGCCGCCTTGCTTCGCCCGCGACCACGCCCCAGGCGCTGGCGTGGGACGCTAAAAAGAAAGTGTTGTGGATGGGTTCGCGGGATCTGCGCCGGATTTATGCAATTGATCCGCAAAACTGGAGAGTGCTGGAAGAGAGAGAAGCGCCCGGCATTCCGTGGGCGGCGGTCACGATTGACGGCGAAGTGCGTTTTACGATCGGCGAAGGGTCGGATGACGATCGGTATGTCTATCGCTACACGCCTGACTCTGGATTTTCGAAGATGTTCGCCTGTCCGGAATTTACTGGATCGTATCTCAGCTTCGATGGGAGAAATCTTTACCTAAGTCAATGGTACAAGCACCGGATACTGAAGTTCGACGAAAACGGCAATGTTATCCGTGAGATCGACGTCGGCGCAGAAATCTGCGGTCACGCCTTTGCTGGTGGCTTGCTTTACGTTTTGCGCGGACAGGAACGACCAAGTGAGGATTGGCGAATCGCGCGACTCGATCCGAAACAGAAAACGCCACAGGTTAAGGATATCGCTGTTGTTCCGTTCGCGTGTCGCTCGCTTGTTTTCGATGACGAACTGTTTTGGTCGAATCATCGCGCAAAAGATACGATCGTTTCGTTTGCTCTTCCGAACTGATTTGCGTTTGCCGGAGACCAAGCCACGGAAAACCTGACTAGTCCGCAATTGGTTCGAAGCCGGCGAACATCTCATTTGCTTCAGCAAGCGTATTTAGCGGCACGCAATCGCAGATCGCGAAGAATTTGTTCCACATCGCGAGCACATTTGGATTTTTATGGGCAGCGTCGATCGCTTCCCGCGATTTCCATTCCGAGACTTCGATGATGGTGCCATCGCGCGAGCGCATGATCGTCGGCTCGCGATCCGTCACCAGATTTTCTTTCCGCAGGGTCGGGACGCGATTCCGCACCAGCTCGAGCAGTTCTTTTTCTTTTCCCGGCTTCGGCCGATAGGCAACGATGACAATGACGCCTTTCATAATGTTAATCTGTAGCGAAAGCTTCCTTCGAAGTAACATAGACTGAATTAGTGAGCTTCGATCAGCAATAATGAAACACTTTCTGTAGGGCGTTTGACTCATTCGTTCCCGCTCATTTGGCCTGCGGCCTGCCCGTCCATGTCGCTCGTACCCTGCGGCTCGGTTCGGTGAAGCGCATGCCATTGGCGTTTGACACAAACGCCCTACAATTCATGAGCGTACATGTTTGTTGGGCATTACAGCGTTGCGTTCGCGGCTAAGACTGAGAAAAACAAAATTCCGCTGTGGTTTTTGTTCATCGCCGTTCAATTTCTTGATTACATCTGGGCGACGCTGGTGCTGCTTGGGATCGAGAAGTTGCGCGTGATCAAAGGTTTCACCGCTGGGAGCATGCTCGACTCATATTTCCATCCGTATTCCCATAGTTTGGTCGCGGCGATTGCGTGGTCAGTCGTTGCCGCTCTCATTTACAAAGCAATCTGCAGCCGACACCGCCGCCTCTACAGCAAGTCAGCGCCTTTGATCGTAGCCGCGGCTGTTTTCTCGCATTGGGTACTCGATCTCATCGCGCATCCTCGCGATCTCGCGATCTACGACAACACCTGGAAAGTCGGTTTCGGTTTGTGGAATTATCGGGATCCGGAGTTTGCATTGGAAATCGCGCTCCTGGCGATTGGGATCGTTCTTTACCTGGCTCGCAATGCGATGCCGACAATTCGCAAAGTGGCGATAATCGGATTTGGAATTGCTTTGATTATTGTTCAGATCGGCGACACGTATGTGCCTCGCACTCCTTTGACCGATAAGGCGACTGCCATGGGTGTTTGGATCTTCTACGCTTTGTTTGTCGCTGTTGCGTTCCTGGTGGAGAAGATCGGGCGCCAGCGACAAATTAATGCGCCGTGATCGTGATCATTTTCGGTGTTTCCGGCTCTGGAAAAACCACATTGGGCAAGCTGCTCGCTCACGAACTCGACTGGCGTTTCTATGAGGCGGATGACTTTCATTCGCCGGTCAATATTGAAAAAATGCGACGCGGCGTTCCGTTGACGGATGAAGATCGATGGCCGTGGCTGGAACATTTGCGCGAGTTGATTAAGCGAGCCATGGCGGCAGGTGAAAATGCTGTGCTCGCTTGCTCGGCGTTGAAACGCGCATATCGAGACCGGCTTCGTACAAATGACGAAGTGAAGTTTGTGTTCCTGCACGGCGATCACGCGCTCGTCGAAAAACAAATGCGTCAGCGCCGCGGGCATTTCATGGATCCGGAATTGTTGCGAAGTCAGTTTGCGGATTTGGAAGAACCACAGCCGGATGAACACGTGCTAACAATCGAGTTGGGACGCATTCCGCAGGAGCTGGTCGAGGAGATCAAAGCGAAGCTGTCGGTTTTCTGAGTGAAACCAGTTTGTTCACCAGCGTGTTGGTTGCTTTTTCCAAGAGCATTCCCCACGCGCTGAGAACAGCCAGAGTCGGGATGCAAATTAAGAGAAACATCCAGATCGGCACTTCGCGAATGCGAAGGCCAAGCCAGATGACATACGGCTGATGAATGAGATACAGCCCATAGGAATAGAGTCCGACCAGCCCAAATAGTTTGGCAGGCCGCTGGACGCGCGAAATGATTCCGGCGATGCCGACGATTTCAAGCATGCAACACGTGCCCGTGGCGAAATCGACAAAGATGTATTCGTACAGCCCGTGATAGAGCTGTAGCGCTGCCGGATAGAGAATTAATCCGACCACGAAACCTGCGCCGCGAAGTAGAAACCATTCCACGCGCTCCGTCGATTGGTTGTGCCACATGGCGAGCGACATCCCGAGCGCGAACTCAGGTAACCGGCAAATCGCGAAACCGCCGAGCACCCACAAACCATTTTGTGGCCAGACAACGAGCAATATGTAACGCGCGAAAAATCCCGCGGCGCACGCGACTATCAGGAACCACCATGGACCAAGGCGGCGCGCTGTCCAAAAGAGCAGGGGAAAGATTAAATAAAATTGGATCAGCATGGAGAAGTACCACCACGCTGCGTTGAGGTACATGAAGTTCATCTGGATATCGATGAACCGGAGGCCGAGCAGGCTCAGGATGATGCGGCTGTCCACCGGTTCGAGACGCGCGACGAAGGGTGAAACGAGATAAACCAAATGCGCGACCCAGTACATCGGGTAAAGCCGTAGAAGCCGCGCGCCGTACCAGTGACCCCACGCGACCGCACTCGACTCGGCACGTCGCATCGTCGACTGCATCAGCGTCCAGCCGCTCAGGATGATGAAAACGCCGACGGCGTGGAAACCCAGTCCCGAAATTTGAAACCAAACCACTCTCAGAACAGTCAACGCGCTGGCTGCAACGTTGCTCCAGTCGGCTGGCGGAAGAACGCCATGTTGGAAATAGGTTCTGAAAAAATGAAAGTATGCGACGAAAAGAATTGCCAGCCCCTTGGAGATGTCGATCCAAACGAGCCGTTTCATTGCATCCGCTTAGCAGCGTCAAACTGCCTTGGTCAAGAACTACGCTGATTGATTAAGTGTGTTCGTCGGTAAGCAGACCCACGTTTACTAGGACGCTGGCGAGTCGACAATGGTGGCGGATCGACTAGTGCTGCCGGCGAGCGCGAGAATCAGATCGGTTTTCGCGATCGTGCCGATCAAACGTTTCGTTGCCGAATCATTTACCACCGGGAGTCGTTCGCCATCGTACTGCCTGAAACGCTCGAGCGCTTCAGTGAGTGACGCATCCGGGGGGATGACCGGGACAGAGTCGTACAGGATGTCGCCTGCGATAACGACTTTCGCGAGCTCCGGTGTGTTCAGGTAGTTCTTCACGTCGTGCAGCGAGACGGCGCCGACAAAGCGATCGTCATCGGCCACATAGAGGTAATTGAATCGGGTGGCGACGAATTTGTCGGCAATCTCCGAAAACCCCGCCCTGGGTGAAATGGTCAGCGGTTTTGGTTTCATTATGTCGCGGACATGCAGTTCCGCCAGCTGCTTGCGATAGTCGCCAGCGCCCTTTCGTTTCAACGCTTCAGCATAGATCGACCCTTTCTCGATGCTGACCGAGGTGTAATAGCCAACCACGCACGCGAGCATTAAGGGGAGAATGATTTGATAATCGAGTGTGATCTTAAAAATCATGATTGGCGGAATATCGATTTTCGCTTGCTACGCCATTGCCTTTTCAATTACAGACCGACTGATTAGGTAGACCGATGCTATTCGCACGAATCTTTTCGCTTTTCATTGCAATCCTGAGCTGGGCTTCCTTCGCGAACGGAAGTGTGCCCATCATCGTTAACACCCCTGCTCATCAGCGGGCGGTGATGGATCTATGTAACAAGGCGAGCGAAGAGCTGAAAAATGGCGATGTTGCCGGCGCAAAGCGCAATGTGGATAGGGCGCTTAGCATCGACCCGAAATTGTGGCCGGCGCTCTACCTTCGCGCGCAGATTTTCAAAAAGGAGGGCAAATACGAACTGGCCATTCAGGACTGCAACGAAGCGCTCCGGCAATATCGGGGGCTGGTCGAGGCGTCTCTTCTGCGTGCCAGTATCAACGTGCGTCTTGGGAAATATGCGGAAGCATTGAAAGAATTTAATTATCTGATCTCGCTGCATCCACGGCCTGTTACATTGGCCAGAGCGCTGAGCGATCGCGCGTGGTTTTACGCGACTTGTCCGGATTCGTCGTTTCGCAATGGCAAACAAGCAGTCAAGGACGCGAAGGCCGCTTGCAGCATCATGCAGTGGAAAGACGAGGACATGATCGACACGCTCGCTGCGGCTTACGCTGAAGCCGGCGATTTTGACTCCGCCGTGCAGTATGTCTCCCAAGCGTTGGCCATGAAAGGAATCTCCTCCGACAGCGCAAAAGTTTTTCGGGAACACCTGGCCTGGTTTCAACAGCGCAAGCGGATACCTGTTTCAAGATAACATCGGAATACAAGGAATCGCGGTGCTGTTCCGGGGGAGCATAAGCGACTAAAGTAGCGGAGTGAGGCGCATTGTTTCGCTCTTGCCCGCTGCGACTGAGATCGCTGCTGTGCTCGAGCTCATGGACCAGGTCGTCGGCGTTTCGCATGAGTGCGATTTTCCAAAGGAAGCAAACGAACGACCGCGCGTCACGCATTGTCCGGTGCATGAGCAGCGGCTAACGAGCCGCCAAATGGACGAATGGGTTCGGCACGCGCTGCACGAGAACGGCACAATTTACGTCATTGATGAACCGCTTCTATGCGAGCTGCGACCCGATGTAATTCTCACCCAAAAACTATGCGACGTCTGCGCAGTCGGGTACGGCACCGTCGCGAGACTCGCGCAAACATTGCCCGGGCCGCCACAGGTCGTGAACCTCGAGCCATCGGGCTTATCGGACATTTTCGATGACATTCGACGTGTCGCCGAAGTTTGTGACGTGCCCGATCGCGCGGATAAGATCATCACCCAATCATTAAATCGAGTCGAAGCGGTGCGCCGCCGCGCAAATGCAATTGTGCGTCGGCCGCGTTGCTTCTTGATGGCATGGATTGATCCGCCCTTTTGTTCGGGTCATTGGGGACCTGAGCTCGTGGAAATCGCCGGCGGATACGACCCATTAGGTCGCAAACATCAGCCATCTGCGCAAATCGAGTGGCAGGAAGTGCTCGATGTGCGCCCTGAGATAGTGGTGCTGGCGCTGTGCGGCTACGATATTGACCGCGCGCGGCGCGACTACGAAGTCCTTCGGCGATTTCCCAACTTCGATTCTCTTCCGGCGGCGCGCGAAGGCGAAATTTATCTGGTGAATGCGAGCGCATACTTTGCGCGACCAGGTCCACGTATTGTCGACAGCCTCGAGATCCTCGCCGGAATTCTCCATCCAGAACAGTTTCCGAACTTCGCTACACGTGGAGCTGACGATCCGCGCGTTGTCCGCATCCGCTGAAGCAAATGTCGCCCAGGCACGGATTGAAAGCCTGTGGAGGCAACCCCTGTCGGCTGCAAAAATCTGTGGACCTCGGGCGACACGCCCCGCCACTACAGCGCAGCCTATTCGATGCTTCTTTTCGCGCGACGAGCACACAAATCTGCGTGAAGCGACGACGTCTGTAGGGCACCTTGTGATATGCGGATCAGCGAAATGAATTGGATGATGGTGGAAGAATATCTGAAGCGCGATAACCGCGCAGTGTTGCCGCTTGGGTGCACAGAACAACACGCTTACCTGAGCCTGAGTGTGGATAGCATCCTGGCGGAACGGCTGGCGATTGAAGCCGCTGAGCCGTTGGGCGTGCCGGTGTTTCCAGTCCTGGCGTACGGCATCACGCCCTACTTTCGCGCGTTTCCAGGAACGATCACACTGCGTGTTGAAACGTACATGTCGATCCTGCGCGACATTCTCGACGCGATGGCGGAGCAGGGGTTCGGACGAATCCTAATCCTCAACGGCCATGGAGGTAACACCCCGGCACAAGGATTTATCGGCGAATGGATGGCCGATCATCCCGGAGTGCGGATCAAGTTTCACAACTGGTGGAACGCGCCGAAAGTTTGGGGACAGGTGCAGGCGATTGATCCCGTCGCTTCGCACGCATCGTGGATGGAAAATTTTCCATGGACTCGTTTGCCAAATGTCGAGATGCCGCGCGAACAGAAGCCAATGAGCGACGTGGAGAAATTGCGCCGGCTCGATCCCAAATCGCTCCGCGAACTTCTCAACGAGGGCAACTACGGCGGTTTCTATCAGCGCAATGACGAAGAGATGATGAAAATCTGGCACGCAGGCGTGGAGGAAACCCGGGCCTTACTCATCGAAGCGTGGGATTAAGAGGACGCCGAGGATCGGTGCGCTTCGATTTCGGCTCCTGGATTCAAGCACTACGATTATCAGCGCGGCGAATTCCGTCGAGGCCTCGATAACAAGAAGCTGCCGCAGAGAGCGATGGAACCTGCCAGAGCCAATTCGCCGGGCCAACTTAGCGAAACATGACCGAAGCGCTCAATGAGAGCGATCACGCCAAACGTCATCAGCCCCAAGATGGCAAACGCTGCAACGGCTTTGACGAGCCTGAGGACCCTCCCTCCGCGGATGTAACTCTCAATCATGGACACGACCACGTGGAGCGCCACAACGATTCCGAGAGCCTGCCACCCGGCCAACTTCACGTCGTTGTTTAAGAAAACGCCGACTGCGATAAGCGCGAACGCGAACAAATAAAGAAGGCCGAGCCAATGCCTAAAGAAGATACTGCTGAGACTCTGAGGTACGGCGACGGCGATCATCTTCCAAAATGTCGCCCCGAACCGCGTAACCCAACTGGCGGCTCGTTTGCCGCTGTCGAATTGATGCAAGTCCGCCAGCGCCTCGAACATACTGCCGGCGATATTTGTCGATCGTGAAATATATCTGAGCGCGTCCTCCGCATCGAGCTGTCGATCGAATTTCTGCGGCGCAACCAGATGGCCGCGCCTCTCTTCGGTCATAAACGGTTCGAGTGTCTTATCGTTGAGGATGGTTTCCACCAGCTTCTTCGCATGCTCATCATCAATGGATTTTTGGTGTGGATGTGCGCGCGCGTTGCTAAGTAACTGGCAAACTGCCTGGCCACTACCCTGCATGATTTCCTCTCGCAAAATTCCGAGGTGTGCGCGGTAGATCAGATCTTTCCGCTCCGGCGTGTCGTTGGGCAACAAAACCGAAATCAATCGTTCGGCACCGTCGAGGCGTCCCCAGAGCATGTCATTTTTTCGCCAGCTTTCGTCGAGGAACGCACCGAAGGACATCAATACGCGTCCGGCCAATTTCTCGCGTATGGCACCGGCGGGCTCTTCCATGATCGATGGCGCATCTTCGGGACTGATCCGATAAACGTGAACAACATTGGCTTCGCCGGAATTTGTTCCGTATTGAACCGGATATGTGATCAGATCGTAGATAAGAAAATTCCGATAATAGTGATCGAGACAGAGTCGGGCAGCATCGGCTCCTTTTGTTGCATCGATATCATCAGGATCGGCAATTCTCAGCCCGGATGAGACCCGGTTGTCGAACAAATCGCGCAACGTATCCGCAACGGAATCCAACTCAGACAGTCCGCCGCCATCTAAAAGGTCGGCGATGGCTTGTCGTCTAACATCGGCGTTATCGGACAAGATCAGCTCGATTGTTCCCCAGGGAAGTTTGAGCTTTTCGATTTTTCCGCGGAGAGCAGTCGAGGCCGGTGTCTTTGAGTTAAGAAACTGTTCTTCGGTGAAGCGGGCCTTTTGTGCGGGTTTCGCAACTCGATTTTCTTTGATAGAATTTAGTTCGTTGCGGAAATCACTCAGCCACCTGTCTGGATCGGGAATCTTGTCTGTGATGGGTGGGCTGTTTTCGCCATTTTTCTTCAACCAAACTCGCAGCGCATTGAGGTTTTGTGGATCGGGAGACCCATTCGCTTTGCAGGCGCACTCAAGCCAGGCGAGAAGAAGACTTTTGGCGTTGGAATTGAGCTGATTGTTTTTGCCGAGGCCGGCGAGCTGATTGATTCGGCGATTCAGGAAATTCAACCGGCGCAATCGATAGTGAATATCGTAATCGACCAGAAATTGATTCTCGGTCTGTTTTGGCTTCCCGTTCGCCCTCTTTCCAAAACCCTTTACCAATTCATATTTGTCGGTTCGCCACCTCACAATCAATTCACGGATGGCATCGCCCGCCTTCGAGGCAGGATCATGCCCGGCAGCCCGGGCGACCAGGCAGGTCAGAAGTTCCGTGATTTCATGCACCTTCAAACGATGATAGGCGCCGTAGCTCGCGCCGTAGCGATTCATCATCTCGCGCAGATCTGCCTTCGCGAATTCATCGTGGGTCAAAGGTGTCGGCACGTCGATCAGGCTGGCGTCTTCATCGACGTACTTGGCGAAACTGCCAGTGCGTTCGATTATTTCGTTACGCTCGTCGATCCTTTCGATGTCTTCGCGAATTGTTTCCTCTCGCGGCAGATCGAGCACCGCAGCGCGCACATTCGCCGCAAAATCCGGCCGGGGCATCGGCTGTTTCGGCGCCAGCTCCGGATGTTGCGGTGTCGGTTCGACATACAGAAGTTTTCGGTCCACCACACAGTTAGCCGAACGCCGCATCAACATTTGCGTGGCGTAGCTAAACGGCTTGTTATCGAGGTAGCCGCCATCGCCAAATGAGCGGGATCGAAATGCTTCGCGCAGCCTGGCTGTAGCTTGTTCCACGGTTCCCGAAATGCCGGCCGTGTCGCGACCGCGCGCCTTCAAGTCGATATCAATCAATCCAAGCCGCAGATAATCCTTGATGAAAGTGTCCCATTGGTCTTTTTCCGCCGTGTCATCGTCATCGTAACGTGGGTAACGATTCAGAATCGTGTTGATGTCTTCAAGCTGCATCGCATCGAAAGCGAATGGGAAGGATGATGTGCAGCGCGCGGCGAACGCTAGAAACGGGTCATCCCTTTTCCTGAAATCATCGCGCCGATAATCCTCGCCATCAGTCCGATCTTCTTCCGGTCGCGGATCCGGAGCGTAACGAAAATGAAAGACGTTTCGGTAACGTCGTTCGTACACGACACCGTCAGCGAGCTGGAGAGGCAATGGAATCCCTTCGATGTCGGTCGTAGTAACGAAAAGATCCAATTCTTCGACGAACGGCGATGGCTGTTCCTCAGCGGCGCCTTCCTCGGCGGGCGCTTTCTCATTCATTTGCGCCAGCGCTTCCAGAAGTTTCCGATACATCCGCTGACTGTTGAGGAGAGATTTTTCCGGCTTCTCAACCGCGAAACCGGTGTCGGATGAATAATCGTCCGCCTTGGTATCGTTTAATAACTTTCCCAAATCGCCTTCTGCCAGCCAAAGCCTCTTCAGGCCCTCCATGGTTTGATTTCTCGCGAGCGCTTTCGCCAGGAAAACGCCGTTGATTCCGCCGGCGGACGTGCCGGAAATAATATCAACCACGAAGCGTGTTCGCGTCAGATCTGCTCTCCCTTCGAGTCCAGCTTGTCGATCGAGCAATTGAGCGATTTCCCGATAGATCACTTCGGAGGGCGACAATTTGTCTTGCGGAAACAACATGGCGCCCGAGTCGGGCGCGCCGCGAGCGGTCGCGCGGACCATGTGGAGCAGTTCCTGGGCGACGCCGTTAATGTAAATGGCGAGAGAAACGCCGCCATACATGACAACGGCAAAACGGACCTCGCGTTGGACATCCATTTCTGCGCCGATTGTCTCCCTTGGAGATGCGGTCTGTTCCGGGTTGCTCACAGAAAAGGGCGTTCGTTTTTCAGCCATTCAGCCAAAAATGGCCTGTCAGGTCAAACAAAATGCCGCTGTCCGCGCGATTGGTGCGGCCTTTGCAGCAGTCGCTACTTCAATGTTCAACCGATGCTATCGCTCTCTACGATGCAGATTCCTTCGAAGCGGCTCGCAGCCTGATGTTGATTTCAGATGTGAGCGTTCGATGAACGGGGCATTTCGCAGCGATCTCTATCAGCTTCGCGTGCTGCGCTTCACTTAGTGATCCTGTCAGCTCAACTTCTAAATCGATTCTGTCGAGCAGGCCCTGTTTCGTTTCGCATTCCTCGCAGTCTCTTGCATAAATGCGCGAGTGCCATAGGGAAACCTTGATATCTTCGAGAGGTAGTTTGTTTCGACGCGCGTAGAAGCCGACGGTCATGGAGGTGCAGGCCCCCAGTGCAGTCAGCAAATAATCGTAGGGATCAGGACCGGCATCGCCGCCTCCTGCGTTCACCGGTTCATCTGCGACAAGATTATGTCTGCCTACGGCAATCTGTTGCTCGAAACTGTGCGAATTACCGCGCACGACGACATCGGCTGTTCTATTGTTGGCTTGCGTTGTCATGTTCGCATCATGCGCGCAGGATACCTGCGAACGCGTCGCGGTATTGCCAGATGAGAAAGACTAACAAGAGCGAAACAACGGTGGCCATCGGCAGACCGCTGGGCTCCATCAAAATGTGGACCAGATCGATGTTCACAATGACGGGAGCGAGCAACACCAATCCGAGAGGAACGAAGCGTCCGATCAGCAGTAGCAAGCCTCCAACGATCTGAAACACCGCGACCACATGCAGGTAATGACTCACGAAAAGCGCCTTGCTGAAGTCGCCAATCGGCCCTGGCGGCGGCGGCGGCATCGGGA